>Ga0183096_1000043_pt1 | contig 358373 bp, 260 predicted proteins | sample Biomet5_FD_127791 | JGI IMG/M metagenome (GOLD analysis project Ga0183096, IMG submission 127791) | Microbial communities from bioreactor (seeded with sewage sludge) at LBNL, California, USA - Biofuel metagenome 5 (version 2) (version 3) | ecosystem: Engineered > Bioreactor > Anaerobic >...
AAATTCTGAACTCTTTCTTCAATTGTAGCTTTCCGATCTTCATAAACATCTTTTCGTCCATTTTTATTAAAATCTATCCAGTCATGTTTATAAATCGACTCTTGAGCCGGAACAACAAAAATGTTTAACTGTATAAATAGTATTATAGAAATAACTTTCATAATATTATTAAATTAAAAATATTCATAATATGCTAAGATTAATACACCTCAAAGATTGCATCTGTTAAGAGATATTTGGAAAATTAGTCAATAAACCTTGTGTTAGTGGTGAAAAGGTAATGACGCTTTCTTTAGCCTGCTGCAAGATGCCTTCTTTTTCCGCAACGGCAGTATTTTGTGCCTTTATTATATCTTTCTTTGCCGGGGGAATAAATAGGTTCTATCATGTTCTATCAAATTAATATAATTGTTTAATGCAAATATAATATGATAGAGTGAATTGTGCTTGTTACTGCTGACTTTCTTGTCATTAAAGTAAAAAAGTCCATTCCTTCATAGATATTTTTTGTGCATATTGACTTGTATTGTCATTCCTGCATTTTGCCAGGTAGGTAGAGGTGACTCTATTTGTGAACCATTATATTTAATCTTTATTACATGCAATCTTCTAGTAGGATCTGAAACAAATAAAGTCCCATTTCTTATCATTAGCATGCATGGTTCATTTACCTCAATCTCTTTTTGGTTCGTTAGCAATATTCTTCCGGCTCGATAAAATGTAATATATATTATTGTTTGATCTGCATTTTCCACAGCTTGTATTTCTTTATTGTTGGCGATAATGTGAAAAAAAGGTCTGTCCCGATATTCATTCATCTGTTTTTCATTAGTTTTGGGTATTACTGCATAGGCATATTGCCCCTGAAGCGGCTTCACACCATGTATGATTTCTATGGAAAACATATTCAAAGTAATTTCTTTCTTCGGATATGATGTGCTTATAACGCAATTACTCCATTTCCCCTTTTCCTCTTTGTTAGAAATTCTGATATTCTTGTTGTTGATGAATAAATACCCATTATTATTATTATGTAATATCCAATCAATATTTTTTGCTTGATGAGAACCATTAGGTAGCGTAACGGAGCCATCGGGAGTTCTTGCTATAACTTTTCCCTGCATTTGACATTGCTCCACTGTAGTAATAACCGTATCATTGGAGTTGGAAGATATATTGTTGCCTAAACAAACGTAACCTTCGTCAAAGAAGAACCATGATTTTCTTGCTTTCAAGTCATAATGGGGGCTTATAAAATCAAAGGAAACAGCACCATATACGTTATCTGTTACGGCTCCTACAAAAACAGATTTGCCTTCCTTTTGAACCTCCGTTGCAGGTGGCATACTATCGAGTAACAAAGTAGTAGTTCCCGGTATTTTTCTGAAATCGTATACCGGTGGTGTTAAAGTATATTCATTACCTGTTACAGATAAGTAACAAGCCCCATCACCTCTGAAATGGTTTTTAATGCCTTCTCCATTATGTGGGTATTCCATATTCATATTGCGAATAGAATGCATTCGAACAGCTGATGTGTATTTGGGCCTTTGAAATATAAAGTACTCGGAACACCAAAAAAACTTAGCAAAAGAATGGGGAGTACAATCTTTATTCAGTTGGCACGAAAGTGCTTGCCTCAGCTCTTTTTCCCTATATCCGTTTGATATATTTAATAATCTTTTTGTTATATCCGGAGAAATGAACTGTGTGCCTATTCTACAAATATCTCGGTTGAAAGCACTATATTCTATTTGTTTCCATTTTATAAGCTGTTTGCAGATTCCATCAAGGTAGTAATCAATGACAAATTGTGTATGGATGACGCTGAAATGAAAAGATGTACTTTTTAAAATTTCTGCCCAATATGAATAATACTCAGGTAATTCTAATCCATAGGTTAATGTTGAGTTCACTCTGTCGCCCCTGTGATGGAAACTGTAATCTCGTTGTACACCTCTCCCCGCCGGTCGATATTGATTTCGGACATCAAGTCCCCCACTTGCATCATACATGATCTCTTCCATTGGGGCAAATTTAGCTTCATTCTCTATGATGTTAAAAATTTTACGAATCCCTTTCATGTCTCGTTTATACAGCATTGCCTTTGCTTGATTAGTTGCTACTTGTATACGGTCTCCACCCGGGCGTGCCGGATAATCATCTGTATTGATAATATTAATTGTCTCAATTATTTTATTTTGTAAATTATGGCTTAGCTCTTTATCCAGAATGTATCCTATAGCTAACATTTGCTTTGGAGTACCTATTTTATTGTAAAACCAGTTTTGGCAGATGAAGTGATGTGAAAACCAGAAAAGTAGTCCCTGTTCTATGTGTTTGAGCAGGTTTGCATTCATGTAGAATTGACCTGGTTGTTTATATGCCAAAGACATAGATATTAACCTATCTAAATGTGTACGATGTTGCCATCCTGTTCTTGTGGTATCTTTATAATTAATATCACTCCATGAACCATTTATTTGTAGTTTCTTTAATAATTGTTTTATGTCACAATTATTGATCTGACTAATATATTCTGTTTTTATTCTGTCTCTAATTTTTTCGGGTTCTTGATTTAAGGAAGCTGTGCAGTTTAAAGTTATTAAACTGTATATAATGAGAAGTGTCCATTTAATATTTAAATGCATATTCATTTGGTATTATTGTTTACTGAATAGTGTATATGGAAATTTGGTTACAACTCTTAATTGGGTTCTATCTCTTTTATAATTATCATTCGGATGAATGGATAATATGTAATTATTCCATTGGGATCCTGCTGCCCAATATGTGCCATTTATATTTTCTCTGCTGATATATGAAAGAAAGTTTTCCAAACATTTGAGCCATCGTTCGTCATTTTCAGGTATTCCATACTCTCCTATAAAACCTTGTAGTTTATTTTCTTTTAGCCATTCAACAAATGGACGGACACGGTCTACTCCAACATTTGGATATGCTTTTTCTTTATCATAAGAGTATCTATAAATACCGGAACCATCATTATCAAAATAGCAATGTGCTTCAAATATTAGATTCTGGGCAGGATCGGATAATTGCTTTAATTTATCACTTACTTCCCTCCACTGCATGGCTGAACTCCAGTTATTCCCTCCTATAATGACGGGGGTTTTTGAATCTACTTTTCTTATTTCCGTAATGGTTTTTTGAGCGATAGTAAACCATGGAACGGAGTCTAACATATCATGTGGTTCGTTCATCAGCCCATATCCATAAAGGCCTTTATTATTCTTTAGTTCTTTTGCTATTAATTTCCATGCATAGGCAAAATGGTCAATGGTGACGCTATCTCCTATAATCCTGCCTTTTCCATTATCCTTACGTCTTCCATAATTGTGCATATCCAGTAATATTTGCATTCCCCGTTTATGAGCTTCCGTCAATAAATATTTTATGTAAGCCATATCCTTGCGACTTAGCTCACCATTTAGTTGGTGTTGTATCCGTTCCCATTTAAATGGAAGCCGTATTAGTGTCAAACCTTTTGCTTTCCAATAATCTAGTTCTTGTATACCAGGATAAAAATAATCTTTTCCAAAAATTCCCGCTCCTTCCATCTTCTTATGAAAGAATTCTGCACCCGCAAGATTCACTCCGAACGGTTTTGCAGATTCTTTGGAAGAAATACTCTTAAAGGAGCATAAAAAAAAGCTGATTAGTATAAAAGATATCGTTATGAGTACGTATTTTTTCATTTTTCATTTTTTGGATTTTATATTTAGTAAACTGTCTACGGCTTGTTTTATTATCGGTTCCATATAAGAAAAACCTTCTTCTGTTGGATGTACTCCATCTTTCGAGTATTTTGATGGTAATCCATTTGATTTATCTTTCATGAGGGAATGAAAATCTATGTATGTAATATGATGTTCTTTTGTATAATTTTTTAGTCGTTTGTTTAACTCTATAATTTGTTTGGCAGGATCTTTAATTGTTGGGTTCCAAGAATAATGTGTTGCCGGTAATGTGGAGCAAATGATAACTTTTATTCCGTTGGCTTTTGCCAATTCAGCCATTGAAAAAATGTTATCTGCAATATTCTTAATAGATATGTACATACAATTCTGTGCAATGTCATTTGTTCCTGCCAATATGCTTACGACTTGAGGTTTTAAATCTATAACATCAGCACGAAACCGCGCCAGCATCTGAGCTGTAACTTGGCCTGAAATACCACGTCCCACATAATTGTTTTGTGTGAAGAAATTTAGATGGGTACGATACCATCCCTCTGTTATGGAGTTACCAATGAATACGGCAATAGGTTTCTTTATATTTTTGTTTGCCAGAGCATATTTGTTGTAGTTTGCCCATGTATTATTGTCTGTTAAATCAAATCCACTAAGCGAAACCGGCATTAAAGTTGGAAATGACCATGCGAAATGATGTATGGGGTAGATATGTGGGCGGGAACTACTGATGTATTGAATATATGATGCATCATTATATATGCCGGCCATTGCTTCCAACAGATTATCAGGCCATGTGTTATGGGTTCCTATATTCGGATTTTTATCCCATGTCCATTCCTGCGGGTGTTGTTGATAATATAATAAATAGTCCACAGCTTTTTTTATAGAGGTTCCATTGTGTTCGTAGACAAATAGATTTTCTCCGGTTAAATTGTAAATTAGCCAACAGGCTGCCGTCATTGGGGCTAATGAAAAGTAGGTATACCATAGTCCGTTATTGCCTCGGACGACTTCTTCGGGCATATGTCCGTCATTTGCTATTTTGACAAATAAATCGGATTTAATTAAGTTGATGTCTCGCTCTATTTCTTGCTTTTCTCCTAAAAAAGAGGATGCTAACAAAGATCCGAATCTTCCCCAATCAGCCCAATTATTTTTATGTACTCTTATTTCATTGGTCGCCTTTTGGTACACATTCGATACCCATTTCTTAAAATTTTCTTTTTGCGTATCGGTCCATAAGGGGCTATCTGCCATGAGTTCGGCTGCCATTAACAGGCCGGAGCCGGAGTAAGTCATTATCAATACACCGTCATGTTCGGCATATCCTTTATTGACCGAAGCCCATGAATTCAAAAAGTAGCATGCTTTTTCTCCATATTTTTCTATTCCGGATAATTGATAAGCCAAGGCAGAGCAATAAGCACCGAAAGCATCTTGCTGTAAAGCAAGTGAATTTTTGCGGTGTTCTTGCGGTTTATCATAAAAGCCCGGTATAGCAAAATCTGCTAGGGCATGATAGGGGCTTTGTTGAATGGAATCTGAATAATGTATGAGTTGTTTGTATGCACTGTAATAGGGCTCTTGCTGTTCTGCAATCTTCTTTTTTACGTATGAAATTTGAGATAATGGATGCATACAATGCCCTGCATAAGAATTAAGAGTAATGCTTGTGAAGAAGAAAATTAAAATAGATACTATTGTGATATTTTTCATCTTAAAATTAGGAATATTATTTATCGAATGTAATCGACTACCTGCCAAGAGGCAGATGGTCGATTACGAAAGTATAATTTATTTATTTGTTAGCTGATTTAATAGCCAGGATTTTGAACTAATTCTTGGTTTAAACCTATTTGAGTTTGAGGAATAGGCATTAAATCTTTACCTGTAGGAATTGTGATGCCATATTTTTCTTTTATATAGTTGGCATGTTGTCCTGTTCTTCTAAGTAAGAACCATAGGGATGTTTCGCCCGTGAATTCATGGCGATATTCATCCATTATTATTTTTAAAAGATCTGTTTCTAAAGGATTAGGTACTGTTACTGCGGGATTTATTAACTTACCGAATGCGCGATTTCTGATCTTTTGTACAATAGCCATAGCTCCGTTATTATCACCCAATCTGTATAAACATTCTGCTTTACTTAATAAAACTTGTGCATAGCGCATCATCATAATGTTGTCCGGGCTCATGAACCAGCCAGCGCCTTTAGTTCCGCAGACTTCAGGGTTTCGCCAGAATTTTACTCCATAATAACCGGAACGAGTGCCATCCAACCATGGCTTTTCTATTGTGCCACAAGTATTTAGTACATTTCCATTTTCATCTTGGTAATATGATGCGGGAATATTTCCATTGCCGCTGACTGCAAAACTTTGTAGCTTGGGATAATCTCGAATGTTGATTAAAGGTGAAGGATGTTCATCACCCGGCCCTATAACAGTCGCATGTTTACGTAGATCACCTTGTTCAAAAGAATCATACATTTTTTTATCTGCATATGCATAAGCAAAACCTGATATTGCTACTGGCATACCGAAAGAGCTGATCCATTGATTGTTTATTCCGAATGCCCCCCAATTCATTGAACCATATTTTGTAAATTGAACTTCAAAGATAGATTCTTTGCCATTTCGGTTGGCTATTTCATGAATATTCAGAAAGTTTTCTTCCAACTGACACTTATCATCTAATTGGTCGAAAGTATCTTTTGCATCTTGATATTTTTTGAGCCACATCAATGCATCGCCTTCATAAGCTAATGCTGCTTCTTTAGTTGCATGTCCTCGGTCTGTTTCGGGTTGATTGGCTTTCCATGGAAGTAGTTCTGACGCTGTTTTCATGTCAGAGGCGATGGATGTGAAAACTTCATCTTGACTGTTGCGAGGATGTAAACCTTCGTCTGTTACAGTTCTTAGCTCTAACGGTACACCACCGAAATCAACAGCCAGATAGTAATAGAAAATACCTCTTAGGAAATAGCACTCACCGATTAGTTGTTTACTTTCTTCTTCTGTTAACACTCCGTTTTCCTGCATTCTTTGAAGTATTGGGATTGCGGCATTAGCTCTTGATATACCTATGTAATTTCCAACCCAAAAGGTATTTAACGCATCAAAATCAGTTGGAACTTCATAAGTATTCCAGAAAGTATCTGAACCATCATTATGAAAATCTTGTGTGGGGAAATTGGCTGTAAACCAAATGCCTTTTAACATATACTCTACATTGTAGTGGAAAGTGGAATAAATTCCTGTGACTAAAGAATATCCATCCTCTGCCTTTAAGAAAAGGGAATTTTCATTAATGCTGGAAGTATCTATTTGGTCCAAAAAACTCTCGCAACTGGAGCAGCATACTAAAAGTGACGCCAACAGGAACGAATTAAATTTATGTATTATTTTCATTGTCTTTTAATTTATGAATTTAAACTGATTTATCATTTAGAATTCCAGGTTTAATCCGAAAGATAAATATTTGGAATATGGATAGATTCCTGTATCTATTCCTGAAGCTGTTACTCCTCCGTCTGTAGATGAAGTTCCTGCACTCTGGCCTATTTCAGGATCCATACCGGAGTATCCGGTTATAGTAAATAAATTTTGTATACTTGCGAAAAATCTCAGTCTGGATATATTGGCTTTTTGGGTTAGTTTTGTAGGCAATGTGTAGCCTATTTCTATGTTTTTTGCTCGAAGATATGATCCGTTTTCAACAAAGGCATCAGACACACGACTATTCCCATTAACATCAGACCATACAGCGCGGGGGTATTTATTGCTGGATTTATTTTCTGTCCAGCGGTTATAGTAAAAGTCTTTACTTACATTTTCAAGTCCAATACTACCTTCACCGCCCATACTAATAAGATTGCGTTTTACGAAATTTAAAATTTTATTTCCCACCGAGTAGTTAAAGAATAAATTGAAATCAAAGTTTTTATATTGGCCAGATAAATTTATACCTCCATAAAATTTAGGAAGTGGGCTTCCTATGGGCACGCGGTCCTCATCTGTAATAATTCCGTCTTTATTTTGATCTACGAATTTACGATCACCAGGTGCTGTACCAGAGGCTATATACCAGATGTCATTATCATTATTTAATTTACGGGCATTTGCATTTAGGGCATCAATTTCGGCTTGGCTTTGAATGATTCCATCGGCTTGGAAACCATAGAACTCTCCTATTGGTCCTCCTACTCTAGACATACTAAATACAGCCCATGAAGTATTTCCTGTAGTTGGAAAACCTAACGATTGTAAGTTAGCCACCGCATCTTTTCCCGGTGAAAGTTCTTCTATTTTATTTTTTACAGTAGTGAGGTTAGCATTAATACTATATTTTAATTTTTTTATGTTGTTGCGATAATCAATATTAAATTCAAATCCATAATTCTTGACGCTCCCGACGTTGCGTGTAGCACTGGTAAAGCCAGTTTGCGCAGGCATTTGTATATTGAGTAGGAAGTCACTTGATTTTTTTATATAATAATCAGCTATAATCATTAATTTGTTATCAAATAATCCCAAATCCACGCCGATGTCTGTCTGTTTGGATGTTTCCCATTTCAAATCAGAATTAGGAAGATAGGATTGGACCATGCCATCAACATAGGTTTTGTTTTGCCCGAATACATATCCATGATTACTGGTACGTTTTCCTGTCGTATATGAAGATTCGTACTGAAACAGTCCGATATTTTGATTTCCTGCTTCACCATAACTTGCTCTTAACTTTAGATTACTGATGAGATCAAAATCTTTGAGAAACCCTTCTTCTTTTACGCGCCATGCTGCTGATACAGAAGGGAATACTCCCCATCTGTTACCACGCTTGAAACGTGATGAACCATCACGGCGTACGGTTCCTGTTAAGATATAGCGCTCTGCATACTTATAGGTTAACCGAGCAAATTGTGAAGCAAGTGACCATGTTTGTTGATAACCGGTGATATCACGTGTTGTTTGTAATGCACCTAAATTCCTGAGCCCGTCACTGCTCAATCCTTCACCATAGACACTCATGTTTCGTGCGGTGTTCTCTTGTATGGAGATTCCTCCTAATACATCAATGTTATGTACTCCAAATGTATTTGAGTAGTTGACTGTATTCTCCCACAGATATTCAAAACTGTTTGTTGCAGATTGTTGATAAGTAGCCAAACGTGTCACAGGTACTCTATCGTCGTAAGGATTAAAATTATATCCGGATGATGCTCCATAATTGATACCAAAGTTTGTTTTCAAAGTTAGTCCTTTAATTGGAACTATTTCTAAAGATGTATTGGCTATTAGGTTATGAGAAATATTCTTTTTGTCGTTTAACTTAGAGCGTGCATATATGTTTTCGTTATCTCTTACAGCATTGGCGTTTTTGTCATAATATCCAAATACACCATCTGCTGTTTCAACTTCGTCTGTGAGCGGATTTCCTGTCATTGTTGGAATTAGTTTTGCCAATCTTCCTATTCCTCCTTGCCCAGAACCAAATACCGTTTTGTTGTCTGTATATGCATATCTTAAATTTGTCGATGACTTTAACCATTTCAATGGTTTGTAGTCTTGTGTTAATGCAGCATTATACCGTTTATAATTAGAGAATTCGACAATCCCTCTTTGATCTATTACTCCTAAAGATACGGAGGTTTGAACTTTCTCAGACCCCCCTCTTAAACTCAAATTGTAATTTTGTTTAAAACCGGAGCGATACATGAAATCTTGCCAGTCAATGGAATGCAGTGATGATGGATTTGCCCATGCGTCTAATACAGGGGAATTTTCTTTATTTCCCACCTCCGTGGCCAAAGTCGCAAACTCCTGTGCGTTTAGAACGTCAAATGTGGCTGGTTTGAATTGTACGGATGAAGTTGCATCTACAGATAATTGTATTTTTTCTGCATTTCCTCTTTTCGTTGTGATAATTACTACTCCATTAGCTGCTCGGTTACCATAAATGGCTGCTGCCGACGCATCTTTAAGTATGTCTATACTTTGTATGTCGCTTGGATTTAAATTTGATATGCTTGCACCGGGATATCCATCTATAACGTATAATGGAGAGTTATCTCCAAAAGATCCTATACCCCGGATAAGAATTTGTACTCCCGCACCTGGTGTTCCATCATTGTTAGTAACTTGGACACCCGGCATTCTTCCTTGTAAAGCTTCTCCCACATTGACTATCGGAACTTTTTTTATCTGTTCGGCATTGATAGAGCTGATGGATCCTGTAACGTCTCCTCTTTTGCTCGTTCCATACCCTACAACCACAACCTGGTTTAAGGCAACAGATTCTTCTTGTAAAGTTACGTTAATGATATTACTCATTCCTATTTTAACTTCTTGTTTCTCATATCCTACATACGAGAATACCAATGTGCCATTACTTGTATTTAATTTCATAGAGTAGTTCCCTTCAAAGTCCGTAATACTTCCTTGAGAGGTTCCTTTAAGTTTGACAGTCACTCCAATTAGTGGCTCATTTGATTTATCAACTACTTTCCCTTTTATTGTAGTTTGTGCATACGTTATGGACGTGCATATAAAAAGAAAGATCGTGAAAAGAAATCTTGATCTTATTTTGTTAATTTCTTTTTTCATGAGGAATTTTAGTATTAGAAATTTTAAACAAACCATAAGAACTAATATAAAAGTTTTATGGCTAATTATACTATAAAATTGTTATCTTTGAACATAATAATGGCTTGCGAAAGCGATTAGTAAGCATTTATTACGTTGAGAGCATGAGGAGGTCGGATACCTCATGCTTTTTTAATCTCTTGCATTATGCTTCCATAGTAATTATAAACCTCCTTTCTTTGTTTAAAAATAAGTATTTCCTTTATCTGTATATTAAAATGAATCCTTTGGCAATTTCCCGAAATGATCATAGAAACATTTGGAGAAATAGGATGGAGTATTAAATCCTACAAGATAGCAAACCTCGTTCACTTTATATTTTCCTGTAGCTAATAGCTGTGCACTTTTATTTAATCGAATGAGTTTGATGTAATCATTCGGGGTCAATCCTATAATGTTCTTTATTTTTTTATGTAAATTAGAGCGACTCATCAGGAACATGTCTGAAAGATTATCAATCGAAAAATTCTCATTCGTTAAATTCTCTAATATGATATTATTTAACTGTTTTATAAAATCTGCATTTACACTATTTTCCGTGTCCTTTTGTTTGTAGTATTCTAAAGGTGATTGAATGAAATTTTTGCGAATCCGGTCTCGATTGTTAATGATGCTGTTGATTTGTGCTTGTAACTGTTCACAGGAAAAAGGTTTCTCCATATATATGTCTGCACCACTATTCAATCCCTCCACCTTGGTAGCGGTATCAGTTTTGGCAGATAGTAGAATAAATGGTAAATGAGAGTATGCAGGATTGGATTTTACTGTTTTACAAAGTTCCAGCCCATCCATTATCGGCATTAATATATCTGATATAATAATATCCACATTTTCTGTTTCAATCAATTTTAAGGCTTCCAATCCATTCTGGGCCTCGTAAACATCCAAATAATCACATAAGTATTTGCTGAGAAAATTTCTCAATTCCATATTATCTTCTACCAAGATAACTTTAAGTTTATCGTCCGGTATCGAACTTGTTGATTGTACGATAAGTTTTTCTTCTTTGTTATCTGTAGCATTTGTGGTTATTATATCTTCTGGAATGTCAAGGGGAAGTTCTAAAGTAAATCTTGTATTTTTCCCAGGTTCGGATGATACTGTTATATTTCCTTTATGCTTATTTGCCAGAGATTTGGATAAAGATAATCCTATTCCTGTACCTGTTTTTTGTGCATTATTTCCTATCTGAAAGAAAGGCTCAAATATTTTATCTATATATTTTTCCGGTATTTCTATTCCATCATCATCTATACTTATATAAAGAATATTATTATCTGTTCTTATTTGTAAAATTATTTCACTTTTAGCATATTTTGTAGCATTTGATAAAAGATTATTTATAATCTTTTCTATCGCTTCAGAGTCTACACAACAAATAATACTTTCATTAGGTATATGTACTTTCAATGTGAGGTTTTTTAATCTTGTATATTGAGAATAGCGTTCACAAATATTACGAATCAACTCCGAGATATTTTGTTTTCGAAAACTTAATTGAAACATATCTTCTTCGATTTTTCTAAAATCTAATAATTGATTGACTAATTTCAATAAGCGGTTTGAATTTCTTTTAATAATTTCTAAGTTATCTTTTGTTTGGAGATTGCCATCTCCTGATGCTATAATATTCTCTAATGGTGCGACAATAAGAGATAGGGGAGTTCGTATTTCATGAGCCATACTCGTGAAAAAATTGATTTTAGTCTCATAAATCTCCTTTTCTTTAGCCGCCTTGTATTTGTATATTTTTTCTTGATTATTACGCTCCAAACGTCTATTGTATTTACGTATAATCCAATAAAGTAACGTGATGATACAAATACAATACAATGCTATCATTGGACTTGATAATAAGAAAGGACGTTTTACGATTATCATTATTCTGGCAGGAGTGTTACACCATATTCCATTATTATTACTCCCTTTTAGGCAAAAAGTGTATTTACCTGGAGGAATGTTCATATATGTTGCTTTATGGTTAACGGCTGTTGTATAATTCCAGTCGCTGTCGAATCCTTCCAGTTTATATGCAAATCTGTTCTGAATCGAAGACAGATAGCTTAAGCAAACAAAGTCAAAGCTGAAAGTAGACTGGTTATATCGTAAGGTAATCGTTTGAGTTGAATTTATATCAGTTTTTAATGGGCTGCCATTTTTTGATGGTATTACTTCTTTTCCGGAAATCTGAAACCCTGTTATACATATTGATGGCCTATGTAAATTACTTTTTATTTCTTTCGGATTAAAAGATATAAATCCGTTTGTGCCACCGAAATACAAATGGTTATTTTTCCCTTTAAAAGCACAATTCAAGTTATATCGTAGTTTAATCAGGTCTTCGATATATTTGAAAGTTTGTATTTTGAATGTTATGGGATTAATTCGTGCTAAACCGCTACCTGTACTAACCCAGATATTTCCTTCGGTATCTTCTAATATGGAATAAATTATATTAGATGGTAATCTTGCCTTTTCATTAAATTTATATTCTATTTTTTTTGTTTTTATATTAAATAGACCTAAACCTTCTCCTTCTGTTCCTACCCACATGCGATAATGGGAATCTTGATAAATGCAATTAACATTATTACTCATCAATGAAGTAATGTCGCCTTGGTGGTGGGTATAGAACTCCCATTTATTATGAGCTGTTAAATGAATTAGCCCGTGCATGTGTGCTGCAAACCATAGGGAACCGTTATAATCTTCAAGTATGGCTTTAATAGGAATGTTATTTAAACGAGTAAATTTATTAACTTTTGAAGAATTTGGTTCTATATAATTCACACCTTCAGGTGTCCCAAAAAGAATGGTGCCTTTTGATGTTTTAAATATAGTATTTACAATATTGGAAATAAGGTGGTTAGGGTCGTCTGTCTTGTTGGTATAAGTTTTAACTAGTTTATTGTTTTGAGTATTGATAACATTCACACCTTTTCCATATATACTGACCCATAGGTTATTATTGTCTATCATTAATGCTTGTATATCATGGTAGCCGGTAAACTTTGGCGTTACATCAAAAGAAGAAGCTGAGGGGTTGAAAAGTGAAAGTCCTTCATTCTTTGTCCCTACCCATATTTTGTCTGAGGTTCCTTCTACAAAATAGCTGACGATGCTTTTTCCAATTCCTTTCTTTATGTTTGGATAGTATGAGAAGTTATTTATATAAGACGAATAGTAATTTATTCCTCCGAAATACGTGCCAATCCATAATCCCCCTTCTTTATCCCGGGCGATTGAGAATATACTTTTATCCGTAATATTATCAAAACTTGAACCTTCATTCATGAAATAAACTGTTTCTTGAGAGCGGTCAACTTTTAAAAGTCCGGCATCAGAGCCCATTACTAATGTATTATTATCGTATTTTGTGATAGCCTTTATATTTAGAACTTTACGATATGGGGCTGTGATATTTGTGATTCTTCCCGTTCTAAAGTTGCAACGATATAATCCACTAATGGAAGTCCCTATCCATATGTTATTATCTATATCACAATAAAGGCTGTAAATGGTTTGATCTGTGATGTTAAATTGTTTATAATCTTTTATTGAAGTGACTTTATTCTCCTTAGGGTCTAATTTTAGTAATCCTGCTCCGTCTGTACCTATCCATATTATTCCGTTGTAATCTTGTGCCATACACCATATGTAATTGGAAAGTAAATCTTTATTGTTATTCTTGCTGGTATAGTGTTTTATTATCTTCAAATTCGGACTGAGAACGAATATACCTTGTCCATAGCATCCTAACCAGATATTACCTTCTGTATCTTCCATAATATAATTGATACTGGTGTCATCTTCTTTGGAAGATGAGTTGTTTAGAGAAATATGAGTGAACGTTTCACTTATGCGATTGAATAAATATAAACCTTGTTTTGTTCCGACAAAAAAACGTCCTTTTGAATCTTCTTTTAAACAATGGACAAAGTTATTACCGATTGAAAGTGGGTTATCTTGTTGTTTTTTGTATGTTTTGAAAGTGATTCCGTCAAATTTGTTTAATCCATCTACAGTGCCGAACCAAAGAAAGCCTTCCTTATCTTGCATAACAGCCCATACACAGTTGTGGGATAATCCATCTTCGACTTGGTAACTTTTAAAAAGTGATGCCCAAGTCGACTGCAATATAATGCAGAAGAATAATATCGTTGTCAACCGTTTCATAGCATTGATTTTTTGTTGTTCAAAAGTACCTTTATTTTTAGTTCTTCTATGCAAGTATATTGCATTTAGCTACAAAAATATTGTAAAACCTCTCTTAAAATTAAATTGTGGTATGTTTTAAGAGAAGTTTTATAGCATTCTAAATAGTGTAAGCTCTATTTTTGTGTCTATAAAAATAATTAGTAAGTTATCTTAATGTTAGTATTGGTATATATCATGAAAACCTTTTTATTTATTTTATATTTTTGGTGCCTTGGCAATTTTTATGCATTAGGACAGACATTGGCTGATGACGTGGATATGTGGATGGGTACGTATGGTGCAGGGCATTGTGTGATTGGTCCTCAGTTACCTCATGGCTCTGTTAATCCTTCACCTCAAACGGCAAATGGAGGACATGCAGGTTATGTTCCGGATCAGCCTATAAGAGGGTTTGGTCAATTACATGTCTCCGGAACAGGGTGGGGACGCTATGGACAGATTTTTCTCTCTCCTCAAATAGGGTTTGATGCTCGGGAAACAGGACATGATTCTTCAAAACAAGATGAAATTGCCACACCTTATTATTATAGCGTGAATCTAATAAGATATGGTATAAGGACAGAGGTGACCCCGACATATCACTGTGCAGCTTATCGGTTTACTTTTCCAAAATCATCGGATAGTAATATTCTACTTGATATTGCGCATAATATTCCTCAGCATATTGTTCCGGAGATCAAAGGAAAATTTTATGGAGGAGAAATCAATTATCTGGCAAAGCGGAATTTATTGACAGGATGGGGAAAATATGCCGGAGGCTTTGGAAGTGATGTGCCTTACAAAGTTTATTTCGCAATAGCTATTGATTCGTCTTATATAAAGGAAGTCTGTATTAAAAATGAGGGGAGTAAAGGTTTATATGCTCAGATTAGATTAAAAAATAATGTAGATGTGCTTCATCTGAATATTGGAATTTCAATGAAGAGTATAGAAAATGCATTTCATTATTTATCAGAGGAGGTTAAAGGTCGAAATTTTGATAGCTTAAAAGAAACTGCAAAGCAGATTTGGAATACTACACTTGGCTCTATAAAAATAAATTGTAGTGGGGAGGAAGAGCGATTATTTTATACGGCTTTATATCATAGTTTTCTGATGCCACGTGATCGTACCGGTGATAATCCTAATTGGAACAGTTTACAGCCACATTTGGATGACCATTATAGTATTTGGGATACCTGGCGTACCAAATACCCGCTTATGGTATTGTTGCATGAAAGTTTTGTTGCAAAAACAATCAATTCTTTTATAGATCGTTTTAAGCATGATGGTGTATGTAGTCCGACTTATACAAGTTCTTTAGAGTGGAATTTAAAGCAAGGAGGTGATGATGTTGATAATGTAATAGCGGATGCTATGGTAAAAGGAGTAAAGGGTTTTGACTATAAAGAAGCTTATGATTTGATAAAGTGGCATGCTCTCACTGGACGTAGTAAGAATTATCGTCGAATAGGCTGGGAGCCGGAGGTTGGAGCTAAAATGTCATGCAGCATGGAGATGGAGTATGCTTATAATGATTTTTGTGCTTCAGAGGTTGCTGAAATAATGCATGATATTGCTATGCGGCATATGTTATATAAACGCTCTTGCAATTGGAAAATGTTATTCAATAATCAATTGAATAGCTATGGATATAAAGGCTTTGTAACTCCAAGAAGGGAAGATGGGCAATGGCTGACCGTTGATCCTGCACAAATGTATGGTTCGTGGGTTGAGTATTTTTATGAAGGTAATTCTTGGACATATTCATTATTTGTTCCACATCAGTTTGACAGATTAGTCAAACTTTGTGGGGGAAAAGACAATATGGTACGGAGGTTGAGTTATGGATTTGATAATAATTTGATAAGTTTGAATAATGAACCGGGATTTTTATCTCCGTTTATTTTCATGTATTGCGGGAGGCCAGATTTGTGTGCTTATTATATATCTAAAATACGTAGAGAAAATTATTCTTTAAAGAAAGGTTATATCGATAATGAAGATAGTGGGGCTATGGGTTCTTGGTATGTTTTTGCTTCTATTGGTTTGTTTCCTAACGTGGGACAAGACATTTATTATTTATTTCCTCCTGCTTTCTCTAGTATTGAGCTTACGATGGAGAATGGAAAAAAAATCTTTATTCAAACAAGAAAGAATGTACCTGATGCCAAATATATAGAATCTATCTCAGTAAATGGTAAAATGATTACACGAAGGTGGATTTCTCATCATGAGATAGCGGGAGGAGCTGATATAATTTTTAATTTAATGGATAAAAGGAACTCAGTCATCCATTGATTTGCTCTATATACTTTAGAGTGGTGTTATTCTTTACATGGTCGGATACGTAAGAATGTCACGTACTAAAGTATTTTTATTATTATAATAAAAACAGAAAAATATGAAATTAAAACTGAGCTTGTTGCTGCTTAGCATCAATTTCGGATTAAAGACTTGTGTGTTTGCCGATACGATAGATTTTAATATAGATAAACAGTTGGATTATTGCGATGTTCAGATAAAGAAAACATTGAAAAGCATTTCTTCGGATTCTTGTTTAATGCCGAGGAGTATAGAACCTAATCAAAAAAACTGGAATACCGTTGATATTTATGATTGGACTAGCGGCTTTTGGCCTGGGATATTATGGTATGATTATGAAGAGACTCATAATAAATCTATAGAGGTTAAAGCTACGGAGTATACCGAATGTCTTTTTCCACTACTTTCTTATGAACATAAAAACGATCATGATATTGGCTTCCAAATATTCTGTAGCTTTGGAAATGCTTACCGTTTGACGAAGAATAATGCTTATAAAAAAGCTATATTGATTGGTGCTAATAAACTGGCAAGCCTTTATAATCCTAAAGTCGGAACTATTTTATCATGGCCTTGGATTAAGAATAAGGCTTGGCCTTATAATACAATCATGGACAATATGATGAATCTGGAAATTCTTTTCTGGGCTGCAAGGAATGGCGGTTCACATGATTTGTATGATATTGCAGTGAGTCATGCCACTGTGACCATGAAGAACTCTTTTCGTAAAGATGGAGGAAATTATCATGTAGCCGTATACGATACGATAGATGGTCATTTCATTAAGGGGGTAACTAATCAAGGCTATAGCGATAATAGCTTATGGGCTCGTGGACAGGCGTGGGCTATTTATGGTTATACTATGGTTTATAGGGAAACCCGGGATAAAGTTTTTTTGCGATTTGCTGAGAAAGTGACAAATTTGTATCTACGGCGTTTACCGGCAGACTATATTCCTTATTGGGATTTTGATGCTCCTGATCTTTTGAAGCAACCTAAAGATGCTTCGGCGGCGGCGATTACTGCTGCTGCACTGTTAGAGTTGTCTACATTGGAGGATAATGCCAGACTTGCAAAGAAATACTTTAATGCTTCGATTTGCATGCTTAAAGAGCTTTCTTCCAAAAGATATAGGGATAAAGGAAAGCCTTCATTTCTTTTACATTCCACAGGTAATTATCCGGCGAAGTACGAGATTGATGCATCTATTAATTATGCCGACTACTACTATATACAAGCGTTATTGAGGTATAAAGAAATGCTAAAGAGGAGTGAATAATGTTATTTAAAGGTAGTTAGAGTGAAGTAAATGCCAAAGATGATGATGCATTGTATCATGATTGGTTAAAATAATATTATCTTATAATCATTTATAATATTATCTTTGCAATGTTTAATTCCTTAAATGTGCTACTATGAAGAGGAACCTCCTATTTATATTATTGACTTATCTGTGTGTTACAACTTCCTTTGCTCAAAAGTTCGAAGGGCTTGCGCTGACTCCTCCCATGGGTTGGAATAGTTGGAATAAATTTGCCTGTAACATTGATGAGAATTTAATTAAAAGCGTTGCGGATGCCATGGTGGAGACCGGCTTGCGTGATGCCGGTTATGTGTACCTGAATCTGGATGATTGTTGGCATGGTAAGCGTGATAGTCTGGGATTTATTCATCCCGACCCCGTGAAGTTTCCTTCGGGTATGAAGGCTTTAGCCGATTATGTGCATTCCAAAGGCTTGAAGATTGGTATCTATTCGGATGCAGGGCGACAAACGTGCGGAGGGCGCCCGGGTAGTTTGGGACATGAATTTCAGGATGCTTTGCAATATGCCAAATGGGGAATTGATTACTTGAAATATGATTGGTGCAATACCGAGGATGTAAATCCCATCGGCGCTTATAACCTGATGCGTGATGCTTTGAGAGCTGTCGGAAGGCCCATTTTGTTTAGTATGTGCGAATGGGGACACAGCAAACCTTGGGAATGGGCGGCTGCTACCGGACACATGTGGCGTACCACCGGAGATATATTCAATTGTTTTGATTGTGTGGATCAGCATCCCGGGTGGACTGCTTATGGGGTGTTACAAATTCTGGATATGCAGAAGGGACTCCGTAAATATGCCGGACCGGGACATTGGAATGACCCGGACATGCTGGAAGTCGGCAACGGTCAGACTGTCAATGAAGACCGTGCCCATTTCTCCATGTGGTGTATGCTTGCCGCTCCTCTGATTTTGGGCAATGATATACGCCGGATGTCACAGGAAACGAAAGACATTCTGATGAATCGGGAGGTGATCGCTATAGATCAGGATAGTCTGGGTATTGAAGGATTGAAGTTTGCGGCGGATGATGGACTGGAATTCTGGTTTAAGCCGCTGACTAAGGGCGACTGGGCTTTTTGCATATTAAACCGTACGACAGAAGTAAAGACATATAATATTGATTGGCAGAAGTTTAATCTTTATGATGAAGTCTCCAAACGATTTACCGATTTTGATTCGAAAGTGTATGATATGCGTAACTTGTGGACAAAAGAAACGGCGGGCGATACCAGAAAAGAGGTGGCGGTTACTATTCCCGGACACGACGTTGCCTTGTATCGATTAACCCTTAATTCTAAAAAGAAGAAATAAATCAATATGATATCAATGAAAAAAATAATACTAATTATGGCTATGGGTGCTTGTTTATCTTCCTTTGACGGTAACCGTAAGGAAGTGTATAAAGATGCTTCCGCTCCGGTAAAAGACCGTGTGGAAGATTTGTTAAGCCGGATGACGCTGGAAGAGAAAGTCGGACAAATGAATCAATTTGTCGGTATTGAACATATAAAAGCAAATAGTGCGGTGATGACCGAAGCTGATTTGAAGAACAACACGGCCAATGCTTTTTATCCCGGTTTTACGTATAAGAATGTGGAAGAGTGGACAAAAGAAGGTGAGATCGGCTCCTTCCTACATGTGCTGACCTTGAAGGAAGCGAACTATTTGCAGTCGCTTGCCATGAAAAGTCGTCTGCAAATACCTATCCTTTTTGGCATTGACGCCATTCACGGTAATGCCAATGCTCCTGATAATACGGTGTATCCTACTAATATAAATCTGGCTTGTTCATTCGACACACTGATGGCTTATACCATTGCCCGTCAGACTGCAAAGGAAATGCGGGCTATGAATATGCACTGGACGTTTAATCCGAATGTGGAAGTCGCCCGTGATCCGCGTTGGGGACGTGTGGGAGAAACCTATGGTGAAGATCCGTATTTGGTGTCGTTAATGGGCGTTCAGGCAGTGAAAGGCTATCAGGGAAAATTGGATAGCGACTCTGATGTGTTAGCTTGCATCAAGCATTTTGTCGGGGGGAGTGAACCGATTAATGGAACAAATGGCTCGCCGGCGGACTTATCGGAACGTACCTTGCGTGAAGTTTTCTTTCCACCTTTTGAAGCCGGAGTAAAAGCGGGGGCAATGTCGCTGATGACTGCACATAATGAGCTAAATGGGGTTCCCTGTCATAGCAACGAGTGGCTGATGGAAGACATCTTGCGTGGAGAATGGAAGTTCCCCGGCTTTGTAGTCAGTGATTGGATGGACATAGAGCATATCTCAGATTTGCACGCTACAGCCGAAAACATAAAAGAAGCCTTTTATCAATCTATTATGGCAGGTATGGATATGCACATGCATGGCATACATTGGAATGAGATGGTGGTGGAACTAGTGAAAGAAGGTCGTATTCCCGAGTCACGTATTGATGAATCTGTCCGTCGTATTCTGGATATTAAGTTCCGTCTTGGTCTGTTTGAACAGCCTTATGCCGATGAGGCTAAAACCATGAAGATACGTCTTTCGCCGGAACACCGGCATACTGCACTTCAGGCAGCGCGTGATGGCATTGTTCTCTTGAAAAACGACGGTGTACTACCATTGGATGCTGCTAAATATAAGAAAGTGCTGGTGACAGGTATTAACGCGGATGATCAGAATATTCTAGGGGACTGGAGTGCACCAGAGAAGCCGGAGAATGTGACCACTATTCTTGAAGGACTTAAAATGATTGCCCCTGATACGCAATTTGATTTTGTAGATCAGGGATGGGACCCTTGCAATATGGATCCGAAGAAAGTGGATGAAGCAGCTGCACAAGCTAAGGAGGCGGATTTGAATATTGTGGTTGCCGGTGAGTATATGATGCGTTTTCGGTGGACCGATCGTACGGATGGGGAAGATACCGACCGTTCGGATATTGATCTTGTCGGGTTGCAAAATGAGCTGATTGAAAAGATTGCAGCATCAGGTAAGCCCACTATTCTGGTATTAGTCAATGGGCGTCCATTAGGCGTACAATGGGCAGCTGCTCATCTTCCTGCGATAGTAGAAGCTTGGGCACCGGGTATGTGTGGGGGGCAAGCCGTAGCGGAAATCCTTTATGGTAAAGTGAATCCTTCCGCTAAATTAGCGATAACCATTCCCCGGAGTGTGGGGCAAATCCAAATGATTTATAATCATAAACCGTCTCAATACTTTCATCCCTATGCGGCCGGTAAGCCGAGTACTCCGCTTTATCCTTTCGGGTATGGTTTGTCTTATACCACTTATAAATATGATGAGCTGAAATTGAGTACGAAAGAGATCGGGAAAGACGGCAGTCTGGGTGTTTCCGTACGGGTAACCAATACGGGACAAAGAGAGGGCGTTGAGATTGTACAGCTCTATATCCGGGATAAGTTCAGTTGTGTCACCCGTCCGGTGAAAGAATTAAAAGACTTTGCGCGCGTGCCTCTAAAAGCAGGAGAGAGCAAGGTTGTTAACTTTACAATTACCCCGGACAAATTGGCATTTTATGATATAAAGATGAACAAGATCGTGGAACCCGGAGAGTTTATAGTGATGGTGGGGTCTTCTTCGGATGATAAGGATCTGCTTAAGGATACTTTTGCCGTGAAATAGGTTGGATATAAAAGGTAGTCCTTTTCTAAAAGGTTGATGAATTGTTTGTTAGGGTATTGGTTGTGCTTGTATGAAGAGATATGAGCGTAATCAATACCCTTTTTATATGATCTAGCGAGTGCTTGAGTGAAAAAGAAATAAGTTAAGATAGTATTATTATACCGGGATAACAAACTATACTCTAGAAGTGAACAAATTGTACCATTCTTTAAATAATGAAATAGGTATATTTGTCTTGTGATACTTTCTTAACCAATATATTATTATGGAGCACGTTAATTATATTATGAGGGAGATAACTCCCTTGTCTGACCGGGATTGTTTTTATATAGCTGACAGACATAAAACGGAGTTCACTTACCCTATTCATTGCCACAGTGAGTTTGAACTTAATTTTACAGAACATGCTGCAGGTGTACACCGGATTGTAGGAGATTCTTCGGAAATAATAGGTGATTATGATTTGGTTTTGATTACGGGAAAAGAGTTGGAGCATGTGTGGGAACAATATGAGTGTACTTCAAAAGAAATTAGAGAAATCACTATTCAATTTTCTTCTGATCTGTTTTCTAAAAGTTTTGTAAATAAAAACCAGTTTAATTCCATTCATAAAATGCTTGAAAAAGCTCAAAGAGGGCTTAGTTTTCCTATGCAGGCTATTATGAAAGTTTATAATTGGTTGGATAGGTTGGCTTCTGAAAAACAGGGATTCTATGCTGTGATGAAGTTCCTTTGTATTTTATATGAATTGTCTTTGTACGATGATGCAAAGCTTTTGTCTAGTTCCTCATTTGCTAAAATTGAAACTTATTCTGACAGTCGTCGTGTCCAGAAGGTTCAGAGGTATATATCCGGTCATTATCGAGAAGATATACGTTTAGTTACTTTAGCTGATATGGTAGGAATGACCCCTGTGTCTTTTAGTCGTTTTTTCAGATTACGTACCGGCAAAACTCTCTCAGATTATATTATTGATATCCGTTTGGGCTATGCCACACGTATGCTGGTAGATTCGACCCAGACTATTGCAGAGATTTGCTATGATGCGGGATTTAATAATCTTTCTAATTTCAGCCGGATGTTTAAACGTAAAAAAGAATGCTCACCAAAGGAATTTAGAGAGAATTATAGAAAGAAGAAGGTGGTTATATGATAAAATCATATCATTTTTTCTTTTTCTAATTTCCTATTTTTGTTAACTGAATGTCTAATTATAACTGTTATGAAAAAGATATTATTTATATTAGGATTTTTATGTTACTCACTTGCTCAAATGGCACAAATACGCGGAAACGAAATTTGTGTTATCGTATCGCCCGATCATCTTGATTGGAACTATAAGTTAGGGGAAAAATGCACTTTTGTCATTCGCGTATGTAAAGCTCAGAATTTGCTTCCGGATGTAACGGTAGATTATGAATTAGGACCGGAAATGTATCCTATAGAAAAGAGGAAGGGAATTGTTTTGAAGGGAGGAGAACTTACTTTGAAGGGCATAATGGGTGCACCTGGCTTTTTGCGTTGTAAGATTACGGCGCACGTTGGTGATAAAAGTTATGAAGGTTTAGCTACCGCTGCTTTTGCTCCGGAAGAACTGCGTCCTGTTACCGAATTTCCGGTGAATTTCCAGGAGTTTTGGGCTACCGAATTGCTCAAAGCTCGTGAAACACCTTTAAAACCCTTTATGTTGCTAATACCCGAACGCTGTACGGATAAAGTGAATGTCTATCAGGTGAGTTTTCAGGTTGATCGTCCTGAATCTCGCTTTTACGGTATCTTGTGCATTCCTAAGAAAGAAGGCAAATATCCGGCTTTATTGCGTGTACCTGGCGCCGGAGTGCGTCCTTATGCCGGTGATGTTTATACTGCGTCATTAGGTGCAATCACTCTTGAGGTTGGCATTCATGGCATACCAGTAACGATGGATCAAGTGGTTTATGATAATTTGGCTAATGGGGCACTAAATTGTTATTGGACGTTTTGTAGGAATGATTTGAAGACTTTCTATTATCATCGGGTGATTATAGGGGCATTGAGGGCTGTTGATTTGATTTGTTCTCTTCCGCAATTTAATCATCAAGCACTTGGAGTAACAGGATCCAGTCAGGGAGGCGCTCTCTCCGTAATGACGGCTGCATTGGATTCGCGCGTCACTTTTTTGGCTGCCGTTCATCCGGCGTTATGTGATCATGAGGCTTATTTTAAGAAACGCGCTGCCGGATGGCCTCATTATTTTTATTATTATGGTAAACCTGATGCAAAAGAATTGGAAGTTACCCGTTATTATGACACGGCCAATTTTGCTCGTTGCCTTACTGCTCCAGGATGGTTTAGCTGGGGGTATAACGATGAAGTTTGTCCGCCGACTTCCATGTTTGCTGTCTATAATGTAGTATCATCTCCTAAAGAATTCCATCCTTATCTTCAGACTGGACATTATTGGTATCAAGAACAATGGGATGAGTGGGAGTCATGGCTTTTAGAGAAAATGAATTTGAAAGATTGATCTTTGAAATAAACTATTCGTTTGTAAAAAATATCATTTATCTGATAAAATAGTATCGTTTTTTATCTTTCTTATCTATTAACTTTGTAAAGTTACAAATAACGACTAATAGTATGAAACATCTTTCCCTTGTGATTATTGTTTTTCTTGCTGCAACTGCATGCTTCTCTTCACAAATAAAAGCGAGTTCGTTTATTCATGTTGATAAGCAGGGACAGCTTATTCGTAATGGACAGCCTTATTATTTTATTGGTGCTAATTTTTGGTATGGTGCTATTTTGGGGTCTGAAGGTGAAGGAGGTAATCGTGAACGTTTGTGTAAGGAGTTGGATTTTATAAAAAGCATTGGCATCGATAATTTACGGGTTTTAGTGGGTGCCGATGGCGTAAATGGAGTAAAGACAAGAGTGGAGCCTTCCTTACAAGTAGCTCCGGGGGTGTATAATGATACTATTTTAGCTGGTTTGGATTATTTGATGAATGAACTGCGTAAACGCAAGATGACTGCGGTACTTTATCTGAATAACTCCTGGGAGTGGAGTGGAGGTTATTCAGTCTATTTACAATGGGCAGGGTATGGGAAAGCTGTGGTTCCGGCTGTTGACGGATGGCCTGCCTATATGAAATACGTGAAACAATTTCAACAATCGGACAGCGCGAAGGCTTTATTTACCAATTATGTAAGGGATATTGTTACAAGAGTAAATAGGTATAATCATATAAAGTACGTGGATGATCCCACGATTATGTCTTGGCAGATTGGCAATGAGCCCCGGGCTTTCTCAGAAGAAAATAAAAATAGATTTGGGAAATGGATGTCCGAGGTTGCCTCGTTGATTAAGTCATTAGATTCTAATCACTTGGTTTCTTCGGGTAGTGAAGGAAAGCATGGATGCGAAGAGGATATGGCTCTTTATGAAAAAATACACTCTGACCCTAATATTGACTATCTGAATATTCATATTTGGCCATATAACTGGGGGTGGGTAAAAGCTGATAGTTTGAATGAACTTCTTTCACAGGCTATAGAGAATACGAAAGAATATATTGCAGAGCACCTCTCAGTCGCACAGAAGTATAGCAAACCTCTTGTTATCGAGGAGTTTGGTTTTCCTCGTGACAATTTTAGGTTTTCTATAGATACACCTACTATAGCTCGGGATAGGTATTATGATTTTTTATTTAATATGGTGGAGCAATCTTGTAAGCAGGGTAGCGTGCTTGCCGGATGTAATTTTTGGGGATGGGGTGGTTTTGCAAAGTTGTCTTCAAATCATGTTTACTGGGAAAAAGGAGATGATTATACGGGTGATCCGGCGCAGGAGGAACAAGGTCTGAATTCTGTTTTTGCAACCGATAGTACGGTTAATGTTATTAAAACCTGGAATGAAAAAATGAAATAAATTACGATTGAAAAAGCTTATAGGCTAGAGATCAGATTATACTTATTCATGTTGTCAACTATAATTTTGTGACATTGAAATATTTGCTGACATATTTAAATCTAATAATTACGGTATGAAGAACTTTATGTTATTTTTGCTCGCTCTTTTTTTGAGCTGTTATTCTGTGGCCCAGCAGACCACAATCATCGGTAAGATTACCGACGGTACGGATGGCTCTCCTCTGATTGGTGCTAATGTCTTGGTGAAAGGAACCGGAACAGGTTCTATTGCGGACATAAACGGGAATTTTAGGGTAAACGTTCCCGCTGGTAAAAATGTACTGATAATTTCTTGCATTGGGTATAAAGAGCAGGAAATTGTGTTGAAACCGGGAGAAAAAGTAGTAAATGTTGTGATGAAGGAAGACTCCAAGATGCTTAATGAGGTTGTAGTAGTAGGTTATGGCACGATGAAGAGGAGTGATCTTTCGGGCGCCTCGATATCAATAGGAGAAGATAAGATTAAAGGCTCTGTTATTACAAACCTTGACCAGTCTTTACAGGGACGTGCGGCTGGTGTTACTGCGGTTACTACTTCGGGAGCTCCGGGCTCTTCTTCGTCTATTCGTGTACGTGGTCAATCTACGATTAATGCAGGTGCGGAACCTCTTTATGTCATTGATGGTGTTATTGTGCAAGGTGGAGGTAATAGTGGTGCTGACTTTGGTTTGGGGGATGCATTAGGGAATGGTAAAATCTCGACCATTTCTCCACTATCCACGATTAATCCGCAAGATATTGTGAGTATGGAGATTCTGAAAGATGCTTCTGCTACCGCTATCTATGGTGCACAAGGTGCTAACGGTGTTGTGTTGATTACCACTAAGCGTGGAAAGGCCGGAGAGGCGAAATTCACCTACGACGGGATGTTTGCAGTTCAGCGCCAGACAAAGCGTCTGGATATGCTAAACTTACGTGAATATGCCGAATATTACGATGATATGGTATCTAATGGATTTGCAGATGAAAATGCGTACTATGCCGATCCTTCTCTGTTAGGAGTCGGAACTAATTGGCAAGATGCTGTCTTTCAGACAGCTCTGCAAAATCAGCATCAAATATCTGCGGAGGGGGGAACAGAGAAGGTACGATATTATGTATCGGCTTCTTATATGGACCAAGACGGTACTATCATTGGTTCTAATTTTAATCGTTATTCGTTCCGTGTCAATTTGGATTCCCAATTAAAAAAGTGGTTGAAGATTGGATTAAGTGCTACTTATTCATCGACCAACGATGATTTGAAGTTGGCGGATAGTGATCAGGGTTTGATTAAATACTCTTTGACAACCTTGCCCGACATACCTATTTATAATATAGACGGGAGCTATGCAACAGTTTCTCGGAAAGGCTATACAAGTCCAAATCCGGTGGCATTGGCCATGATGGATGAGATTTTATTGAAACGCCAGAAACTCACCGGCAATGTGTTTATTGATGTAACTCCAATTAAAAATCTGGTATGGCATGCGGAATTGGGCTATGATATCAGCTCTTCGAAGGGTGACCGCTATAAACCGATGGTGGATTTGGGTGGTTGGAAACGTACGGGTAATGAAAGTAATATTCAAAAAAATAGTAGTACATTCTGGCAACTAAAGAATTATGTGACGTATAACGGTAAGATAGATAGGCATAATTTTACTGCTATGGTTGGACAAGAGTGTTGGGAGTCTCACTATGACTTCACTCGTATTGCTAATACTATGCTTCCTTCGGATGAAGTACACAATCCGGCATTGGGTTCTGGTACGCCTACCATAGGAGCTGGTTTTGGAAGTTCATCTATGGCTTCTTTCTTTACTCGTTTAACTTATAATTACGATGACCGGTATTTAGCTACTTATACTTATCGTTACGATGGTTCTTCCAATTTTGGACCGGACAATCGCTGGGCAGGCTTTCACTCGGCAGCTGTTTCGTGGCGATTTACCAATGAGAATTTTCTCAAACCGTTACAAACAGTGATTAGCAATGGTAAACTGCGCCTCGGTTGGGGGCAAACAGGCAATTCGGCTATTCCTTCATATGCTTGGGGGGCCTCCATAAGTCGTATGCCTTCTGGGTTAGGAATGGGTTATCGTCCTGCTAACATACCTAACACTGCTATTATGTGGGAGTCACAAGAGCAATGGAACATTGGCTTGGATTTAAGTTTTCTGAAAGACCGTCTTAATCTGGTGGTTGATTTATATAAGAAGACTTCCGATGATATGTTGATGGATTTACAACTACCTTCTTACATGGGCACACAAGGTAATAGTTCTTCTGCTTTGGCTGCTCCTAAGGGTAATTATGGTAGTATTGAAAATAAAGGTCTTGAGATTACATTGAACACTCATCCAATAGTAGGAAAATTTGAGTGGGATTCCGATTTTCAGATCTCTTTTAATAGAAACAAACTGAAATCTCTGTCCGGGACTTCCAGTGTACAGATTGTGGGTTTTGGGCACAGTGGAGTGATGTTATTAGTGTGTCAGAAGTAGGTAAATCACTCTATAACTTTTATGGATACGTGACAGATGGTGTTTATAAAGATTTAGAAGATCTGAAAACTTCTCCGAAGCCGGCCAAATATCCGGTAGACGGAGTTTTTAATCGTACAAATACGGTTTGGGTAGGTGATATCAAATATAAAGATATCAGTGGCCCTAATGGTGTACCCGATGGTGTTATTGACGAGTATGACCGTACTAATATAGGTTCTCCGATGCCTAAATTCACTTTTGGTTGGACGAATACTTTCCGTTATAAGAACTTTGATTTGTCTCTTTTCATTAATGGTTCTTATGGTAACAAGGTGATGAACTATATGAGTATCAACTTATCTAATATGAAGTCTTCGTGGACCAATCAGCTATCTTCAGTCAAGAATCGCGCACGGCTTGTTCCGATTGATGCAGATAAAGCTGCGGCAGCAGGTGCTAATTGGTATGATGACATTACCAACATAACCGTTGCTAACCCTGGAACGAGTATTCCGCGTATTACAACCGGTGATCCGAATGATAATGATCGTATCAGTGATCGTTATGTAGAAAATGGATCGTATATCCGCTTGAAGAACATTACACTGGGTTACACATTTCCCAAGAGGATGATAAAGAAATTCGGTCTTGAAAATGTACGTATTTATACTAATATTCAGAATTTGCTGACCATTACCGGTTACGATGGCTATGATCCTGAAGTTGGTGCTAGTACTGCTGACTCTAAAGGATATACTTATGGAGTAGATAATGGGCGTTATCCGTCACCTACGGTTTATTCATTTGGCTTAAATGTTTCGTTCTAACATCTAAACTTTGAAGATTATGAAATTTAATAATATAAAATATTGGGCGTTTACAGTTGTGTTGGCTATGAATGTTACGTCTTGCAGTGATTTTTTGGATCGTCCGGCGGAAGATAACTACAATGTGAATAATTTCTATAAAAATGACGATCAATGTATTCAGGGTGTCAACTATTTATATAATTCTCCCTGGTATGATTTTCAACGAGGTTTTATCAAAGTGGGTGAAGTTCTTTCCGGTAACTATTATTGGGGAGATAGTCCTTATCTGGATTTCAGTTTGAATGGTACGGACACAGATTTGATAAATATGTCTTATTCGTTGTGGGCAGCCAATGGGCATGCCAATACTGTTTATCTTAACCTGAAATCGGCAGAGGCATCCGAAGTGGTAAAGAATCAGTGTATGGGCGAGTGCTTAGCTTGGAAAGCAATGGCTTATTTTTTTCTGGTGCGTACCTTTGGAGATGTGCCTATTATCCATGATAACAATGCCGATTTGACTTCCGGTACTTATAATGAAAAATATAAGGTGCAACGTGCCGATGTATACGAATATATTGTGATGACACTAGAAAAGGCTATAGAGCTACTTCCTGTAGCTGTAAAGTTTGATGGACGTATTGATAAGTATGCCGCCGAGGCATTGTTGGCAAAGGTTTATCTGACTAAAGCAGGAGTTAGCGGGACATTAAATGCTGATGATTTAGCGAAAGCCGCCGAATTGGCAAAAGATGTGATTGATCATTCCGGGCGTCATTTATTGCCAAACTATTCAGATGTGTTCCGTCTTGCAAATAATAAGAACGAAGAATGTTTGATATCTTGGCTCTGGTATCCTACTCGTGATCCATGGACGGCTCAAAATACGTTGCAAAGCGACCTTGCCATAGTTGGTTTTGATGAATTTGGTGATTGTTGGGGTGGCTATGGCGGTATGTCGGTTGATTTGCAAGATGCTTTTGGTGTTAGTGTTTTGGATGACCCTTCCAAGCGCATAGATAATGATACCCGTCGTAAGGCTACTATGATGATGGCAGGTGACAAATATGATTATTTCTGGACAGACAAAAATGGGTTTGATTACTTGAAATTTATCTATGACTCTGAAAATTATGGTAAAGGTGGTCCTGGTGTACTACAATCTGCGACAGGAACCAATACAGTGAAACAGTTGTATGGCGATGCACACGATCATTCGGCAGCCTTAGGGCTCTCTGCCGCAAATATGGCTAGCGGGCTTGCTACTCATCTTCTGCGCCTTTCTGATGTCTATTTGATATATGCTGAAGCAAAGATGGGTACTGCTACTTCTACTACGGATGCAAGTGCTATTGATGCTTACTACACAGTACGTAGCCGTGCTGTCCCAGGCTTTTCTCGCCCTACTTCCATCACTTGGGACGATGTATGGAAAGAACGCCGATTAGAGTTGGCTATGGAAGGTGATCGATGGTATGACTTTGTACGTTTGTCTTATTACGATCCGCAAAAGGCAATTAATGAATTAAAGAGTCAGCGCCGTAATGAATATTACAGTTTGAATGCTCCTTATGAGAATTATTATAAGACGGGTAAATGGTCTTATGATGCTTCTGAATCGAGATATAATACTGATACTCCAGCTCCTAATGTGACAGTTAGTAGTTTTACTCTGCCGTTCCCAACAGAGGACGTGGTGTTTAACTCGAACTTAATGAAAGATCCTATTCATGTGGATGTACGTAAAGAATTTAGTTATTAACTTTAATACTATGAAAAAATGAAGCCTAATAATAAATATGTGCAGTGGCTCTACGCGGTAGTAATTGTCGTAGCAGGCTTTTCGGTGATTGCTTGTGAGGATGAACCCGATAAATATGAAGTGGCAGGTGGATTGCCTACGGTAAAATATGTTCGTGTACCTTCTCCCCAAGCAGCCGATTCGTTGTTGACAGGTGCTTATATGGATAATACAATCTGTCTGGTAGGTGATAACTTGCGTAGTATTTACGAATTATATTTTAATGACCAGAAAGCGATTCTGAATACTAGTTATATGACTGATCATACGGTTTTGGTAGATGTGCCAGAGAATATCCCTGCGAGTGTGACAAATAAAATATACATGGTGACGAAGAGCAAGGATACTGTTTCTTATGATTTCAAAGTGTTGGTTCCTAGTCCTCAGGTTAATTCCATGTCTTGCGAATTTGCCAAACCGGGCGATAAAGTAACTATCTATGGTGACTATCTGATTGATGATCCGAAAGAACCGTTAGCTATAACAATGGCGGGTAATGTAGCAGTTCCCGAGATTACTGACATTACGAAGACGGCTGTCAGCTTTATTTTGCCTGATAATGCTCCGGAAGGTTATATCAATATCAAATCCATTTATGGAACAGGGAGGTCAAAATTTCAATATCATGATACCCGTAACATCCTTTTTGATTGGGATGGTTCGCATGGAGGACTGAAGACCGGTCATGGTTGGCGTAATGGGGTAGTGAAGAATGATAATCTTGGTATTGATGGTGCATATCTTTATTTCGGCGGTGTTGATATTGCTGCTGGTATCGGCGCTACATGGGCTGAAGATAACTTTTGTTTTAATTATTGGCCTGAGATTGGAGAGAATAAAGAATATCCGGAACTTTCTTCTATGCCTAAATTTGCTGAAATGATAAAACAGTATGGCATTGATAAGTTACAACTGAAATTTGAATTATTGGTACCTTCTTCTAATCCATGGATGTCGGCTGCTTTGCAAATGATGTTTACTTCGAATGCAGATGTCACTTTTTCTACGGCAGGTAATGGTTATTATGGCTCAGCGACATTGCCACGTGGCCTATGGATTCCTTGGAAAGACAGTGGAGCTTATGATACGGCCGATAAGTGGGTTACGGTTTCATTCAAACTTTCTGATTTTAATAAGACCAATGAGGGGGGAGTTTGTGCAACAAATTTCTCAAAAGATTTTTTAACGGGTTTGACGTTCTTTGTATGGCATGGTGGTGTGGCTGGAACAGATTGTAGTCCGGTTCTATGTATTGATAATATCCGTGTTGTGCCTATTGAATAACCTTTAAATATTAGCAATATGAATAAAAAACATAAAATATCAGCACTCTGGATGATGTGTCTGGTACTCTTTGGCTGTTTGTTTTTTGCGGCTTGTGATAATGGAGATGATGAAGATACTAATCAATATACAGGTGGCATTAACTTAAATGTTTTTGGTCCGAGTCCGGTAGCACGAGGGGGAATTCTTCGTTTTTTAGGTAGTGGAATGGATAAAGTGACCGGAATTGTGATTCCTGGTTGCGATGAACTCAATGGTGCAAGTATTGAGAAAGTCAGTGATACGGAAATCCGTGTTACTGTTCCCCAAACTGCTCAACCTGGTTATGTTATATTGAATACTTCGAAAGGCGAGATTACGACAAAGACGAAATTAACTTATACGGAACCTATTAGTTTGGAATCTGTTTCTCCAGTCTCTGTAAAACCTGGAGACGTGATGACATTAACCGGTGAATATCTAAACTTGATTAAAGAAGTTATTTTTTCAGAGGGGGTAGCTGTTTCAGAGTTCGAGGCTCAAAGTCGTAAAGAGATAAAAGTAAAGGTTCCGATAGAGGCTAAATCGGGGAAAATTATTATTTCCGATGGTGGTGAAATTCCGAATTGGATTTATAGTAATGAAGAATTGGCTGTAGCCATACCTACGTATAAATCGAGTAGTGCCACTACTATTAAGGTAGGTAATACTTTAACCATTACTGGTGAAAATTTGAATTGGATTTCTTCTGTGAAGTTCAATGGTGCAGAAGTAACAGTCTTTACTGTCTCTGATGATGGCAAAACTTTGGCAGTTAAGGTTCCATTATCAGTAAAAGGTGGTGACGTTGCTATGATTTGCTATTCGGGGGTTAAGGTAAATGCCGGAAAGATAGAAACACTTGTTCCTTCTCAACTATCGGTTACTCCCGAAGTCGTGAAGAATGGGAGTGAAATTACTATTTCTGGAAAAGATCTTGATTTGGTGGCTTATGGAGCTTTTCCTAATGTAGCTGATACTATTTTTCTGAAACAAGGCTCATCTGCATCTAAAATAATGTTTGATGTTCCGCAACTTGCCCAAGATGGGGATATTGTTTTAAATTTGGTTAATGGTGAAGCCGTAAAAGTTGGTTATGAAACAGTGAAACCTACTATCACATCTTTTAGCCCGAATGCCTTGATGGCTGGAGATGAGGTTACGATTATCGGTACCGATTTGGATCTGGTCGCAAAAATTACTTTTGCGGGAGAGGGTGATCCTAGTGTCGAGATTTCTGCTAATAATTATACAAATGGAAATTTGAGAATTCAGGTTCCGCCTACGGCTGAAACCTGTGCACCTACTTTGACATTAAAAAACGGTATGGAAGTTAAGACATCTGTTGCTCTAAGCATATCACCATCTACAGATCCCACTATTGTTACAATGCCAGTAAGTGCTAATCCCAATCAGGTAATTACTGTTACGGGAAAGAATTTGAACTATGTCGATGCATTTTATTTTGGGGATAATAAAGTCTCTTATTATGAAAACCGTTCGGCTACTTCTGTCACAATGCAAGTGCCGAAGGAAGTACCCTATGGGGACTATAAGCTGAAAATGATTTCTTATGCAGGGGATACATTCCTGAGTAAAGAAATTATATCTATTAAGCCGGCAAAGGATTATTTGTGGACAGGTTCAGCGGGACCTATTGGCTGGGGGAGTGAAGGGCTTATTTCTTTCACAGAAGTGGCTTTGTCTAAGTTAAAGGCTGGTAAAACAATAGGTTTTGACTTTGTCTGTGACACCTCTACCACTTACTGGCAAATTAAATTTATAGGAACATGGTGGACTTTGTTACCGTCTGTTGCTGTTACTCCTGAAGGGGACGATATTTGGGATTTTCACTCTACAGATACTAATTTTGAATTTGTTTTGGCTCAAGGGGATATTGATATCATACTGCAACAAGGGCTTCAGCTTGTTGGTAATGGTGTGATTATAAAAGGAATTTATGTAAAATAAATAGGAGTGATGTGGAATGTAGTTATGTAAGCACTTCCTTGCATGATTACGTTCCACTTTATTTTAGGTGAAAGGATCAATTAATGATAGATTTGGGGCTTTTGATAAACTTAGCTCTACAATATATGAGCGGGAAATACGTGTCTAAATATGAGCATATTTGTTATGCTTTCTTTGGCTTTGCAGTTCTTTTTCTCATGAGTTCTTGCGGGGGGGGCGATTCGTCTTCCAATCCGGAACTCATGATTGATCCCCCGCAGCTATTGTTAAGTGACCCTGTAGATGGTTCAAAAAATCTTTCTGATGGAGATTTAACGATTGTTCTAACTTTTGATCAAAACGTGACATCACCTTCTTTCACACATAGCTTAGTTACGGCTGGGAATGCAACGGTAATTCTCGTGTCGGCAGCTCTGAAAAATGTGACTATTAAACTTTCCAGTTTGCAAAAGGGCAAAACCTACGAATTGATTGTGCCAAAAGGGGTGGTATTAGGTCCTACTAAATTAGAAGCACCACTCGTGAAGATCTCCTTCAGTATTATGGATGAGGTTGTATACGAACCTATAGTAGAGACATTATGTACCTCCGATCCTTTACCGCAGGCTAAAAAAGTTTATGATTACTTGATTAACGCCTATGGAAAGAAGACATTATCCGCTTCTATGGCCAATGTAAATTGGAATATAGCAGAGGCAGAATTAGTGAATAAGGCGACTGGTAAATATCCTGCTATTGCTTTTCTTGATTATATTCATTTATATGCCTCGCCTGCCAATTGGATTGATTATTCTAATACGCGGGTCGTGGAGAATTGGTGGGATAAAGGTGGATTAATTGGAGCAAGTTGGCATTGGGTTGTCCCAAATGTAGAGAATGGTAATGAATATACATATAAACCGGGAAATGGAAATAAGGATAATGAAGGCAATTGGACAACGACCTTTCGAGCAAAGAATGCGATTATTGAAGGGACCTGGGAGAATCGGATAATGAAAGCTGATTTGGAGAAGATTGCTGGCTATTTGAAATTGCTCAAGAATAAAAATATTCCTGTGATTTGGCGTCCTTTACATGAAGCAGCTGGGAATCTTTATGAATATTCCGGTGGAACAGCGTGGTTTTGGTGGGGATATGATGGTCCTGAAGTTTATAAAAAGGTGTGGATTTACATGTTTAATTACTTTAAAGAACAAGGGGTGAATAACTTGATATGGGTTTGGACCACGCAGATGAGAGATGCTGATTTCTATCCAGGTGATGAATATGTGGATATAATTAGCCGTGATATTTACGATCAAAAGACGGGAGCGAATAATGCGGAACAATATAATTTAATTGTTGCAAAATACTCCCGCAAATTAATCGCTTTAAGCGAATGTGGAAATGTTGCAATGATTTCTGCTCAATGGAATGCTGGTGCTCATTGGTCATTCTTTATGCCTTGGTATAGGTATAATGCTACTACTTTGGATGGTCATGAGTACGCTGATACTTCATGGTGGAAAGATGCGATGGAACAGTCTTTTGTGGTAACACGCGATCAACTTCCTTCTATGAAATGAAATGTGGAAACAATGAAATGGAGATATAATAATGAAGATATATACATCAGTGATATTTGTATCGCTAGTTGCAACATTGTTAGCTTGCGGATCAGGTAAATCGCAAAAAGAACAGGGAAGTGTTGTAGTTATGCATAGTGCTGAAACTCAAAGACTGCTTTCCGCTTTGAAAAACATTTCTTCACAGGGAGTTATGTTTGGGCACCATGATGATACTAACTATGGCATCGGATGGGAAGGTGAAAAGGGACGCTCTGATGTTAAGAGTGTTTGTGGTGATTATCCTGCTGTTGCTAGTTTTGATTTGGGGGGGATTGAATTGAAAGACAGCATGAATTTAGATAAAGTGCCGTTTAGTAAGATAAAAAAGGAGATCCTTAATCAATATTTACGGGGTGGACTGGTAACATTAAGCTGGCATTTGCGTAATCCAAAAACAGGAGGAAATGCTTGGGATGTAAGTGATGCAACGGTAGTTAAATCTATTCTTCCGGGTGGAACTGCTTATCCTAAATTTGTTGGATGGCTGGATGGAGTAGCTACATTTATGAATTCTTTGAAGACTAAGGCAGGAACAAAGATTCCCGTTCTTTTCCGTCCTTGGCATGAGCATACCGGTAGCTGGTTTTGGTGGGGTGCTGAATTATGCACACCTGCTGATTACAAGATGCTTTGGCGAATAACTGTAGATAGTCTGCGGGCCAAAGGTGTGGATAATGTTCTTTATGCTTATTCTACCGGAACCGAGCCTCAAGATACAGCACAATACTTAGAGCGTTATCCGGGAGATGATTTGATTGACGTGATTGGCTTTGATAATTATCAGTTTAAGCGGGAAAATTTTCTTGCTGCTATGCAAAGGGAATTATCCATTATAGATAGCATTGGAAGAACACATCATAAAGTCATTGCACTTACCGAAACGGGTTATGAGGGTATACCTGATCCTGAATGGTGGACTAAAACGCTATGGCCGTCCATTGATAAATATCCTATTGCTTATCTTTTGGTGTGGCGTAATGCCCGTGAAAAGCCTACTCATTTCTTTGCTCCTTACCCAGGGCAGGTTTCTGCAAGTGATTTTGTGAAGTTTTATCAGATTCCTAAAACACTTTTTGCAAAGGATGTGAACTTGTATAAATAAGATTGTAATTATATAGTATGGAAGTTTTTAAGAATAAGGTATCAAGACTCTTTCAGGAATATGAGGATTTGATTACGAGACAGAACCAGCCTTTGGAGAGAGGAAACGGGGTATTTACACGTTATAAATATCCGGTGTTGACCGCTGCGCATACGCCGGTGTTCTGGCGTTATGATTTGAATGAAGCTCGTAATCCATATCTGATGGAGCGTATCGGAATGAATGGAGTTATGAACTCTGGAGCCATTAAATGGAATGGGAAGTACCTGCTAGTGGCGCGAGTAGAGGGGGTTGACCGTAAGTCGTTTTTTGCTGTGGCTGAAAGTCCGAATGGAATAGACAATTTCCACTTTTGGGATTATCCGGTGACAATGCCGGAAGGAGTGATTCCTGCTACCAATATATATGATATGCGCCTTACTGCCCACGAAGATGGTTGGATATATGGAATATTCTGTGCTGAGCGTCATGATGATTATGCTCCGGTTGGTGATCTTTCTGCTGCAACGGCAACAGCTGGTATTGCTCGCACCAAGGACTTAAAAAATTGGGAGCGGTTGCCGGATCTTGAAACAAAGAGTCAGCAGCGTAATGTTGTCCTTCATCCTGAGTTTGTACAAGGTAAATATGCTTTCTATACTCGTCCACAAGATGGTTTTATTGATACAGGCAGTGGTGGTGGTATAGGTTGGGCTTTAGTGGATGATATCACTCATGCGGTAATTAATGAAGAAACCATTATTGATAAACGCTATTATCATACAATAAAAGAAGTAAAAAATGGGGAAGGACCTCAACCTATAAAGACTTCTCGGGGCTGGTTGCATCTTGCCCATGGTGTAAGAGCTTGTGCTGCGGGATTACGTTATGTACTTTATATGTATATGACGGCGCTTGATAATCCTGCGCGATTGATTGCTACGCCGTCTGGCTATTTTATGGCCCCGGAAGGGGAAGAACGAATAGGGGATGTTAGTAATGTCCTTTTTGCTAATGGTTGGATTTTAGACGATGATGGTAAGGTCTTCATTTATTATGCATCTTCCGATACACGGATGCATGTCGCTACATCTACGGTAGATAAGTTAGTGGATTATTGTGTAAATACTCCTGTGGATGGCTTTAGCTCTTCTGCTTCTGTAGATACTTTAAAAAAAATAATTGATAGTAATTTGCAGTTAATGAGTAGTGAGCAATAACACTCGCCTTTTCTCTCTGCATATTTATCGGATTATTAATTTATCTCTGAAGATGTTTGTAGATTAGAAATTGTACAATGATAAAATTAAAGGAAAAAATAGGTTACGGTTTTGGCGATATGTCTTCCTCTATGTTCTGGAAGATATTTGGAATGTATTTATTGTTCTTTTATACGAAAGTGTTTGGCATTTCGCCTGCCGCAGCGGGTACGATGTTTCTTGTCACTCGTATCTGGGATTCAGTTAACGATCCTATTATGGGAGTGATTGCCGATCGTACCAAAACTCGCTGGGGGAAATACCGGCCTTACTTACTTTGGTTTGCCATTCCTTTTGCTGCGATGGGGGTATTGACATTTTATACTCCGAACTTGAACGCTACGGGGAAACTAATCTATGCTTATATCACTTATACAGCTATGATGATGGTATATACGGCAGTTAATGTACCTTATGCTTCTTTGTTGGGAGTAATGTCCTCTCATCCCCAAGAGCGTAATATTTTGGCCTCTTACCGTATGTTCTTTGCTTTTATCGGAAGTTTTATCACTTTTATGCTTTTACAACCACTGGTGGATTTCTTTGCTTCTGGTGCTACTACAGGTGATAATGGGAATAGCATCAGCAATGATCCATTTGGGTGGGTTTGTGCTGTGGCGGTTATTGGAACTATTTGTGCTGTGTTATTTTTCTTCTGTTTTAAGTGGACGAAAGAGCGGGTTAAGCCTATTGATGAAGTAAAGAATGAAGTCTCAGTGATGCAAGATTTAAAAAATCTGTTTCACAATGCACCATGGTGGATATTGCTTGGTTCGGGACTGGCAGCTTTATTATTTAATGCTATTCGAGACGGAGTTGCTCTATTTTATTTTTCCGATTACATCCAGATGAATTATAAACTGCCTTATCTGGGATGGACTATGGCCACTATTTACTTATTGGTAGGTCAAGCTGCTAATATGATTGGTGTGGCACTTGCCGCCCCGCTATCCAATCGTTATGGAAAGAAGATTACTTATATGATAGCTATGAGTGGGGCGGCTGTATTTAGCGGATTTTTCTTTTTAGTCACACCAGATCAGATTATCTTAATACTTGTGCTTCAGACGCTAATTTCCGTTTGTGCAGGTTATGTATTGCCTCTTTTGTGGAGTATGTATGCTGATATTGTTGATCACCAGGAGCTAAAAACAGGGCGAAGGGCTACGGGATTGATTTTCTCTTCTTCATCTATGTCACAAAAAATGGGTTGGGCACTGGGTGGTGCACTGACCGGTTGGTTGCTGGCTTGGTTTGGTTATAATCCGGATGCATCTGTCCAGACCGAACATGCCATTTTGGGGGTACGGCTCATGATGAGTTGGTTACCAGCTGCCAGTTGTCTGTTGGCTATTATAGGTATGGCATTTTATCCTTTATCTGAGAAAAAAGTGAAAGAAATTACGGATGCTTTAAATATTAAACGAAAGAAAGAGGCTGTAGAATATTGATATGGTTATCGATGTTGTTCACGTATAAAAAAATAAAAGCTTTATATAAATTGCCTGAAAGGTAAAACGGATAAATGAAAATGATTGAGAGATTGAAAGCAGAAGTGAAGGATGTATTGGAAACAAACATTTTGCCTTACTGGATAGAAAATATGCAGGATGAAAAATACGGTGGCTTTTACGGACGTATCACTGGAGGTGAAGTTCTGATGCCAGAGGCCGAGAAGGGTGCTATTTTAAACGCACGCATCTTATGGACATTCTCTGCTGCTTATCGTTTGTTAGGGAAACCCGAATATCGGGAAATTGCTACTCGAGCGAAAGCGTATATTATTGAACGGTTTTATGATAAAGAGTATGGTGGTGTATACTGGTCTCTTGATTATCAGGGACATCCTCTTGATACCAAGAAACAGATATATGCCATAGGTTTTGTCATTTATGGTCTGAGTGAGTATTATCGTACCACAAATGATTCTGAAGCCTTAACTTATGCCATTCATCTTTTTGAGAGTATTGAACAACACAGCTTTGATATTGTAAAAAATGGCTATTATGAAGCTCTAACCCGTGAATGGGGTGAAATGACTGATATGCGGTTAAGTGATAAAGATGAGAATGAGCGAAAAACAATGAATACTCATTTGCATATACTCGAATCTTATACAAACCTTTATCGTGTATGGAAAGATGAGCACTTAGCAAAAAAACTGCGTAACTTAATCTTGTTATTTATTGATAAGATTTATAATGAGCAAACGGGGCATTTGGAACTTTTCTTTGATGATGATTGGCATAGTAAATATCATATCATTTCATACGGACATGATATAGAAGCTTCGTGGTTGATACATGAAGCAGCATTGGTCTTGGGAGATAAGAGTTTGATAAAGCGTGTGGAGCCAGTCGTGAAACGAATAGCTGAAGCTGCGGATGAGGGATTGACCCCGGAAGGTGCTTTAGTCTATGAGAAATTCTTTGACCGAAATTTTACCGATACCGATCGCCATTGGTGGGTGCAGGCAGAAAATGTGGTTGGTCATCTTGATCTTTATCAGCATTTTGGTGATGATAAAGCTCTTGATAAAGCTCTTCGTTGTTGGATGTTTATCAAAGAGAAGTTAGTTGATTATCAACACGGTGAGTGGTATTGGAGTACCTTTGAAGATGGAAAGGTGAATTTGACCGATGATAAGGCTGGGTTTTGGAAATGCCCTTATCATAACGGGCGTATGTGTATGGAAATTATGGAACGGAACTTTTGAAAGAGGAGTTACTTAGCATTGAGGTTGGAATTGATAGAGTAAAATAATGAAGATGAGAAAAAGTAGAATGTTTTTTTTAGTTGTCACATTCTTATGTGGGTGTGTCATGCAAGCCCAGACATTGCCCGTTGTTGACGGGAAAAAAAATGTGGAGAAAACTGATCTTGGAATATGGAATGGAATATATCCGGACTTTACTCATTTAAATTTCGGCTGTGATGGAAATAGTATAACAGCTGGTGAGCAATGGTCACGTACAGTTGTTGGCCTGTTAGGTTTTGCTACTCATCACAACGTTGCTGTTGGTTCTGCTACGTGGGCATGTTATTCTGATACACAGGATTATGGGAGTATGGGTTTTTCTGGTATATCTAATGGTTGGAAACCAACCACTGACAAATTAGAACTTCAAAAACGTCATAATAATGTGTCGAAAGTCCATATTCTGCACTTTATTGCTGATGTAGATAGTGGGCGATATCCTGTGCCTGATGTTTTTGTCTTTGCTATGGGTACTAATGATACTAATTTAGGATCAGCTGAAGAGGCGCTGAAAGGTAAAACTTTAGAAAAGGTAGATGTTACTACTATGGCTGGGGGTGCGCGTTGGTCTATTCAGACTATATTAGAGCATTATCCCAAATGTCGTGTTTTTGTTTGCACTCCTATACAAACCGGAAATGTGGAACATAACGAACGTAATCTTCATCAGATTAAAATTCTACGTATTATCTGTCGTGCCCTTTCCGTACAGTTAATTGATTGCTATGCTAACAGCAGTATTAGCGAGAAATTTGAACAGGATTTCGGCAGAGGTCGTTATCTGAAAGATGGACTGCACCCCGATGTGGAAGGACAATGCCTAATGGGGAGGTATATAGCCAAAGAAATCCGTAATAATTATTTCTGATTTACCATTTTGGCTCACATTTCACCCGTTTGCCGTCTTCTGTAGTATATTTCTCCAGTGAGTTTTCTTTGGCTTGGATGCAGATATAAATCAGTGGATCATCTGATGTGTTGCAAAGTCCTCTTTTGCCTTGTGGTGCCACACGTATAACACTACCTTCGGAGATAGGGAAGAAATCTTCATCAACTTGATAATAGCCGCTCCCTTTAAGTATGATATAAGTTTCTTCATCTTTAGTGTGAATGTGGAAGTAAGGGAGTTCACTATGCGGAGGAATGGTGGTAAAGGATATTTCTGTTGCTGTAGCTCTAGTTGCATCTTTTAAGAATACTTTTCCGCGGATTTCTTCTCCCGTCTTAGGATGAATTAACGCATAATCGTTCAATTGATCTAACCGTCCGATACTCACTGCTGTGTAATTGGCGTTCTCTGAAATACATTCCGGCTTTTTCATTGTTGTTTAATTTAAAATCATTGATTGGGCAAATTTCTTTTACCGTTTGTTCTTTGCAAAGATACTAAATAGGGTATACCATTCTCAAAAATGAGAGCTTTTAACTTATGACTTTCACTTATAGTCACTTATTGTGTTACATCTCTGATTTTTTTACTTTATATTTGTCTCCTATTTGAAAAGACTTCTATAAAGGAGTTAGTGTAAATAAAATAATCAGAAATAGTTATTGGAGGCATTGAAACTAAAGAGTGACAGGTTTGATTTTTATAAAACGAAGTACGGGAAGAACCTTTTGATAGATTTGATTCGGTTGGAAACGCTGGAACAATACATTCGTTCGACTCAATCTCATTATTTATCTTATTTCGATATAACATTGATTACAGAGGGTGAGGGACAATTTGTATTGAATGAGAGAGTCTACGAATTAAAAAAAGGGCTTGTTGTCTTTTCTTTGCCGGGGCAAATCAGAAAATGGAATTTCAATAAAGTACCAAAAGGATACGTGCTTATTTTTGAAAAGGCTTTTCTCGCTTCTTTTTTGAGTGATCCCAAGTTTCTTGATAGGTTGAGTTACTTTAATTATAATTTGGAAGACTATTCTTTAAAGTTAAATGAGGCGGATTCGTTACACCTTATTGAACTTTGTCGGGAAATTGAGGAGGAAGTGAAGTCTTTTAAGAATAATGATGAACATATTTTGCGGGCGTTATTATTTCAAGTACTTATTTTGTTAAATCGAAAATTCAAAATGGCTGAACCGGTACAAAATTGTACCGAAACAAACCGGCATATCCGTGGCTTTGTTAATTTAGTATCAGCAAAGTTTAAGCAGGAACATGCTGTGCTGTTCTATGCTGATGCACTTCATATCTCAGCGGGACACTTAAATGATTTATCCAAATCTTTTTTAGGAACTAATGCAAAAAGATATATTTCTCGTCAACTAATGACGGAAAGCCGGCGATTTCTTGCTTCTACAGATTTGTCTATTTCTGATATTGCCTTGGAGTTAGGTTTTATTGACACTTCTTATTTTATTAGGTGGTTTAAGTCTGAAGCGGGGCAAACTCCGTCTTCTTTCCGAAAAGAGCAGAATCCCTGAAAAGTCCTGTTTTTGCATTGTTTTATGGTATTGCTTCAAGAGATGGAACTATAACTTTGCATTCAAAAAATATAATATATGGTATTTACAGGATTTACAACAGCATCTATTGAATTCTTAAAGAATTTGGCTGCGAATAATAACAAAGAATGGTTCGAAAATAATCGGAACATTTATGAAACTTGTCTTCTGGAGCCTCTTAAGCAGTTATCTATGAGGCTGGGTGTGGTAGTTAGTAGCATTGATAAGGAGATAGAAATTGCTCCCCAAGTGAATAAAACAATTTCAAAGATTTATAGAGACACTCGCTTTTCTCGCAATAAATCACCTTTTCGTACCGGGTTGTGGCTTACTTTTAAGCGACCCCATAAGTTATGGGGAAACGTACCTGAATTTTACTTTTATTTCACGCCAGAAGAATATCAATACGGTATGGGCTATTATGCTGCAACTTCGGATAATATGAGATGTTTAAGGGAGTATATCAGTCGCTATCCCCAGCGTTTTAGGGAAATAATAGAGGCCTATAAAAGCCAGAGTTGCTTTGCGTTGGCTGGAAAAAATTATAAGAAAGCTATTCCCAATGAGCTCTCTGAGGAATTTCAGTCTTGGTTTCAGAAAAAAAATATTGAAGTAAGTTGTATAAAGAAAATAGACCGAAGTTTTTATGGTAAAGATTTAGGGAAAACTTTGGCAAATGCTTATCAGTTTAATGCAGCGTTATATCTTTTTATAACAGATAGCCTTAATAAATAAAATATAAGTCATGAAAAAATCAGCAATAGCCATCTGTTTAATAATTATGGTCTCTAATACTTTAGCTCAAAACTTCAATCTTGATGAGGTGGAAACTCGCAATAATTCGGATTTATTCAGGATAGAGACAATTGATAATGAAAAGACGATTATTCTTGAAGGGAATAAGTTTGATAGCTCAATTGATCCGTTTACCGGTATGGAAAAAAGTAACTCCAGAGGGGCAAAGGTGTTTTTGGTAGGAGAGGTGCAAACAGATTATGTGATGAGTACTGAAATGAGACTGATAAAGAACAATCTCGAGGATTGCAATGATTGTGGATGGCTTGGCTTTGCCATACGAACACAAGATTTTGACAATTTTGAGTGCGTTTGGTTTATGCCTGGGATGAGCAAGGATAATGTGGCATATATTCCATTTGCTCATGGAATAGCTCCGTATTGGGGTGAAGGATATATTAAATCGGAAAAAGGAACTGTAAAACTTCCCCAGAATGATTGGTTTAAGACAACAGTTGTTGTAAAAGGGAATAATATATCTATTTACGTAAATAGTGAGCTTGTTCTAAAGAAAAAAGCTTCTTATTATCTTACTTCAGGATATGCCGGGCTCTTTGTTGGAACAGCAACAGATGCTGCGTTTAGGAAAATAAGTATTGAAAAATTAGAGTAGTAGTTGGTCAATCATTTTTGATAATGAAATGAGTTTATAAAAAACTCATTTTTATTTTTTACTGAATATAATATTCTATTGAATCATATATCACCTTTTATTGCTTTAGAGAAAAACTGATATAGAGTTTCAATTTGTTTTTGGAGTCCGAGATTGCGGTTATTTTAAAATTTTATATAGAAATTAAAGCTGCATATAGTATTATTTTCATAAAAATCTTTTTCTTTGCATTACTTTAAACTCAAACTATGAATGGACAGTGATTATAAAATAAGCATCTTTATATTATTGTTGGCTATTTTCTCTTTCAATATTGCTTGTGGAAATAAAAATGCCGGGAAAGTGAAAAAGGCTGCTGATTCTATAAAAGCTACATATGTAAATCCTTTATTACCCGAAGGAATTGACCCTAATGCAACTTTTTTTAAAGGCAAGTATTATTATCTTCATGGAACTGAAAATAATATAATGTTATGGGAAACATCTGATATTACGGATTTAAAGCATGCCCGATGTAAGATTATATGGCAACCTAAGGAGTCTGGGAATGCTTCTCATCTTTGGGCGCCGGAAATTCATTATATAGAGGGAAAATGGTATATTTATTATGCTGCAGATGATGGTAATACGGATAATCATCAGTTGTATGTGTTGGAGAACTCGTCATCCGACCCCATGCAGGGTAGTTTTCGGATGAGAGGACGAATTTTGACCGATCCTAAATGCAACTGGAGCATACAGGCTACTGTTTTTGAGCATAGGGGAGCGCTTTATCTTTTGTGGTCTGGTTGGCCAGAAAAACGAATTCATGTTGAGAACCAGTGCATTTATATTGCCAGGATGAAGAATCCATGGACTTTGAGCTCTTCTCGTGTAATGATTTCCAAACCTGAATATGAATGGGAACGTCAATGGATAAATCCTGATGGAACACGTACCGCTTATCCTATTTTTGTTAATGAAGGGCCCCAATATTTTCATTCTAAAGATTATAAGAAAGTAATTGTGTATTATGCGGCAAGTGGCTCCTGGACTCCATATTATTGTATAGGTATGTTAACTGCCGATTCAGAAAGTAATCTTCTTAATCCAAATTCGTGGACAAAAAATAATGTACCTGTGTTTCGGCAGTCTCCTGAAAATGGAGTATTTGGGCCGGGAGGGATCTCTTTTATTCCCTCTCCAGATAGTACGGAATGGTATATTCTGTATCATGCGAGGCAAGTAACCAATGGCGATGCTGGTAGCCGTGATACTCGTAGCCCACGTTTACAAAAAATTAGTTGGGATGCTGATGGTATGCCTAACTTAGGTATTCCAGTGAGGGTAGGTGTACCCCTTTTGAAACCATCCGGTTCTATTAGTAAATAATCATTTCTCGCCTTTTTTAATAAAATATGAAAAAAAATGTTCAGTAAACAAAAGAATTTATTCATATCTCTTATACTTGCCTTAGTATGCACTTTACGAGTGCGTAAAGAACATTTTTTTCTGTTTATTGATTAATCATTTTCTATCTGTAAATTGAGATAATCTTTCATTTGTACGATTTCGAAATCGTAAAGCTATATTATGAAAATCGTCTCTCTTCGTCTTTTAGAGAACTTCCATAATATTGCTTTTTGTGAAACCTTTAATTTTATGTGCTATGTGCAAAAAGTAAAACAAATTGCGCGGTTTTTAAACTTTGGAGTTATATAAGAATAATCTTTAATTAGCTCTATATTATTTAATCATTAAATCTATTTATAAAATAATGACCTATAATTTGATAAAAATTAGTGGTAAGCATATGCTATATGCTCTGTTTACCATATTAGTTCTTTGTTTCGTGGGTTGTAAAGATAGCGAAGATGATTCAGAAGTTGATACTTTTGATCCTTCTAAACCAGTTTTAGTCTCTGACTTTATTCCAAAATCGGGGGGGGCGAATCAAAGGCTAGTAATTTACGGAAGTAACTTTGGCAATGATCCGTCAAAGATACATGTGTATATTGGTGGTAAACAAGCCATAACTATTGGTGTCAAAAGTGAGAGCCTTTATTGCTTAGTTCCTGAAAAAGCATATAGCGGAAAGATTGAAGTGATAATAGATAATGGTGATCAATCTGTAATAGCTGAGGCTGAATCAATATTTAATTATCAGAAGACGATGGTTGTATCTACTTTATGCGGTTATCGAAATGAAAGGGACGATCAAGGTTGGCACGATGGAAAATTCTCCGAATGTACCGGTTTTGGCAGTGATGCTGTTATGATGTTCGATCCTAAGAATTCAAAACATCTTTATGTCGTATATGACAACTCTGATTATGTAAAGTTGATAAATTTTGAAGATAGTACGGTGACTACAGCTTTTACAAGGGGCATGGGGCAATGGAATCGAATGCGTAGTATTGATTTTACACTTGATGGAGAATATATGCTTATTGCGAATGATGCGGGAGATCATGATGCTGCTGTTTCTATTCTTTCTCGTGCAAATGGATTTAAAGATCCGCAGAGATTAACCGAAAACAAACAATGTAATGGGGCTTCTATTCATCCTATAACTGGAGAAATGTATTTTAATAGCTTTGAGAAGGGGCAATTCTATCGCTTTGATATGAATAAATTTTATTCAGGATCATGGAATGTCAAGGATTATCAAGAGTTATTTAAAATACAGGATAACGGGTGGGAATTTAAAATTGTGATGCACCCTTCTGGTAATTATGCATACATTGTAGTAATTAATCAACATTACATATTACGCACTGATTATAATTGGGCGGAAAAGAAATTTAATCAGCCTTATGTCATTTGTGGGACAGCAAGACAAAGTGGCTGGGTAGATGGAGTTGGTACAAGCGTTCGCTTGGCAAGGCCCTATCAGGGCGTTTTTGTGAAAAATCCGGACTATAAGGGTAAGGCGGATGAGTATGATTTCTATTTTGTAGAAAAAGATAATCATGATATTCGAAAATTGACTCCAGAAGGAAAAGTTACAACGTTTGCTGGGCGTGGTAGTGAAAGTCTTAATGGAGATAAATGGGGCTTTGTTGAAGGAGACTTGCGTAAAGATGCTCGTTTTAGAGATCCAACTGGTATTGCATATAATGAAGAGGAGAAAGCATTTTACATTAATGATAATACAAATCGTCGAATACGTAAAATAGCTTTAGAAAAATAGTCTAATAAATAAAAAAGCATACATAGATATATGAAAAGTTTTTTAATAACATGGATCATATTGCTGGAGGGCTTTGTTAGCGCTTTTGCACAGGTTGAAACAGTAGCAGTAAAAGGAACAGTAACCGATGTAAACCATGAGCCGTTGATAGGTGTGAATATTTCGGTGAGTGATATGCCGGGTATTGGAGTTATTACTGATGTGAATGGCCATTATAGTATTAAGATGGAACCTTACCATAAACTTCTTTTTTCGTATGTAGGTTATGAGAAACAAGAAATTTTGGTGAAAGAACAAAAAGTAATTAATGTGACTATGAAAGAGGCGGCTGCCAGTGTGTTGGATGAAGTTGTGATAACGGGTACTGGTGCACAAAAAAAACTGACTTTAACAGGAGCTGTTACGACGGTCAGTGTGAACGATTTGAAAGCAACCTCCTCTTCCAGCATAACAAACGCTTTAGCTGGAAACGTTCCTGGTATTATGGCGATGCAAACATCTGGGCAGCCTGGTAAGCAATTTTCTGAGTTCTGGATTCGTGGTATATCCACTTTTGGAGCAAATCAAGGAGCATACGTGTTGGTTGATGGTTTTGAACGCGATCTTAATGAAATTAATATTGAAGATATTGAATCTTTTTCTGTTCTTAAGGATGCTTCTGCTACGGCTATTTATGGGTCAAAAGGTGCTAATGGTGTAGTGCTGATTACAACAAAGCATGGGAAGGCAGGGAAAATTAATATTGATGCAAAAGTGGAAACAACATATAATACTCGTACTATTACACCGGATTTTGTAGATGGTATAACTTATGCTAATTTGTTGAACGAAGCACGTATTACTCGTAATCAAACTCTCATTTATTCTCCTGAGGAATTGGAAATTTTGCGTTTAGGACTTGATAAAGATCTTTATCCGAATGTGGACTGGAAAGATTTATTATTAAAAGATGGGGCAATGAGTTATCGTGCCAATCTGAATTTAAGTGGTGGAGGCAATACAGCCCGCTATTTTGTGTCTGCTAGTTATGTGGAAGATCAAGGCATGTACAATACTGATCAAACCTTACAAAATGATTATAATACAAATGCGAATTATAGACGGTGGAATTATCGTCTTAACACGGATATTGATATTACGAAGACTTCTGTTTTGAAATTAGGTGTTTCAGGGTCTCTCTCAAAGCGTAATAGTCCGGGATTGGGTGATGATGATGTGTGGCCGGAATTGTTTGGATATTCTCCTATTCGTACGCCAATTATCTATTCCGATGGAAAGATACCTGCCATTGGCACTGGAAATCATACTAATCCTTGGGTCGCAGCTACACAAACAGGCTATAATGAGAATTGGGTAAATACTGTCCAAACGAATGTGACGTTGGAGCAGAACCTGGATATGCTAACAAAAGGGTTGCGGTTTACTGGACATTTTGGGTATGATATAAATAATAATAATAATATTAGGCGCTTAAAATGGCCAGAACAGTGGAGAGCTGAACGCAGTCGTGATCCAAATACCGGAGAAATTATATGGACCCACATCTCTGACCCAAGTGATATGCACCAGGAAAGCAGTTCAGACGGAGATCGTCGGGAGTTTTTAGATTTAATGCTTCAATGGGATCGTAGCGTGAAGAATCACCATTTTGGTGCTACTCTAAAATATACACAGGATTCGTATATCAGAACTCAGAATTTAGGTGACGATATTAAAAATGGTATTTCTAAACGTAATCAGGCTTTAGCCGGACGGGCAACATATAATTGGTTTCTTCGTTATTTCATCGATTTTAACTTTGGCTATAATGGTTCTGAGAATTTTGCAACCGGACATCAATTTGGATTTTTTCCTGCTTATTCGTTGGCTTGGAATGTTGCTGAAGAACCTATCGTGAAGAATAACTTTAAATGGATTAATATGTTTAAAGTCCGTTTTTCTCATGGTAAAGTGGGCAATGACAATTTGGGCAATGTTCGTTTTCCATTTCTTTATACGCTTACGGATCAAGATCAAGGTGGTTATAATTGGGGGCAATATGGAAGCAATCACTCTTTTGGAGGACTAACTTATAGCTCAGTTGCTTCACCTGATGTTACTTGGGAAATTGCTACTAAGAATGATCTTGGAGTAGATCTTTCTCTTTTTAGCGAGCGTTTTTTGGCTACTGTTGATTACTTTAACGAGAGGCGTGATGGTATATATATGGAGCGTAGGTATTTGCCATCTATGGTAGGATTGTCTAGTAATCCTTCTGCTAATGTTGGAGCTGTGAAGTCAGAAGGCTTCGATGGTAATTTTACTTATAAGCAAATAATTGGGAAAGTTAATTTGACTATTAGGGGGAATATTACTTATAGTAAGAATAAAGTTCTTGAAAAAGATGAAGAGAATAAGGTTTATGGATATCAAAGGGAAGAAGGTTATCGTGTAGACCAATGTAAAGGCTTAATTGCTTTAGGTTTATTTGAAAACTATGATGATATTCGCAATAGCCCTACTCAGACTTATGGTACCTATCAACCTGGTGATATTAAATATAAAGATGTCAATGGAGATGGTATTATAAATGATGGTGATCGGGTTGCTATTGGTGCAACGGCAAAACCTAATCTAATTTATGGCTTAGGTACCTCTGCCAGTTGGAGAGGTTTAGATGTGAATATTCATTTTCAAGGTGCAGGTAAATCTACTTATTTTATTTATGGGAAAAGTGTATTTGCTTTTAGCGAAGGAGAATGGGGAGTGCCTTTCAAAGATATGTTAGAGAATCGTTGGATATCTGCTGATATCTCAGGAAACCCAGATACTGAAAATCCAAAAGCTTCTTATCCGAGATTGAGTTATGGTGGGAATAATAATAATCAGCAAAATTCGACTTTTTGGTTGCGTAATGGATCTTATATCCGTTTGAAGACATTGGAGATAGGATATACTATTCCTAAAAAAATAATTAATAAGATCCACTTCAATAATGTACGCATCTTCTTAACAGGCTCTAATCTCTTGACATGGTCTAATTTCAAGTTGTGGGATCCGGAGTTGGAGGATCCACGCGGAGAAAAATATCCACTTACAAAGTCTTTGACTTTAGGAATGACGATTAAATTATAAATAAAACTATATATGATGAAATATATCTATAAATTACTGTTTATTTTCTCTGGAATAGTAATAATCTCATCTTGTTCGGATTATTTGGAGTCCGACCAATACTTCAAGGATCGTAAAACAATAGAGTCTACTTTTGAGAATAAGCAATTTTCAGAAGAATGGCTAGCTTATGCTTATTCATTTTTGACTAATGAAAATGCTGATGTCTGTAGTAAGGGATATACTCCTCATTGCTTTGCAGATGATATGTACTATGGAGACCGGGATGGCAATTATGATTCTGATAATATAAACTCCTTATCTTATAATAAATTTAAGCTAGGCGAGTATACGGAAAATGACGATTACAATGGGAATTGGGCAAGATGTTATAAAGGGATACGTCAAGCCTCTATTTTTATTCAAAATATTGATATGAATAAAGAAATGACTCCTGAACTTATTCGTGAATACAAAGCTCAAGCTCGTTTTGTGAGGGCGTATTATTATTGGTTATTATTACGTAAATATGGTCCTGTACCTTTGTTACCTGATGAAGGAATTGATTATACGGAAAGTTATGATGATATAGCTATTCCTCGTAGTTCTTATGAAGAATGTGCTGAATTTATCAGCAATGAGATGGCTCTGGCTGCAAAAGATTTACCTTTAGGTCCGCAAGATGCCGAAAATGTGGCTCGTCCTACCAGAGGAGCGGCTCTAGCCACTCGTGCTATTGCTTTGTTGTATGCTGCAAGTCCCTTAATGAATGGAAACACGAGTGATTATGCTCAAAAATTGGTTGATGATAAAGGACGGCAGCTATTATCCCCGGAGTATAATGAAGAAAAATGGGCAAAGGCCGCAGCAGCGGCTAGAGATGTCATGGAACTTGGGGTGTATCAATTGTATGTAGCTCATTTGCGGACATCTGGAAGTTCGGCTTATCCCGCCACAATCGTACCTCCAGTTGACGGCAATTTTTCTGAAAAGGATTGGCCGGAAGGATGGAAAGATATTGATCCTTTTGAGTCATATCGTTCTGAATTCAATGGTACATTGACTGCTGCAGAGAATCCAGAGTTAATTTTCACTCGTGGACAAAATCAATCCGGGGAAGGTATAAATACCATGGTTGCCCATCAATTACCTCGTATTGCTTCTGGGTGGAACACTCACGGGATAACTCAAAAGCAATGTGATGCATATTATATGAATAATGGAACAGATTGTCCGGGTAAGGATAGAGAAATAGGGCGTGGGGATGGTTCCAGCCGTGTAGGAGGTTATACTACAGAAGAAGATATTAGCAAGGGTCGTTATAGACCATTAGGGGCGAATGTTTCTTTACAATACGCCAATCGTGAACCTCGTTTCTATGCTTCTGTGGCCTTTAGCGGTTCGGTTTGGCATTTGCTAAATGAGAGCCAGGATAGGAATAGAGAGGAACAAGTGTTCTATTATCGTGGTAATGGTAATGGATATACCAATACTATGTTTTGGCTTCGTACCGGTATAGGTGTGATGAAGTTTGTGCATCCTAATGATACTTATGAGGGTGGAGATATTAACAAAATTGTTCCTAAGGCAGAACCTGCTATCCGTTATGCTGATATTTTGCTGATATATGCTGAGGCTTTAAACGAATTGGACCAATCTTATGCTATTCCGTCGTGGGACGGTTCAAAGACTTACACGATTAGCCGTGATATCAATGAGTTAAAACGGGGTATTCAACCTATACGTATCCGTGCAGGTGTACCGGATTATTCAGCCAGCGTATATGCTAACAAAAACGAATTTAGAGAAAAGCTTAAACGTGAACGCCAGATTGAACTCATGGGTGAAGGAAAACGCTACTATGATCTGCGTCGTTGGAAAGATGCGGAGATTGAAGAGGCATTGCCTATTTACGGATGTAACCCTTTAATGACAGAGGATCAAAGAGACTTATTCTATACACCTGTTGAAGAATGGTCGCTTCCTACCACTTTCGCTCAGAAAATGTGGTTTTGGCCTATTAGACACGATGAGTTGAAGCACAACAAACGACTTACTCAAAATCCAGGGTGGACATATTACGATTAAAAAATAATAGAATTGATATATGAAAAAGATATATAGCTTGTTAGTTATGGTAGCTGCATTAGCATTATGTGGCTCATGTAATGACGAATGGAAAAATGAACAGTACGAACATTATATTTCATTTAAAGCACCGATTGATGCTAAAGGAGTAACTCCAGTTTATATACGCTATAAAGTTGATGGAGCTGTTACCTACAAGTTGCCGTTAATAGTGAGTGGATCGACCACAAATGATCAGAATATAACAGTTCATGTTGCTGTAGATTCTGATACTTTGCAAGTTTTAAATTATGAGCGGTTTCAAAACCGTACGGATCTGTTTTATAAAGAGCTAGATGCTCAATATTTTACAATTCCTGAAACTGTAGATATTAAGAAGGGAGAAAATACTTCTTTGCTCAATATTGACTTTACATTAAAGGATTTGGATCTAGTAAATAAGTGGGTACTTCCTTTGACTATAGTAGATAGTCCATCTTACATTTATAAGGCGCATCCACGTAAAAATTATCGTAAAGCTTTATTGCGAATAATGCCTTTTAACGATTATTCGGGTGCATATAGTAGTACCACCTTGAATATTTATTTGAAAGGATCGGAAGATGATGCTTCTATTGTGCAAAATACAAAGCAACTTTATGTTTCTGATGAAACTTCGGTATTCTTTTATGCCGGAACAGTTGATGAAGATCGTACCGATCGTGCTAATTATAAGATATATGTTAAATTTGATCCGAACTCTAATAATCTGACATTTACTGTTGATAATCCTTTAATGGAATTTCAACTGAATCGAAGTCCATCTTATACTGTGGACGAGGAGATGGATGCTACTCGACCGTATTTATTACATCGTTATGTAACCATTCGTAATATCGATTATAATTACACGGATTACACTTTGATTCCTAATGCAAAAGTTGAATACACAGTAAGGGGTACCATGATTTTGGAGCGTAAAATTAATACTCAAATCCCTGATGAAGATCAAGCGATTGAATGGTAAAAGACATTGCTCATTCATCCTGAGTCTGTGAAACTTATTCATAAGAGGAATACCTATCAAATATAATGATGGATATTCCTCTATCTTTTTGGACCTTTATTTTAAAGTCAGTTCGACGAATTATATATTTCTGGTTTATTATATAATAGCATGCCTTACTATTCTTAAATGATACTTCCCTTTTTTTTAAAGATAAAAAATGATTATTTTTAGCCTCTTCATCTTATACTTTTTAGGTCTTCTTTTAGGATGGGGATAAATCAGTCCTAATCTCATCCTGATTCAGTCCTAGACTGAATGCCATTCACTCGTATATTGATCTTGTTTCAGTCCTAGATTGTTTATGCCCCCCTCTCAGAAGGCTTTTGGAGAGGGGTGGCATTACTTCATGGTTTGTAAAAAGAGGAACTCCATTTGTACAGCTTAGGACATATTAAAACAGAAATGGCAATGAATTAATTGTATAATTATTAACAATAAAAACTTGAGAGGAAGCTCGCATAAGTCTTAGAATTCACGCTATTTTAGTGACTTTTGTCGCTTTGGTTATAAGCTGGTAGGTGTTTTCAGAAGTCCTGCCTCTATTTGTGCAATATGAGAATTATAAAAACGTAAATGCACATTAAAAGTTTATTCTTTGCCTAAAATATATCATATTCTTTTATTACGGAATAATAACTTGCATCAAAGCCGGATAACAACTTGCATCATAACTTTCCATTATCCCTTTAGGACATGCTTGGGAAGCATCTTTAAAGGTTATGTTTCGGCTCATATCACGATTATTCCAAGCTGTATTGATATTCATACGAAGCCAGTCCGTATATTGTGGCTGGTTGCCATCTTTTATAAGCATAATGATATATTGTGCGAAAATAGCTCCATAAATACCTTGTTCAATTCCGTTTTTGAAAGGTAATAATCCATTGTCGTTACACATTGAATTCTGCACATAGTTTGCAGCTAGAATAGCATCTTCAAGGTATTGTTTTTTCTTAGTTGCCTTATAAAGCATTACAGCAGATCCTATACAGGTGGCTTGATTATAGAGCTGTGTTGTCCAGTCTATATCCATTCCATTGCGCCGTTGGAAATGATAGTGCATGTTATCGGCAATACGTCCGTCTTCCTTATTGAAGAAAACATTGCGAGACCAAGCATATATATTTTGGGCTTTTTCCAGATAGTCAGCATCTTTGGTTATGTTGTAAAGAGTCATTGCTCCTATCACCGTGGGATAGTTAATGCAGGACATTTTGCCGTCATGCTTGAAATTCCACCACATTCCACCACGTTCAGGGTCGTATGATTCTTTCCAAACGTGATAAAAGCCGGAAGATGCGTGAGCCAGGAATTTCGGTTCGTGAGTGATTTCATATGCTCTTGCCAAAGAAATAATCCACCACATCATATCGTCATAAATAAACCATTCAATCTTATTGTTCCAATTGTATTTATCATATTGTTCATAACCTCCTTGATAAATATCTTCTATCAGCTGGCGATACTTGGGCGATTTAGTTCGCTTATAAGCATTCATTATCATATCCCAATAAATGGCTTGTACCCAGATAGCAGCCCGACCTTTCATATCAGAGGATATGGCATATAGTTTCATTCCGGGATTATAGAACGTTTTATGAAAAGCATCTATTGCAATTGTTGCATCTTTGTTCGTATATGATTTTATATTCTTGTCTTTTGTAGCATGCACCATTGTGCATGGAAACATTGATAAAAGAATAATAATTGTTAGTATTTTATTTCTCATCCTTGTATTCTTTCATTTTTTCTAATAAAACTTTCATCCAGTATCCACCAACAACGGAACGTGCTTTAAAGCCTACGAATTCTCCGCTATCTGTGTGATGCCAGTCACTTAAAGGAACACGTGAGGTGCTTTCGTTTGCATACTTGTATACCGGTGCGACAAACTTTTTGAATGTTGTTATATCCGGTGATAAAGCAGCTGTCCACATAATCCAATCTGATTTGGTATATTCTTTACGTGAATCAAGCGGAAGTCCGTACGGATTTTGTTTAGTTAGATAATAGTTTACTTCTTTTTTTATGACATCGTTAGGAAAAAGGTTGAGCCCCCACATTTTATCCCAAATAATATTATATTTCTGGCTCCATGTATCCTTACGATCAAATGCTAAGCGATAATGATTGCCTTCGTTATCCATTTCTTCCCACTTCACAGCCATTGCTTTGGCTATTTTGGAATATTTATTGGCTATATCTTTCATGTCAAGCATACGAGCTAATTCTCCATATCCGGCGATTCCCATTATTGCCTTAATAGAGAGATTGGCATTGTGTGCCCAATGCCCTGCGAAGTCGTCCGTGCAAAGCTGATTTTCGGGGTCCAATCCATATTCTACCAGATAATCTGTCCAGATTGTCAGTAAATCCCAATATTTCTTTGCGTAATCGGCATTGCCTTCTATTTTAGCGATAGCTGTTGCAAGTATTATCATGTTTCCTCCTTCTTCAATAGGCATATCTCCTCCATATACTTGTCCATTAGCTATAGGATAGGTGCCGAGGTCGTGGGCCGGGAAGGGTTTATTCCACCGTCCGCTGGCACTATACTCAAAAATGCTAGTCATCATCGCTTTTTGTAATTCAGGGTTATAGGCCAAAAAGAGTGGGGCTGAAGGATAAGTCAAATCAACAGTATTTACGCAACCGTTGCTGTTGTTCTCTTTTGAGAAGAAAAGCAGGTTACCTTTTTTGTCAGTAAATAATTTGTGAGCAGAGATCACTTGACGATAAGCCAAGGCACAAAGCTCTGCATATTCTTCTCCACCAGCTTGTTGAGCATCGTCCATAATCATTTTGTCAAAATCGCGACAACGTTCCATGACAGATAGATAATTTTCTTCTGCTTTTTCAAATGCGTCGAAAATGGTTACTTTGCCGTTATGCTTCCAATAGGGCATACGCTTTTCATACATGTACTCAATGGAGTAAATATCGTCATAACCAATCATTGCATATCCGGTTTTAGCTTCTTGTTTTACCTCTCCCAGATTGTGCATATAAGACATTGCAGGCATATCCACTGGTTTGTGTGTAATTATCTTTTTCATTGTAGGCAGAAGTTTACCATTGTTGCTAAACTCTTCCTTCATTTTGTAGTAATCCCCCAGGCTGATAAAGCGATCCGAACTATTTCCCGTGGCCAGGTAAGCGTATCCCCAGTCTATGCAGATGCCATCACCTTTACGGTCGCATATTGGTTGATCAATGCTGCCTGCTTTTATGTAGCTCATGCCGTTACGCACCAGCATACGGGAAATGGTTGGTTGCGTTTTTTCATTAATGGCTAGTTCCGGAGTTGTTTCCAGATAAAACTGAACATTGTGTGCTTTTTTATCAATGGAGCGTACTTGGTAGGAAATGTAATTGATGGGGGTGGACAGCCAGTCAAGATCATCAATGAGTTGTGGTGCGGTAAATACGATGTCCAGTTCTATCGGTCCACAGCTGAAAGTATAATATGTTTGTGTGGGAAGTACACTGACTGATTTCTGGATAGCTTCGTTTTCGAAATTTGCGTTTTGTTTCTTTTCCCTATAAAGACCGAAATCAACATAAGCTCCACCTATGGTATTGTGGCAATGTGCGGCAATTATGTTTTTGCCATTATGGAGTTTCTTTTTAGCTGTTTCCGTGAGTTGGAAGCATACATCATTGTTCCAAGAATAACCGGTACTTACCAGCTTCTCACCATTTAGATAGAGTTCAAAAGTATCGTCGTGGGAATATTTTAAATAAAAATTGCTGTTAGTATCCAGATTCTCCAAATTAAACGTCCGGCGTATCCAAATATCATTATTTTCCCATGCTGTATGGATGCGTGGCATATCACGGGTTCCGAAAGCCGCTTGCCCATGTTCCCATGTATTGTCGTTGAATTGAAGGTCGGTCCATCCTTGGGCTGGAGTTTGATATGTATAACTTCCTTCCCAATTTTCGGTATTTGTCATTGGAGCAATATCTTGAAAATTAGGCTCTACTTTTCCCATAAAACGATATACTTTATTATCTACGCGTAAAGCTCCGAGCAAAGGTTTTTGGGCATTTGTCCAATGCTTTGTAGTGCCTTCATTCAATTTATCATATGGGGACCATATTGAAAAATAGGGGTCTGACATAACTAATGGAACGGAGGGAGCGCGTAATGCAACTCTTTTTACAGGTTTAAATAAATCGGAAGCTTGAACGTTGTAAAGCAGTATTGCCGATAAGATTGTCATTAATAGTTTCTTCATAATAAAAATAAGTTAATGTTATGGGTTGAAGTGTGCAAATAAAGACTTATATTCTTTCTTTATACAAAAAAATATATTCAATAAAAGAAAAAAGCTGCTCATTGGTTAAAAAGGAGTACTCTTAATCTTACTATTTGAGCAGGATACAGCATTTTCTGAACAGAAAATATTATTGCAGGATATAGAATTGAGGATTTTGATTTTACAGTAAGTGTAATAAGGTGTCTTTTATAAGTCTAAAAGATTAGATATATTATTTGTATTCTCTTGGAAGCATACCGAACTGGGCTTTAAAGCATTTAGCAAAGTAGGAAGAAGAAGTAAATCCAACTTTTTCAGCAACTTCCGAAATGCGTTCGCCACTTTTTATTAATTCTGCTGCCCGGTTTAGCCGGACCGTTTTTAAGTAATCATTGGGAGGCATACCGGACAATGCCTTGATTTTCCGGTAGAAATTGGACCGGCTCATGCACATTTCTTCAGCTAAACTATCAATATAGAAATTCTCGTCAGCCAATTGGTCTGTGATTACTTCTTGTATGCGGGCAATAAATTCTCTATCTTTTTGTGATAGAATTTGTTCTGATGCAATCTTTTCGGCTTTATTACCAAAGAGGTTGGTCATCATCTTATGGAAATTTTGTCTGAGTTTAATTAAGTTTTCTATTTGTATTTGCAGCTGGCGTCCGGAAAAAGGCTTTTCAATATAGGCATCAGCTCCGCATCCTAATCCTTCTATTTTAGATTCGATAGTGGTTTTAGCTGTTAGTAAGATTATAGGGATATGTGAATAGTCAATGTTTGACTTGACTTTTTGTGTTAATTCTAACCCATCCATTACAGGCATCATTATATCACTGACAATGACATCTATATTTTCATGTGAAAGAATGTCAAGTGCTTCCTGCCCATTTGTTGATTTTAGAGTTCGAAAAATAGGATGGAGTGCTTCCTCTGTGAGGTCAAGCAATTCTATGTTATCTTCAACTAGAAGTACGGTCAACTTACCTGCATACTGTAGCGCTGAGTTGCCTTTGGAATTATCTGTGATGATTGCTGTTTCTTTTTGTTGAGAAGTGTTATCTACCTCAATTACGGTTGTGCTCATCGGAAGGCTGATAATAAAAGAAGAGCCACCGGTAGAATTATCTTTCAGAAGTAATTCTCCATGATGAGCTTCGACTAATGATTTAGAGTAGGAAAGCCCGATTCCACTTCCGGGAGTAGCTTCTTTGCTATTTTGAACTTGGTAAAAAGCCTTAAATACTTTTTCTTTTTCAGCATCAGGTATGCCAATCCCATCATCATGGACATAGATATTAATGTTATTCTCTGAATGAGTGAGTTCAAGTTCTATATGTTTTTTGGCATACTTGAGTGCATTTCCTATTAAATTAACCAATGCCTTGCGTATTTTATCAGAATCAATCGTGGCATGAATTGTTTCTTGGGGAATTTTCAAAGTAATTGCGATTCCTTTCAATTCTGCAGAGCCTGTAAATTGTTCGTATATTTCTTCTAATAATTGATTGATATTGCAGGATTGTAGGTTTAATTGTAGTTTTCCATTTTCCATTCTTTGAAAGTCGAGCAATTGATTTGTGATATTCAATAAATAATTAACGTTTTTATTGATAATTGATAAGTATTTGGTTTCCTTCTCTGTACTATTGGTCATAAGTTTCTCCAAGGGTAAACGAATTAAGCTTAAGGGAGTGCGTATTTCATGGACAAGATTAATAAAGAAACTGATTTTTGATTTATAGATTTCTTTCTCTTTAGATATTTGAAATTCTTCCATTCTACGTTTATATCTGACTTTTATATATCGGTTCCATCTTAAAGCAATGTAATATGTAACACCTAAAAGTAGTAAAGTATATATGATATATGCCCAGTAAGTGCGCCACCACGGAGGAGTAATTATTATTGTAATTTTAGCACCTCTCATGTTCCATTTGTTGTCATTGTTCGATCCGCGTACTATAAATTCATACTTTCCTGGAGCTAGATTTGTGTATGATGCAGAATTTGTTTTTGAATTTATAACCCATTCTTTATCTATTCCTTCAAGCATGTACAAATAACGGTTTTTCTTTGGATCCTCATAGCTTAGCGCAGCGAAGTCAATGACGAAGCTGTTATATTCGTACGGTAAAGTAATTTGATTACTTGCGTATAAAGGCTTTTTTAGGTTTAATACATTTTGTATAATATGCTTATCTGTTGTGTAAGGCAACCGAATATCTGTGATATAGATGGGTGGAACATAATTATTATCCATTAATTTTTGGGGAGTAAAAGCATTAAAACCATTAACTCCTCCGAAGTATAATTTTCCTTCTAATGTTTTTAACGAGGAGTTTGCATTAAATTGATTTCCTTGAAGTCCATCACTCAAAGTAAAACGACGAAAAGATTCTCTATTAGTCGGATTAATTTTAATGAGCCCCATATTGCTTGAAATCCAAAAGTTTCCAGTTTTGTCTTCTTCAATTGAGTAGATCACCTTACTTGGAAGAATTACATTGTTCGGATCAAAATCTGTAAATGTTTCTTTTGAAGAATTGAAGGAGCACAACCCCCCTCCATTAGTTCCGAACCACATTGTTCCCTTAGAATCCTCAAATAACGTAATTACATAATTGTTTGTTATGGTAGTGGGATCATTCCGTTTATGTTCAAAGTGTTTCCAAATACCTGTTTGGTGCTGGTAGCGAAATGCTCCGCTGTTGGAGGTTGCTATCCAGAGATAGCCATGTCTATCTTCAAGAATGCTAACCACAGAGATCATTGTTCCAATGGTATTGACTACAGAAAAATTATCTTCTTGTGAGTTATATTGGCAGAGTCCCCAGCTTGTCCCTACGTATATAGTACCATTATGCCCTTTATATATACAGAGTACCTCATTGCTCGATATTGTATTTAACTCATCACGTGAATAGTGATATGCTTTAATTTTTCCCGTTAAAGTATCATATACTTTGATTCCATCTCCATAGGTGCCTATCCAAAGTTGCTTACCATTGAGGAACAAGGCTCTTATGTCGCATTCTTTAGGCCCCAGTAGTTTGTTGATTGGGTGCTTATAAAATTGTAGTGACTTTGTGTTGAGAAAATACAGACCTGCACGTGTGCCGATCCAAAGGTTCCCTACAGGATCTTCACAAAAAGGGCCGGTAACAAGTCCCGTTTTTCCGGTGTTATCAGGATTGGCAGAGCAGTAAGATTCAAAGTGTTTGGTTTGTTTACTGGCATATTTTACTCCTTCCAAATTGGTTAATATCCAAATTCCTCCTTCTGCGTCTTTTATCATACCGTTGATAGATTGATCACTTAATGTCCCTGAAAGTAAAAGGGGATTGTCTGTTCTTTGGAAGGAATCTTGTTTGTGATTAAATAGATGTAGGCCGTTATCTGTCCCTATTAATAATTCTTCTTTAGAATATTCTGTTATACATCTTATTGTGCCGGTGGGGAGCGGTACGTGGTATACATTCAAGGTCCCTGCATATTCATTCCATTTATAGAGTATATTATTATCTGTTCCCATCCAGATAATCCCATTTATATTAGTAATGCAATCAATTTTGTTCTTTCTACTATAATTATATAACGTTGATAAGGGTGAAAGTAGTTTTTTAGAAGATCCGTTCTGATTAAAACAGAACAATCCGTCCTGTAAAGAAGATAAGTATACCTGAGATGTATTACCTTCGCAGATGTCCCAAACGAAAGAAGTGTGACGACTGTCTTGGGTCAGTATTTTTGTTTTGGGGTTGTAAATGAAAAGGCCTTGACCTAAAGTGGCTATCCATATCATTCCATTATGTGTTCGGATAATTTTTTTTATCTCACTGCTTATAAGAACACCATATTTGGTCTTTTTGTCAAAATAGGTAAAATGATTATTGTTTCTGTTATAGATATAAATGCCTAAATTTGTACCGATCCATAAAAATTGCTTATTCTCTTCAAATATTGTTTGTATGAAATTATTCTCTAATGAGTATTTATCATTTAGTGTGTTCCTGTATATTTTGTTGGAGTTCCCGTCGTAGCAATTCAATCCGTCGCTTGTGCCGAACCACATAAATCCATAGCTATCTTGAATGCCACACCAAACCGTATTATGTGAAAGTCCGTCTTCCACTTGAATTTTTTTGAAGAAGAGATAAGATGAAGCGGTTAGAGATTCTGCATAAGCAATCGTTATAAGTATTAGAATTGCGATCTTTTTCATTGTATTGGTTTAATCTCTTTAAAAAAACGGGGGCAATTTAATCATAATTAAAATGATGGACAATATAGAATGAAGAAAATATGGGCATTTATAATATTCGATATTTATGTTTACTCTCAACATAATCTTTCTGCCAAGTGTTAATAGTACAATTATAGAAAGATAAACTACAATACTCATGCAGAATTTGATAACCAAAACGGTAAACCTGAAGGAGGGAACACCAGAGAGCAAAAGAGCGGAAATTCGCGATTATTTTTTGAAGACGTGGGAGATAGATGAAAAACTTTACACGCAACTTGTGGATGATGATTCTTTTTATCTACGGGGTGACCCACTCCGGCATGTCATTCTGTTTTATTTAGGGCACACGGCTGTATTCTTTATTAATAAGCTCTTTTTAGCCCGAATTATTGATTTTCGTATCAATCCGGGTTTTGAATCAATCTTTGCCATAGGAGTGGATGAAATGAGTTGGGACGATTTGGATGAGAGGCACTATAATTGGCCGTCGGTATCGGAGGTGCGTCATTATCGCGATAAGGTTAAGGCCGTTATTCTGGATGTGATTGACCGTATACCGTTACTTCTTCCCATTGATTGGGACAGTCCGTTTTGGATTATAATGATGGGTATTGAGCATGAGCGTATTCATTTGGAGACTTCGTCTGTACTAATTCGCCAGTTGCCACTTGATAGGGTGGTGAGCGGACGGTTTGGTAGGATTTGCGAGGAACGAGGGGATGCACCTGCTAATGACTTTTTACCGGTTCCCGGCGCTGAAATGAAGTTAGGTAAACCTATGGATCATCCGCTTTATGGTTGGGATAATGAATACGGTAGCCGTGTAGAGAAAGTGAAAGACTTTTGTGCAGGCAGGATGCTGGTGTCTAATAGTGAATTTCTTCAGTTTGTTAAAAATGGTGGTTATGACGAAAAGAGCTATTGGACTGAAGAAGGGTGGAACTGGTGTACTTTCAAGAAGGCACAGATGCCACTGTTTTGGAGAAAAAACAGTGGTGGCTATGTTTTACGCTTGGTTGCCGAAGAAATTCCCATGCCATGGAACTGGCCGGTAGAAGTCAATTACCTTGAAGCTAAAGCTTATTGTAATTGGTTATCTGCTAAGGAAAACAAAACTTATAGGTTACCTACTGAGGCTGAATGGTATTGTTTGGCAGAATATTGCGGCATTCCCGATGTAGAAGCATGGAAGGGAGCACCGGGAAATATCAATCTGGAATATTACGCATCACCTTGTCCGGTTGACAAGTTCAAGCAAGGTGATTTTTACGATGTTTTGGGTAACGTATGGCAGTGGACGGAAACACCAATCACTGGTTTTGCTGGTTTTCGTGTGCATCCTATGTATGACGATTTTTCCACACCTACCTTTGATGGCAAGCACAATCTGATTAAGGGTGGTTCTTGGATATCTACGGGAAATGAGGCAACTCTACATTCTCGTTATGCTTTCCGCAGGCATTTCTATCAACATGCCGGTTTCCGTGTGGTGGAGTCGGAACATCCGTTGGCGATTGAGAATGATGAGTACGAAACAGATATGGAAGTGGCTAATTCGTGTGAGAATAATTGGGGAGATGCTTTTGGAGCAAAGCCAAACTTCTACAAGGATCTTGCTACTCTGGTATTGGGAGCTGTGAAAAACTGCAAAGTAAAAAGCGCGCTCGATTTGAATGCAGATACCGGTAGACTCGCTTTTGAACTGGCACCTCATGTTGAAGAGATTACCGCCCTTGATTTCTCTGCCCGCTTCATTCGTATGCCTATTCAGTTACAGGAAAAGGGTTTTGTCCGCTATATTGTGAAAGATGAGGGTGACTTGGTCTTTTACCGTGAATTGCTACTAGCAGAAACCGGCTTGGGGATGGGTAAGGAACATATTGTGTTCATGCAGGAGAATGCTAATAATATTAAGCCACTTTATACGGGTTACGATTTGATAGTTGTACCCAATTTACTTGAAGAGTTGACTAATCCCGTTGCTTTTTTAGAGCATATTCATGAGCGGTTGAATGCTGGTGGTATATTGGTTGTAGCTTCTACTTACGATTGGGAGACGAACGCGATTGCTAAAGAATATCGTCCAGGAGGTTTTAAGCGTGATGGAGAGCCCGTTACTTCTTTAGATGGTATTAAAAGCATTTTGGAATCTCAGTTTATCTTGGAGCAGCCTCCGGTCGATGTGCCATATATGCTTAGAAAAACTTCCCGTTGCTCGGAAATCCGTATATCGGAAGTTACTGTTTGGAAGAAGAAATATTGAGACGATAATTTTTATATAAAGTTCTTGGACAATCTAAATTTGTCATAGCTTGTCATGTATCTTCTTTGCTTTCGCCTTTTTTGCTTACCTGATGAAAAGGCGAGTAATTGTCTTTTTTAGTATCTTTGGGGCAACTTATGATGATATAACTTCTTTTGCTATGAAACGATTGATATTAAGTCTTCTATTTGCCTGTGAAATAGTGTCTCACTTGTTTGGCTCTCCAAATATGATAGTGGAACATTATACTGTTGAGCAGGGGTTGGCGAATAATATTGTGAATTGTGCATTGAAGGGCGAAGGAGGGTTTATGTGGTTTGGCACTTGGTATGGTTTGTGTAGTTTTGACGGAACCAAGTTTAAAGCCTATAATAATCGGGATGGGCTTTATTCCGATCTTCCTCCCCGCAAAATAGAAAGTTTGCTTGAAGATAAAAACGGTTTCCTCTGGATGAAAACAGTGGATAGGAAGTTATATATCTTTGACAAAGTAAACGAGCGTTTCCACCCTGTATACGATGATATGAAACTCTATTCTGGAAATATTCAGATTATTAAGCTTCAAAAAACAGCAGACGGAGATATGCTTTTGTTGACGAAAGATAAAAGTTTGCTTCGTGCGTCAACGGATGCTACAGGGAAAGTTAATATCCAACTTTTACATGATTCCGGTGTTAATGCATCTTTATATGATTGGAGGTTGCGGAATAATGTCTTTTCAGAAACTAAAGAATATCTGAACTGGATAGGAAAGGATTATAAGATCTTTTCTTATCGTAAGAGTCCTTTTTTGATTTCAAAGCCGGCGGATTTTATTAGTAAAGAGATTGGAGGTGGGTCCGATAAAGTGTTTACCTGTGTTTGTGGTGATACTAAAAATGTTTGGTTGGCTGATGATGGTGGGGCTGTTTATCAGGTTGATTTGTCTTCGGGGAGAGTGAACCGACACCAGTTTCAAGGACTAGAAGGAGAAATAGAAAATTTACTTGTAACAAATTCAGGAATACTTTATTTAGCAATTGCCAATCGTGGTATTTATGAATATCATTTGAAATCCGGGTTATTGCGGAAATTGTCTTTATCTCTTTTTAATGTACCGATATCCCATGCTTTTATAGATAAAATGGGCAAGGTGTGGTGGCAGTCTGGTAATGAAGGCTTACTTTATTATGATCCGCAAACAGATGAGTCGGAACGTTTCCTTTTTCCTACAGGGCATGCTATCGGTAGTTTTGATGTGCAGGATGCTGGTGAACAGGGCCTGTTCTTTCTCACTCCGGCCGGGGAGGTTTTATTCTTTGATCAGGATTCTCATGCCATGGTGCGCCTTAACTCGTTGAAACAATTTGCTATTGACGGAGATGATAAACATCTCTTTTTGGGACAGTATATTGATAAGGATGGTATTTTCTGGTTGCTTTCTGCTACTGCCGGTGTTTATAAAGTAAATTTTCCAAAGAAGCAATTCAAACTCCTTGATCTTCACCAGTTTGATACTTCTCTTTCCCATACCAATGGTTCTACAGATGGAATTAAGGCCCTTTTTCAGGCACGTAATGGAGATATATGGGTCGGCACGCGCTGGGAAAAAGTTTATCGGTTTGATAAGAGTGGAAAACTGAAGCAAATATTTTCGAAGGCGAATTATCAGATTGGACGTGTATATCATATTATGGAAGACAATAAGGGGAATCTCTGGTTTTCTACTAAAGGTAGCGGTTTGGTAAAAGCTATTCCGGACAATTCGTCTCCCCTTGGATTTCAGTTTATTCGGTATACTAGTGATTCACATCGTTCCAACTCCATAAGCGGAAATGAAGTCTACTTTACTTTTCAAGACACGAAAGAACGTATTTGGGTGGGTGTACTGGCTGGAGGACTTAATCTTATCAGTGAAGAAAATGGCAAGACCGTGTTTAAACATAAGTATAATGGTTTAAAGCATTACCCATCCTACGGGTTATACATGGATGTTCGCAACATGGTTGAAGATAATAACGGGCGTATTTGGGTGGGTACGATGGATGGGCTGATGTCGTTTGATAGTCATTTTACGGCCCCTGACAAAATTGTTTTTGAAACTTATCGGAGTGAGAGCGCCAGTTCGAACATTGCCGATAATGATATCTACGTGCTCTATAAAGATAAGGATGCTAATATATGGGTAAGTGTTTTTGGTGGAGGAGTGAATAAATTGATCGGTTATGATAAGATAAAACACCGTCCGTTATTTAAAGCATATGGTATGAAAGAGGGGCTTAATAATGATGTAGTGGTATCTATTGTGGAAGATAATCATAAAAATCTATGGTTTGCAACCGAAGGTGGAATTTCCCGATTTAATAAAAAGACGGAGCGGATTAGGAACTTTGATAAGTATGATGGCTTCTTGAATGTGAAGATGGAAGAAAACTCTGCACTAAAGGCCCTCAATGGTGATCTTTGGTTAGGTTGTAAACAGGGCATTTTAATCTTTTCACCGGATAAATTAGAAACACTGAATGCAAACTACCGGACCTGTATTGTTGACTTTATGGTTTCAAATAAGAACATACGTTCTTTTAAGGAACATCCTATTTTGATGAAGTCCGTAAAATATGCCGATTCCATCAGACTTAAGCACAATCAATCCATGTTCACTATAGAATTTGCGGCTTTAAATTATTATAATCAAAATAGGGTATCGTATCGTTATATTCTTGAGGGTTATGAGAGTGAGTGGCACTCAAATGGTAAAAATAGGATAGCTTCTTATACCAATGTGCCTCCTGGTGATTATGTATTTAAAGTTCAATCCATTGATGAGGCTAATCCCGATCTGCTTTCGGAAAAGAAATTGGTAATCACGATCTTATCTCCTTGGTGGTTGACTTGGTGGGCTTATTGTATTTATGGCGTTTTAGGCTTGATTTTGCTTTACGGGATTTTGAAGATTATCTTTGTGATGATGAAGATGAAGAACGAGGTATATATTGAACAACGTTTATCTGAATTGAAAATTAAGTTCTTTACAAATATATCTCATGAACTTCGCACTCCGCTTACTTTAATAAAGGGGCCTATACAAGAACTAAAGGAGAAAGAAGCCCTCTCTTCCAAAGGGGTACAATATGTGGAGCTGATGGAAAAGAACACGAATCAGATGCTACAGTTGGTTAATCAAATCTTGGATTTCAGGAAGATTCAAAATGGGAAAATGCGTTTGCATGTTTCCCGTATCAATATGAACAAGCTTCTGGATACTCTTCAAAAGGAATTCAAAGTTCTTTCGGAGGAGAGTGATATTTATTTTTCTTTTGAGTTTTCTAATGAGATTATTTATTTATGGGCTGATAAGGATAAGTTGAATATTGTGCTTAGAAATATTATTTCGAATGCGTTTAAATTTACACCCACCGGAGGACGTATATCTGTATCTATGGGATTAACTGAAGATGAGAAGCGATGCTATGTCCGTGTTGAGGATACAGGAGTCGGAATTCCTCAGAACAAGCTATCTGAGATTTTTGAGCGTTTTTCTCAAGGCGATAATTCCCCAAATGCGTATTATCAGGGAACAGGCATTGGACTTGCTTTATCTAAGGAAATCATTAATCTTCATCACGGTTTTATTGTTGCGGAAAGTCAGGAGGGCCAGGGTGCTGTATTTACTATAGAACTGTTTTTGGGCAAGGAACACTATAAAACAGCAGAGGTTGATTTTTATGTTAGTGACAGTGATTCTGTTGAAGTACAGCAACAAGATGAGCAAGAAGAGATTGAAGATAAAGAGCAGCCTGATGCTTCTTTGCCCAATTTGTTGGTAGTTGAAGATAACAGGGATTTAGGCCGTTTACTAAAGCTTCAAATGGAGGATAAATATAATGTATATTTGGCGGAGAATGGGGTGGAAGGATTGAAGAAAGTTCACTTGTATCATCCTGATATTGTAGTTACCGACCAAATGATGCCTGAAATGTCCGGGCTTGAATTGTTGCAACGTATCCGCGAAGATTTCCAAATCAGCCATATACCGGTGATTATACTTACAGCTAAGAGTGACGATGTGGCGAAGACAAGGGCAACCAATATGGGAGCAAATGCTTATATCACCAAACCGTTCAGTAAGGATTACTTAATAGCCCGTATTGAGCAGCTTTTGGGTGAACGCAAACTATTCCGTGAACGGTTTTGGCAGCAATCGGAAGATAAGCAACCTGATAGTTACGAACAGTTTTTGGTAAAGAAGGATGTGCAGTTGCTGGATAAAATACATCAAGTTATTGAGCAGAATCTTGATAATAGTGATTTTAATATTGATAGTATTGCTGCGAGTGTGGGGCTTAGTCGTTCTGCTTTCTTTAAGAAGCTTAAGAGCTTGACTGGTTTGGCTCCGGTAGATCTGGTAAAAGAGATTCGTTTGAATAAATCCATTGAACTGATAAAGAATTCGGATATGAGTATTTCAGAAATAGCATTTGCTGTAGGATTTAAAGATTCCGGCTATTATGGTAAATGTTTCCGTAAAAAGTATAATCAGACTCCAAAGGAGTATATGAACGAATGGAGAAAAACATAAAGATTACGATTACATCCGGCTTTTTTAATCGTCTTTCAGTAAATGATGCTTTAACCCTGATGAAAAAAGTTTAGCACAATGAGAAAAGATTTATTAAAGGCCTTTCTTGGAGGATTGTTCTTCTTGATAGGTGTGCAGCCTGTTATTGCACAGCGTTTTGATTTAAAAGTAAAAGGTGATAGCCTTATTTATGTGAAAGATGAGCAAGGAAATCGTATACTTGACTTTTCATATTGCGGATACCTGAATTCCGACCAAAATATTCCCGATCTTCATAATGTCGTTTATGTTCCCTGCGAACAAGGGGATAACTGGTTTAAAATACAGAAAGCCATTGACTATGTTTCTTCTTTGAAGCCTGATGAAAAGGGCTTTCGTGGTGCGGTTCTGCTGGATAAAGGAGTTTACTCTGTTTCTAAAGGACTACGTATAGGAACTTCCGGGGTTGTGTTACGGGGAATGGATAAGGAAAAAACGGTACTCCTTAAAACAGGAACAGATCGTGGTGCTTTGATCTACATAGAGGGAAAAGAAGATAGAATGTTTGGGGATACTGTAGATATTCGTTCTAAATATGTTTCGGTCAATGAACGTACATTAGAGGTTTCTTCTTCAACGGGAATTCATAAAGGTGACCGGGTTATTGTGATGAGGCCGTCTACAAAAGAGTGGATTGCATCTGTTGGATGTGATATTTATGGAGGAGGCATCAGTTGGTTGGGTTGGAAACCGGGTGATGTGGATTTGTTCTGGGATCGGACTGTTAGAGAGGTGAACGGGCCGAAGATTACTCTTGACGCTCCTTTATCTATGGCTTTGGATGCTAAATATGGAGTTTCCAAGATTTTGCTTTATCATTGGAGAGGACGGGTTTCTGATTCCGGTGTGGAAAATATGACTTTAGTTTCCGATTACGACAAAGCTTATCCAAAAGACGAAGATCATTGTTGGACGGGCATTTCCATCGAAAATGCCGAGAATTGCTGGGTACGTCGGGTTAATTTCGAACATTTTGCAGGGAGTGCTGTATTGGTACAATCCACAGCTTCAAGAGTGACTGTTGAGGATTGTATTTCCCGGGACCCTATATCGGAGGTTGGCGGAATGCGTAGGTGTACCTTTTTAACTATGGGGCAACTGACGCTTTTCCAACGTTGTTATTCGGAACACGGAATACATGATTTTGCTGCCGGATATTGCGCAGCGGGGCCAAATGCTTTTGTCCAATGTGACTCCAAAGAATCTTTGGGCTTCAGTGGGTCTATTGATACATGGGCTTGTGGACTTCTGTTTGATGTGGTAAATATTGACGGACATAACTTAACTTATAAAAACTTAGGGCAAGATAAAGATGGGGCTGGATGGAATACCGGGAACAGTTTATTTTGGCAATGTTCGGCTGCTGAAATAGAATGTTATTCTCCGGCTGAAGATGCACCGAACCGGGCTTGTGGTTGTTGGGCGCAGTTTTCAGGGAATGGTCAATGGATTCAATCCAATAATCATGTTCATCCACGTAGCTTCTTTTATGCGCAGCTTGCCGCGCGTTTAAATAAAGAGTGTGAAGAACAGGCGCGTATTTTACCGCGTAGTACGGATGCAACCAGTAGTCCGACTGTTGCTGAGGCAATGCGTTTGGCAAAGGAGGCATACGTCCCTCGTCTAACATTGGAGAAGTGGATTAATGACGGGAAGTTTACTGCATCTGTCAGTATGAATGGCGTGAAATCCGTTGATAAGGTAAAAGTTTCCAGTGGATATTCTGTAAATGAAGCGGCTACTGAACATTTACCGAAATCTGTCATTGGAGTTGTTGATGGCCGATTGGTTAAAGATGGTTCTTTGATGGTTGGCGCACGACAGGAAGTTCAGTGGTGGAATGGAAAATTAAGGCCACGGTTTATTGCCGATGCTAAGCCGCATGTCACTCGTTTTGTTCCCGGATGTGAGGGGGTGGGATTAACCGATCGGATAGATTCGGTAATCAGTCATATGAAATCTAAAGGAATATTGCTTCTTGATCATAATTATGGTCTGTGGTATGATCGTCGTAGAGATGACCATGAACGTATTCGTCGCCGTGACGGAGATGTTTGGGGACCTTTCTATGAGCAACCATTTGCACGGAGCGGAAAGGAAACTGCATGGGATGGCTTGAGCAAATATGATCTGACTCGTCCGAACGCCTGGTATTGGTCACGTTTGAAGCAGTTTGCTGATAAGGGAGAACAAAAAGGGTTATTGCTCTTTCATGAAAACTATTTCCAGCATAATATTATTGAAGCGGGTGCACATTGGGTAGATTGTCCCTGGCGTACGGCAAATAATATCAATGATACCGGATTTCCCGAACCTGTTCCGTTCGCAGGAGATAAGCGTATTTTTATGGCGGATATGTTTTATGATGTAACCAATCCTGTTCGAAGGGAATTGCATCGGAAGTATATTAGGCAATGCCTTAATAATTTTGCCGATAACAATAATGTTATTCAACTGATAGGTGCGGAGTTTACCGGCCCGTTACATTTTGTCCGGTTTTGGATTGATGTAATAGCGGAGTGGGAAAAAGAAACGGGTAAGCATCCTCTTATTGCCTTAAGTACCACTAAAGATGTTCAGGATGCTATTTTGGGAGATTCGAAACGTGCACCCATAGTAGATATTATCGATATTCGTTATTGGCATTATAAGAGTGATGGTACGGCTTATGCTCCGGAAGGTGGCAGGAATATGGCGCCGCGTCAGCATATGCGTAAAATGAAAGTAGGGAAAGTGACTTTTAAAGAAGCATATAAAGCTATTAATGAATACCGTCGGAATTATCCTCAAAAGGCTGTGACGTTCTTTGCTCAGAATTATCCGGATATGGCATGGGCTATTTTTATGGCGGGAGGGTCTTGCCCGCAAATTCCGGTAAGGGATCCACTCTTTCTGGCAGATGCTGCTTGTATGAAAGTGGAAGAAAGTAAGGAGCCATTTTATGAGAAAATGGTAAATTCTGATACGGGAGCGATCATTTATTCCCATTCCTCGGGTAATATTCCGCTCGCTTTGTCGTCAGGAAAATACCGGTTATCGCGTGTGAATGTACGTAGTGGTGCTATGGAAGTTATTAATAAACAATTGAAAATAAGTGGAATATATACACTTCGTATTCCTGACAATAAGGAATGTGTTTATTGGCTTCACAAATTATAATAGATAAATTGGTTATTAAGAAGGTTTTGAATTTTTGGAATCACTCCCGGTACATTTCATTCTGTACGGGAGTGATTTTCTTTTTGAATATGGCTATCTTTTTCTTCTTTTTTATTCTTTAAGCTATAGAAAAGGGTTATATGTTCTAAAACATAGTATCTGTTTTTTCGATTCTATAACCAAATATTCCCTAAGTGCGCATGCTTTGGTCTCTATTTTTGCATCATAAGAAAACAACTAATAATTATACTATGAGAGACCAAACTTCTAATGTAAAAATGGGGATTCTTAGTGAATCTACAGAACAGGATGCTCATTTGTTTACTGAATTTCAATCAGGCAATGCAAATGCTTTCTCGCATATATACAGCTTATATATCAATGCTCTTTTTAGTTATGGTTGCAAGTTGACTTCCGACAGGGAACTTTTGAAAGACTGCATTCATGATGTTTTCGTAAAACTGTATATGCGGAAGAATGAGTTAGGCGAGATTAATAGTTTCAAATCTTATCTGTTCATCTCTTTACGAAATAAATTGTGTGATGAAATGCGCAAGAGAACATATATGTCTGATGTGCCGGTTGAGAGCTTTGCTAATATTTCGGATGAAGAAGATGTGGAGACTTCCTACATTGTAAGAGAAACAAAGCTAAAGAGCAAGAATAAAATTGGTAATATCATGGAGAAACTTTCTCCCCGGCAGCGTGAGGCACTAGCATTGTACTATCTCGAAGAGAAGAAGTATGATGATATTTGTGAAATTATGAATATGAATTATCAATCAGTGCGAAATCTTATGCACAGGGGATTAGTTAAGCTAAGAACTATGGTGGGGTAGTTGAGATGATCTTAATTACCTGAATTTCAATAGTAGTTAATCTCCTGCATTACTTTTACAAGAAAATAGTTTTCAAAATTTTTGGTGGAATCAAAAATAGCAGTACCTTTGCATCGCTTTTGAAACGAAAGTGTACGGGCGTTTAGCTCAGCTGGTTCAGAGCATCTGCCTTACAAGCAGAGGGTCGGCGGTTCGAATCCGTCAACGCCCACTTCAATAACCTTACACTTTCAATCAAAATGACGGGCGTTTAGCTCAGCTGGTTCAGAGCATCTGCCTTACAAGCAGAGGGTCGGCGGTTCGAATCCGTCAACGCCCACTTCAATATTGAAGACTTACAATTTTGTAGGTCTTTTTTTTTTGAAGACCCCTTAAGCGCTCGCTGCCAATTAAATTAATTCCTATACTTTTCTTTATTCGCCGCATCTATCAGTTAGTTTTATTAAGATTTTGTATGCTTTCTGCAAGGCGCTCAATATGCAGGAAAAAGAAACAGTCATGCGGTTACTTTTATCCGAAAAAACCTGTTTTTTTCTATTTTTAGCAATTCCATTTCTTCGGCCCACATATGTGGGCCCGCCGGTTTACAACTGTAGGCCCGAGAGCCCACAGTTATCCCCCCAAGAGCCCACAGCTGTGGGCTGAAGTTTTGCCTTAAATATTCCGATGTTTTTCTATGGGAATTGTGATAAAAGTATACGGGCAATCTTGAATTTTTCTTCTAATACCTTCCGAAAAGGTCTTCAGATGTAACCCTTGAAACATATGTAGCAGCCAGACCTGTGATAATCGGGAAACGTATGATTAAGGTTGTTTGTTTGGATCTCATTATAATAGCATAGAATCAGTAATCTACCATTTAATGCTCAAGACAGGGGATTTTGCATACTTTTTGCCTGTTTTGCATATATTGTTATTACTTGTTGATAATGAAACTGTTAGGTGCTAAATTGTGTAAGTATTCAAGAAAAAAGCGTGACGGAAACCATTTGTCGTCACTTGCCGTCACGCTTGTCGTCACTCAATAACGTGCTGATCTACATTGTGTTACTCTAACGAGTGATGAAGTGACGACAAATCACGCAAAAACTCTAGGAAAGGAGAATTTTAATTATAGAGAAATACCCGTTAGTGAAATGATGAGCAACTCATCTTTATAGTCATCTTCATCTCCGCATGAGCGATCAAAACACAGCTATGTAGCAGGAATGTAACCTGTATGTTTAATAACTGAAACGTTATAGATTTACCTTCGCGCAAAATTTTCATTAAGGATTCTAAAAAAGTCTGTAGTATTTGTCTTGGTATTAGGTGGCAAATTGGCTTGGGCTGAATCGTATATGCATTGAATGATAAATTGTTAGAAGAATGAGAAAGATAGCAAAGTTTGTATTGTGCTTGGTATTGGGTGGCATTTTGCCGTTGGTTACTTATAGTTGTGGAGATAGCAGCGATGTGGTTGCGGATGATTTTAATGTGCAGTTTAACCTTCCGAAAACAATCGATGTGAGTAAGGGTGGGGAGTGTGTTTTTACGGTAGTCGATGGAGGAGCTCCTCAGATGTCCGATTCATTCATCCTGGAGTCGGATGCAGGAATATCTTATGTATGCCACTTCGCCACAATTTCATCTGAAAGTTTCACTGTGCAACTCTCCGATGAATGTGAAACTGGTTATTATAATGTCTACATCAAACGGGATACACGGAAAAAGCCGGTTGGACGTATATATATTAATGTCGTTGATGGGTTAAACTTTACGCCGGATGCGGGCACTACAATATATGGTATTGTTTCTTCAGTGGAAGGGGCAGTGAAGGGTGTCGTTGTTTCGGACGGAGTGGAAGTGACTACCACAGATGAAAATGGTATTTATCAACTCAGGTCTGCAAAGAAATGGGGATATGTTTTTATTTCTATACCGAGCAGTTATGAAGTTCCTTCCGATGGAGTGCTTCCTTTGTTTTATCAGCAGTTGAAAGGTAATGCCAACACGGCGGAACGGATGGACTTTACGCTAAAGAAGGTTTCCGGACAAGATACTTATAAAGTCTTTATGCTGGGGGATATGCACCTTGCCAATAGGACGAATGACAGCAAGCAATTTTTGGAGTTTACCTCCGATTTGAACAGTTATCGGAATCTTCATCCGAATGAAAAGATGTATGCTATTGCTTTAGGGGACATGACTTGGGATTTGTATTGGTATTCAAACAATTATGCGTTACCCGAATATCTCAATACCATCAACAGTCAAGTCAAAGGTTTGCAGATATTCCATACTATTGGTAACCATGATTACGACTACAAAACGACTTCTGATTTTGATGCGGAGAGCAAATATATGCACTACATTGCGCCTACTTATTACTCTTTTAATATAGGTAAGGTTCATTATGTTGTCATGGATGATATTGATTGCAGTAATTACGATGGAACAACTTCACGTAACTATGAAAAGCGGATTTCTTCGGAACAATTGGACTGGCTTTCCAAAGACCTTGCTTACATTGACAAGTCAACGCCTCTGGTGGTGGTGATGCATGCGCAGGTGTTCTATCCTACGGAAACCGGAGATTTCAAGATAGATCACGATGTGGTCAATACAGCTCAACTATTTAGTATCTTGAATGGTTATCGGGTGAATTTTGTGACAGGGCATACGCACATGAATTTCAATGTAACACCTGAATCGGCTGTTACAGACGGGCGAAACTTTTACGAACATAACACCGGAGCTGTTTGTGCTTCCTGGTGGTGGTCTGGTAACCTGACTCCGGGTGTGCATATCAGTCCCGACGGTACTCCGGGTGGATATGCTGTTTGGGATGTTTCCGGGACAAACCTTCAATGGATGTACAAGGCTACCGGATGGTCGGAGGACTATCAATTCCGTAGTTATGACCTGAATAATGTGCACTTCTCATTAGCCGATGTTCCCCAGATGCCGGATAATGTTTCTGTTTCTATTAAGAAAGAATATATGAAATATGTTGATGCTTATCCGGCGAATAGCAATAATGAAGTACTGATAAATATCTGGAACTGGAATCCCTATTGGACTTTGACTGTGACTGACGAAACAGGTAAAGAGCTGACTCCTACAAAGGTTTGGGCTTATGATCCACTACATATCGCCGCTCTTTCCGTAAAGCGTTTCAACTCTGCCAGTCTCACGTCTGTGCCTAGTTTTATAACCGAAAAGTTTCCTCACTTTTTTAAAGTGCAAGCGCCTGATGCTGATACGGATCTGCGGATCACCGTTAAAGATGAATTCGGGCACGTATGGACAGAGAATATGCAGCGTCCGAAAGCATTCTCTACGGATGCCTACAAAACCAAATGAAGCAGATTGTAATTGATTTCTATTTTAATTCTTAAATAAACTTATGAAGGTATTTAAATCATTGATTTTATTGCTGCTGTTATTGGTGGCAGAGAGCATTTCCGTTCTTTCTGCCCAAAACAGAGTGGTATCAGGTAAAGTGCTGGACACTCAGCAGGAGCCTCTTGCTGGTGTTACAATTCAAGTCAAAGGTACATCAAAGGGGAGTATTTCCAAAGCGGATGGTTCTTTTAGTCTCCAAGTTCCATCAGAGGCTGTCGAGTTGAATTTCTCTTATGTGGGTTATTTATCCCAGCAGGTTAAGGTTACTCCGGGAGAAAAGAACATAACTGTTCATTTACGTGAAGATGCTATTCTACTGGGTGAGACGGTGGTTATTGGTTACGGTACACAGAAAAAGGTTAATTTGACCGGTGCCGTAGCAACGGTGGAAAGTAAAACGCTCGAAAACCGTGCTTCACATTCGCTGGCTAACATGCTGCAAGGTTCTGTGGCGGGACTTAACATTACCACATCTTCGGGTGTCCCCGGTAGTTCACCCGACATCAATGTACGTGGTGTGACTTCCATCAACGGTGCTGAACCGCTTGTGCTGGTTGATGGCGCTGTCGGTGATTTGAATCGTGTCAATCCTAATGATGTCGAATCCATCTCTGTTATCAAAGATGCTTCGGCTGCTGCTGTTTACGGTGCACGTGCGGCTTTTGGTGTCATTCTTGTCACGACAAAGTCTGGATCAGCTCAGGATGGCAAGGCAACAGTCCGTTATAGCGGACGTATCGGCTGGGAGAGTCCGACGACTTCCACAGATTATGAGACTACCGGATATTGGTCTGTATATACCATTAATAAGTTTTGGAAAGCCAATTCGGGAACATTGTACGTCAACTATACCGATCATGATATGCAGCAGTTGCTGGCTCGTGTAAATGACAAAACAGAAAATCCTGATCGTCCGTGGGTGGTTGAAGAAGAAAGAAATGGACGGAAGCAGTGGGTTTATTACGGAAACTACGACTGGTGGCACATGCAGTACCGGGATAACCATCCGGTACAGGAACACAATGTCTCCATCAGTGGTGGAACGAAAGATATTAAGTATCTTCTGTCTGGCGCATACGATTATCAGCAGGGGATTCTGAAGGCGAATCCTGATATCTATCGGAAATACAATATGCGTTCGAAAATAGACTTCAGGATTAACAAATGGACCACGATGTCTAATAATACGTCGTTCTACGGTTCGCAATATACTTTTCAGGGCGATGGTAGCGTAGAGAATACTCTTGCTTATGGCGCGCGGCATGCCTTGGCTTGTTTCCCTATGAAGAATCCTGATGGATCTTGGCTTTACAGTACTCCTTATCTTAATTATAAGGTAGGCAATGGTCGCCATATTATGCTTGGTGAAGGATCACACCGCAATGTGGAACGTGCAAGCGATTTCTCCACCACGACACGTCTTGTCATTACTCCGGTAAAGCCGCTGAGCATTACGGCGGACTTTACTTATCGTTTGTATCAAACGCGCAATACGAGTCGTTCCAATAATATGTATTTCCGGGAATATCCAGATGCCGAACTTGGCGTCTATGCAACCGGTGCCGGTGCCAACCGACTGGACGAAGCGGTTAATACGCGTAATTATTATTCGACCAATGCGTATGCTAACTATGACCAAACCTTTAATGAGGTACATCATTTGTCGGGGGTTGTCGGATTCAATTATGAAACGTTGAAACGAAAAAACGTTTCAGCTTACGGGGAATATCTCTCTTCTACAACGTTGGATGACTTGGATTTGGTTGGTCAGAACCCGGATGGTGAAACCATCACCGGTGTTGGTGGCGGGCAGAATGAATATGCTTTAGCAGGCTTTTTCGGTCGTGTTAACTATGATTACAAAGGCCGCTATCTCTTTGAGGCCAGTGGACGTTATGACGGAACTTCCCGCTTTGCCAAGGGGAGCCGTTGGGGTTGGTTTCCTTCTGCTTCGGCAGGCTGGCGCATTTCGGAAGAGCCTTTCTTCAAGCCGGCACGCAATGTGATCAATAATCTGAAGTTGAGGGCTTCTTACGGTAGCTTAGGTAACCAGAATGTTTCTTCTTATTATACTTATATGCGGTTGGTTTCCATTAACGACTTTGCCGGTTATTCATTCGGCGAAGGTAGCGCTATGGCTAAATATTCAACACTAAGTGCTCCTGTTGCTTCTGATTTGACCTGGGAAACTGCTCAGCAGTGGGATTTTGGTTTCGATCTTGCCATGTTGAATAACCGGTTGAATGTCACTGCCGACGGGTATGTCCGTAATACTAAGAACATGTTGACCGACGGCATTGAACTGCCCGCAGTATACGGGGCTAGTGTCCCGCAAATGAATACCGCCGACTTACGTACGAATGGTTATGAACTGTCCGTTACCTGGAGAGATCAGTTCACTGTAGCGCAACGGAAGTTGGAGTACAGCATCGGCTTTAATGTCAGTGACTATAAAAGTATCATTACCCGGTATGACAATAGTGAAAAGACCTTTGCTAAAAAATACTATAAAGGCATGCGGCTCGGTGAAATCTGGGGATTTGTTACCGACGGTTTATTCCAGAGCACGGAGGAAGCACAAGCTTATGCCAAAAAGGTGGATCTGGGTTACATCAATAAAGGGGTAACCGGTGGTTGGCAAGCCGGAGACTTTAAGTTTGTTGATCTTGACGGAGATAATATATTGGGCATTGGTGGCAATACCGTTGATAAGCCAGGTGACCGCAAGATCTTAGGCAATTCACTCCCTAGTTTTTCTTATGGTATCAATGCCAGTGTACGCTGGTCCGGTTTCGACGCTTCCGTCTTTTTCCAAGGTACCGGTAACCATTATTGGTATCCTACCGGACAGGCAATGCCGTTTTGGGGACCTTATTCATATCCTTACCTGACTTATCTGCAAAAAGACTTCCTTAAAGATGTATGGGCTGAAGATAACAAAGATGCTTACTTCACACGTCCTATGGCTTATTCGTCGACTTCCGGTCCTTTAAGTAAAGTGAACGACCGTTATCTTCAGAATATACGTTATCTACGCTTCAAGAACTTGACTGTAGGATATACTATCCCAGCCAGCTTGACGAAAAGAATTGGTATTGACATGGCCCGTTTTTACTTCTCGGGAGAGAATCTCTGTTATTGGTCGCCCCTCAAGAAGCATACCAAGTACATTGATCCTGAAGCTGCTATTGACCGAAGTGATGCTTACAACAACGCTTACTATCCGTGGCAGCAAACCTTTATGTTTGGTGTAGATATTACTTTTTAATCCTATAAAGTTACAATTATAATGAAACGATTTATTACAGCAGCAACAATATTGCTCATCGGGCTTTCGGCTTGTGATAACTTGCTTGATTTGCAACCCTTGAGTCAGATTTCGCAAACGGATTATTTCAAAACGGAAACTGATCTTCAACTTTTCAGTAATTCTTTCTATAACAACTTGTTGGACAAGTCACCTTACGATAACCAGAGTGATCTTTGTGTCCAGCAGAACCTTTCGGATGAGATGCTGGGAGGTAGCAATCGTACTGTTCCTGCTTCGGGCGGCGGATGGTCGTGGACGGATTTACGCAAAATGAACACATTGCTGGCTTATGCCGATCAGTGTAAAGATGAGGCTGCCGTTCTTAAGTATACGGCACTGACCCGTTTCTTCCGGGCTTTCTTCTATTTTGAAAAAGTCAAACGTTTCGGTGATGTGCCTTGGTATGACATTGAACTGGGTTCGGCCGATGAGGCTCTTTATAAGGCACGCGATTCGCGTGAATTGATCATGACTAATATGATTAAGGACATTGACTATGCCATTGCCAATCTTCCGAACGAAAAAGAGGAAACAAGTAGTCCTTACCGTGTCAATAGGTGGGCGGCTATGGCATTAAAAGCACAGTTTTGCCTTTACGAAGGAACTTACCGGAAATACCACCAACTCAGTCTTGAAGGACATGACTATACCTATTATCTGGAACAGTCGGCCGCAGCTGCAGAGGAATTGATGAAGACAGGTCCATATAAACTGTATACCACCGGACATCCGGAAAAAGACTACCTGACTCTTTTTGCCGAAGAAAATGCCAATCCTGACGAGTATATTTTTGCCATCAAGTTCGATTACGGACTCAATATTTATCATAATGCTACGGCTTATACGTTGGTGCCGACACAAGGGCGACCAGGGTTAACCCGCAAAATGGTGAACACGTATCTGAAGAAAGACGGTACGGCATTTACCAATCAAGCAGGCTGGCAAGAAATGTCGTTCATAGACGAAGTGAAGGATCGCGATCCCCGTTTGGCTCAAAGCATCCGTACTCCGGGTTATACCCGCATAGGCAGGACAGAAGTGCTTGCCCCCGATCTGTCTACCAGTATCACCGGTTATCAACCTATCAAGTTTGTTCAAGACCCTACAGCTTCGGGGGGAAATGTCGACCGCAATGATCGCTCCACCTGTGACCTTCCGGTCTACCGCTATGCAGAGGTGCTTTTGAACTATGCCGAAGCAAAGGCGGAATTAGGAACTTTGACACAAGATGATTTGGACAAATCCATCAATTTGATCCGTCAACGCGTTGGAATGCCTGACCTTAACATGAGTGTCGCCAACGCCAATCCGGATCGGTATCTCTCTTCAGATGAGACGGGTTATCCAAATGTTACGGGTGCGAACAAGGGTGTCATCCTCGAAATTCGTCGTGAGCGGGGCATTGAGTTGATGCAGGAGGGATTCCGTTTCGATGATTTGGTGCGTTGGAAAGCCGGTCATTGTATTGACCAATCCATTAGTGGAATGTACTTCCCCGGACCTGGTGAATATGACCTCACCGGTGACGGAAAGGCTGACGTAATTCTTTATGCTGCAGGTACTTCTAAACCGATAGCTGCTTCCGGAGTGCAGGTTTATAAGATCGGAGAAGAACTCATTCTTTCCGGCAACAACTCGGGCTACATCTCTTATCATAAGAATATTGAGCGTACTCCTTTCTCTGAAGAGCGCGATTATCTTTACCCTATTCCGACCAACGAGCGTTCACTTAATAATAATCTTACGCAGAATCCGGGATGGAAGGATGGACTCGACTTTTAAATTAAGCAATGGAATTTGATATATAAACTTATAAAACAATGAAACGGATGTATTATATAATGGCTTCACTCCTGTTCGTATTTACCTGCTTTTTGGGAAGCTGTGACAGCGAAGATGAAAGTACACTCTCCAAAGCGGTACTGACGAGCGCTGGTACACTTAATTTTGAGGCCAATGGAGCTACGGAAAAAATCATCACCGTCTATGCTGATGGCGATTGGGTTTCGGAAGTTCCGGACTGGGTTAGAGTGACGCCTGCTACAGGCACTGGAACGATGGACGTAACTATTTCTGTAAACGATAATATGCGCGACGGTGCTATTGACAATCCCCGTAAGGCTTCTCTGGTCTTTAAAGGTAGTACACTGGCTAGCCGGGCGGAAGTTGTTATTTCTCAAAATGGAGATAAATATCGTGATTGTCCCGAATATTCTTTAAGTGAACTGACTGCACTGACCGACGAAGCGGTGGTCTCTGTGCCCGGGGTTGCGGTAACGGCTGTTACAACAGCTGGTTTTGTTGTTACCGATGCACTGAGTCAGACGAATGTATATATGCTGAGTACAGCGGCCGTAACTATAGGTGATAAAGTGTCGGTGAAAGGAACTAAATTGACTGATTCGCAATCCTTCGTTTACGTGGAATGCGACGAGGTAAATGTTGATTCCAAGGGTGGTGTGGTAACTTATCCTACGGCAACAGATATTACAGATAAAGTGGATACCTACACTTCAGCTTCGAGGGATTTTATTACTCTCAGTGGTATATTGAACGGTACTAACGTCACGGTGGAAGGTGCCAACAACTCTGTTGCTATCACCGATGCTCCGGAAAACTTGAATCTTGCTTCACTGAATGGTCACAAAGTAACTGTCACCGGGTATTTTGCCGGCGTAGCAGCTCCTGTAGTCAAAGTGATGGCTGCCGCTGTCAAGGATCGTGGTGTTGTAGAGGTCATCTATTTCTCAGACGACTTTGAATGGTTGCAACCTTGGGCTGATAATAGTGGAGCCGGTCAGACGGTAGAGAATGATGGAACCGGTTCAGCCCCGCAAATTTATACGGCGGAGAATGGGTCCGGTCAGTTGGCATCGGAAGCTTTAGTAGCGCGTGGATATGGTCTTGAAGAAATACCCGGACATGCCATTTATCTTCAAAAAAACTATCTTAAATTTGGTAAGACGGATTATCAGGCTGGCATTACACTCCCTGCATTGCAAAATATTCCGGCAAATACCAAACTGAAGCTTTCTTTCGATTGGGCACCTATGGTAGGCGGTTCAAGGAAATTTGATCCGGTAAAACTTATTGTTTCCGTCACTAATGGAGATCAAGTTGTTGAATTAGATCCTATCGGACATAGCTTTGTAGATACCGTAGATAAATTAGAATGGCTCCATGCTGATGTGATGATAGACGGCGTCACGATTACCAAAGATACCCGTATTAGTATCAAGTCCGATGGTTGGGGGGAGACGAAGAGCACTACCGGCAGCAGCGTTTACCGCCGTTGGTTCCTTGATAATATTAAGCTGACAAAGGCTAATTAACCGGCTTTTATTAGTGAGCTCTAAGTCTTTTCCAGATTAAATTAATAGAATCTTACCCAAGTTTACGAATAATAATGTATCCTTGGGTAAGTTTGTATAAGTACATGATTGCTTGTTCAATCGTACTGATGTTTTCTAAAGTTTCTTTATGGAGAAATCTGCAAATCGAAGTTCCTCATCACGTAATTGATCTTGCCAACTTCTGTCTTCACCCAGATAACGGTATATTCCCCATTTAGGACGAAGTCCGGTACAGTTTGTACGCCACATATCCATCTCTGTCGGAGCTAATTTCAAGAGTACTTTCTCATCTTTAAGGCGTGTAATTACTATTTCATATGAGCCATTTGCTCCAAAACGGGCTTTTTCTTCCACTTCTACCCAATTGCCTAAGAAATCGGCAAGATTTGCACTTGCTAAAGTCGTTGTTCCTTCATAACGGTTGTTATAACGAAGCTTTAATTGTTGTCCGCCATTACTAGTGGAGTATGCTGTTAATGTGATGAGTGGAAGACCTACATCTGCCGTATTGGTTGCATTATCAATACCTTTCAATTGATGAAGATGAGAGAATTTCGTTGTCGTCTGGAATCCTGTTGGTAGGCAGAATTTCCAACGGAATACCATTGTCTCTCCTTCTTGACCAACAAGACTTTCCGGAGATTTATTATCAGTCTTTATTTCATTTCGTTGCCGGTCTGTAACATCTGTTAGTCCGCGGTCATCATCAATGGCTGCATGTATAAAGAATGCAAAGACGTATTTGTCCAATTGGGTATCATATACTTGTTGAATATGCTGAAAATATTCCGTTTTGTGCTCACGAGATGAATCGGGAGTTTCATGGTTATATCCGGAACGTTCAATTAACTCGTATGTTTTCGCACTGTTGCCATCAGCAATCAATGTACCATCTACTTGCTCCGATGTCTGTTGTCCCTTTCCGTCTATTGTTTCCGATAGGCTATTAGAGCATGCAACAAAGGGCAAGAAAGATAAAAGTAATAATCCTGCTTTCATTTGTATTATTTAATATAGTTACTCAAGAAATCCACAGACTTAAAGAAAATTTCTTCCATCTTATCAGAGGTCTTTGAACTCAGATTATGATCGTAATATTTGTATTCTAATAAATCACAAACTGCCTTTTTCTTTTTTAATGCGGCTGCAAACATTTCACTCTGTTCGCATTCCACGGTGACATCGCATGTACCACAAACTATCATGGAAGCTGGAATGTTATTTTTCGGAATTAAGTTGATAGGAGATGCTTCACGTAGTACTTTCGATTCTCTATTACAAAAGTATGCAATACGCTGCGGGTCTTTTGTTTTCATTGTGATAGCAGCTGCTTCCAAATCATAAATGCCGGAGTAGCCCACAAAAGCTTTTGTTCCGGGGGTCGTCATCGCTGCAACAGCTGCTAAATGTGCACCGGCTGAAGTTCCCAGAAAGCCGAAGCAATTGGGATTGACATTTAATTCCTTAGCATGCTCTTGTACATACTTCACAGCATCCCGGATATCTTGGATAGAAACTAGTACAGTGGCACCCGATTGGGGAGCTAGTGTATAAGAAACGCGTACACCCGTAATTCCTTTTTGTTTAGCAAGATATCTTGACAGCGTCTTGGATGAACTATTATCGCCCCGTGCCCATCCGCCTCCATGGATGTAGATTACAAATGGAGCCGGTTTATCTGTTACTGCAAAATCCACTGTCAGTGTTAGTTCATAATCTTTATATTTTTTAAAAACGAAATCTTTCATGATTACCCCTTTATAATCCTGACCTTTCAGAAGATTCGGCTGGTAGGTGTAGGGGACCATTACATCGGGAATGGTATTTACGTCAATAAACTTGGCGTATTTCTTTGCACGTAATAGTTCATAAGATCCATCTTCGTTTTTCGTCATTTTCATACCGTAGCGGTTGGATAACTGTGGAGCCTTTTCTTGTGCAAAACAAAGAAGAGGTAACATACACAAATAAAAAAATAGTTTCGATTTCATGATATTGTTTGATTATAAAAGTATTATTCTTTTTTTAAAACCAGATATAACATCGTTTCTATATCTGACGAACTGTATTTAAGCCCGATTTTTTTCGCTGCATCAAGATACCTTTGATTGTTCAACGCAATTCCTGCTTCATAAAGGACTATTGCTGCGCGGGATTGGTTAAAAGGTTTAATCTGTTTGTATTTCCACTTCTCTGGGTTTAAGTAGTAAGGGTATAAATAAGCCACAGCTTGGGAAATCTTTTTTTTGTTAAGGGCAGGTGTTTCCCATAGGTTAATTCCTATTTGACTGGTTATTTGATTAGCTTCTGTCAAAGCTTCTAATACAAAAGTGGAATAATGCAAAGAAAGAGTGCGCTTTAATTCCTGTGGCAGTGAACCATCGTCAGCTACCTGAGCACCTATCTTAGGCAAGATACTTTGTTCTGTTACTTCCTTGATTCGATCTGTTCGGTCCAGATATGCCAGCACCATTAAATGAATTGTCTCGTACCACAAGCCATGATTGTTCGTGGCATGGGATTCTTTTTGTCCTTGCGTACTATTTTCCATCCAATAGCAAAAAGCAGTAGCCCAATCGCTCAACTTCTTTTTGTCTGAGTCACTCCAATTTGCCGATCCGTTTATTAATTTGGCGGCACTTAATGCATGGCAAAAACGACGAGAGTCAATAAAGCCAGATCCTCTTATCGTCTTCATCCCCGGCACATACTGTGCATAAATCATATTAGGATTCATACCGAATTTCGGGTCAGTGAACCATGTCCTTAAAAAATTAGCGCATGTTTTGGCGTAGATTTCTTTTCCTGTGATATAGTAAAGTACTCCCAAACAAATGGTCGCATCTCCTAAGCAGTTAGCATTTTCGCGTTCCGGATATTCGTAAACTTCCGGATTACGTTGGCCGTCTCTTCTAATATAAGGAAGTCCATCCGTCTTTGTAGAATCCGGCCACCAATAAGGTGATAGGGTCATATAATCTCTGGGGTCTTTACTAGGCGGTAATTTCTTTTTAGAGGTTACTGACAAAGGAGACATTTTTATATATTTATCGGCCACTTTTTCAAAAAAATCAATGTAATGAACTACTTGTTTGTCACCCTTTAGATAGCCTGCTTTCAATTGCTCAAGTAGGGTTACATTAAATGGAACCAATGGAGTAGCATATAGTGCTCCCCAACAAAGGCACACAATCCATGTAGCAAGGATTCGTTTCATACTATTGAATAGATAAAGTATTGTATTATATTCCATAGACGCGAATCCTGCAAATGCAGAATTTAGTAAGTGCAGAATCCACGTCTGGATAGCCTATTTTGGAAGTTTCTTTTAAGAGAAGAAGCAACCTCCGTTAATATCAATGTTCGTACCTGTCAGGTAAGAAGATTCAGAACTGGCCAGGTAGCAAACCAGGTCGGCAACTTCTTCAGCTGTCCCTTCACGACGTAAAGCGTATGACCCTTTCATGCGTTCGCGATTTTCCGGTGTGTTAAAACGATCGTGAAAAGAGGTGGCAATAGTACCCGGGCAAATTGCATTGCAGCGGATTCCCTGAGGGCCTAGTTCTTTTGCCATGGAACGGGTGAATGTCATTACCGCTCCTTTTGCTGTGGCATACATCGAAGCTCCGTTACCACCTCCATCACGGGCAGCTAACGAAGAAAAGTTAACGATTGAACCTCCTCCAGACATCATTGGAACTACTTCGCGAGTACAGAGGAATACAGAACGCATATTGACGTCCATTAAAAAATTGTACCACTCTTCGCTTTGTTCTGTAATCTGTTTGCGACCTACGATTCCGCCTACTACATTTACTAAGACATCTACTTTATTGCCAAATGCCTTGTTGCATTCTGCAAATAGATTTTTTACGGCATCGGCTTTGGTCATATCTCCTTGAACTGCGATTGCCTGACCACCTGCTTTTTTTATCAGTGCTAACGTGTCTTCTGCATCTTCTTTGTTGTCAAAGTAGTTTAAACAAACTTTAGCACCTTCCGTGGCTAATTTTAAAGATACTGCGCGACCTATGTCACGTGCGCCACCTGTTACGATAGCGACTTTTCCTTCTAATTTCATACTTGTTTTGTTTTAAAAAAACGGTTATTTATTGATTTGTTTAATTTCTCCTACTGTTAGAAAGATGGAGCATAGTGATAGAGGTACCAAGGCTCCTAACAGGCTGAACAGCAATATCCAGTTGGTGATATAGCTGGCAAAGAGAATAGCCAAAATAGTACCTAGTACAGCTGAAGCTCCTCCTAATCCCGCCAAAGAACCGACGGATTTGCCACAATGCAGATCACTCGGGATCGTTTGTAAATTCGTCATAAAGAATTGGAATCCTCCTAATACCAGTGTCATAAATAAAATAGCGATTGAAGCTGAAGTAGACATAATAGCTGCCAGAATGGAAGGGACGATGACAATTCCTCCAATTAGCATCGCTGCTTTACGGGCATAGTTTACTGTATGTCCTCTGTTTATTAGCCAACCTGAGTACCAGCCACCGGTAATACTTCCTATTGCTGCACCTACATAGGGTACCCATGCAGAGAATGCCACTTCTTTTATATTTAGATGAAAGACGTCGGCAAGGTAAAGTGGCAGGAATGTTACGAACATCCACCAAATAGGATCGAGGAAGAATCGTCCCAAAATGACAGACCAGTTCTTTTTTACCCGTAATAGTTCCCCCCAGCTCTTTCCTTTATCTTCTGTTTTCATTTCTTTTTCGGGTTGACCATTTAGAATATAATCGCGTTCCTTTTCTGTAATCCAAAGGTGCTTTTTAGGGCCTTCTTTGTTAATTATCAACCAAGGAATAAGCCAAAGCAGTCCTAAACCGCCGACGATAACAAAAGTTAGTTTCCATCCAAAAGCAATAAATAGCATTAAGATGACAATAGGAGCAAGAATGGAACCGATAGACGCTGCCGCTCCGAATAATCCCTGAGCAAAAGCCCGTTCCTTCTGGGGGAACCATTCAGCATTGCTTTTCGTTGTTCCCGGCCAAGGTCCGGCTTCTCCCAATCCTAACATCATTCGAAAGAATGTCAAAGAAACAAGTCCTCTCGAAAGGGAAGCTAATGCATCTGCTGCGCCCCAAACTAGTACACTCCAGAAGAAGCCTTTCCGACATCCAATCTTATCGTATAGTTTTCCGGAAACAAGCTGGCTAATACCGTACGCTATCATAAAGAAGATGGTGATTAGTCCAAGAATCTCTTTAGCTTTTTGGGAAGCATTCGGGTCATTTTTATCTATCAGTCCGAGGTCAATGGCAATGCCTTCACGATGAGTAACGAAGGTTACTTCATTTTTCTTTTTTATTTGTGCGGTAGCCACATTGACAGAATCCCGATCTCCATTGACTGCCGTTAGGATATACTGGTCACCAATTAATACGGCATAATTCTCTTTCTCACCGGACGCCTCTGTTTCAGGTACCAGCTGATAATCAATATTAGCTACCCACATGTAGTTGAGCGTTCCTCTATCCAGATAGTTGATAATGGTTATCAGCATGATTAGTCCGATAACCACCCATCGCAGTCCTTTTACCTTCATCTTTATTAAAGGTTTAAAAAGTCGGTACGTACGGGACTGAAAGTATCAATTAAGATACCGGCTTCCAGACAAATACATCCATGCCATTCGTCGGGTGCCACATAATATCCATCTCCGGCAGACAGGATTTCCTTTTTGTCACCAATGGTTAGCTCGAATTTACCGCTTACCACGTAAGTAGCCTGACTGTGATAATGCTCGTGCATTGTTCCTTCCGCTCCTTTGTCAAATTTAACTTTGACCATCATCAGCTGACCGTCATAAGCCATAATCTGGCGATTGATGCCAGGAGCCGGATTCTCCCACTTTAAATCTTTCTCAAACAGAAATGTTTTGCTACAAGTTTTCATATTTTGATCTATTAATAGTTTATTTATTTACTCTAAATGTTTTGTTTTTACTTCATGAAGATTCCACATCTACCGCTCCAGGTATAATTGATTCCTTCAATAGATAAGCTATGCGTTTTTTCTTTATTATTATCAATGTTGCAGAGGCAGAGTAATACGGAATGTCCTCCTTTATATGTTGCCTTGACGGCTGTATATGAGACTGTGTCTATTATAACTTTTACTTCTTCACAAGAAGAAATCAGGTTACTGGATGTTTCTCTTACCACATCATAATTTCCATGGGTTTCGATGGAAGTGGCAAATGTATGGTCTTTCTTGCCCTTCTCTCTCACTAGAAAAGCTGCTTCATCTCTCAAGTTATAATCAGGATCATTAGCTCCCAAACGTAGCATTTTTAACTCTGTTTGTGGAGTAGTAGCTGTGCTGATCGTATAAAAGCGATTCTTGTTGAAGAAGGTGAAACGGGATGTGTGACTACTTTTATTCTGTCCCCAGGCTTCCAGCCAAAGGTGTTGATATCCATTCTTTGCCCCAAGAGTTTTTAGCTCGTTAATGGCTTTTGTATATGGCAAATTTAGAGAAACAAAGTGCCCGTTATACCATAGTGGATAGTCATATTGATGCTTTTTGTCTGCATTCACTTGTAGGACGTCCAGTATCAATGGAAATTGCAGGAAAGAAGTGGTTACATAAGCTAAAGTACGTTTCATTTCTATTCCGGGGTAGGCATTGGTATCTTTGGCTACTATTACTTGAAAGTTGCTTTTGGTAAAATCGTTATATATAATATCGGAATGATAAAGGGAAGATTGTTTTATATCTCCATTGAAATCTGAAGTTTCATCTACTACCAAAGTGTTATGCGCAATTGTTTGTTTGGCAAAGGATTGATTTTCTTGTGTATAGCGGCCTTCATCTTTTGCCTCAATATTCAGGAATCGTGAAGCTCCATAATCAGTCAAGATTTCGTTTCCGTTATCATAATAAGCTATGGTAAGTTTATCAAAATGTCCGTGACTCAGACCGTGAGAAGTTGCTTTTAGTGTCAGCGCGCTGTTTAATTTCGGATCTCTTGAGCGAATCACTGCAATGCCACCCTGATCTCCTTTGCGTCCGTCATGGAATACACTGCTACGGTAAATAACCGGAGTTGATTCTCCGCGTTTTATATCGCGAGCCACCCGGAAACCGCCGATAGCGGGCAGATAGGTCTGTTGATATTGCTTGGCAACGGATAACAACGATTTGTCAGAAGGATCAGCATTGTACAGAATGTCAACAGCATACACTAGTTCTTGCGCCGAAAGTCCTTTTTGAAGGGCATCATTAATATGAAAAAATTCTCCTTCATAAGAAAGTTGTATTAGCGTGGACAGTGCTTTTGACAGAATGCTATTCCGGTATTTAAAAATCGCCAACTCTGGCATTCTATGTTCAATGCACTGGGCGAATATGACGAATGGCCAAATAGCATATCGTTGATAGTATGCTCCTTCTGTGAAATAGCCGTCTGGGGAGAATAGATAATCCATTTGGCGGATGAAGCCTCCCTTCTGTCCGGTTTCGTCGGAACCATAAAGTGCTTTTCTCACATAATCCTGACGGTTCATGGCAAAGCCTATCATACCGACAGCAGCTGTGGCCCATGTGGCATGATTATGCATTTTATTGAAAGCCTTATTATTTGCATGATTATCTCCCATTCCGTTCATAATAAAGTCTGCCATTGGAACGAACAGATTCTTTTCGATAGCTATGCGCTGTTTGGATGAAAGCGTATTATAGATACAATCATAAGCTATTGAAGTGTGCACTAGCCATACGCTTTCATTCAGAGTCTGCCAAAACAAACGTCCCGGGACAGGAGAAAGATGTAGTGGATGAAAGCCCAATGTAGGGTATAGTTTGGCATAAGCTTCCAGCATATCTGCAACATAAGTGGCATATTTCTTTTCACCGGTCAGTTGATATGCTATTCCACAATGAAACATCGCGTAATAATTAGATTTATGCTGTTCGTGCACTACTCCTCCGCCTCCGTCTATCGGAGCAGGAACGGAAATAGGGGATTTTAGTGCTGCATCTGCCGCATCTAATGTTTCTGAGAGTGTTTTATCAAATGCCGGTACATTTCCCTTTTCTGCTCTTATCTCATTGACTTCTTCCTGCGTAAAAAGGAGGGAAGGATGTTGAGCAAATGCGAATTGGCAACTTGTTAAAACCAAGAATGTGCAAATAATAAATTTTCTCATTTTACCTTTATTTTTTCAATCCTACGTGGAGCTGTTGCAGTTTACTGCCTGAAGCAGGAGTATAATTGTGTACTTCAGGATCGGAGTAGACCGGGTGGATGTTGTACATCTTTCCTTTTACAGCCTGTGAAGTGTTGGCCCTTATCTTACCTGAATTCCATAAATTACAGTTTGCGATACGTATTTTTTCCCAAACAGCTTCATCCAGACGAATGCTGGCTCCACCACGTCCACTATTATCAAAATTGCAGTTTTCCACAGCCAATACTTGTGTCCCGATCAGGCGCACTACACTGCCGCGTTCTTTATTGCAGCAATCTACGAAGTTACAGTGTTGGACAGTTACATAGGGACCTGCTGTGCTTTCGTCACTGCCTCCCCGATAGATATTGATGGCTGATCCTAATAAGCGGTAAAAAGAACAGTTTTCAATGAGCATATCATCAGCATTATAACGCCCTATATCGTCCTTTTCTGCCGCGTAATTAATGGCGTCTCCTGATAAATCCTGAAAGAAACAGTTTTTAATTGTAACGTTTTTGGCAAAAGTTGCCTTAGTCCCTTTGATAGCAAAGAAGCCGCTTTCTCCAAAATTTTGGAAAGTACAACCATCTACTGTTAAGTTATAAGGTTGTATCATATCGAGAGCAGTGGAAATTCCAGCTTTAGCCAATGCTTTTCCTGATTCCAGCGTTCCATCGAATATAATATTTTCAATAACCAGTTGGCCTCCATTGGCAATGGTTACCATATTATCAGGTTTATCTCCATTGAAACGGATAAGAGGCTTGTGAATTGCATCGGCTGCACGAATTGTTAATGTTTTATCAATAAATATGGATCGTTGTATAGCATAAGTCCCTTTTGCCAGAATGATAATGGCACCTGACTCTGCAGAATGAATGACTTCTGTTAGATTAGCATCAGGAGATACATTGTATTCCTTACGGACTTTAATTGATGGTTGGATCGTTTTGTTACCGAACCATGAAGCACCTTTGTTTTTGCGAATCGCTGTATCATTAGGTAGATCGGGTATTTTCACCTTCTCAGTTGAAAATCCTCGGGCTGAATAATCCTTTGCTAGTTGAACTTTATTGTCCTTGAACAAAATACCGGATACGTCATCAATTGCCATATAAGGTTGTTCGGATTGCTTATTGATGATTATATTATCTGCAAAACTTACATTTTTGGGGGTAAGTGTGCGTTCCATATCTTTGCCTGTACCAAATTCTATATTTGTACAATCAACAAAGGTATTTCGGTATATCTTAACATCTTTCACTTGGCAATAGCGGTTAGGTAATGAGTTAGGTACCGCATCCATCACTCCCAAGGCAGAGAAAAAGCGGGCACCGGCTAACCCAACCAATATATTATCATGGATCTGATGTCCTGAATCCACTACGCGGATACCTCCTGTATTACGAATTCCATGACCTATAAACAAGTTGTTATTCACCGTGTTCCCTCTTCCATGGCGTAAAGCTATAACTCCTTCGCATTCCAGTAAGACATTGTCACGAACGGTATTGTCACAGGATTTAATAGAGATAACTTCCACTTCACCGGAACAACGTTCGAATAAGTTATTTTCAATTACTGTATTTGAAGAAGTGTAGGCTTGTTGGGAAGTTCCCACACGAATTGTTTCAGCACCATTAGAACCATATACGGGCTTTTCTCCAAAATAGTTGTGATCTATCTGGTGATGATTTTCCAGACAACGCTCATCATTGAGAATGACAGTTAATGTCACTCCCAAATTAAGCTTTCCTGTTAATGAGCAGTGATCTATCCGATTGTAACGGCCATAGAGTAGGATATAGCTATAAGCCTGATCCCGACGGGATGGATTAAATCCATCTATCACGCAATTCGTAAGGCGACAGTGGTTTGCTAATTCTTTTTCGTTACGGAATTCTATGACGGAACCTTTGGGAGCATATCCATTAGTGAAATATAATCCACTGATAGATACCCATTCTCCTGCTATTCGTAGGGTAGAACCACCTTCTATTTTTACTTTTCCGGGATTTAAAGCTTCTATGGTGATAGGAGCTTTCTGCGTCCCGGTGCCTGTCCACTTTAACTGTACATTCTTATACAGCCCGTCTTTGATGTAGATTTGATCACCCGGTTGAGCTGCTTTTAAGCAGGAAGTGACTTCAGAAAGCGCTACATCATACCTCTTTGCAGAAGAAATTAATGGAAGACTGGCAAATAAAGAAGCAATAAATATTCTATGTATATTTTGTACTCTCATTAATTATTGAACTTTTGAGTAATCATAATCATGCTTCTGCCAGTATATATCAAATTCAACAGAACTGGATGAAGGAGCACTTGTATTATTCCACATTTTAAAATCAACGGTTTTTATATGCAGTAGTCCGATGCGTTTCACGTTGGCCGCGACATTTGCAGCAGAGCCGTTTACATTATAATAAAGAATCAATATAACGGCATCTACATTTGCTTGCTTCTCTTCTCCGACAGTGAATATGCCATTTGCCCAAACATCTGTATTTAGGGATGACTTCATACTTGCAATACTTATCTCTCCGCATGTTTTTGCATCAACATTTATGGGGAAAGTGGCTTCATCTATCGTTGTTAGTGTGCCGTTTTTCACTTTGTCTGCCAAAGCCTTATATTTAGAATTTGAGGGGTCAAGGTATAAGAAAGTCAATACAGGCGTACCATAACAATTGGCTTTAGCTCCTGTTACCCGGTATTCGTTTGCTGAATTATTGAACCAGTAGAAATTTCTTAATTGACCGGAGGAACCTGCAGGACTATTGATTTGTAGCTGTCCGGCATTTGCTCCGGAGAAAAAGAAGTAAGGATTTACTGATTCATATTCCTCATTTGAAACATTTGGAGTATTATAGGCAGAGCAAGTCTGCTCCTGATATTTATAAGATATAGGATCAACGACTTCCCTCCAATCAGAGTTTGCATAGACTAATCCTGTCTCTGGAGAGAAAAAAGAAGCCATGCTTTCCACATCTCGTCCTTGACCATAAACTTTTTTATTCTCCCAGAAATAGATAGAAAGAACTTTGATTGTAAAGTTTTCTGTTAGCGTATGGACTTCACGACCATCAAAATAGGAGATTCTTAAAGTCCTTGTATTATCTCCATCTACATAGTCTTGAGAAGCAGGTACGGCAAATTTTAACTCATTCTCATTCTGCACTGTGATATTACATTCTTGGTCATTCAATAATACTTTGTCAATTTTATTTAGATAAGTACCATTTAGAGTTACTATTTCTCCTACAGTTACTGGTTCAAAAAATGATGTTGTCACGTTAGGCTCATAGCGTTTCACTGTGATTTGTGGCGCAGATGCAATAGGCGTTTCCACGTCTTCCGTTCCATTGAAATATTTAAATGTAATTGAGGCTTGGTCACTTCCCACATATGGGATTTTGACTAAAATTTCATTCTCAGTTTGCGAGAGGATATTCGCTTCATTTCCTGTTGAGTATCCCGCAGCTGTAAAAATAACAGCGCTGATCACATTCATGTGGGATCCGGAGAGAAGAAGTTTATTTCCCATTTCGACTTCGGTCGGCATATTTGTCGTTGTAATTGAAGGTGCAGGATATTCTAAAGTAAAATCTGTATCAGATGTCCCTTTACCAACTGAATTACTTAAAGTTATCTTACCGCTTTTTGCGTTGTTCGTTACTTTCAGTGATAACCGTTGGTTGGATACTTTTTGCAGGATTGTTACTTCTTCGCCTCCTATACTGGCGCTAACTACATCATCCAGATTTTCTCCGATAACAACTATTTCACTACCAACACTTCCACTTCCCGGCGAGAAGGAAAGAATCTGTGGTGCACTTGCTGTAAAATCATTCATGGAAATAGAATCACAACTACTCCATACTAAAATGGACACAGTTAAAAATATCAGGCCCCATTTATTATATTGTTTCATAATCGCATTTATTTTTTTATTAATAACCCGTATTTTGTGCCACATCTGGATTGATATTGACAATACTTACCGGAATGGGAAGGAATGTCTGCCAATTGGCAATATTATTCACTGTATACGTGTATTCTGAATAAAAGTTTTCGCTCTTGAAATAGTTGTTTACCGTCTGAGTGGCTATTCCCCAACGAAGGAGATCGAACCAGCGCTGATCCTCGAAGGCAAGTTCCAGTCTCCTTTCATTGCGTACAGCTTCCCTGAAGTCGTAACGATTGGATAGGTCTGATAGTGTATAGGTTGAAACGCCCGCGCGTTCACAAATCATATTTAGATACTTTAAATTGTCATTGGATGGGCCTGATATCTCATTTGTCAGTTCAGCATACAGTAAGGCTATGTCTCCTACGCGGATAACAGGCCAGTCGCTTTCCCCGTCATATTCTGTTGTTACGGCATTAGTGTATTTCTTGCAATAACGGCAATTGCCTGTAGTCACCCATTGTTGGGTTGTTGAGTTGAAGTATTTCTGGGCAATATTGACATCTAAACGTTTATCGCCAGATCCTCTTGATTCATAAGCGGCAATGATGTTATCACTAGGTGTGTTATAGCCGGAAGATGTGCCAATGATGACGTTCGCTCCATTATTGACAGGTGCAAACATATTGCCAAACGGTGAACCAAGCCCAACATTGCCAGAAAGATAGCGGACTGCAAAAATAATTTCTTTGTTCATTTCGTTTGTTATGTTGAACACTTTATCATAAGCTACTAAGTCACTCCCTGTTTGTGGATTGCCTACAGTAGTGCTTTCGAGTACTTCTTTACATAACTGGGCGGCACGGGCATATTGGGTATCTCCTGCTTCATAATGAGTGGCATAGACTTTTGCCAACAAGGCTTTAGCGGCGTTTATATCAGCACGTCCCATATCAGCATCCTCCATTTTTTCAGGCAACATCTGGTTGCTGATGATGTTTTCCAAGTCTCCTTCAATTAGTTCATAAACTTCATCTACTGTTGAGCGCTGCATGTTACGAGCCACATCAGATGGTGTTTTGGAAGTGACGATGAATACAGGACCCCATAAACGAACAAGATTAAAATATTCCAAAGAACGCAAGAATAGAGCTTCTCCTTCATATTGTTTTTGGAGTGTCTCGTCTTTTATAATGTCGAGATATGAAATTACGTTATTAGCCCTCGCAATGGTTGCATAGCAAGCATCCCAGTAATTTTCCACCCATTGATGTTCTGCAATAATAGTACCTTGGTCCAGCTGCTCAACCAGTTTTGTGGTACTTGCAGTAGACCCCGTAGCATACATGCGGCTATTATCCGAGCGCAATTCTGTCATTGCCCATTCGTAATACATTACGTCGTGAAGGGAACTATAGCAACCTAGTAATAGGTTATTTACTGAAGAAGCGTCTTTTACATATTCATTCGCAGCAACCTCCGAATAAGGATACTTGTCCAAATCGCAAGCTGTAAATAACAATGCTGCTAATATCAATTCAATATATGTTGTTCTTTTCATTGTTTACTTTCTATTAAAAGTTAATATCAAAACCTGCAGAAATGGTTGTTGTTAAAGGAAATCCACCGCGCTGATATCCTGAAATCATTGAGCTGGAGTATTTCGATGAAGTCATGCGCGATTCTGGATTAATGCCCTTATAATCACTTCCCCAGATGTAAAGTAAGTTACTGCCAGATACATAGAACCGCACGCCTGATAGCCTCATTTTGTGAGCTACTGTGTTTGGCAGTGTATAGCCTAAAGTGAAGTTTCTTAAGCAGGCATAAGAGGCATTTTGTAATGGGTAATCTGTCAGCGCAATATCATAGCCTAGTTTTAGGTATGGTGTTTTTCCGTTTCCTGGATTCTCAGCACTTACCCACCGGCCTTTCGTGTATTTTTTATTCCATTTTACGGTTTCATTGTAGTAAACGTCACCATTGTAAACGGTAATTCCCTGTACACCTTGAATCAGAAATGAAATGTCAAAGTTCTTAATCTGGAATGTATTTGTGATACCCCATGTAAAGTCCGGATACGGATTACCCAAGGGAACACGGTCATCAGAAGTCAATGAGCCATTTCCGTCTGTGTCGACGATACGTAATCCTCCAGGCACGTCATTTGCAAAATGGGGATTGGCATTAATTTCTTCTGTGCTGTTCCATACGCCATTTGTTTTGTAACCATAGAATTGGATCAGTGGTGAACCCACTTTGGCTATATAACATTCACTCCTTTCTCCTTGACTGATAACTTGTTGTTCTCCGCCTAGTTCTAGTAATTTGTTACGCGATAGTGAGAAGTTAAAGTTTGTATTCCATGAGAATTTACGATTTTTGATATTGTGTGTATCAATCTGGATTTCCAAACCGGAATTACGTACCTTTCCGATATTGTTCCAATAGTAGCTATAACCAGTGAACGATTGTGTGGGTTGTGCGAACAATAAAGCTCGGGTAACTGAATAATAAGCATCTATTGAAAGGTTAATTCTATTTTTAAAGAGTCCTAAATCCAAACCATAGTTGAATTCATCTGTCTTTTCCCACGTAATGTTTGAATTGGCAAGGGTGGATGATGTATTTGCTGAACCGGAAACCAATTGTCCTGTACCTAATCCGGTCACATAGTTGGCACTATTCAGTACTTCAAGGGCAGCGTCGTAGCTAATACGGTTATTCCCTGTTGCACCGTAAGAAGCACGAAGTTTTAAGTTGGAAATAGTCTCTATATTTTTCATGAATTTTTCTTCGCTTACACGCCAACCTACCGATACGGAAGGAAACCATGCATTTCGATTCCCTTTTGAAAATAAAGAAGATCGGTCGAGACGTAGGGAAGTGGATAGTAAATAACGACCGCGGTAGTTATAATTGATACGTCCCAAGTATGACTCCAAAACTACATCTGGGTACCGGAAAGTTCCTGTCCCATCCGTATTTCCATTATTTTCACTTGCCAGTGAATAGACGGTAGCTGCATTTAATGTGTGAATATCATCGGTTGCAAATCCGGTAGCGGTCATGGCTACTCGTTGATTTCGCGTTGATTCTATGGTGTAGCCCAATAAAGCTTCAATGCTGTGGAATTTGTTTTTTCCAAAGTTCAGGTGATAGTTCAAGGTGTTTTCGCTTAGCAAATCCACATAAAGTGAACTGAAGTAAGTAGCCCGACTTTCTTCTTTATCTTTTGTTGCATTCTTGTTTCCGTAATAATAGGAGGGGCTGAAGCTGACATTTAGTCCATTGGATGTTTTAAATTGTAGCCCTTTACAAAGATCAATAGTCAGGTATATACTAGCTAATCCTTGCATAGATTCACTCCAGCGTGTCGTGTTAGCCATTACGCTTCGTGGATTATTATTGGCTGAAGAAAAAGGAGAGGATGTCTCTGAAGTCGGATTCCCTTCCGCGTCTGGCGTTCCGGTTGGAGTTATGATATTGTTGAAATGACTTCCTCTTGCAAATCCGGTATATCCGGTTAGTGCGGTACTGAAATCATTATGATAAACCGGAAGGAACGATGGAGTGCGGTAGAAATCTATAAAATTGTTTTTCGGGCGTTCCGTTTTTTTATAGGTCCCGGACAAATTTACGCCGATACTGGTAATTCTCGAGAGTTTAGTATCCAATTTTGTGCGGAAGTTCAATTTATCTAAGGAGTTTTGAAGCATTACTCCCTGGTCTTTGGTATAAGCAGCCGATATGAAATATTTGGTTTCTTTGCGTCCACCGGAAATACTCATTTGTGCGTTTGTTATACCAGCCAGATCTCGTAGTCCTTCTTTTTGCCAATTGGTACTTCCCATCTGGCTTTCCAAATATGCGGCGGCACGGGCGGCAGCTGGAACCGTAGGACCTCCAATTTCCGCTTCTTCATTCAATAAATTGAGCCATTCGGAAGAGGTCATCATATCATGTAATTGATAAGCATATTTAAATCCTTGGTAAAATTTGAATGAATATTTGGGCTTGTCTGGTGTTCCACTTTTAGTTGTTACCATGATAACACCATTAGCGGCACGCGATCCATAGATAGCAGCTGAGGCTGCATCTTTCAGAACCTCGATGGATTTCACATCCGATGCATTGATAGATGAGAGCCCACCTTCCACCGGGAACCCATCAATTATGACGAGCGGTTCACTTTCAGCGGAAATAGAGCTGGCTCCACGTATACGGATAGAAGGGGTTACACCCACTTCTGATGTCTCGTTAGCGATGGTAAGTCCACTCATCGAGCCTTGTAAAGCGGTCGTTACATCGCTTACCGGGGAATTGATTAGGGACTGGCCATCCAATTTAGAAATTGAGCCGGTTAAATGGGACTTTGCTTGTGTACCGTAACCGATTACTACGACGTCATCCAACATCTTTGAATCTTCTTCCAATGTAATATTTACAGTAGTCCGCTTGCCAATCACTTCCGCCTTATTAGTATAACCGATATAAGAATAAATCAGAATTGTTTTGGAATTAGGAACTTTGATTGAATAATTGCCATTGACATCCGTTACCGTTCCGGTAGGAATAGAGGCATCTTTTATGGTTACCGCAGCCCCGATCAGAGGACCTTGTGAGTCTGTTACTTTACCAGTAACCACATGTTGAGAGTAAATGTTTAATGTTCCGGCTAACAAAAGGAACATTAGAGTTACTTTTTTTAAATGCAGAGGTTTGTTCATAGCATAGATTGTTTTTTTCTGTGACAAACGTAATGATAATAATTGGTAAACCAAATTTTTGGTCTACCAATTATTATTTATTAACTATTATAGTATGGGGCAGATAAACAGTATGTTACGCGTACCTCTTTATATAAGGGGAAAGAATATTTTTATTATAAAGCTTTACTTTAAAAGATAATATTTATACTTTTACGGCCGAAATAGAAAGGAAAATCTTTATAAAGTACTTATATCTTATGGAAGACGAAGTAAACTCGCAACCAGTTAAATTTGTAATAGAACACATAAAAAGACAAATTTCAGAGCGTCAGATTGTACCCGGTGAACGTTTGCCTTCAGAACGAAAATTGTCCGAATCTTTAAATGTTAGTCGGTCACATGTTCGTGAAGCATTGCAAAAGATGGAGTTATATGGTATTGTAAAAACATATCCACAAAGTGGAACTATTGTTTCTGAGTTTTCAAAGGATCAATTGGATACAATGATTACAGATGCCCTGAAAATTAGTAAATATGATTTTGGAAGTTTGGTATATGTACGTGTACTATTAGAGGTGGAGGTCTGTAAACTTAGTGCAGCTAACCGTACAGAAGAAGATTTGGAGAATATTGAAAAGGCTCTTATTGAACTTGAAAAGGGTTTTGATACGGACCTTCGGGTTGAGAAAGATTTTGCTTTTCATCAGGCTATAGCAGTAGGTGGGCATAATCCGGTTATTAGCTCACTCTTACTTATAATTACCCCGGATATTTTAAAGTATTATCAGAAATACAAGGTTTGTGCCGTTCCGCAAAAAACTGTTCATGCGGAACATCGAGAAATGTTACAAAAAATTAAAGATAAAGACAAAGATGGAATGAAGGAATTAGTCCTGCGTCATCTTTCTAATCTGATTGATTTTGCTAAGACTTCAGCAAAAGGTGATATTCCGGAATTTGAATATGGACAAATTTAGGAATACTATTCAATCGAGTTTAGGGATAAATGAAGCGCACAAATAACTATTTTTAGAGACCGTATTTTTTGTTTTTAGCCTTGTAAGAGGAAATATAGTATTTCTTAAATTTTATATTTAAGTTTATCACTTGTCTCTTTTAGTAGTTCCACTGTTCGCTTTTCAGAGTAAAGGATTGGATCTCTACGAGAAAAGCTTCGTTGCTCGTATACTCTAGCAAAAGCAACTATTTTAAGAGAAAATATTGTTAATAAAGTCTAATAGTAATTTCCTCTATTTGATACCGCTTTCATGTTCAACCAATAATATAGTTATACTTCTATTATATTCATTTCTATTCTCTGATTGTCAATTTCTCTGTGTGACAGATTGAAGCTCTACGAGAAAAGCCCTGTTTGTCGTATACTCTAGAGGAACGAACCTCTTCTCGTAGAGCTTTTTTGAGATCTGCACAATTCTGTTATACAGTCCGTTAGCGTATGATTGTCTATCCTTATTTTCCCTTGCTTTCTCTTTTTATAAAGCGATCTTGCTTTCTCTCTTATTCTTACACATTGATAATCTTGGAGATGCCTTGAATCTAATTTTGTCTATGTCATTCTTTCTGGATGGGGCAGACAATAAAAGGCCGAATAAATTATTGGCAATACGATAAAAATAATATTCTATGGATTAATATAATGTTAGTTTATTAACTACATTTGCGCCCATGATTGAGATACAATAAAGAATGAATAATGTTGTTATTCTGCTGGACAGTCTGGATGACTGGAAACCGTATTGTGAGACCAGCAGCACACTTACTGTGTCGGAGTATCTGAAGGATAAATCTTTGGGTAAAGGGACACGGCTGGTAATTAATCTAAGTAATGATTATAGTTATAATTCGGAAGGTTATTATAGCTCATTACTTGCACAAGCCAGGGGACATCGGGTAATTCCGGGAGTAGAGGTTCTCAATAAACTAGAATCAGGTACAGGTGTTCGTATGGATGTGGGGCTGCAAAAGCTTTGTTACCAGTGGATACAAAAAAATAATATCACTGAAAATTGGAATCTTAATATTTATTTTGGCAGATGCAAGGAAAAAGGATTGGAAAAGATTGCACGGTTTATTTTTGATAATTATCCATGTCCTTTATTGCAGGTTTGTTTCAATGCAACAGCCAAAAATCAGATTGAAAGTGTACAGGCTTTGCCTATCGGTCGGCTTTCTGATGAAGGACAGGATTATTTCGCCGATGCGCTTGACAATTTTAATAAAAAAGTATGGCGCACTCCCCGTTCTCATAAGGCGCCACGTTTTAGTTTGGCTGTATTGTATGAACCCGAAGAAAAATTTCCTCCAAGTAATAGAGGGGCATTATCCAAGATTTTGGAAGTTGCCCGAAAGATGAATGTGCATGCGGAAATGATAACCGAAGAAGATGCGGCACGACTGATGGAATTTGATGCGTTATTTATAAGGGCAACTACTTCACTGAATCATTATACTTTTCACTTATCTCAAAAAGCAACGCAATATGGAATAGCTGTGATTGATGATCCACAATCTATTATTCGTTGTACGAATAAAGTATACTTGAATGAGTTACTGGAAAAAGAAAAGATTCCCGCACCTTTATCGACGCTGGTTTTTCATTCCAATAATAATTCTTTCGAGGAAATTAGCCGTAAATTAGGTGCTCCGTTTATACTGAAAATCCCCGATGGGTCCTTTTCACACGGGATGAAAAAGATCTGTAATGAAGACGATTTGGAAAAGGCTTTCTCCATACTTTTTGAGAGGTCTGCCATATTGCTGGCACAGGAGTTCATTCCAACTGATTTTGACTGGCGGATTGGTATATTGAATGGAGAGCCCTTGTTTGCCTGTAAATATTACATGGCGAAGGGGCATTGGCAAATCTATTTGCATTGTGATAATGGAAAATGTGAAGAGGGGCTTGTTGATACCATTCCTATTTATAGTGTTCCACCTCAGATACTTAAAACTGCACTTAAAGCAACTTCTTTTATAGGCAAAGGGCTTTATGGAGTAGACTTGAAGGTGGTGAACGGAAAAGTGGTTATTATAGAAATTAATGATAATCCGAGTATCGACCACGGTCTGGAAGATAAGATACTTGGAGATGAACTTTATTATCGTATTATTGATCACTTTGGACAATTGATTAATAAATAGGGAATCGGATGGAAAATTCCGTGAACATAAGGACTGCTACTCATGCCGATTTGGAACAGATCGTAGAGGTAGAGAATGCCTGTTTTGATTACGATCGGTTTTCCCGGCGTCAGTTGAATTATCTTATCGCACATGCACAGGGCGTTTGTTATGTTGCGGAATGCAAGGAGCGGATTGTCGGATACATTTCGCTCTTGTATCGTGTAGGATTGAGCTGCATTCGTATTTATTCTGTAGCTGTTCATCCTGACTTCCGGGGGAGACATCTAGGAACAAAATTTGTCGATAAAGCGAAAGATTATGCTTCTCATAATGGTTTTCATCAGATTAGTCTTGAAGTAAAAACCGATAACTTTGTAGCGATTGATCTATATAAAAAAAGCGGGTTTAATATGGTATCTGTCCTTGAAAATTATTATGCTGATTCGTCCAATGCTTTTCGAATGAAGTTGCAATTTTAGAATACGACCTGTTTTTATTATCTTTAAATACTTTTCATAGGGGTAAAGTATAGTGCCGCGTATTTATAGGACTCTTTTTTCTATGAAGAAATGTTTGGCTACTTTCCTTCTTTTATATTCCAGCCTAGTTATCTTTTCTTTATAAGTTACGTGCTGTATTAGTAGAAACCTTTCGGGTTAAAAACAGAGCAAGTCCTAAATAACGTCAGCTCGATGAATTAATCATTTACTGAAAAATCGTGAATTGCTAACGAACGATTGATGAAGCGGTCTCTAAATCTATTCCTGTTTTCAATAAACGCCCCCCTGTCATCTGATAAGAAGATGTAATTAAATACCTATTTTTTACCATTATCATTATTCTCATTTTCTATAAACCATGAAGCAATTCCATCTCCCTTCAGAAGCCTTCTGAGAGGGGGTATAAACAGTCTTGGACTGAAATAGGATCAGTATACGATTGAATAGCATTCAGTCCGGGACTGAATCAGGATGAGATTAGGGCTGATTTATTTCCATCCTAAAACAAGGCCTGAAAAGTATAAAATGCAGCCGCTAAATATAACTATTTTTTTTATTTGCCTTTGATGTAATTGGCTATAAGGATACATGCAGGTCCTACGACTCGTCCATGATCGAATCCGGCCAATTGATATATTGATACATTTTTGTTTCCAATGTTCTTCAGCATTGAAGCTAAAAGTGCATTTTCTTCCCAACGATCTGCCATTTCTAGGTTTCGGTCACCTGTAATTAATACGATAGGTGCTGTGTCCTGACGTATGTTGTGTACAGGAGCATATTCATCTATTACGGGAATTTGCAGTGATAGTCCGCGTTCTTTACGGATGGTAAAGTGTGTCAATGTTTGTCCGCTGACAGGTAAATAAGCAGCTACCTGATCGGCATCTATGTTATATTCTTTTAGATATTTTTTGTCAAGGGCCAGCATTAGGGTAAGGTATCCGCCAGCCGAATGTCCCGACACAAATATCTTGTTTCTATACCCTCCATATTTTTCAATATTGTTAAAAACCCATGCTACAGCGGCTGCTGCATCTTCGGTATAGGCTGGATTCTTTGCTCTAGGGCTCAATCTGTAATTTACAGCAACGACAGCAATTCCATTCTCCTTTAGTTCTTTGGGAATATACTTTTCACCACCCTCCAAACCACCTCCATGAAACCATATAACTGTGGAAAAGTTTTTGTTGTTTTCGGGATAGTAAATGTCCAGTTTGCATCGCTCTTTTCTATAAGCATCTGTCTCTGACGAAGGAATGTATGAAATATCCTTCTCTATCTTGTAGCTGTTTTGAGCATTTAAGTTGAAGGAAAAAGAAACGAGCAGAATGAGGTATAAAATTCTTTTCATGGTAACTAACTTATGTTCTTTGATAAATTTCTTTGGAAATAGACTAAAGAATTGTACTCTTGAATCAGATTTGGAATATTCTTTAGAGAAGAGACTTAAAATTTAGTATCTTTTGGGTATGCCATTTACTAATTTCAAGTCTCTTCGCGTTTTATTTAAATAATATGCATTCCTCCCAATATCAACTTGAGCAGTAGTAAGGCAAAGATTACCCACATTGTCGTTGATATATGTTTGAACTTACCAGAAAGAGCCTTAAGGATGACATATGATAACATGCCAAATACGATTCCATTTGCAATGCTGAAAGTAAAAGGCATCATAGTCATGGTGAGAAAGGCCGGGAGCGACTCACTCATGTCATTAAAATCAATATTGACAACGGAAGTAATCATGAATAACCCTACAATGATTAATGCCGGTGAAGTGGCCGCAGCCGGAACCATTAGGAAAAGCGGAGCTAAAAATAATGATAAAGCAAACATCGTAGCGGTAGATACGGAAGTCAATCCGGTTCGTCCACCAGCTGCCGCCCCCGATGCACTTTCCACGTATGAAGTCACGGTGCTGGTTCCTAATACCGCACCAACGGTGGTGCCTAGGGCGTCAGCAAATAATGCTTTTTTTATTTGTGGAAAATTGCCGTCTTTGTCTATCAATCCCGCTTTACTAGCCACTCCCAATAAAGTGCCAACAGTATCAAATAGGTTTACGAAGAGGAAAGTGAAGACAACGATCAACATATCAAGTGAGAATATCTTATCAAGGCTAAATTGAAAAAAGATGGGAGAGATGTCGGGGGGTAAGGAAAATATTCCGTTTTGAGGTAAATGTACCAGTCCGAGTAATGCTGCCGCGATGGTTGCTATAGCTATGCCAATGAAAAAAGAGCCGTACACCTTTTTAATATATAATGCTGCTGTTGCTATCAGACCAATTAAGGCTACCCATACGTTATGGTCAGAAAAGTCGCCAAGGGAAACTACGGTGTTGCTATTTGCCACAACCAAACCGGCATTTTTCATGCCGATAAGCGTGATAAAGAGCCCGATACCTACAGGAATAGCATTCTTTATAGACTTTGGAATGCTTTTCACAATCATTTCACGTACATTGAAAAAAGTTAAGATAAGGAAAACAATTCCTTCAATGAATACGGCAGTTAAGGCCATCTGCCAGGAGTATCCTAAACCAAGCACTACAGAGAACGCAAAAAAATTGTTCAATCCCATGCCTGGTGCCTGTGCTATAGGTAGATTAGGTATGAACGCCATGAATAGTGTTCCAAGTACACTGGCAAGAGCTGTAGCTGTGAATAGTGCGGCTTTGTCCATTCCGGTTTCGCCAAGAATATTGGGATTAACTACCAAAATATAAGACATGGTTAAGAATGTGATAACGCCGGCAATGAGTTCCGTACGTATAGTCGTGTGGTTTTCTTTTAGTTTAAACAGTTTATCTAACATAATTGTATAGTGTAGTATTTATTAAAAATTCCATTTAGCGGCGATAGTTGGGCATGCAAAAAAGCGATTCTGCTCTTGTGCTTTTACGAAATTGTAACTGAGTTCCACTTCGCTACCCATACTGAAGTTCGGAGTGAAATTGTACCAGATTTGTGGTTCGCTCAATAATACAGCTTTCTTTCCTGATTCTCCTGATTTTCCGGTACGATCTTTGTTTTCGGACCATAAATCCATAAAGCCGGACAGAGTCAGTTTATTATTCAAAAGGTTGCCGTTCCAATTTACTGTCCATTGTATATCATTACTTTTCTTCTCAAATGCATTCAATTTATATGCAAGGTATGTGCCCATGAAAAAAGAGCCGAGTTTAAATGAATATGAGGCTCCTGCCAGATATGCATTAGGGATTGTAAAGCCAAATTCGGTGTCACGTGCCAATCCTATTCCTCCATTATATTCGATATGTGGCATTAGTGGGAAATTTCCAATTTTAAAATCTCGTGCAATTTCTGTATATACCAGTCCGATGTTGCGATCATTGTAACTGAAATCAAAATCGGCAAACATAAAGGTGGAACCCCACTTGTCTGCTTTATACATTTCGAAAGTAGCTGTCATAAAATTAATTGGTGCGGCATTGTTGCCATAAAGTGAATGGCGGGAATCGAAATGGAGTTGTAAGTTTTGTGCGCTTAATAAGCTCGTTCCCATTGCCAGAAACAAGAAAATGATGTTTTTGGTTTTCATAGAATGTTAATAAAGTGTGAATATTAAAAATAAGTTGCAAATGTCGCAAAAAAAAACGAGATATGATGATTATTGGCAGGTATTAGTCTGATTCAATATTATAATTATTACTGCATATCATATTACGATGTATCTTTTTTGATCTCAGCTCTGTATTGTTTGCTAACTTTCTTGCAATTTTTCTTCTTGTTACTTGAAAAAACGCTAACTTTGCAACCTGATAATTATCGAAATACGACTTATGGAACTTGATGTACTTACTGCAATCTCACCGATTGACGGTCGATATAGAGGAAAAAGCGAACCTTTTGCTGCATACTTTTCCGAATTTGCACTGATGAAATACCGTGTTCGGGTTGAGGTAGAATATTTTATAGCCTTGTGTGAATTGCCATTACCGCAATTAAAAAACATTGATCCTCGAATATTTGAATCGTTGCGGAAGATTTATTGCGATTTTTCAGAAGTTGATGCCCAGCGAATTAAGGCTATAGAAAGTGTAACAAATCATGATGTTAAAGCGGTTGAGTATTTTTTAAAAGAAAAGTTTGATGTACTTGGAGGACTGGATGACTATAAAGAATTCATTCACTTTGGATTAACGTCCCAAGATATTAATAATACTTCCGTACCTCTGTCCATACAGGATGCTCTGCAACAGGTTTATTACCCTCAAGTAGAAGAGCTAATAGCTCAACTTCGTACATATGCAGAACAATGGGCCGATATTCCAATGTTGGCAAGAACACATGGGCAACCAGCTTCACCCACTCGCTTAGGGAAAGAAATCATGGTTTTTGTTTATCGTCTTGATCGCCAATTAGCTATGCTTAAAATGTGCCCGATAACCGCTAAGTTCGGTGGGGCTACCGGAAATTATAATGCCCATCATGTAGCTTATCCTAACTATAATTGGAAAGCTTTTGGTGATAAGTTTGTTGCAGAAAAATTAGGTTTGGAGCGCGAAGAGTATACAACGCAAATATCAAACTATGATAATCTGGGAGCTATATTTGACGCAATGAAGAGGTTGAATACTATCATGATAGATATGAATCGAGATTTTTGGCAATACATATCTATGGAGTATTTTAAACAAAAGATTAAAGCAGGCGAGGTCGGCTCGAGTGCTATGCCGCATAAGGTTAATCCCATTGATTATGAAAATGCAGAAGGTAATTTAGGTTTGGCGAATGCTATTTTTGAACATTTATCTTCTAAATTACCTGTGTCCCGTTTACAACGTGACTTGACTGATTCCACGGTATTACGAAATATAGGGGTTCCTTTCAGTCATACGATTATTGCTATTCAGAGCTCTTTGAAGGGCTTGCGTAAACTCTTGTTGAATGAGAATGTGATTTATCGTGATTTAGATAATTGTTGGAGTGTAGTAGCAGAAGCTATTCAGACGATTTTGCGTCGTGAAGCTTATCCGCATCCCTATGAAGCATTAAAAGCTTTGACCCGTACGAATCAGGCTATTACAGAAACTTCTATTAAAGATTTTATAGAAGATTTGAATGTAAGTGAAGAGGTAAAGAAGGAATTACGTCTTATTACTCCTCATAACTATACAGGTATTTAAAGTAATTACTGTTATTTTTAGCTTTAGGCAACTAACTTTTCAACTAAACATTTGTTAAATTATTATATATATTTAGGTATAAGTGAGATCTTAAAAAAGATGACCGTGAGGTCATTACGTTTAATTTTATTCGAATAAAACAATGAATACAGAAAATGAAAATTGGCGTGACGCTTCCTCCAATGAGGAGAATTCAGGCAACAAATTTGAAAAAGAGAATGGCTATGATCGCCCCTATCGTCCGCGTTTGAACAACGACAATGGCGGACGTACACAACGGTCTTATAGCACTGACCGTCCTTATCGACCGCGCTTTCAGGGTTCAGATAATGGTGACCGTCCGCAACGTTCTTACGGTGGTGATCGTCCTTATCGTCCTAGGTTTAATCCGAATTCAGACAATGGTGACCGTCCACAACGTCCTTATGGAAATGAACGTCCTTATCGTCCACGTAACAATAATGCCGATGATGATTATTCTCAGCGTTCGTATAGTACAGACCGTCCTCAACGTCCTCGTTTCAACTCAGGAAGTAATGACCGTCCTCAACGCCCACGCTTTAATAATAATGGCTCGGATAATCGTCCACGTTTTTATGACGGTGACCGCCCTCAACGCCCACACTTTAATTCTGGTGGGGGAAGACCGTCGTATGGACGTCCTCAACAACGTCATACGTCGGATTATGATCCTAATGCTAAGTATAGTAAGAAAAAACAGATTGAATATAAGGAGTCATTTGTTGATCCTAACGCACTGATTCGCTTGAATAAATTTTTAGCAAATGCTGGTGTTTGCTCTCGGAGAGAAGCTGATGAATTTATTACTGCTGGTGTTGTTTCGGTCAATGGAGTTGTTGTAACTGAACTTGGTACCAAGATTAGGCGTAATGATGAGGTGAAATTCCATGATCAGTTAGTTAGCATTGAAAGGAAGATTTATATTATATTGAATAAACCTAAAGACTGTGTAACGACTTCTGATGATCCTCAAGCTCGCCGTACGGTAATGGACTTAGTGAAAGGGGCTTGCGATGAACGCATTTATCCGGTAGGACGTCTTGATCGCAATACAACTGGGGTTTTACTATTGACAAATGATGGTGATCTGGCTTCTAAATTAACTCACCCTCAATTTTTAAAGAAGAAAATTTATCAGGTTCATACGGATAAGAATGTGACTAAGGCCGATATGGATCAGATTATGGTAGGTGTAGAACTTGATGATGGTGAGATTCACGCAGATGCTATAAACTATGTTGATGACATGAAACGTAAAGAGGTTGGCATTGAAATACATAGTGGCAAAAACCGCATTGTGCGTCGTATATTTGAATCTTTAGGCTATAAAGTACTGAAGCTGGATCGTGTTTATTTTGCTGGTCTTACTAAAAAAGGCTTACGTCGTGGTGAATGGCGTTTCTTAACTCAGCAAGAAGTGAACTATTTGCATATGGGTTCCTTTGAGTAATATATAATATAGGTATTAAAACAGACATTTATGGAAAAAATTAGTAGAACAAAGATTGTTGATCTGTTGAAGCGGGTTGATTTTGGCGCAATGGTCAACGTAAAAGGTTGGGTTCGTACCCGCAGAGGTAGTAAGCAAGTTAATTTTATCGCGCTGAATGATGGTTCTACAATAAATAATGTACAAATAGTAGTTGATTTAGCTTCTTTTGACGAGGAACTTCTGAAAAAGATAACAACAGGTGCTTGTATAAGTGTAAACGGTAAGCTTACCGAATCTGTTGGAAGTGGTCAGAAGAATGAGATTCATGCGGTTGATATTGAAGTTTTGGGCGTTTGTGATAATACTTATCCGTTACAAAAGAAAGGTCATACATTGGAATTTTTGCGGGAGATTGCTCATTTGCGTCCCCGTACTAATACTTTTGGTGCTGTGTTCCGTATCCGTCACAATATGGCTATTGCTATTCATTCTTTTTTCCACGAGAAGGGGTTCTTTTATTTTCATACTCCTATTATTACAGGTTCAGACTGTGAAGGTGCCGGACAGATGTTTCAGGTAACAACAAAGAACCTCTATGATTTGAAGAAGGATGAAAATGGCTCGATTATTTATGATGATGATTTCTTTGGTAAGCAGGCAAGTTTGACTGTTTCAGGACAGCTTGAAGGAGAACTTGCTGCAACTGCTTTAGGGGCTATCTACACGTTTGGTCCTACGTTTCGTGCCGAAAATTCCAATACTCCCAGGCATTTAGCTGAATTTTGGATGATTGAACCGGAAGTTGCGTTCAATGATATTGTTGACAACATGGATTTGGCAGAAGAGTTCATTAAGTATTGTGTCTTGTGGGCATTGGAACACTGTGCGGATGATATAAAATTCCTGAATGATATGTTTGATAAGGGGTTGATTGAACGTTTGCAGAGTGTTTTGAAAGAAGCATTCGTTCGTTTGCCTTATACCGAGGGCATTAAGATACTGGAAGAGGCTGTTGCTAAGGGACATAAATTCGAGTTTCCTGTATATTGGGGAGTGGATTTGGCCTCCGAGCATGAACGTTATTTAGTGGAAGAGCATTTTAAGCGTCCGGTTATTCTAACAGACTATCCTAAAGAAATTAAAGCTTTCTATATGAAGCAAAATGAGGATGGTAAGACGGTTCGTGCCATGGATGTGTTGTTTCCTAAGATTGGTGAAATTATTGGTGGATCTGAACGGGAGGCTGATTATGATAAGTTATTGGCTCGTATCGACGAATTGAATATTCCGATGAAGGACATGTGGTGGTATCTTGATACTCGCAAATTTGGTACTTGTCCTCATTCTGGTTTTGGTCTCGGATTTGAACGATTGTTATTGTTTGTCACTGGTATGGCCAATATTCGGGATGTGATACCTTTCCCCCGTACACCACATAACGCTGAGTTCTAAAATTGATTGTCTTTTTATAAACAGATCCGTATAATCTTTGAGTTATACGGATTTTTTTTGCTTAAATTGTTGCTTTATTAGAGTTAAAGTGTATATTTGTAAGAGTTAGATAGCCAATACGTTAACCAATATATTGCCGATTATGAAAACAAATCATTTTATTATCGCACTAGCGGCATTGCTGCTAGGGATAGCAGGTGAAGTCAGGGCACAAAAAAAAGAAGATTTCAAACCTGCCGAGTTGAAAGGTATTTGGCAACTCTGTCATTATGTGTCCGAAGAACAAGGTATTCCTGGTATGTTAAAACCCAGTAATACATTCAAGGTACTTACTACAGATGGGCACATTGTTAATTTTACGCTCATTCCCGGAAAAGATGCTATTATTACAGGATATGGTACATATGAGCAATTAGCTGATAATACTTACCGGGAGAGCATTGAAAAAAACATTCATTTGCCGATGTTAGATAATAAGGATAATATTTTAGAGTTTGAAATGGAAGAAGGGGGAATTATGCATTTGAAGTATTTTATTGCGAAAGATCTAAAAGGCAATGAATTAAATACGTGGTATCATGAAACTTGGAAACGCTTGGTTATGCCACTTGAATTTCCTGAAGGTATTGTACGTTAAAGCTTTGACTCTTTAAAAAACAGAAAAAACGTTTGCCAGTTTTAATAAAATCCGTACCTTTGCAAGCCGATTATTATCTAAAAAGGATAAGTTTTTAATTCATAGCGAGTTAAATTACCTTTGTCCGGGGTAAATAGCTTGTAGTGAAGACGTATTTTAGTAGTAACATTTAAAAAAAACAATTAAGAGTGGATACTTTAAGTTACAAAACCATTTCTGCAAATAAGGCGACAGCTACTAAAGAATGGGTAGTTGTTGATGCTACAGACCAGGTATTGGGACGTCTGGGTGCTAAAGTTGCGAAATTGCTTAGGGGTAAGTATAAACCAAACTTTACTCCCCACGTAGATTGCGGTGATAACGTGATCATTATTAATGCTGATAAGGTAAAACTAACCGGAAATAAATGGGATGGCAAAGTTTATTTGTCCTATACAGGTTATCCGGGTGGACAGAGAGAAATGACTCCTGCCCGTTTGAAAGCTAAACCGAATGGTGAAGAAAGATTATTGAGAAAAGTAGTAAAGGGTATGTTACCTAAAAATAAGTTAGGTGCTCAGCTGTTAGGCAATATGTTTGTTTATGCCGGCAGTGAACATAAACACGAAGCTCAAAGTCCTAAATCAATTGATATAAACTTACTTAAATAAAAGATAATGGAAGTAGTAAATGCATTAGGCAGACGTAAAAGTGCAATTGCACGTATTTTCGTAACCGAAGGTAGTGGAAAGATTACTATTAACAAGAGAGACCTTGCCGAGTATTTTCCATCATCTATTCTTCAATATGTGGTTAAACAACCATTAAGTAAACTTGGTGTTGCTGAGAAGTACGATATCAAGGTTAATTTGGGTGGTGGTGGCTTCACTGGTCAATCTCAGGCATTGCGCTTGGCTATTGCCCGTGCTTTGGTTAAAATTAATGCCGAAGACAAGGCTGCTCTCCGTGCAGAAGGCTTTATGACTCGTGATCCTCGTTCTGTTGAACGTAAGAAACCGGGACGTCCAAAAGCACGTAAGAGATTCCAGTTCAGTAAACGTTAAGAGTTAGAGGATTGTTGGGCGGACAAGTTGTATAATTCTCAACTATTAACTCTCAACTCTCGACTGATCAGGCGTTTAGCATCTAAACTATCGGGACTCTTAATATAAGGCTACCCGACGGTTGGTTTAGAAAAAACAAAAAAGAAAGTAAACGATTTAAAGAAAAAACAAAATGTCAAGAACTAATTTTGATACTTTATTAGAAGCCGGTTGCCACTTTGGTCACCTAAAAAGAAAGTGGAATCCTTCAATGGCTCCTTATATCTTTATGGAACGCAATGGTATTCATATCATTGACCTTCATAAGACTGTTGCTAAAATAGATGAAGCTGCTGAAGCTTTGAAGCAAATTGCTAAATCAGGAAAAAAAGTCCTGTTTGTTGCTACTAAAAAACAAGCTAAACAAGTAGTTGCTGAGAAAGCCGCTGCTGTAAATATGCCTTATGTAATCGAGCGTTGGCCGGGCGGTATGTTAACCAACTTCCCTACCATCCGTAAGGCTGTTAAAAAGATGGCTACTATCGATAAATTGACAAATGATGGTACATATGCCAACTTATCCAAGAGAGAGATTTTGCAAATTTCACGTCAACGTGCCAAGCTGGATAAGATGTTAGGGTCTATTGCTGATCTTACTCGCTTACCTTCTGCTTTGTTCGTTATAGATGTAATGAAAGAAAACATAGCAGTTCGTGAAGCTAATCGTTTAGGTATTCCTGTATTTGGTATTGTTGATACAAACTCAGATCCGACAAATATCGATTTTATAATTCCGGCTAATGATGATGCTACTAAATCTATCGAGATAATTGTAGATGCTTGTTGCATCGCTATGCAGGAAGGTCTGGAAGAAAGAAAAGCTGAGAAAGTTGATATGGAAGCTGCCGGTGAGGCTTCTGCCACTAAAGGTAAGAAAAAATCTGCGAAAGCAAGATTGGATAAGTCTGATGAAGAAGCTATCAATGCTTCTAAAATCGCTGCCTATGTGAAGGAAGATGAGGATGCTTAATTTTTATTTATAAACGAACTAAATACAGAAAGGATTATATGGCTGTAACAATGGCTGAAATTACCAAACTCCGCAAAATGACCGGAGCTGGTATGATGGATTGCAAAAATGCCTTAACTCAGGCTGGAGGAGATTTCGATGAAGCAATGAAAATCATTCGTGAAAAAGGACAGGCTATTGCTGCTAAGCGTTCTGATCGCGAAGCATCCGAAGGTTGCGTTTTAGTAAAAGCGGTTGATGGTTTTGCTGCTATGATTGCTTTGAAGTGTGAGACTGACTTTGTTGCTCAAAATGCGGACTTTATAAAATTAACTCAAGATATTCTGGACGCAGCAATAGCTAATAAGTGCAAAACTGTGGAAGAAGTGAAAGCACTTCCTATGGGTGATGCTACTGTTGCTCAAGCTGTGACAGACAGAAGCGGTATTACTGGTGAAAAAATGGAGTTGGACGGATACTCTACGATAGAAGGTCCTGCTATTTCCGTTTATAATCATCAGAATAAGAACTTCCTTTGCACAATGGTAGCGCTGAATAAGAGCGTTGACTCAACGGTTGGGCATGAGGTAGCAATGCAGATTGCAGCAATGTCTCCTATTGCAGTAGATGAAGCTGGTGTTCCAGCTGATGTTTTGGAGAAAGAAAAAGAAATTGCTGCTGAAAAAGCTCGTCAGGAAGGTAAACCAGAGAATATGATTGAGAAGATTGCTATGGGGCGCCTTAATAAGTTTTATAAAGAAGTATGTTTGTTGAAACAAGAATATATTCAGGATGGTAGCAAAACTGTTGCTGAATACTTGAAGTCCTTTGATAAGGATTTAACCATTGTTGAATTCAAACGCTTTACTTTAAGAGCAGAGTAAATTCTGATTTATCATATAAAAGGGCGGTTACTTATTTTTTTAGTGATCGCCCTTTTTTTGTTTCTTTCTTACCGCAAATGTTTATCCTACAGGCTTGCTTTGTGTATAACCTTCCTTTCTAAGGAGTTCCAGTATCTTTTGTTTAAAGTCACCCTGTACGATGATTTCTCCATCTTTACTACTTCCGCCTACTCCGCACTTGCTTTTTAATAAACGTCCTAGTTCCTTAAGGTCATTTTCTGTTCCTACAAATCCGGTTATAAGTGTTACTACTTTTCCACCGCGGTTTTTGCGATCAAGTTGCACTTTTAACCTTTGTTGGTTGGAAGGGAGAGTTGTTTGTTCTTCGTCTCCCTCAACCTCGTAATCGAACTCTTTGCTAGTGGAATATACAACATTTAGCCGGTCTTTCCAGTCATTATTCTTCATATCGTAATCTGCTTTTGTTCGGTCAAAAGTAATATTTTACAAGATATCTTGCAATTTTTTGCCAATTTTGTCGTCTATAGTAAAAAGGACTTTTATATAAGATAAATAAAAAGGAACATGGCACGATATTTCTACATCCTTCTGTTTCTCAATGCGCTTGCGTTAACATCATTTGCACAGACATTTAAAGGGAAAGTAATTGATGATTCCGGTAATTCTATACCTTATGCAGCTATTTATATAAAAGAGCTGCAATCAGGTTTTGCTACGGATGATAAGGGGAGCTTTCAAACCAATCTGAAGGCAGGGAGCTATACTTGCAATATTTCTTCATTGGGATATACTACGCAAACGATAAAATTTTTAATGCCGGATCATGACTTGGAGAGGAACTTTATTTTGAAAGAAAGGATTTATGCTTTGCGTGAAGTCAGTGTGATTAAAGGTGCTGAAGACCCGGCCTATGCGGTAATGAGAAAAGCTATTGCTTATGCTCCGTATTACCGGACACAAGTTAAAGGTTTTAAAGCTGGTACCTATTTAAAGGGGACGGGGAAGATGAAAAGTATCCCAGCTATTTTGAAACTTTCAAAGGAAGTTCGAAAAGAATCCAAGAAATGGATGGGAAAGCTTTTTGTGCTTGAAGAGCAGAAGTTTGTGACTTTTAAGGCTCCTGATACATGGGATATCCGTGTAAAGGCTTATCGTAATTCTTTTCCGGAAGAGGGCAATGTAAGTGTGGATGTGACGACGATTAATTTCTATGAGCCTACTATTTTTGATAAGATTTCTCCATTGAGTAATGGAGCCTTTTCTTTCTATCGTTTTCAACTTGAAGGCTGCTATGTGGAAAATAATCATATGATTAATAAAATAAGGGTAATACCTAAGCGTGATAATCCAAAGCTGGTAAAAGGTGAATTATATATTGTAGAGAACCTGTGGTGTGTATCTGCGGTCAATTTTCAAATAGATGCCGGCGGATTAAAAGCCGATATCAAATCATCTTGTAACGAAGTGGAACCTTCCGTATTTCTACCAACATCCACCAGTATGTCCTGTACAATCAACATGTTGGGATTTAAAGCTGAGGCATCCTACCTTTCCGCTGTTCATTATAATAATGTGGAAGCAGCAAAACCTTTGGTAGCATTAACTGAACAGGCGAAGACAGAACAAGGAGGCAATGACGTAGTGCCGTTAACGACGGGATCGGCAAAACAACAATCAGGCGAACATTCTTTGAAAATAGAAACAAAACAAGAAAAAAAGATTAGAGAAAAAATAGAGAAGCTTTCTTCCAAGGAAAAACTCACAACCAGAGAGGCTTATAAATTATCTAAATTGATGGAGAAATCTATGGTGGAAGATGATACCACTCGGGTTATTTCTACCCGTAAGTTTGAACGGCAAATTGTTGAATCAAAAGAGCGTGTCGAGACAGATTCACTGGCCGGTAAGAGAGATTCTCTGTATTGGGCTTCAATTCGTATTGTGCCATTGCTTCCAGAGGAAACTCAGAGTTATATTCGTAAGAAGCAAGAGATGTTATCTGATACGATATCTGTTAAACAGGGAGGTAAGTCCTCTAAAGGGAATAAAATATGGGATACTTTTTGGTCGGGAAATACTTTTCAGACTAAAAAAGGGAAAGCTTGGATTACTTTTTCCGGTCTGACCTCTTATGTACCTGAATATAATTTTGTTGATGGATTTTGGGTTGGGACTAAGGTGCGTACCGGTATACGTTTTTCCAAGGCTTCCAGTTTATCTTTCACTCCTTCTCTCTACTATACAACTGCTCGTAAGTCAGCTGTAGGAACAGGAGACCTCACTTTGCAGTATGCACCTCGGCGTGGGGGAAAGCTAACATTCAATGGTGGAATTGTTTCGGCGGATTATAATGAAGAGAGTGGAGAGTCCCGCCTGATTAATGCTTTGTCTTCTTCCTTATTCGGTCGGAATGATGTGAAATTGTATGATAAACGTTTTCTTTCTCTCGGGAATGAGATAGAATTGGCTAATAGTCTGTTGTTCTCTTCGTCCCTTTCGTGGCAGCGTCGCAAAATGCTCGATAATCATATTTCTCAGAGTTGGTTTAAAAAGAAAGCAGCGTCTAATTTACCTGACAACCCCTCATTTACTCCAATGGTGGATAATAATCTGCTGAGGGCATCCTTTGCTTTGGAATACACTCCTGCCCATTATTATCATATGTCGGGTAGGAAAAAGGTCTATGAGACATCCCGTTATCCTACGTTTACCCTTCGTTATGATAAAGCCTTTGCGCTCGGAGGAAATGATGTTTCCCCGTCTTACCACAGACTGGAGTTTTCTGCCAAACAAAAAGTAGAGTTCGGCATGTTTAACTCTATTTGTTGGAATGTGAATGCCGGAACTTTTTGGAAAGCCAACCAAATGCAGTTTGCCGATTTTAAACATTTTGCGACTACAACGTTGCTGTTGACGGGACGTTCTTTTGATGACGGTTTTTCGTTGCTTGATAATTATGAATATTCCACGAAGGAACGCTGGGCACAGGCCAATTTTTCATGGTATACTCCGTATCTACTTCTTAAGCAATTACCTTTTTTGCGCAGAAAAGCATTTAATGAAGCCATACACATCCGTACTTTGCTAATACACGACAGACATCCTTATTCTGAAATTGGTTATTCGGTGGGATTTTCCACTGTTTTACGGACAGGAATATTCGTCGGTTTTGATCGTTTCCAATCGCGTTCTGCGGGAGTTTCCATAGCGTTATCGCTGTCTGATATTTTATGATATTGATTGATTTGTGGAAAATTTGTTAACCTTCTATGACAACTCAATTGTATTCTCGAAAAAAAATACTATTTTTGTCCGTTTCTAATATGTAGATTTGAAAAAAAGACTATGAGCAATACATTACAAAATAAAGAGACTTTAAGGGTGCCCGAACCTACCTTGAGACGGCTTCCGTGGTATCTTTCCAATGTAAAGTTGCTGAAACAAAAGGGAGAGCATTTTGTCTCATCCACACAAATCTCCAAAGAAATTAACGTCGATGCTTCCCAAATAGCCAAAGATTTATCTTATGTGAATATCTCAGGGCGTACACGTGTAGGCTATGAGGTTGATACTTTAATAGCTGTTCTGGAAGACTTTCTTGGATTTTCCAATATTCACAGGGCTTTTCTGTTTGGTGTTGGTAGTCTAGGTGGAGCGCTACTCAGTGATTCCGGTTTGAAACATTTCGGTCTGGAAATCGTAGCAGCTTTTGATGTAAAACCTCAGTTGGTAGGCACTGAAGTGAATGGCATTCCTATTTTTCATTCAGATGATTTTGAAAAGAAAGTGCAAGAGTATGGCGTTAATATCGGCGTGTTGACAGTGCCGATTGAAATAGCCCAGCGAATAACCGATAAGATGGTGGCAGGCGGTATCAAAGCGGTGTGGAACTTTACTCCGTTCCGAATACGCGTTCCAGAGAATATTGTTGTTCAGAATACTTCCTTATATGCCCATTTAGCCGTGATGTTCAATCGTTTAAACTTTAACGAGGTTAAATAAATGAAGATTATAGCTGTGGGAATGAACTATGCCGCGCATAACAAAGAGTTGGGGCATACGTTAACTAATCAGGAACCGGTTATCTTCATGAAGCCCGATTCTGCTATACTAAAGGATGGAAAGCCTTTTTTTATCCCTGACTTTTCAAATGAAATTCATTACGAGACAGAGGTGGTGGTACGTATTTGCCGTTTGGGGAAAAGTATTGCCCCCCGGTTTGCACATCGTTATTACGATGCAGTGACGGTAGGCATTGATTTTACTGCACGTGATATGCAGCGCCGGTTTCGTTCAGAAGGAAATCCGTGGGAGCTTTGCAAAGGTTTTGATAATTCCGCCGCTATTGGTAGTTTTATTTCCTTGGAACAAGCGGGTGGAGATTTACAGCAATTAAACTTTCATTTAGATATTGACGGGCAGGAAGTGCAACATGGAAACACTTCTGAAATGTTGTTTAAGGTGGATGACATTATAGCTTACGTGAGTCGTTTCATGACCTTGAAGATAGGAGATTTGTTATTTACCGGGACTCCGTCGGGAGTAGGACCTGTTCATATCGGCCAGCATTTGCAGGGGTATTTGGGAGAAGATAAGCTTCTTGACTTCTATGTTCGCTAAATTCTGATCCTGTCACTTGCTGTTCTTACTTGTCGAATTATTCTCTGTTTTTGTATGCTCAATCCTGTTAGTTGTCCTTCTCTCATTTATTAAAAGCATCGCGTAATTCACCTTTCTTTTCTTGTCGTATCACCTTTTTTCTGTATTTTCGTGCAATCAATGATTACGGAACGAAATATGAAGATACGTGTAGGTTTTGGTTTTGATGTCCATCAGTTGGTTCCTGACCGTGAATTATGGTTGGGAGGTATTCGTTTGGAACATGAAAAAGGATTGTTGGGGCATTCGGATGCCGATGTATTGGTGCATGCTATTTGTGATGCCCTTCTTGGGGCTGCCAATATGCGTGACATCGGTTATCATTTTCCTGATACTTCAGGAGATTTTAAGGATATAGATAGTAAGATTTTACTGAAGAAAACAGTGGAATTGATTGCTACAAAAGGCTACTCGGTAGGTAATATAGATGCTACTGTTTGTGCCGAGCGTCCTAAGCTAAAATCGCATATTCCTTTAATGCAGGAAACGTTAGCCGGTGTAATGGGTATTGATGAGGACGGTATATCCATTAAAGCCACGACGACTGAAAAGCTGGGATTTACCGGGCGGGAAGAAGGTATTTCTGCGTATGCCACCGTCTTGATTCAAAAGGCATAAGAAGTTTTTGATTAATATGGACTGGGAATAAATAACTTGTATTGCATAATCTTTAAGGATATGAAAAAGTCTTTTTTTGCTGTTTGTTTGTTTTTTCTGTCGTCAGCTTTGTTCTGTCAGGCCCAAGTAACTCCGTTGAAGTTTAATAAGAACGGTGAGTTTAAAATCGTTCAGTTTACTGATGTTCATTTTAAATATGGTAATCCGGCATCCGATGCAGCACTAAGCCGTATCAAAGAGGTTGTGGACGCAGAACATCCCGATTTGGTCATATTTACGGGTGACGTTATATATGGCGCGCCTGCTGATACCGCGATGCGTACCGTACTCGAATGTGTTTCGTCCCGTAAAATACCTTTTGTAGTGACCTTTGGCAATCATGATAACGAGCAAGGGAAAACCCGCGCCGAGTTGTACGATCTTATTCGCTCGGTGCCTTATAATATCCAACCTGATCGTGGTTCTGCAGATTCTCCCGATTATATTCTTCCTCTAAAATCTTCGGACGGTAAAAAGACCGAAGCTTTGCTTTATTGCCTGGATTCCCATTCTTATTCTAAATTGCCGGATGTGAAAGGTTATGATTGGCTGACTTTTAATCAGGTGAACTGGTATCGTCAGCAGAGTGCGGCTTATACCAAGCTGAACGGTGGACGTCCTCTTCCGGCTTTGGTTTTCTTTCATATTCCTTTGCCAGAATATAATCAGGCCACTGCGGATGCGAATGCTATTTTGCGAGGAACCCGCATGGAAAAGGTTTGTTCGCCGGAGTTGAATTCGGGTATGTTCACTGCTATGAAGGAAGCCGGTGATGTAATGGCTGTGTTTGTCGGTCATGATCACAATAACGACTATTCTGTGATGTGGAAAGGCATTTTGTTGGCATACGGCCGCTATACCGGAGGAAATACAGAGTATAATCACTTGCCTAACGGAGGAAGGGTTATCGTATTGAAAGAGGGCAAACGTTCTTTTACTACTTGGATTCGTTTGAAGGGTGGAGTTGTGGTTGATAAAACGGTTTATCCCGATAGTTATGTGAAAGATGATTGGCATAAATGTCCTTTGGTTAAAGAATAATTGGGGTTATAGCAAGTGCCCGTCACTAAATAATATATCTACGAAGTCAAATAGGTTTATAGAGATCGTGCTAAAAGTTCTACCTCATCATTATCCTTTTGTCTCAAATTGTATAATGAAGGAAGGCATAGATTAGTTAGAGCTTTTGGGCATATTCTGTTGGCTTTGCTATATCCGGACTTTTGTTATATCGGTACATTTACCTTTGAATGCCTTAACTATTATAGCGTTTTGCGTTTGTTTTTCGTTTCTTTAATTGATTCTTCAGGTATTTTAGGAAAAACGAACCAAACAGATTGCTCGCTTTTTACGTTTTATATGCATCATTTATCTTAATAGAGATTATCATTGTGATGCACTTAAAATCCATTTTACTTTATTTTGTAGCTTTATGCTTATTCCTGTTGGGCAATACCGACTTATGGAAGCGATTAAAAGCGGAGCATTTACAAGAAGAAAAGCAGAAAGCGCTCATTGAAGCCAATCGAGACCTGGAGGCAAAGTTTGAAGTACAACATCTGGAATTTGATTCGTTGCAGCAGCACTGGGAGAATCCGGTTCCTTATTTTCAAACCATTCATGTAAGGGACGATGAAGTGCAGGGATTGAAGAAGAAAAAGTTTAAAGTCCGCATAGAAACCAACCGTCACGTAGAACATGCCTCTGACAGCCACTAAATATTATCATTCGCACACCGAGTGGCTTTTTCACTGTCACATCAAGATCAAGCTTCCCATTCGTTGCGGAGTTGATGTGCTGGAACATTGCTTTGACATTCTGGAGGAGGTTGATCTCCGATATAATTCTTATCGGGAAGGTTCCTTCTTTGATTTAATCAATCGTTATGCTGGGGCTTTTGTGAAAGTTGATCCGGTTACGATACAACTGCTATCTTGTGTGAAAGAGGTCTCTCGTATGGTAAAAGGCAATTATGATGTGAGCATCATGCCTTTACTGCGCTTATGGGGTTTTTATAATCCGGAAAGCGTGATTGCCGTACCCCCTGCTGAGGAACTTCATGCTACCCTGGAGAGGGTTGATTACAAGAACATTGAAATACAAGGCGATGAAGTGAAAATCGGTATCGGACAGGAGTTGACTACCGGTTCGTTCCTGAAAGCCTATGCTGTGGACTGCGTGCTGGACTATTTACGTTCAGAAGGAGTGAATGATGCGCTGATCAATGCCGGTGGAAGTACAATTTGCGGAGTGAATGCTACGGATAATCCCGAATGGAAAGTCCGTGTTTCGCGTCCGTTACAGTCAGAAGAGTCAGGGGAAGAAGTTTCACTGGCTAATGCCTGTCTTAGCTTATCCGGTCAGGACAATAATTACCTGCTGATTGGAAGCCGCCGCTATAGTCACATTCTGAATGCCCGTACGGGAATGCCATCGGCTAATTTGCAAGTGATGCTTATCACCCGTAGTGCTTTTTGGGGCGATGTACTGGCTACGGCACTGATGGCTTCACCCGTGGAGGAACTTAGTGACTTTTCGAAAGAATTGAAACGCTTGCATCCTTTTTCAGGATACCTGACGGATGCATCTTTACAAAGGACTACTTTATGAAACTATTGATTCGATCTCCCAAGAAGGAGAATAAGCAACTAACTATAAAAGCTCTTGCGCCCGTGTCTCTGTACCGGCTTTCGCTAAAAGTATTCGGCGGGGTGATGCAGCCTGTGGTGAAAGAAGGGGAGCGGGTTTTGAAGCAACAGGAGATTGCTCGTTTTACCGGAGCTTTCCCTACTCGCCTTCATGCTCCGGTGTCGGGTACGGTGGAGCATATTGACTTTGCTTCGGATCCTTGCATGATTATTCGAAATGATTATGAGGAAGAGGTGGCGGAATTGCCTGACTATGATCCTGAACAACTGACTGCCGGGGAAATCTTGCAACGGATAGCGGATGCGGGTATTGTAGGGAATGGCGGGGCGCGATTTCCCACGCATCTGAAATACCGGTTAGCTACGGAAAAACAGATTGAGTATTTTATAGTGAACGGTACGGAGTGCGAACCTTTTCTTACGGCCGATTATGCCGTGATGCATGAACATACCCGCCAGGTGGTACAGGGGATTGCTTGTGCGCAACGTGTTATTGGAGCAGTGAAGATTGTGATTACATTGGAGCAGCAAAACCGCGAACTGAAACCGCTGTTCGAACACTGTCTTGCAGACTATGATTTGCCGGTGCGCGTTCGGTTGCTCCCCGATACTTATCCTCAGGGAGGTGAATTGCAATTGATAAAATCGGTTACCGGTATGGAACTGCGTAAAGGAACTATACCGGCTGACCGGGGTGTGGTGGTGAGCAATGTCGGTACGCTTTGGGCGGTTTACAGGGCGATCTATGAACGGCAAAACAGCATTGAACGGGTGGTGAGTCTGGGAAGTACACGGAAAGGAATCGGTGGAAATTATCTGGTGCGCATTGGTACTCCCGTAGAAGAATTCCTTGCACAAGCATTGCCGGACCGTACTTTCCCAGCAGAGGATGTACTCTTGATTGAAGGAGGTCCGATGATGGGGCACGCTCTTCAATCTCCTCATCAAAGCATCGGCAAAGGAACCGGCGGAATCTTATTGCTGTCTGCCGTGCAAAAACAGAAAGACAACTGCATTGGTTGCGGTTATTGTGTGGATGTTTGTCCGCAAAAGCTCATGCCGCTGGAGTTTGCCCGTCCGGCAGTCCTTACCGATAAAAGGGCTTTGGAACAGTATCATGTGGTCGATTGCATTGAGTGTGCGGCTTGTGCCTATGTCTGCCCGAGTGATGTGCCTTTGTTGGAGAGTATCCTGAAGGGTAAGGAGTTATTGCGGATGTAGTGAAGGTCTGGAAGATGAATAAGAGGAGAAACAGAATGAAACAGAAGGCTGTAAGCTATAACTCATAAAACGAAACCTGCAGAATAGAAATGAAACAAATGATGAATCCTTATATCAAAACAAAGATTACGGTAACCCGTATTATGCTGGACGTCTTGCTGGCGCTGCTTCCTATGGCGGTGGTTGCTTGTCTGGCTTATGGCTACACTGCACTCTGGATGATGCTTACCGCTATGGGAAGTGCTTTGCTGAGTGAAATAATAGGTTCTTTCCTATTGCCGGGTAAATGGAAGCCTTCCTTTTTGGACGGTTCGGCACTGGTGACTGCATTGCTGCTTTGTTTTACGCTTTCGCCCAAAACACCGTTGTTGGTGGTTGCCTTTGGAGCTGCAATGGCGATTCTTTTTGGTAAGCTGCTTTGGGGCGGACTTGGAGGAAATCAATTTAATCCGGCTTTAGTGGGGAGGGAGTTTATGGCTGCATTTTTCCCGGCGGTGATGAGTGGTGCCACCCTCTGGGCGACAAAGTCATTGGTCAATATTCCGGGATTGAAGGGCTTTAGTTTCTTCGGTAGCGAAACCTTTTCGCACTTCTCGGACGGACTGATTTATAAAACCGGAGGGGCATTGGGAGAGTATTCCATTCTTGCTATTGCATTGGGCGGGCTCTTTCTTTTGGTACGGCAACGCATCTCCTGGCACATTCCTTTCGCCTTATTGGTGACTTTTGCGGCGGGAGTTTGGATCTTGCAGGATACGGGTGCCTTGAGATATTCGGTGGGAGGGGTATTGTTATCGGCGGTGTTTATGGCAACGGATATGCCTTCCAGTCCCAATAACCGTATGGGGCAAATTTATTACGGAGTGATGATTGGCATTGTTACGTTGTTGTTCCTGAAAACGGGAATCAGGTACGAGTACATGTCCTATTCCATTCTGATATTGAACGGATACGCCCTGAAAATAACGACTCTCTTTCAACCCCGTGCCTGGGGAGTGGTGGAGGAAGGCAAGCGGTGGAACAAGTTGGAAAACCTTTTTCTGCTTACACTGCGCATTTTATCCACAGCGTTGGCTGTATCGGCCTTGCATTATTACGGATTCACGCAGTGGCTGGTATTTGTTTTTGTCGTATATTTGGTTCTTAAATTTCGCTATTCTTACAGTAAAGCAACTTATTTGACGGATTAAAAAATAGAATAAATATGAAGAAGTTAGTTTACCTCAGCTGTCTGGCTGCTTTTGTTTTGGCAGGCTGCAAGCAATCCACACCGACCACTGTTTACAGTAAAAGCCAGAAAGATGCTATTCTTGATAACATACAGACGCGGCGTGCTGTCCGTAAGTATAAGGATAAGCAAGTGAGCAAGGAACAGATTGATACGATTATGAAGTGTGCTATTTTTGCTCCCAGTGCATTGAATAAGCAACCGTGGGAAATCCGGGTGGTCAGGAAACCGGAGATATTGCAGGAGATTAATAATCGTTTCCTGAAGTATGCCGAAGGGAAGGATATGAAAGGAAGTGCCGCTCATTACAAGGAGCCCGGATTCAGTGTCTTTCATGGTGCACCTACACTTGTTGTTATTGCACGGGATAAGAGCAATGATTATTCCATGATGGACTGTGGCAGTGCAATGCAGAATATTTTGCTGAGCGCTCATGCTCTGGGATTGGGGACTTGTCCTATCGGCTCTTTGGTTCCGGTGTTTAACCTTCCTGAAAATAAAGACGTACTGGAATTGCTGAATATTCCGAAGGATTATGCAGTGGCTATCAGTCTGGCATTAGGTTACGCTGATGAACAACCAACCGCTCCCCAACGCTATCCCGACCGGGTTAAGATTATAGAGTAGGAGTAGGTTCAGTATCTGAATAGCAGATGTTATTCCTTTTTTTACAAAATTTAGTTGGGATACTTTCCTTTCAATGATTTGAAATGTCCCGGGGATTGGTTCATTTACTACCCTTATTCTTTAGGGTAGTGAAATAAATATATTTACTTTTGTACGTTTCTTTAAGAGAGAAGTTGGATGTGTGCTGAAAGGGTCTCGTACAGGAGAGTACTTTTACTTTAATTTAGCTGCATAACTTTAATATTTCTGAGTAGAATGGATAGAAAGGTAATTGTATTGTCGGTAGCTGGTTCCGATCCCTCCGGGGGAGCGGGCATACAGGCGGATATTAAGGCTATTTCCGCACTTGGCGGTTATGCGGCTACGGCGATTACGGCGGTGACGGTACAGAATACATTGGGTGTAAGCGATGTTTATAGCCTTCCGCCTGATTTGATAGGCAAGCAGATGGAAGCGGTGCTTGATGATTTGCAACCTGATGCCGTGAAGATAGGCATGACGGGAAGTGCTGCGGTTGTGCGTGAAATAGCCCGGGTGTTGCGTCAATACCAGATGACGCAGGTGGTTTTCGATCCGGTCATGGTGTCTACCAGCGGGCGGAGGTTGATGGAGGAAGACGCTGTTGAGGCTGTTTGCGAAGAGTTGTTTCCGGTTACGACGTTGGTTACGCCCAATTTGCATGAAGCAGAATTGCTTATCGGGAAGCCGGTCCGTACGGTAGAAGAGATGCTGGTTGCAGGCAAGACTTTGTCGGAACGTTACGGTTGTGCCTTTCTGATTAAAGGCGGACATTTAGCCGGTGAGGAAATGTGTGATGTGCTCTGCGATTCGGAGCAAGTCCATTATTATAAAAGTCCTCGCATTGAAAGTGGGAACCTGCATGGAACGGGTTGTACGCTATCTTCGGCTATTGCCACTTTCATGGCGCAGGGATGCGGACTGCCGGATGCGGTGGAACGTGCCAAGCATTATACTTCCGCAGCCATTGAAGCGGGGCGTGATCTGCATATCGGTCACGGTAACGGTCCGCTTTGGCATTTTTCGGATAGAGAAACGACCGAAAGTTCAGAAGAATAGGGCATGGAGGAATAAGTAGATACAGGAGAATAGCGGGAAGGGAGAAGCCGTATAATACGGAAGGCTGCGTGTTTTGTATTTATAGAAAAGACAACCAAAGAAGGAAGAATAAGTAATAAAATAGGGAAGGTGCTAAAGGAATAAGAAGAGTGGGGGAAAGTGAAGACGAAATGAAGAGGAGGAGTGAAAAGGTATGAGCATGGAATGGCACAAAGAGAACATGAAAAGGTCTAAGGAAAATAGAGAAGAATGATGAAACTGATTGTAATTACATCCCCTGTCTTTCTGCCGGGTGAAGCGGAATCTATTGCCGCATTGTTTAGTGCCGGACTGGATTTGCTTCATTTACGTAAACCTCAGGCGGATGCCGGACAAGTGGAAGAACTCTTGAAAGCAATACCTTCTGCTTACTATTCCCGCATCGTGATTCACGATTTCTTTGCTTTGAAGGAGCAGTACGGTTTGCGGGGTATTCATTTAAACTCCCGTCATCCAGAAGCACCGTCTGGTTATTGCGGACAGCTTAGCCGTTCGTGTCACAGTCTGGAAGAAGTTGCCGCTTCTACTCCCTGTTTCGATTACGTCTTTATGAGCCCGGTTTACAATAGCATTTCCAAGCAGGGATACCATTCGGGATATTCCACGGAAGAACTGGACGAAGCTGCTCGCAAGGGCATTGTTAATTCGAAGGTTGTAGCGCTGTCGGGCATTGACATCACGAATATCAGGCAGGTGGCTTCCTTGGGCTTTGGAGGTGCCGCCTTGTTGGGGGACATCTGGAACCGTTTTCATTCTTTAGCAGATCTTGATGCGGTAGTTGCGCATTTGAAAGCCCTGTATGCCGAAATCCAGTCCTGAACTTTACTTCCAAATGATGCTTTCGTTACTGCATCAATACATACCTCATAAGTTAACTTACATTTTATTGATAGTACAACTAAAGAGAATAATCTGTTTTCTATAGGAAAACAACTCGTTTTGCTGCTCAAAACAAGTTGTTTTGAATGTCAATACAGTTTGTTTTAACCTGCAAAACAAACCGTTTTCTATAGGGAAACAAGGCTTGTGTGCAAATGCTTGTACAAGAACTGCATAATGCTAGTGTCTGTTCATTGTTTAGAACAATCTTTTGAAGTGTAGTTAACACTCTTTCGGAGATTAGTTGGCAGAAGTAGTGAGCTGTGATAGCTATTTTGATGATAATGAAGGTTGTAAAAGTATTCAGTTGAGTAAGCTATAAGAACAGGAGCTTTACCGCAAAAGTTGGTTCATGGTGTAGCTATATGAGATATTTCATTACGAAATATCTCATTTCCGTTCATTTATGGTTCTGTTTTGGAAATTCATTGTAATGGCATTGCTATTTATGACGATCGTATTGAAATAGAGAATCCTGGTATGCTTCCTCCACAGTTAACTACTGAGACGATTAAACAGCCACACATTTCCTATCCATACAATCCTATTATTGCTGATGTTCTTTTTAAGACGACGTTCCTCGAGAATTGGGGTTCAGGTGCTGGCCGTATCATTGACGCTTGCAAGCGGCAGAATGTGCCAGAACCGACATGGAGCATGCAAGGTGGATTTGTGATTGTGACATTCAAGAGGTTGACAGAAGGGACAAGCACCATCCAAGCACCATCCAAGTACCATCCAAGTACCATCCAAGTTCAAAAACTGATTGAATCCATGTCAAATGATTATATGACAATGAGTGAAATGATGAATACTTGTGGAATGAGAAGTAGAATGACATTTCGTGAGAATTATGTCATTCCTGCCTCGGAAGAAGGAGCTATTGAACGTAAATATCCAAACCTGCCTAATCATCCTCATCAGCAATATCGATTGACGGACAAGGCAAAAGAATGGAAACAAACTAATAAAAAATAACAAGATGTCACTTCAAGAATTTATAGAGAGTTCCCCTTTACATTGATTAATAAGCTATTATTTAGCTTTTGATCGCAGTAAAGGGGAACAACTATTATTTCTTCAGTCGGGCGATGATTTCATCGGCAACCTTCTTGCCGGACATCAACATACCTCCGAAGATGGGGCCCATACGGGGAGTACCCGATACGGCGGAAGCTGCCATGCCGCAGACGTACAGTCCGGGATAGATTTCCTTAGTACCTTTCACCACTTCCTCTTCACCGGCTGCGACGTCCAGTGAACGTTCACCAATGACATCTCCTGTTTCTGTTGCCAGGCGGATGCCATTCTTGCGGGCTACCGTTTTGCAAATTTCACTGTCGTGCCCGGTGCCGTCTATCACTACCTTTGCCAGAATGTTCAGCGGATCAACGTGCAAACCCTCACGCAATACCGGAGTCCAGTTCACTACGACCCCGCCTACCGTATTGTTCTTGAAGATTACATCCTCTACGGAATAGCAATTAAAGATAGTGGCTCCTGCATGTACGGCGTGGTAGAGCAGGGCGGAAGTACTTTCCACGGAGTCCATCACATAGAGTTCCTTATCGTACTGCTGGTGATTGATGCCAAATTCTTTAACGATATCCAACGCTTCCTCCTGAATGACAATCTGGTTGAACATCATGGCGCCACCCCACATGCCTCCACCGGGAGACAGCTTGCGGTCGAACTCGGCAACCTTCAGTCCGGCTTTAGCCAGATAATAAGCTGCTACAATACCGGAAGGTCCGCCACCTACAATGGCTACATCCAAATCGAGATTCCTCTCCATCTTTTCGAAATAGGTACTGATGATACCTTTGGATACTCTTGTTTCAATCATTTTCTTACTTTGTTTTTAAAGTCCTTATTTATCTATGATCTGTTTAAAAATCGATTATTCCTTGCCAGAGCAATAAAGCTTAGGATACAGTGTCGCTTCCGAAGCTTATTCTGCATTCGCATTCTTCGCGTCACTTGTGGTTTGCGTATCGTAATTGCAGTCGCGCAATCCCTGACTAATACGCATGGCACAGAAGTTAGGCCCGCACATCGTACAATACTTCCCGTTCAGATGATTGGCTTCCTGATAGTAAGCCAGCGCCCTTTCGGGATCAAGGCTCAGGTTGAACTGGTCTTTCCAGCGAAACTCATACCGGGCTTTGCTCAACGCATCATCCCTGACCTGTGCTCCGGGATGTCCCTTAGCCAGATCGGCGGCGTGGGCTGCAATCTTGTAGGTGACCACTCCTACGCGGACATCCTCCCGTTGCGGAAGTGCCAAATGCTCTTTGGGCGTGACGTAACACAACATAGCCGTACCATACCAGCCTATCTGTGCCGCACCGATGGCACTCGTAATGTGGTCGTATCCCGGAGCAATGTCGGTGACCAACGGTCCGAGCGTATAGAACGGAGCCTCATGGCACTTCTCAATCTGCCGTTCCATATTCTCCCTGATCTTATGCATCGGCACGTGTCCCGGCCCTTCGATGAAAGCCTGTACGTTTCTCTTCCATGCCCGTTCCACGAGTTCGCCCATCGTGTCCAGTTCGGCAAACTGTGCTCGGTCGTTTGCATCGCGTATGGCACCGGGACGCAGACCGTCGCCAAGTGAAAGCGCCACGTCATACTGTGCACAGAGGTCGCAAATGTCGTCGAAATGTTCATATAAGAAACTCTCCCGTTGATGCACCTTGCACCATTGCGAGATGATGCTTCCGCCACGGCTCACCATGCCGCAGAGCCGTTCGTTGGCATAGTGGATGTTCTTTAGCCGGATGCCGCAATGAATGGTGAAGTAGTCCACTCCCTGCTCGCATTGCTCGATCAATGTATCACGGAAAAGTTCCCAGGTGAGGTCTTCCGCTTTTCCCCTGACCTTTTCCATAGCCTGATACATCGGTACCGTCCCCACCGGAACGGGACAATTGCGGATGATCCATTCCCGCGTTTCATGGATGTTTTCCCCCGTTGATAAGTCCATCAGCGTATCACCGCCCCACTTACAGCTCCATACCGCCTTTTCCACTTCCTCCTCAATGGTGGAAGACGTAGCGGAATTGCCAATATTGGTATTGATCTTTACCAGAAACTTCGAACCGATAATCATCGGTTCGGCTTCGGGATGATTGATATTGGCCGGTAAAGCGGCGCGCCCCGCAGCAATTTCATTGCGGACAAACTCCGGGGTGATGTACGATTCAATACCCAATTCCTTGCAGTTCAGGTTCTCACGTATGGCGACGTATTCCATTTCCGGTGTGATAATACCCTGTTTGGCGTAATACATCTGGGTGATTTGCCGCCCCTTCTTTGCCCGGTAAGGCAAAGTGATGTGATCGAACCGGAGGGCATTGAGGTGCTTGTCGGCGAACCGCATCTTCCCGTATTCCGAAGAAATCTCCGGCAACTGTTCCACTTCCCTTTGCCGTATCCAGGACTCCCGTAAGCGGGGTAGTCCCTCTTTCAAATCAATGTTGACTGCCGGATCACTGTAAACTCCGCTGGTATCATAAAGGTAAACAGGTGGGTTTTCGGTGATGACTTTCTTTCCGTTCTCAATAACGACGGTAGGGGTCAGACTGACTCTTCGCATACCGACCCTGATTTCAGGATGTATTTCTCCTTGTTTGTAAATCTTTTCCGAGTCGGGATAGGTAATTTTTATTTGATTATCCATATTCAATAGGTTATTCTTTTAGTGGTTGGTCATGCTGTGCCAATGCCATGACTTCTTTCATTTCCTCAACCGGATCCTTTGCCCGCAGAATTGTTCCGCTTAACGCAATTCCGTTAAGTCCGAGCGCTTTAAGTTGTGGAATATCTTCCTTGTTGATGCCTCCAATGGCTACGATGGGGATATTGATGTGATGTAATTGCATTTGTTGCCGGATGTTGCGGTAACCCTCCATGCCCAGAATGGGAGAGAGCTTCTTCTTGGTAGTGGTGAACCGGAACGGTCCGCAGCCAATGTAGTTAGCCCCGTCGGCATAATGCCGTTGCACATCTTCAAAGGTGTTGGCCGTTCCTCCGATGAGGTAGTCATTGCCCAGTATCTTCCGTGCTTCCCCGACGGGCATATCCATCTTTCCCAGATGCACTCCGTCCGCTTTAATCTGCTTGACCAGTTCCACCCGGTCGTCGATGATAAAAGTAGCATGATATTGCCGGCACAGCTCTTTTGCTGTAATAGCCGTGACACGCACTTCCTCCTCCGGGACGTCCTTCATGCGGAGTTGTATCCATCGGCATCCCCCTTCGAGCGCTATACGCACGGAGTCAAAGTAAGAAATACTTGCTGTAAAATGTGAAATGAATTGTACGTTAAACATTCGCCCTTCAATTAAAGATTCTAATAAAATAGAAAGAAGGGGAATATTAATTCCTTATAGGTAAATTGAGAAGAAGAAAATTCCCTTCGACGGTACTAACCGTATCAGGTTCATTGGGTATGATCTCAGCTATAGTGTTAATAGCACCCCTTTTTCAGTGAAACAAAGTAAAGCCTTATATCTTAACTATAGAAATATATCTTTTCTTTTTAGGATAAATTAAACTAAGAATATAATTTCTTACTTTTTTCAATCCTTAAATAAATTTCATACTTGAATACTATATAAAATGGAGGATCAGGGAACTATTCAAGTTGATTCTCGATTTGCTTGAAGCGGAACGAGGAGAAGTGCTGATTGCTGGAATATAATCAGAAATCTAATACGACAATCTTATTGTCAAGCCATAATCTTCAATATACTATGGACATTTGTTCTAGAATTGTCGTATTAGATTCGGGTCATATTCTATATGATGAATCGGATATAGACGCGATGGTAAAAGATAAGATAGAGAGCTATTTCTCTAATATCTAAAGGTAATTCTGTTTAGAATCGTATCATCAATTCCAATACCGCTTTGTCTTGCTCCGATTCTTTGGCTATGCTGTTTTTGGCATAGAGATATTTCTCAAAGTTCAGTCGGAGGTCTGTCTGGAATGCTTTGCTGAGGCTGAAGGTGATACCTCCGGTTATACGGTGACGTTTGTAATCGTCTGTCTTGAGCAGCCCTGTTGTTTCGTCCGGTTGGCCTTCACTTTGATCGGTCATCATATCGTAGCGAACCAGGAAAGACATCTTTTGAAAGACCTTACGCAGAGGAAGATCGTAGTTGATAAAGCTGTTTAGTGCATGTACATCGGCATACGCATGGTCGGAATAACGCTTGTACAGGTACTCGCCTTCAATGTGGAAACGTCCGAATTCATAGTATGTACCCACATCGTAGGAGCTGACACGAACGGTGTAGGGCTGAATGCTTTGCGCACTAAGAGTGAGGTTCAGTTTGGGAGCAAAGAAGAACTGTGCTTTAGCGGAATAGTTGACTTCTTTGTGCCAGACTTTTTGGTTGGTTAGTCCTGAACCGTTATAAAATCCTCCTTCTATGATAATGGGAAGTGTTGTTCCCTGGCGATAGCCGAAAGTGACGCCCACATCACGTACATTGCCTACTTGCTTGGCAATGAAAGAGCGGTTGGCAAAATACTGTTGGTGAGGGGAGCGGTGGGCGTCAATGGTAAATGGCACACGCATTTGTCCGGCTGTGACGGTGATATCTTTTAGTGGGAAAAGGCGTGCATAAGCATCCAGCATTTTGATTTGTCCTTCATCGGATAAGTCAATTTCTGCTTTATAGGCTACTGTTGGTAGAATGTTTCCTGTAGCACTGATACGTGCGTTGCGGACTTCAAACCGTCCGGCTTGCATTTGTGTCTGATACTCAAACTTGCTGCGGATCGTTCCGTGGATTTCCGGCAGATAGTCTTTGATATCCAATTCTTGTTTGTCCACTTTCTTTCCGTCTTCGTTGCTGTACGGAGTTTGGGCAGAGACTGTGCAAAACAGTGAGATGCCAACGAGGGCAAGCATGTTTTTTTTCATAATCGGTCTTTTGTAATATGTATTTCAAATGCAAAGATGCGGTAATATTAGTTAAGAAACAGTTACGTTGAAATGTCATTTATGTTACATTTTATTTTTCTTCTTTTTCTTGGGTACGGGGATTAACAAACATTTCTTTGCTGATAAAGAGAGGAATAAGGTTTTTCCGTATCTTTGCGTCTCGATTATATCAAAAAAACTTGGGAATGGATGAATTGAAGAAGCGTGTACTGGTGGGGATGAGTGGTGGCATTGACAGCACTGCTACCTGCTTGATGTTGAGAGAGCAAGGTTATGATATCATCGGTCTTACCATGTGGGTATGGGGGGATGAGCCTGTGGAGGCGCGGCAGCTTGCTGAAAAAATGGGGATTGAACATCATATTATAGATGAGCGTGATGGCTTTCGCAAGACGGTGGTACAAAATTTCATGGATGAATACCGACAAGGACGTACCCCGAATCCATGTGTGATGTGTAACCCTTTGTTCAAGTTCCGTATTCTGAAAGAATGGGCGGATAAACTGAATTGTGATTATATTGCGACTGGGCACTATACCCGCTTGGAAAAGAGAGGGGAGAAAATTTATATCGTAGCCGGTGATGATGATAAAAAGGATCAATCTTATTTCCTCTGGCGTTTGGGGCAGGATGTTTTGAAACGTTGTGTTTTTCCGTTGGGGGAGTACACCAAGCCGGAAGTACGTGCTTATCTTCGGGAAAAAGGTTATCGGCTGAAAGCGGAAGAAGGAGAAAGTATGGAGGTTTGCTTCATTAAGGGAGATTACCGTGATTTTCTTCGTGAATACTGTCCGGAACTGGACCGTGAAGTGGGACCGGGATGGTTTGTTAATGCCGAAGGTGTGAAACTGGGAGAACATAAAGGTTTTCCTTATTATACCGTGGGACAACGTAAGGGGCTCGAAATAGCATTGGGAAAGCCGGCTTATGTGTTGAAAACCAATCCGCAGAAAAATACCGTCATGTTGGGTGAACAAGAACAGCTGAAGGCGGAATATATGCTGGTGGAACAGGACTTACTGGTAGATGAGCAGGAACTATTCTCCATTCCCGGGTTGACGGTGCGTATCCGTTATCGCAGTAAACCCATTCCTTGTGAAGTAAAACGTCTGGATGACGGCAGGTTGTTGGTACACTTCCTATCAGACGCTTCAGCTATAGCTCCCGGTCAGTCAGCTGTTTTTTATGTCGGCAAGCGTGTATTGGGAGGTGCTTTTATTGCATCCCAAAGAGGATTGGGATTGGTAATTGAAGAGAATATAAATCATAAATAAATAGAGATAGTGAGAAATTTGTTTGTCGTTTTAGCCTTCGCCCTGTTTGCTACGGGACTGTCGGCACAGCAAGATACGTTGAAGTATCGCATCAGCCTAAAAGATAAGGCAGCTACTATTTATTCTTTAAAGAAGCCGGAAGCTTTTCTTTCGAAGAGGGCTATCGAGCGCCGGGAGAAGCAACAACTTTCCGTTGATTCTACTGACTTGCCGGTGTGTCGCAAGTATGTGGATGAAATCTGCCGGCAGGGAGTGCATTTTGTAGTGGCAGGAAAGTGGGATAATTTTGTAACGGTCTCTTGTAACGACTCCAATGTGATAGAACGCATAGCCGAACTGCCTTTTGTACGTTTTACGGAAAAAGTTTGGACTTCTCCGGGGCTGGACAAACCTTCTATGTCTACTAGTCGGGATTCTTTGCTGAATCACTTGACGATTTGTTCGGATAGTATTTACGGTGTTGCAACCCGTCAGATAGAGATAAGTAATGGAGATAAACTTCATAAAGCTGGTTTCAGGGGTGAAGGCATGGTAATTGCAGTTATAGATGCCGGTTTTCATAACGTGGACAGAATGCCGGCAATGAAGAATATTCATATTTTGGGAGAAAAGGATTTTGTGAATTCAGAGGCCGATCTTTTTGCGGAAAGTACCCATGGCATGGGTGTCTTGTCCTGTATAGCTATGAACCAACCTAACATGATGACGGGCACTGCTCCCGATGCCTCTTTTTGGTTACTTCGTAGTGAAGATGAATATTCGGAAAATTTAGTGGAACAGGATTATTGGGCTGCTGCAGTGGAATTTGCCGATAGCGTGGGAGCTGATGTTATTAATACTTCGTTGGGCTATTACGTTTTTGATGACCATACAAAGAATTATAAATATTGCGACTTGAACGGACACCATGCTTTGATGTCTCGTGAGGCTTCTAAAGTAGCGGATAAAGGAATGGTACTGGTATGCAGCGCCGGAAATGCCGGAATGGGTCCGTGGAAGAAAATAACTCCTCCGGGGGATGCTGAAAATGTGTTGACCGTGGGTGCTATTGATAAAAAAGGAGTTCTGGCTCCTTTCTCGTCCATCGGTAATACGACGGATAATCGCATAAAGCCAGATGTTGTGGCTGTGGGACTCAAAGCTGATCTCATGCGCTCTGATGGTGGTCAGGGATATGGAAATGGTACGTCTTTCGCTTCACCAATTATGTGTGGTATGGTAGCTTGCCTGTGGGAAGCTTGTCCCAAGTTAACGGCGAAAGAGCTGATTAATCTGGTTCGGCAATCCGGTGACCGTGTTGCCTGTCCTGATAATATTTATGGGTATGGCATTCCTGATATGTGGAAAGCTTACCAAACATATAAGTCCGATTTAAACAAATAGAAAACTCATTATCCCAATTTATATGGAGTCTCTTTCTCTTTATGAACTCAATGCGTTGGTGAGACGCGGTTTGGAACAATGCCTGCCCGATGTTTATTGGGTTCAGGCAGAGTTGAGTGATGTCCGTACCAACGCTACGGGGCATTGCTATCTGGAGTTTGTGGAGAAAGACGCCTGGGGCAATAGCTTAATAGCAAAAGCCCGTGGAGTGATTTGGGCAAATTTATTTAAGTTGCTTAAGCCTTATTTTGAAGAAGCTACCGGTCAGCCTTTTGTTTCGGGTATCAAAGTTTTGGTACAAGTTTCCGTGAGCTTTCATGAGCTTTACGGATATACATTGACGGTGCAGGATATAGACCCTACCTATACGCTAGGGGATATGGCACGCCGTCGTCGTGAAATCTTGAAGCAACTGGAGGAAGAAGGTGTGCTGACTTTAAATAAAGAGTTGGAGATACCCGTATTGCCTCAACGTATAGCTGTCATCTCTTCGGCTACGGCAGCGGGTTACGGTGATTTCTGCCATCAGCTCCGGCACAATTCCCGGGACTTCTTTTTTTATACGGAGCTATTCCCCGCTATAATGCAGGGTGACCGGGTGGAAGAATCTATACTTGCTGCATTAGATCTTATTTTAAGCCGCCAGGCCGACTTTGATGTTGTGGTCATTATCCGAGGGGGAGGAGCGACCTCCGATTTGTCTGGCTTTGATACCTATCTGCTTGCTGCATCATGTGCGCAATTCCCATTACCTATTATAACCGGCATTGGTCATGAACGGGATGATACGGTATTGGACTCTGTAGCCCATACACGTGTAAAGACTCCTACGGCGGCAGCTGAATTTCTGATTAATGCTATGGACGAGGCGGCTGATTTGTTGGATGATCTTGCCAGTGAGCTATATAGCGGAGTTTTGTCTCGTTTGGATGCAGAACGTCAAAGACTATCCGGTTATAAAAGCCATATTCCTTCGGCTGTTTTTACTCGTATATCGGGTGCTAAATTGTCATTACTTACCATGCAGAAGGACCTTTCGCAAGTAGTGAAGGCTTCGCTCTCTCGTCACCGCCATCAAATGGAGCTTTTGCAGCAGCGTGTTGCTGATGCTTCTCCCGAGAAGCAACTGGCTCGTGGTTATAGCGTTACCCTGAAAGACGGGAAGGTGGTGAAAGACGCTTCTTTGCTAAATCCGGGCGATGAATTGACTACCCGTTTGCATAAAGGTAGTTTTAAATCGACCGTTCAAAAAGGATAGGCCACTATTTGTCAAGAGTTTAAAGTCTGTCTTCTCTATTGTTATCCTTTTATTTTTATTTATCTTTGTTGCTTTATTTATCGTGTTTTAAGATCATTCTATAAAACAAGAGTTATGCCCGTGAAGAAAAAAGAAACTTATACCCAAGCGGTGGAACGTTTGGAAAAGATTGTTCATCAAATAGATAATAATGAACTGGAGATAGATGAATTGGCTGAAAAAATTAAAGAAGCCAATGATATCATTGCGTTTTGTACCGAGAAATTGACTAAGGCCGATAAAGAAATAGAAAAATTACTGTCGGAGAAGCAAAAGAATGAAGAATAAAAGTTAATTTTGTTGCAGATTGTAACCGGAAGGTCTGTTTGAATAAGGAAAGGCTAATAAATATATTAAGATAATGAAAGAAATAGATTGGGCTAATCTGTCATTTGGTTATATAAAGACAGATTACAATGTAAGAATTTACTATCGCAACGAACAGTGGGGCGAACTTGAAGTTTGTAGTGAAGAAACTATACCGATGCACATGGCTGCCACTTGTCTACATTATGGACAGGAAGCTTTTGAAGGGTTGAAAGCCTTTCGTGGGAAAGACGGTAAAGTTCGTATTTTCCGTTTGGAAGAAAACGCTGCCCGTTTGCAGTCTACTTGTCGGGGCATCTTGATGCCTGAATTGTCTACCGAACGTTTCAGGGAGGCTGTATTGAAAGCTGTGAAGTTGAACGAACGGTTTATTCCTCCTTATGAGAGCGGGGCATCTCTTTATATTCGTCCCTTGCTCATTGGAACCAGTGCGCAAGTAGGTGTTCATCCAGCTACAGAATATTTATTCGTGATTTTTGTTACTCCGGTAGGCCCTTACTTTAGAGGTGGGTTTGCAACTAATCCGTATGTGATTATTCGCGAGTTTGATCGTGCAGCACCATTAGGTACGGGCATTTATAAAGTGGGTGGCAACTATGCAGCCAGTCTGCGTGCCAATAAAAAGGCGCACGATTTAGGATACTCCAGTGAATTCTATCTGGATGCAAAAGAGAAAAAGTACATTGATGAATGCGGTGCCGCCAACTTCTTTGGTATCCGTAACAACACCTATATCACACCGAAGTCTACGTCTATTTTGCCTTCCATCACGAATAAGAGTCTGATGCAGTTGGCCGAAGACATGGGACTAAAAGTAGAACGCCGTCCGGTTCCGGAAGAAGAACTGAACTTGTTCGAAGAAGCGGGAGCTTGCGGTACAGCAGCGGTAATCAGCCCGATTGAACGCATTGACGATGTGGAAAGTGGCAAATCGTATGTAATTGCCAAGGATGGTAAACCGGGCCCGGTTTGCACAAAATTGTATAATAAACTGCGTGGCATTCAATATGGTGACGAGCCGGACACACATGGCTGGGTGACCATTGTAGAGTAATTGTAAATGGGTAAAGGAAAGCTGGCAAAATTTGCTGATATGGCAAATTTTCCGCATGTATTTGAATATCCTTATTCCGTAACGGATAATCAGCCTGCTGAAATAAGCGGGAAGTGGAATGAAACGTTCTTTGGAAATGATCATCCTATTGTGCTGGAACTGGGTTGTGGACGTGGTGAATATACCGTTGGTATGGCGCGGATGTTTCCCGATAAGAATTTTATTGGAGTGGATATCAAGGGAGCGCGTATGTGGACAGGGGCAACCGAGTCATTGCAGGCAGGTATAAAGAATGTTGCTTTTTTGCGAACGAACATTGAAATCATAGACCGCTTCTTCGCTGAAAATGAGGTTAGTGAAATATGGCTGACTTTCCCTGATCCGCAAATGAAGAAATTAACCAAACGGTTAACTTCAACTTGCTTCATGGAACGTTACCGGAAATTCTTGAAAGCAGAAGGAATTGTCCATCTAAAGACAGATAGCAATTTTATGTTCACGTATACCCGCTATCTGATTGAAAGAAATCATTTGCCTGTTGAGGTGATGACGGAAGATCTTTACCATTCGGGACTGGCTGATGAAATTCTTAATATCAAAACCTGTTATGAACAGCAATGGTTGAATCGTGGACTGAACATTAAGTATATCAAATTCATTTTATCTAAGGAAGGGGAACTTTGTGAACCTGACGTGGAAATTGAATTGGATGAATATCGCAGTTACAATCGCGGTAAGCGGAGCGGACTGCAAACAAGTAAATAATATGACACTATATCCTAAACTAATTTTGGATGCACTGGCTACGGTGCGTTATCCCGGTACGGGAAAGAATCTTGTTGAGGCGGAGATGGTTGAAGATAACATCCGCATTGACGGTATGAAAGTCTCTTTCTCTCTTCTTTTTGATAAACCGACCGACCCTTTTATGAAGTCGGTGATAAAAGCGGCTGAAGCAGCTATCCTTACTCACGTTAGTAAGGAGGTGGAGATAGAGGGAAATATCAGTGTGAAAACGAAACAGACAGCACGCCCCGAAGTCGGGAAGTTGTTGCCTCAGGTAAAGAACATTGTAGGTATATCTTCCGGCAAGGGAGGAGTCGGTAAATCGACTGTCTCTGCCAATCTGGCTGTTGCTTTGGCAAAGTTAGGTTATAAGGTCGGTTTACTTGATGCGGACATCTTCGGTCCGTCCATGCCTAAAATGTTTCAAGTGGAAGATGCCCACCCTCATGCTGAGAATGTCGGTGGTCGTGATCTGATTGTTCCCATTGAGAAGTATGGCATTAAATTGCTTTCTATCGGATTCTTTGTTGATCCCGATCAGGCAACTTTGTGGCGCGGCGGAATGGCCAGCAATGCATTGAAGCAACTGATAGGTGATGCGGAATGGGGTGAATTGGACTACTTCCTGATTGATTTGCCTCCGGGAACAAGTGACATCCATTTGACTGTGGTGCAGACGTTGGCTATGACAGGTGCTATTGTAGTGAGCACCCCACAAGCTGTTGCTTTGGCTGATGCCCGTAAAGGCATTAATATGTTTACGAATGATAAGGTAAATGTTCCTATTTTAGGTTTGGTGGAGAATATGGCGTGGTTCACTCCTGCTGAATTACCTGAAAATAAATATTATATTTTCGGAAAAGAAGGAGCTAAGCAGTTGGCCGAAGAGATGGACGTTCCGTTATTAGGGCAGATTCCTATCGTACAAAGCATTTGTGAGAGTGGTGATAAGGGAACGCCTGTTGCTCTGAATGAAGATTCAGTTACTGGGCGTGCTTTCTTACAACTCGCTGCGAGTGTTGTCCGACAGGTTGACCGTCGTAATGTGGAACAGGCTCCGACTCATATTGTTGAAATGCACAAATAATATTTTATCATAAATTAAGAAGAGGTAATATCTTGATTGGATTGTGACTCAAGTTTCTTGTTTAAGTACTTGGAAGTAGCGTATATCCCAATCAATATATTACCTCTTTCTTGTTTTTGCTTGTGTCTTATTCTTATAGTAAGGGCTTTATTGCTTCTAATATTTCATGGTCTGTTGTTTTTCCGCCATAGCCCCTTATTACTTTTCTTACAATTCGTTGTTGGTCCAGAATAAAAAAGAAAGGTGCTGTGCCGCCGGTCTGATAATCTTTAATCACTTTATCCGTCGCGTTAAGCATGGTATAATTGATTCCTTTTCTATGGATGTAGTTGTCAAGAGCGCGCGCTTTACGGGCCCAACTTTCGATTGCTACCAACTTGAAATCGGCATTACTGAATGTTCCTTTCAATGATTTTAAAAACGGAAGGGAAGAGAGGCATGCACCGCAGCCTATTCCGGTAAAGTTGATGAGCACAACTTTGCTTTTTATATCATGAAGCGAAACTGATTTTCCATTTTCATCTGTCAGTGTCCACTCCGGTGCTTCTTTTCCTGTCAGTGGGGGAATTGTTTTTTCTTTAGCATTGCGGTAGCCGTACTTTCTTATTTCATAGCCTTTCGGATAGTAATTCTCCGCTTTAAAGTAGGCAATGGACAAATGGTTGAGTGTAATATCTGAACAAGTCGTTACAGAGATATCGTGCGACATTTCTCTTCGTGCTTTATAGGGTAGATTACTTGATTTGCTTATCCATAGTTCATAAATCGATGTGGGGTCACTAAAGAAGGGGTCCTCAGGCATGTGATAAGCTTTCCCGAAGAACTCTACTTGCTTGTCCTCGTTAATTACCATTTTAAAATGGTAATAATCATTCCGATCTTCTAATTTTGTGGTTATATTATCTTTTGTCTCCAGGGCATATTTAATAATGTTCTTCGTATAGTTAAAGAAAGGGGGAGATAATGGTCTGAAAGGCAATGGTCTGGCTGTGAAATCATCTATGACTATTCCTTTTACGTCGTGGTAGACTAATATTCTTTTATCTCCGTCATAGCAGAAATCTAACTTTGTTGTATCGTTCGGATCTAAGTCCACGAAGCATGCTCCTATAGTTGTGTCTTTTGGGTTGTTGTATTCTTTAACGAAGTGCCGAGAGGCAAACAATGCTGTAGTGTCACCCGGTTGCCATGTTTCGTTAGTCGTATAATAACTCGCAGATTTAATTTGCTCAAGGTTGTTGAGTACCTCTTGCAGATAGCTTTTCTTGTCCACTTGAGCATTTATGCAATTGAAAGAAGTAGAGAAAAGGAGGAGGTAGATGATTCTTTTCATAGCTTATTGGGGAAATAAATTATCTGCATCCTGTCTCTGGAACCTTAAGCGGTGATCATTGACAGGATGCATGAATAATCGTTTGTTAGAGAGAATAAGTATTAGAGATTCGTTTATTGTAGTTTGAAAACGATGGGTAAAGTGTATTTCACACGGACCACTTTTCCCCGTTGCTTTCCCGGTTTCCATTTAGGCATGGTGCTCACTACGCGGATGGCTTCGGCATCCAATGAGGGGCTGATGCTTTGAAGGACTTTAGGAGAAGTGACGTTGCCCTCCTTGTCAATAATCATTTGGACGGTAACCCTTCCCTGTGTCCTGCTTTTTTGTGCGTCTGCCGGATATTTTATGTTTTTAGCGATGTATTGCATGAGTCCTTCCATACCTCCGGGGAATTGAGGCATATCTTCTACTACTTCAAAAACGGTGGAACCACTCTGTTCTTGGGGAGCATTTGCTATCAGAACTGTTTTTGCTTTGCCGGGGACTGATTCATATTTGGCATTTGTCTTTGCATTGTCCAGACTAAATACAATAGGAATCGTATAGGTGACACGTTCCACCTTGCCTTTTTGCATTCCGGGTTTCCATTTGGGCATACTGTTAATCACACGTATTGCTTCTTTATCTATGTCAGGATTGACTGCCCGGAGTATCTTTATGTCCGAGATACTGCCATCTCGATTGACAATATATTGGGCAATCACCCGTCCCTGTATGCCTGCTTTCAATGCGGCATCCGGATATTTAATGTTAGCTGATAAATACTTCAGCAATGCATTCATTCCACCCGGGAATTCGGGCATTTGATCTACAACCCTGAAGGCTTGATCTTCTTGATTCTTACTCGGCATATTAAGCCAGACTTTACCGTCTATGACGAGGTGAAGTGTATTTCTTTGTACGCTTTTACCGTCGAAAACCGCGCTGGTAAATTTGCCTCCTTTCTTATATACGGCTATAAACTGGCTGGTAGCAGGAGCTTCAAATTGAAAATGACCTTCTTTATCACTTGTAGGGAGTGTCCCCGAAAATTTCCAGCCTTTCTCTGTGCTAAACTCTACTCCGGCTAGGGGTGTTCCGCTTTTGTCCGTTACGATACCTTTATAGGTGACTAGCTTTTGCTGTTGGGCGGATTGTACATCTGCTATGATCTCTCCGTCTTTCTGAGTCGCTGTAACGGTTGGGCTTTCGTTGCCTGAGTTTTGTTCTATACTCTCCATGACATCTTTTGCCACCTCCTTTGTTGTGTGTGCTATGGCTTCTATATTACTGATGAGCATGAGCAGGGCTGCCAAAGGAAGAAACATCAGATATTTTGTTCTTCCTATTTTCTTTGTTCTTTTGGTATTCATCATCTTGATTCGTTTTTTTAATGGTAAAACATTAAAACTATTATAGATTGTTGCTGCAGCCTTGTGATGAGCCAGTCCAAGTAAATGGTACTGGTATGTTTTGGAGTCGTATCCTGTTTCCAATACATGATTGTCCGCCATGTATTCGAGGTTGGTACGTATTTCGCGTCTTATAAGCCAGATGAAAGGATTGAACCAACAGAGTATGCAAGCCATCTCACTGATGATGACATCTATGGAGTGCCATTGCCTGGCATGTGTTAGTTCGTGCGTTAGTATTTCGTTGAATTCGCTTTCAGAATTGATTTCCGGATTTATGAATATCCAGTGGAAGAAAGAAAAAGGGCTTCCGGGATGGGAAAGCAAGTAAACCGTTCTCCCGTTAATTTTCTTTTTAGTAGCGCGTAAGGATATGCGGATGATTGCGGCTAATTGTATGAGAAACCGGATAGATAAAAGAATCACTGTTCCCCAATAAAGGATGTTTGCGTACTCAAGTAGCACGCTCTTCCAGTCCATAGTGGTGGGGGTAACTTGTATTTCGGGTAACATAATGTTGGCGTACAAAGTGGCCATTTCCGCCATTGGTTGTTGTTGAGTAACCCATGTCTGGATGTTAAGTAGCGGACAGATGGCTGATAAGAAAAAGAAACTAAGCAATGCCATTCTGCGCCAGGCGAAGAATGTATCTTTATAAAAGAATAGCCGGTAGAATGCGTAAAACAGCGCAATGGCTATATTTATTTTAAAGAAGTAGGCTAACATCATATTTTCTTTTTTAGTCTTTACCTTTTTCTATCATATTAATAATCTCTTTCAGATCATTTGCAGAGAGTTTTTGCTCTTTTGCAAAGAAAGAAACCATTTCTTTGTAAGAGTTTTCAAAGTAATTGTGTACAAATCCGCTCATAAAAGAACGTTTGTATTCGCCTTCCGGGATAATAGGTGTATATTGATAGGTGTTTCCTATTTGGGTTGCCTTTACATATTTTTTATGCATCAGGTTTTTTACAATAGATGCTACAGTGGTATAGGGAGGAGCTGGCTTGGGATATTTGGCTACAACATCCTTAATGTAGCAAGCGCCCAGATTCCAGATGTAGATCATTGCTTCTTCTTCTTGTATCGTTAACTTTTCCATGGAATAAAAGTATTAAATGAATTCGATACAAAGCTACGAGAATATCGTAATAATGCAACTACTAGACGGTTAAATAATCTAAATGATGAATATCCAGATATGAGTGGCGCTTTTTAGAAAGGGTTTCAGAAGCTTGAAGATATAGTGCTTGCTTTGATTTAAAAGGCTGTTTTTGCTTTATATTCTTTGTATTTTGCGATAATGTGTCTCCGGCTTTGGATAATTTGCCACCGATAAACCAGACAGGTTGTGATGAAATAGCAGGCAGCCTGAATCCACAGTGCATGGTACTCAAATGCTACGTCTCTGAGTGAAGCGCCCATACTGTTAATACGGATATAGCCATTGATGCCGAATGTGGATGGAAAAAGGCAGGAAAAGTATTTCCAAAATTCGGGTATTGCGCTACTTGGCCAGGATACTCCCGATAGAAAGAGCAGTGGAACGGAAGTAAAAATAAAGAGTGGCATGCTGTTTTCTCGGTTACGGACAAAAATAGACATAGTCATTGCAAAAAAGATACATGCAGCCAAATAGGGTAATATGAAGAGGCTTAGTGTTCCCGGATTGCCAACCTGCAAGAATTTGAAGATGTGGGGAACTAGCCCGAGAATATAAACAGCTACTAATGAATAAATCATGAAATAACTTAGTCCTTTCCCCATAACAATGCGTAGTGTTCCATTGTAGTGGCGATTTATTGGCACTAAATCCTTGAATCTGTTTTTCTCCCTTGATGTTCCTGCTGATAATCCCACTCCGAGGAGTAAAGTCTGCTGTATGATTAACATCAGGACAGCCGGGATGAGGAAGGCGGCAAAGCCATTCTGCGGATTAAAGAGCGTTACATCTTTATATTCTATGGGGTATGTGGTTAGTTCATCCTGGCGTTTTGTCGTATTGCCTGAACGTTGTATTTTGATATCTGCGTTCATTGCCAGGGATACATTGCTGTTGGCTGTCATTAAGGATCTGTAATAGAGCAGACTGCTCATATCGCAAAACAAGTTTATGTGTGATTGTTGCCCTTTTGCAATATTGTCATCGAAGTCATTCGGAATGTATATGATGCCATATGCTTCCCGTTCCTTCATCTTTAGTTTTGCCGCTTCCATGTCTGTACAATAGGATACGATTTTTACTTCGGGGGTGGCATCCACCATTCTCAGATATTTGCGACTTAATGAAGTGCGGGAATGGTCTACGACCACAGCCGGTACATCGCGGATGGTTTCATTGGTGTATATAAAAGAGTATATTAACGGATAGCCTAATGGAACAAGGATAAAAAAGATGAGAACACCCTGATCCCGAAAAGTCATACGAAACTCTTGCTTCCATATATAAAACAAGTCATATATGCCTTGTATCACTTCCTGCTTGAATGTCAAATGTTTCATTAGGGGATGTATTTATAATAAATCAGTGCTTTCTTGAGTCGGCTGGCCAATAAAAGAGGCAGTAGCATAAAAATGAATAATGCCATGTAGTTGGACCACGCATAGAGCATGGAATAACCGTTCAATGCCTGATTGGCGTATATGAGAAAGTAGTGTCGCAATGGGAATAGCACACTTAGTCCTTGTAGCAGGGGATGCATGGCCATAGCGGGAAAAGAAAGTCCGCACATGGAGAAAGACAGTACACCCCACAATGAAGCAAAGCTCAATCCCAAGCGTAAGCTTGGCAGTGCGCTTATCATAACAACACCCACACATTGAGAGGCCAAGACAAAGCAGAATGTTGCAAATAGCATTGGTATAATTCCACTGTTGCATGGGAAATGTAAGAATCCGTACAAATATACATTATACAATATGCCCATTAAGAAGAATATGATTGTCTGCGGAAATAACTTGCCTGCCAGAGCGAGGTAAATAGATCTATTTCCTGTTTTTAACCATTCACGGGCGGTTCCTTCTTTTATTTCTACTCCTATAGAATAGACTGTAACGATGAATATCAATAACATGAGTATTCCTGGTACAAAGGTATTATTCAAATAGATAGAGTAGTTTATCCATGGGTTGTTTAATAATCGTGTATCAATTGTAACAGGTTGTAAATAAGCTATGGCCTGATTCTCCGTTGCTCCCTTTGCATAAAGAACCTGACGTGCAGCAGCTCCGGAGGCCAGTTCACTCATCATCTTCATATCTTTGAAAAGTAATGAACCGGCCACGAGATAGGAATTATTGGTATAAAAGGAGAGGGTTGGACGGCGTTGTGCCTGTGCTTTTGCCGAAGTGCCTTCTGGTATATAGTAAAAGCCGTATATCTTTCCTTGTTGCATGGCTGTACTAGCGTCATTGACCGTGGGATAATGAGCGACTATGGCTGTTTGTTCGAAGGCGTCAAGATTACGTGCGATTTGTCTGGACGTTGAGGTTAAGTCCTGGTCAACGAGACCTACCGGCATATTGACAGGCATTCCGGATGACATAATAGTCGTAAAGAAGATATAGCAAAACAAGGGCCCTAACACCATACAATATATATATAGCGGGCGGGAAATCAAACGGTGGCATTCCCGCTTGAGTACATCCCACAGAGCCATCTTTTTGCTTTTGCTTACCATTCTTATTTCTTTAGTATAACAGACATTCCGGGCCGTAATCCTTCTATGTTGTTTTCGGGAATTGCTTTTACTTCAAACGTTTTCAGATCATATTCCCCGGTGGGTTTGGTTGCTTTCCATACTGCGTATGTGCCGAGGTCTTTCATATAGCTTACTTTCAGATTGATCTGTTTATCCAATGCGGGAATATAGGCTTCAAACTTTGTACCTACGGTTAGTCCTTTCAATAAATCTTCCCGAATATTGAACGTGACCCACATGTCGTTGAGTACGGATATGTTCATAATAGGAGCACCTGTACCAACTAATTCACCCACTTCCGGAAAGATTTCGGATACTTCTCCTTCGGTTTGTGCGGTCAGGTAGGTTTCCTTAATATAAGATTCTACTTCGGATACAGCTCCTTTTGCACGTTCCACCAAAGCAGCGGCTGCCGCTTTATCCTCTCGTTCCGCTCCGTTTTTAGCCATATCGTATTGAGCCTTTGCTGCTTTTTCGGTAGCAATGGCTGCATCCCGTTGTGCGGTTACTTCATCCAGCTTTTGTGCGGACATGACTCCTTGTTCTGCCAGATTCTTTACACGTTTATATGATTTTTCTGCTATAGCGCGGCCGGCTTTCGCCTTTTGCCATATTTCGTATGCTGTTTGTATTTGTTCTTCCCGGGCTCCTTTCAAAGCTTTTTCATTTTGAGCCTGTGCCGCAGCTTCGGCAGCGCGGGCCTGTTCCAGCTTAGCCCTGACGTCTGGTGCTTCAAGTATGGCGAGTGTGTCGCCTGCCTGTACATGTTGACCTTCTTTTACCCGAAACTCAAGAATTCGTCCCGGTACTTTGCTTGATACCCTGTATTCGGTTACTTCAGCCTGACCTTGTACGATCTCCGGTCCCTTTCGTAATATGAAGAATCCTGCTATGGCTACAACCACTATGATGGCTGTTAATGCCAGAAAGGCCAATAGCATGTTAGTGTTTTGTGATTTGGTATCCATTTGTTTCCGATTTAGTTATTGATATTCAATTGTCCCAACGCTTTTTGTAAATAGACCTCGGTTAGTTTCACGTCAATTTGGGCGTCAATTTTCTCCGATTGGGCAGAAAGCCATGCGGTATGTGCTTCGAGCACATTGCTGGCGGTAATGACACCTTCTTTGAATCCAAGATTGGCACAACGCAGGTTCTCATCTGCTTTTTCCAGATTCTTATTTGCCATAATAAGCTTCTTGGCAGCCTCGTTCACTTTAAAAGCCGATTGATTAACTTGAAGTTCTATCTTTTCTTTCGTATCGTCCAGTTGATATTGGGTGATGCGGGCTTCCGCCTTGGCGGCTTTTACTTTATAGATCCCTTCTCCCCAGTGCCATACAGGAACTTGCACCATAATCCCTATATTCCACATCCCTTTGAATTTTTTTTCATATCCATTGAATACGGATGGATTGGTGGCCGTATAACTGCCCATTAAAGCAACAGAGGGTAAGTACTCGGAACGGGTTACATTTATCTTTTGTCTATATATCTGATTGGCTAATTCCAAACTGCGTATTTCCGGACGGGTGCTATAAACAGCTTCCATATTGATGTCTTTCGTTGCCGCCGGCGTGAGGCTTAAATTTTCAACCTCTTCATCTTTTAGTGTTATGGGCTTGCTCAAGTCGAGTCCACACAGTTGACACAGCAACATTTTTGAAAGGCTTAATCCGTCTTCCACTTTAGTCAGCACCATTTCAGCTTCGTTTACCTTTACTTTTACCGAAAGTTCATCTGAACGGGTTGCAAAGCCTTCTGTTAGCATTTTGTTTATATCACTTTCTAGCTTTTCAAGCAACTTGAGATAGTTTTCCGCTAACTTCTTTTTACTGGCCAAAGAAACAACCTGCCAATAAGCCTGGTCTGTGCTGAGAATCACATCTTGTAAGTCGGTGTTGTGCTGCTGTCGAGCTAGTTGTTCAGCATATTTTGTAATTTTGTTGTAAGCTCGTATTTTGCCACCTACGTAGAGCGGTTGTGTTAGTGTTATGCCCCCGGCATAGATGTTACGCGTATCGGTGCGGAATGCATCCACTAAAGAATTTCCTAATTTGTTGAGCGGGGTCGCCACATCTGTACTGCTTAATGCCTGAATGATTCCCATAAATTGAGGGTCTTGTGTCAGCTCCGGCATTTGGGTTAGAAGTCCTTGAATGCCGTTCTGCATGGCACTGCTCATTTGGCTTCCGATGGATCCTAATGCGCTTTTTTGTGCATTGCTTAGCAGGGATAACTCTTTTTGGCTACGCATATAGCCTCCGCTTGCAGATATATTAGGAAGATAATTGGTAAAGGCCGCCTTCTTTTGGTAATGGGCCGATTTGATTTTTTCCTGGCTAATTCGTATCTCCTTATTGTTGGCGATGGCTAATGTCCGGCAACTATCCAGGCTCAGAAGTTCTTGGGCGCTGACAGGAGTGACTAAATAGATTAGCCAAATGGAATAAATAAGTTTCTTCATCGTGTTTAAGCGTTAGAGTGATGAATATCGGAATGTATATGAAACAATAATTGCATAAACAACGATGCAAATATATAGGCTTTTAGTGAGATAACAAAAAAAATAATTATTTTTAGTCTAATGAAAAGGTTTGTGATCCGATAAGATTACCGTCTTCAAAAATATCGGTACGGTAAGAGCCTGCATATAAGTATTCTTCCACATTCCAATATACCGTTACATCCTGCTCTTCTCCGGTATATTCAATGTACTTTTTGATGGAGTAGGTCAACTGTCTATTTTCATAAGGAAATGTATTGGAAGCGTTTTTCGTTAATACATCGTTATCGGGTTTGGTGATGCGGATATATAGCGTACGTTCACCGGTTTCGGCGGTAATGTTCTTTACAATAGCGAAATCAATTTTAAATTTCACTACGTCTTTTACTTTTTTCGCTTTCTTATTCCTCTTGTTCAAAGCCTGAATAGTAATATTGGTAGCATCTAATTGTGCTGCCAATGTAACTTTTTTATTGAGCTTAGTCTTCTCCTCTGAAAGATTGTCAATACGCTTGGAAGCGTCATTGTACTTTCTGGTGACTTCTGCAATGACTTCCTTTTGGTGGGTGGTGAGTCTGTTTAAAGAATCTATTTGATTGATATATCCTATCATCACTTTACGCAGGGTGGCAAGTTCATTCTTTAAACGTCTGATTTCTGTTGCATTACTGCTCTTAACCGTGCGTAATTCTTCCAACAAGCGTTGAGTTTTAATTTGTTCCTGCTCCAATAAATTGGAGAGGGAATCGTTGGACACGGTCATCTTGAGCTCGTCGTATTGTTTGGCAAAGTCGGTATATTGATTTTCCAGGTCTTCTTTATCTAACTGAAATTCTTGGGTCAGCTCTTTATTTGTCTGTTTCTCCGATAATAATAGTATTGTAAGTCCGATCAGAAGCAATACTAAAATAGTGCTTATTATAATGAGAATTTTGTTCTTATTAGTCATTTCCGTTATACTATATAAAATGAGGATTTAGGTCTATTCCGGCTGCAAAAATAGTCATAAATTGCTAATTGCTAAAGGTGAATTGAAAGTAATTAATCATTTAACTAAATTTATTACGGAAAAATTTCTCTAATTACTTCGGGCGTTGTACTTTTGTCCCAACTTTATAACGCATATAAACAAAAACTTAGAAATTATGTCAAAAGTAACCGTAGTAGGTGCAGGTAACGTAGGTGCTACATGCGCTAATGTGTTAGCCTTTAATGAAGTGGCTGACGAGGTGGTAATGCTGGATGTTAAAGAAGGCGTTTCAGAAGGTAAGGCAATGGATATGATGCAAACTGCTCAATTGTTGGGTTTTGACACTACAGTTGTGGGATGTACCAATGATTATGCAAAAACTGCTAATTCTGATGTGGTTGTCATCACATCTGGTATTCCTCGTAAACCTGGCATGACCCGTGAAGAGTTGATCGGAGTTAATGCCGGCATTGTGAAGTCGGTTGCTCAAAACATCCTGAAATATTCACCTAATGCAATTCTTGTTGTTATATCCAATCCTATGGATACAATGACTTACTTATCTTTAAAGTCATTGGGCGTGCCTAAAAACCGCATAATCGGTATGGGCGGTGCTTTAGACAGCTCTCGTTTCAAATATTTCCTTTCTCAGGCCTTAGGTTGCAACGCTAATGAGGTAGAAGGTATGGTTATTGGCGGTCACGGAGATACGACTATGATTCCGTTGGCTCGTTTAGCTACTTACAAAGGTCAGCCGGTAGCTGAATTGTTGAGCGAAGAGAAATTGAATGAGGTAGTTGCATCGACTATGGTAGGTGGTGCTACTCTTACTAAGTTGCTTGGCACTTCTGCCTGGTATGCGCCGGGTGCGGCAGGGGCTTATGTTGTTGAGTCTATTATCCACAACCAGAAGAAAATGATTCCTTGCTCTGTATATCTTGAAGGAGAGTACGGTGAATCTGATCTTTGTATTGGCGTTCCTGTTGTATTGGGCAAAAACGGCATCGAAAAGATTGTTGAGTTGAAGCTGAATGCAGATGAGAAAGCAAAATTTGCTGCCAGTGCAGCTGCTGTTCATAAAACAAATGCTGCTTTAAAAGAAGTAGGGGCACTATAAGTTGACCTTGTTTCCAGTTAATAGGGCTGTTCCGGCATCATTTGTCGGAGCAGCTTTTTTTTGTCCACTTTAAAGACTTTAGCGGGAGTGTCGTGAATTAAATCTTTGTAGGTTTATAAAGGGAGAGTGTTATATCTTTACGTCGTTTTATTTTCAGTTTGCTATTAAGTGTTTTGTTCCAATCAAACTTCTGTTTTCTTAGTTATAGCTATACTAGCTGTTTCCTATTAAGTTTTAGATAACTCACTGTATGTCCGAAAAGGAAAAGCATAGGGTTACTTTTATCTGAAAATCTTTCACTTTTTTTGCTTTTTACTGTGACAATTCTTCAGCCCACAGCTGTGTGCCCGCCGGTTTACAGTTGTGGGCTCGCCGGCCCGCAGTTGTCCCCCCGAGAGCACACAGCTGTGGGCTGAAGTTTTGCTTTATGTATCGTCGTATTTTTTCTTCGTATTCGTGATAAATACAAACGGGTGATGGTGCAAATCTCCTTTATTACCGGGGGAATTTCTACCTTTAATGTATCTGATTTGATAGGTTACGCCATGTATGGTCTAAAAAAGCGGCTTATTGTGTTTGTATATGGATGTTTTGAATAGAAAAGAGCCTGAATCTTTAATTTTCCGCTCAAAATAAGGGGTTGATATGCCTCTTAGAGGTATTTTATTAATAATGTTCTTATAAACTGTTAATGAGTATGTTAGGCGCTTTTTATGTAAATATACGGAAAAAAAAGAGTGACGGAAGACCCTTTGCCGTCACTTGCCGTCACGCTTGTCGTCACTCGATAAACTATTGATATACAATTCATTTGTTTTATAAGTGATGGAGTGACGGCAATTTGTGTGAAAACTCCAGGTAAGAGTATTCGGTGCATATCGTTTCTGCACCATGTGATTCTTTTGGTGAGTAAGAAGAGATGGAGGTTTTAATTATCTGATGTCTGCTCCCCACATCATTTTATTTCTTAGTGTGTCGAAGAAGGAATGATTGAAACGCTTTATCACTTTTACCGTGTAGTCGGCGCGTGAGATGGACAGACGTGTTGTCTCTTTGCAGGTTTCGCTACTTCCGTCGATGGCAACGAGAAAGTTATGACTGCGGCTTTCCACTTCCAGGGTGACTTCCCAGTCGTCACAAATAACAATGGGACGCACGTTCAGGCTATGGGGGGCTACAGGAGTAATAGCTATGGTCTTACTATTGGGAACGATGATTGGTCCACCCACGCTTAACGAGTAGGCTGTGGACCCGGTGGGAGTGGATATGACCAGTCCATCTGCCTGATAAGTGGTTAAGGGGGCGCCGTTGATAAACGTATGGATGCTTATCATGGAAGAGCTGTCGCGCTTTAGTATCGCAATGTCATTAAGTGCATAAGGCGATTTCATCAAGTTCGGATCGTCACATTGCAGTTGTAGAACGCTGTGTTCCTCTACCTTATAGTGATTGTTGTAGACTTCATCCAAGGTTTCTTCTATCTCTTCCGGGGAGATGTCGGCCAGAAAACCAAGCCTTCCGGTGTTGATGCCTAAGATGGGGATGTTCTTTTGTCCTACGCGGCTGGAGGCTTTTAAGAAAGTTCCGTCACCACCCATGCTGATGGCCATATCGGCGGTGAAGTCATTTCCTTCGAACAGCTCGATAGAAGGAGCTAATTGCAAATGCAAATTTGAAGTTAGAAAATTATAGAACTCTTTGCATATACAAACTTGTGCATCGCGCTCTTCCAGTAGACGGAGCAAAGTCTCCATGTAAATAATGGGTTTCTTTGTCTGGTGAACATTTCCAAATATTGCAAATTTCATTATAAATCCTTTCTTAATGAATTGCAAATATGGTATTTTTTTCTCAATAACAGCCATTGTATTGCGATTATTTGTACTTTTGTACCAAACTATAGATCAAACAATGACTAAGTTAAGTGTAAATATAAATAAAGTAGCGACACTACGTAATGCCCGTGGAGGCGATGTCCCTAATGTTGTAAAAGTGGCATTGGATTGTGAAAACTTTGGAGCTGAAGGCATTACGGTACACCCTCGTCCTGATGAACGGCATATTCGCCGGAGTGATGTTTATGACTTGCGTCCGTTATTACGGACGGAGTTTAATATAGAGGGATACCCTTCCCCTGATTTTATTGATTTGGTGTTAAAGGTTAAGCCGCATCAAGTGACATTGGTACCGGATACGCCTGCCCAACTGACTTCTAATGCGGGCTGGGATACGAAAACAAACTTTTCTTTTTTGAGTGAAGTGCTGGATGCCTTTAATCAGGTAGGAATACGTACTTCGGTATTTGTTTCCGCTGATTCGGGAATGATAGAATATGCAGCCAAGGCCGGTGCAGACCGGGTTGAACTCTATACGGAACCTTATGCCTCTGGCTATGTGAAGAATAAGGAAAGTGCCTTGGCTCCCTTTCTGGAAGCAGCTAAAGTGGCACGTAGTCTTGGTATAGGCCTGAATGCAGGTCATGACTTGAACTTGGTGAATTTACATTATCTTTATCAAAATATACCTTGGTTGGACGAAGTGTCCATAGGACATGCATTGATAAGCGATGCATTGTATCTGGGATTGGAACGTACTATTAACGAATATAAAAACTGTCTTCGCTAATGAATTTAATATGCTTATTGGCTCAAGTAGCTCCGGCACTGACTGATTCTATCGCCGGCTCAAATCCTGTTTTGACTCCGGTAGCAACTCCTGAACAAATGAATTTGTGGAGTATGGCTATCAAAGGGGGATGGATCATGATTATTCTCGCCCTTTTGTCCGTTGTATGCTTTTATATTTTATTTGAGCGGAACTATGCTATCAGGAAAGCTGGTAAAGAAGATCCGATGTTTATGGATAAGATAAAGGATTATATTCTGGATGGAGAGATCAAAGCGGCTGTATCATATTGCCGTAGCGTGAATACTCCTTCGGCACGTATGATAGAAAAAGGTATCAGCCGTTTAGGACGTCCGGTCAACGATGTGCAGGCTGCTATAGAGAATGTCGGTAACATTGAAGTCGCTAAGCTGGAGAAAGGATTGACCATTATGGCTACTATTGCCGGAGGAGCTCCGATGATAGGCTTCTTGGGTACGGTGACCGGTATGGTACGGGCTTTCTTTGAAATGTCCAATGCCGGTAATAACATTGATATAACATTGCTTTCCGGCGGTATTTATGAGGCTATGATTACGACGGTAGGCGGATTGATTGTAGGTATTATTGCAATGTTTGCCTACAATTATTTGGTTACCCTGGTTGATGGCATGGTGAATAAGATGGAATCCAAAACAATGGAGTTTATGGATCTTCTGAACGAACCGGCACAGAAGTAATGTCAAATTATAAAATATAAAGTTTAGTGTTACAGCGCAGAGCAAAGATATCGCCTAATTTTAGTATGGCATCCATGACGGACGTCATCTTCCTCTTATTGATTTTCTTTATGATTACTTCCACGGTGGTCTCGCCAAACGCCATTAAGGTGTTGCTGCCACAAGGGAAACAGCAAACTTCTGCCAAACCCTTGACGCGGGTTATTATTGATAAGGACTTAAATTTTTATGCCGCGTTTGGGAATGATAAGGAACAGGCTTTGGAACTACAGGATTTAGCTCCTTTCTTGCAGAGTTGTGCAGCGAAAGAGCCCGATATGTATGTTGCTTTATATGCCGATGAAGCGGTTCCTTACCGGGAAATAGTAAAGGTGTTGAATATTGCTAATGAAAATCATTTTAAAATGGTATTAGCTACACGCCCGCCGGAAGATCAGAAGTAAGTAGTCAGAAAAGAACAGTATGATTCTTTTTAATTAAACCAGGCAATATTGAAATAAGGTGGATCAGAAGAAAAAAGGCAAATATATAGGATTGATTGGTGCATTGTTGGTGCACGTGGCCTTTATTGTCCTTTTAATAGTAGTGGGCTTTACACTACCTGAGCATTCGGGAGAAGATGGCATGCCTGTGATGTTGGGCGAAGTCCCTGATGCTGGAGGAGATATGGATCCTTCACTGGTGAAGGTAGATGTTATGGAGACTCCGCCGCCTGCTGAAGAACAGAGTGCAGCCGAGCAAGATATGATTACACAGGAAGATGAAGAAACTGTGGCTGTCAAACCAAAGACTGAGACCAAAAAGAAAGAAATAAAGAAACCGGAAAAGACCGCAGCCGAAAAAGCGGAAGAGGCTCGCAAAAAAGAAGAAGAGCGGAAAGAGCAAGAACGTAAAGCTGCCGAGGAAACTGCCCGCCGGCGGGTGTCGGGAGCTTTTAATAAAGGAGCTCAACTGGGAAATAAAGGGGAAACTCAAGGAACGGGCACACAGGGAAGCCCGACGGGGAATGCCTCTTCGGGAGCATTGAGTGGAACAGGAGGATATGGAACATTTAGTCTTGGTGGGCGTTCCATTGGTGAAGGAGGATTGCCACGCCCTGCATACAATGTGCAAGATGAGGGCAAAGTGGTGGTCACCATTACGGTAAATCCGGCAGGATATGTCATTGTCACAAGTATTAACAAACAGACTAATACGGTAAACCCGGCCTTGCGTAAGGCTGCCGAGGATGCAGCTAAAAAAGCCCGCTTTAACACAGTGACCGGCATGAATAATCAGATGGGAACAATAACATATTATTTTAAATTAAGATAAAGGAGGAATAACTATGGGAACTGTTTATGTCTTTTTTGCAGATGGTTTTGAGGAAATAGAAGCCTTTACGGCTGTAGATATAATGAAACGTGCCGGATTGAAAGTTGCGATGATATCGGTAACTCCCGACGAAATAGTAAGGGGTGCTCATGATATACCCGTCCTTTGTGATAAGAATATCGTAAATTGCGATTTTTTTGATGCTGATTTGCTTATGCTTCCCGGAGGCATGCCGGGTGCGGCAACTTTAGGAGAATCGGAAGACTTGCGCAAATTGCTTTTAGGTTTTGTCAAAGAACGCAAGCCTATTGCCGCAATCTGTGCTGCTCCCATGGTATTAGGCAAACTAGGTATACTTAAAGGTAAAAAAGCAACTTGTTATCCGGGCTTTGAAAAATATCTGGAAGGTGCTGAATATACGGCTGCACTCGTTGAGAAGGATGGTAATATCATTACGGGAAAAGGTCCCGGTGCCGCCTCTGAATTTGCATTTGCTGTTGTTGAATTGCTTGTTGGCAAGGAAAAAGTAAAAGAGCTGAAAGAAGCAATGTGCATAGCTTAGTGACCTATGGTGCAATATGTATTAATTGTCGCCGGAGGCAGGGGAGCACGTATGGGAGGAGAAGTTCCCAAGCAATTTCTTCTTGTAAAAGGAAAGCCTTTGTTGATGTATACTATTGAGGCTTTTTATTCTTACAACCCGCATATAAAAGTAATATTGGTACTTCCTTCCAGTCAACAGGATTATTGGGCGGACTTATGTAAAGTACATCACTTTTCCTTAGCCCATACTGTGGTCGATGGAGGAGAAACTCGCTTCCACTCTGTGAAAAACGGATTGGCTTATGTCACAACTTCCGGTTTAGTAGGGGTACACGATGGAGTGCGTCCCTTTGTTTCGCAACAGGTTATAGCTTCCTGTTATGCTCTGGCTGCTCAAAAGAAAGCGGTTATACCTGTTGTTAACGTCATAGAAACCGTAAGACATCTGTTGCCGGATGGTACCAGTGAAACCGTTGACCGTGAAGAATATAAGTTGGTGCAAACTCCTCAGGTTTTTGAGGCTGATTTACTCAAACGAGCTTACGAGCAACCTTTTGTGTCTTCTTTCACCGACGATGCGTCTGTTGTGGAAGCATTAGGCTTTCCCGTCTATCTGACGGAAGGAAATCGGGAAAATATTAAAATAACCACTCCTTTTGATTTAAGAATGGCTGAAGCAATTATTAAGTAAATGTTCGATTTAACTACACGCGACATAAAATATTTATCAGGTGTTGGTCCGCGGCGTGCCTCTGTTTTAAACAAAGAATTAGGTATCTATTCTTTGCACGATTTATTATATTATTTCCCATATAAGTATGTAGACAGGAGTAGGATTTACTATATTCATGAAATTGACGGCACAATGCCTTATATTCAACTGAAAGGAGAAATATTAGGCTTTGAGACCGTGGGAGAGGGACGGCAGCGACGTCTGATTGCTCATTTCTCGGATGGTACGGGTGTGGTGGACCTTGTTTGGTTTCAGGGAATAAAATATTTAGTAGGTAAATATAAAATTCACCGGGAGTATATTGTATTTGGTAAACCCTCTGTATTTAATGGCAGAATAAATATAGCCCATCCGGATATAGATGAAGTTTCGGAAATGAAACTGTCGTCCATAGGATTACAGCCCTATTATAATACGACGGAAAAAATGAAAAGGGCTTTCCTTAATTCTCATGCCATTGAAAAAATGATGAGTACTGTCGTTGAACAGTTGAATGAACCTTTACCCGAAACTCTTTCTCCTTCAATTATAGTTGAGCACCATTTGATGCCTTTGAGTGAGGCATTAGTAAATATCCATTTCCCGGCAAATCCCGATGCCCTTCGTAAAGCCCAGTACCGTCTTAAATTTGAAGAACTTTTTTATGTGCAGTTAAATATTCTCCGTTATGCCAGAGAACGTCAGCAGAGATATCGGGGATATATCTTTGAAAAAGTAGGAAACGTCTTCAATACCTTTTATGCGAAGAATCTTCCTTTCTCGCTGACCGGGGCTCAAAAGCGGGTGTTAAAGGAAATACGAAAAGACGTAGGCAGCGGAAAACAGATGAATCGCTTATTACAGGGTGATGTTGGCAGTGGAAAGACGCTGGTGGCGTTAATGAGCATGTTGATTGCTTTGGATAATGGTTTCCAAGCATGTATGATGGCGCCCACCGAAATTCTGGCAAATCAACATTACGGAACTATTTGTGAGTTGCTGTATGGAATGAATATCAGGGTGGAACTGTTGACCGGTTCAGTGAAGGGAAAGAAGCGGGAGAAGATTCTCTCTGACTTGCAGTCCGGGGCAGTCAACATATTAATCGGAACACATGCCGTGATAGAAGATACGGTGAGCTTTTCGTCATTAGGGCTGGTTGTAATTGACGAACAGCACCGTTTTGGAGTGGCTCAGCGGGCTCGCTTGTGGACGAAGAACGTGCAGCCTCCCCATGTACTTGTCATGACCGCCACTCCGATTCCCCGTACGTTGGCCATGACGCTGTATGGTGATCTGGATGTTTCTGTCATAGATGAGCTTCCTCCCGGACGTAAACCAGTGACAACTATTCATCAGTACGATAATCGGCGGGAGAGTTTATATCGCTCCGTGCATAAGCAAGTTGAGGAAGGACGGCAGATCTATATTGTGTATCCACTGATAAAGGAAAGCGAAAAGATTGATTTAAAGAATCTGGAAGAAGGATATTTGCATGTTTGTGAGGAGTTTCCCGAATGTAAGGTCAGTAAGGTACATGGGAAGATGAAAACAGCTGAGAAAGATGAGCAAATGCGGCTGTTTGTATCGGGAGAAGCGCAGATTATGGTGGCTACAACTGTCATAGAAGTGGGGGTTAATGTGCCGAATGCTTCTGTGATGATCATTGAAAATGCGGAACGCTTTGGACTGTCGCAGCTTCATCAGCTTCGTGGCAGGGTTGGACGTGGTGCAGATCAGTCTTATTGTATTTTGGTGACGAGCTACAAATTGGCGGAAGAGACTAGAAAACGTTTGGAGATTATGGTTCGGACGAATGACGGTTTTGAAATAGCCGAAGCAGATTTGAAGCTACGTGGTCCCGGAGATTTGGAAGGTACCCAGCAGAGTGGTGTTGCTTTTGATTTAAAGATTGCAGATTTATCCCGTGACGGTCAATTGCTTCAGCATGTGCGTCGTATAGCAGAATCTATTATCGATAATGATCCTACCGGCATTCTTCCTGACAATGAAATATTATGGCGTCAATTGAAGGCTTTAAGAAAAACGAATGTTAACTGGGCTTCTATTAGTTGAATGACGGTTAAATATACACTTTCTTTGCATTTTTATGTTGTAAAACATCTACGCTGCTATGTTGCCTATTTACAGGGAGTTATGCAGGTGTCTATTTGCTCTTTCAAAATTCGTGGTTCAAAAATAGTTAAGGATAAACTTTGGTTTTAAAGAATAAATGCTACCTTTGGGAGAATTTTTTATGAATTTAGATATTCGGAAATGAATAGGAGGTGCAGATAATAGAGGGCAGATATGACGGATATCAGAAAAAAGAATGACGAAACGAATGAATTTTAGCTACATTAAATTGGTTTTAGCTGCTACGACGGCAATGGTCAGCTTGAGTGCGTTCTCTCAGGATTTGATCGCCCGTCAAGCCCCCATTGACAGAAAACTAAAAAGTGTTGATTCACTGGCTTTACAAAAGCAAATTCGTGCAGAACAAGCCGCTTACCCGGGTTTAAGTGTTTATCCTAATTGGAGCAATGAACATGTTCAGGCTTATCGTGATGCGATTGTGCCGGATGCTTATCAGTTTGACTTGAGAGGCTTTTGTATGCCTACTAATAATACCAGAATAACGGATGTTTTTGGTTATCGTCCCCGAAGACGGAGAATGCATTATGGATTGGATGTTAAGGTGTATGTAGGGGATACAATTCGTGCTGCCTTTGATGGCAAAGTGCGTATTGTAAAGAATCAGGGACGCCGGGGATACGGCAAATATGTGGTTATCCGTCATGATAATGGTCTGGAAACTGTTTACGGTCATCTGTCTAAGCAATTGGTAGAAGAAAACGAATTGGTAAAAGCTGGAGAGCCTATAGCTTTGGGAGGAAATACGGGTCGGTCTACCGGTTCGCATCTTCATTTTGAAACCCGTTTCTTAGGGATACCAATAAACCCTGCTTTGATGTTCGACTTTGAAAAACAGGATGTGGTGGCGGATGCCTATACTTTTCATAAAAATCAATGGAATTCCGGCAGTGAGCGTCATTTAGCTTCGGGAGAAGGCTTATTCTATAAAGTGAAGCGAGGTGATACATTGTCAAGGATCGCTTCCCGTCAAGGAATCTCTATTAGCAAACTTTGTAAATTAAATCGTATCACACGCAGGACAACATTGCGTCCCGGACAGATATTACGTTGTTCATAATAATAAATAAATTCATTATAAGGAAGAGGGTGCTTTAATATAATTTAGAGTACCCTCTTTTCTTTTTCTTTTAATTATTTATACCTTTGTAGCCTATTTATAAGGAAATGAAAGATACTCGGCAGCAATTTGAACAGGTCATAGCCATTTGTCGTGATTTGTTCTCTAAAAAACTTCATGATTACGGTCCGGCATGGCGTATTCTTCGTCCGGCTTCCGTAACAGATCAAATATTTATTAAAGCAAATCGTATTAGGAGCATTGAAACTAAAGGAGTTACTTTAGTGGATGAAGATATTCGTTCCGAGTTTATTGCAATTGTCAACTATGGTATTGTTGGCTTGATCCAATTGGAATTGGGACATTCTGAGACAGCGGATATTACGAATGAAAAGGCTTTGGAATTTTACGATAAATATGCCAAGCAGGCATTGGATTTAATGCTTGCAAAGAATCACGATTACGATGAGGCATGGCGTAGCATGCGCATTAGCTCTTATACGGATCTGATTTTGATGAAAATCTATCGTACAAAGCAGATTGAAAGTTTATCTGGACAGACCTTGGTTTCGGAAGGAGTGGATGCCAATTATATGGATATGATCAATTATTCGGTGTTTGGTTTGATTAAAATAGAATTTGGAGAATAAACAAAAACATATCATCTGGAGTGTTTGGGTAAATGTCTGCCGCTTTTTGTTGGCAGTTGTGTTTATATTTTCCGGCTTTGTGAAAGCGGTGGATCCATTAGGACTCCTTTATAAAATACAAGATTACCTGACTGCCTTTGGAATGATTACATGGTTTCCGAAGTCTGTGTTGTTTTTGTTTGCCGTTGCATTGCCCGTTTTCGAGTTCTCAGTAGGTGTATTTCTTTTCTTTGGTATTCGGAAACACTTCGCTTCGACCTTGGCACTTTTGATGCTGGTGGTGTTGACTCCATTAACACTCTATCTGGCTTTGACGAATCCGGTGTCTGATTGTGGCTGTTTTGGGGACGCTTTGATTTTGACTAATTGGGAGACTTTTGGTAAAAACGTAGTGTTACTGATTGCTGCGATCTCAGTGTTTAAAGGGCGGGACTTAGTTATTCGTTTTGTTTCCGCCAAGTTGGAGTGGGTGGCATCTATATACACTTTCTTATTTGTGCTTAGCCTTTCGGTGTATTGTCTCGGCCATTTACCTATTTTGGATTTTCGCCCTTATAAAATAGGACATAATATTAAAGCGGGAATGGAAATTCCCAAGGGGGCAAAGCCCAGTGTCTTTGAGACGCTGTTTGTTTTGGAGAAGAATGGTAAGCGTGAAGAGTTTACCTTGGATAACTATCCTGATAGTACGTGGAAGTTTGTCAAAGTACATACTGTATTAAAAGAGAAAGGGTATGAACCTCCTATTCATGATTTTTCCATGATGGCAATGGAAACGGGGAATGATTTGACAGATAGTATCTTGTCGGATAAGGGATATACGTTCTTATTAGTCGCTCATCGTATAGAAGAAGCGGATGACAGTAATATCGATTTGGTGAACGAGATTTATGATTATAGTGTGGAGAATGGTTATGGCTTTTATGCTTTGACTTCCTCTCCCCGAGATAAGGTAGAGCTATGGTGCGACAGGACCGGGGCGGAGTATCCTTTTTGTCAGATGGATGAAATTACGTTAAAGACGATGGTCCGTTCTAATCCGGGTCTGCTTTTGATAAAGAACGGGACGATTTTAAATAAATGGAGTGATAATCATTTGCCGGATGAATATGTACTTTCCGATAAATTGGATAAATTGAGTATTGGTAGCCAGAAGCAAGTGAGCGATTTGCGCACGATGGAATATGTATTCTTGTGGTTTATTATTCCATTGCTATTAGTCATTGGCGTTGACATATTGGTCATAAGGCGTCGTGAAAAGAAGCAAGCGGTAAATGTGGAATAAAGACGTTCGATGAATTTGATTTTAATATTGAATATAAAGATGTTATAGGTAATAAATAAATTAACCCTTTAATAATAAAGACAAAATGAGAAAAAACATTGTTGCAGGAAACTGGAAAATGAACAAAACCCTTCAGGAGGGTATTGCTTTGGCCAAGGAGTTGAATGAAGTATTGGCTAATGAGAAACCGAATTGTGATGTAGTTATTTGTACTCCATTTATTCATTTGGCATCGGTTGTGCCATTGGTTGACGCTACTAAGATTGGTGTAGGTGCAGAAAACTGTGCAGATAAAGAATCCGGCGCTTATACCGGTGAAGTTTCGGCTGCTATGGTTGCTTCAACAGGAGCTAAGTATGTGATATTGGGGCATTCAGAACGCCGTGCTTATTATCATGAAACAGTAGCAACTTTGACCGATAAGGTGAAATTGGCATTGGCAAACGGTCTGACTCCAATCTTTTGTATTGGTGAAGTATTGGAAGAACGCGAAGCTAATAAGCAGAATGAAGTTGTTGCCGCTCAGTTAGCATCTGTATTCTCTTTGTCTACAGAAGATTTTTCTAAGATCATTTTGGCTTATGAGCCTGTTTGGGCCATTGGAACAGGCAAGACTGCTACTCCTGCTCAGGCTCAGGAAATCCATGCTTTCATCCGTTCTGCTGTTGCAGGGAAATATGGTAAGAAAGTGGCTGATGATTGTTCAATCCTTTATGGAGGTAGCTGCAAGGCTTCCAATGCAAAAGAATTGTTTGCTAACCCTGATGTTGATGGTGGACTTATTGGTGGAGCTGCATTGAAAGCTGCTGACTTTAAAGGTATTATTGATGCTTTTAATTAAAAATAAATAGAAAATCTGAGTTGAAAGTTCGTGCTATAGTACGTTATAGTAGTTGACGGACTTTCAACTCTTCTTCTCTTATCTTTGATTTAATATATTGTTTCTTATGAAAAAACTTGGCTCTCTTCTGGCAGTGTGCTTTGCCTTTATTCTTTCTGTTTCGGCGCAGAATAATATTGTGAAAAGTCTGGAACGTGATGTACCCGGACAAGGTAAGGTTTCCATTCATCAAGATCCCCGTATTGAGGCATTGATAGGGACGGTATATGTTCCATCAGGGGCAGATGACGTAAAAGTCATCAAAAGTTCCGGGTATCGTATACAAGTATACGCCGGCAACAATACCCGTAAAGCCAAGAATGAAGCCTATTCAGTGGCTTCACAAATTAAAGAATATTTTCCAGAACTACCTGTTTATACCTCTTTCAATCCTCCCCGTTGGTTGTGTCGTGTAGGAGATTTCCGCAGTATTGAGGAAGCTGATGCCATGATGCGGCAATTACGTACCACAGGCGTTTTTAATGAAGTTTCTATTGTGAAAGAGCAAATAAATATTCCATTATAATTAGTTATCATGTTAGAAAAAGAAGAAATCGTCTCTCCCATTTTGGATGAACTTAAAGCACATTATCATCAAATTATAACTCTTTTAGGTGAAGATGCCAGTCGTGAAGGATTGTTGAAAACGCCGGAACGGGTGGCTAAAGCTATGCTGACTTTGACCAAGGGTTATCATATGGATCCGCATGAAGTACTCCTCTCCGCTAAATTTAAGGAAGAGTACAGCCAGATGGTAATTGTGAAGGATATTGATTTTTTCTCGCTCTGCGAGCATCACATGCTTCCGTTTTACGGAAAGGCGCATGTTGCTTACATTCCTAATGGTTACATTACCGGTTTAAGTAAAATAGCCCGGGTGGTGGATATCTTCTCCCATCGTTTACAGGTGCAGGAACGTATGACTTCGCAAATTAAGGATTGCATTCAGAATACACTGAATCCCTTGGGGGTGATGGTTGTGGTAGAGGCCAAACATATGTGCATGCAAATGCGGGGCGTGGAAAAGCAAAATTCCGTAACTACGACTTCCGATTTTACCGGAGCATTTAATCAGGCGAAAACCCGGGAGGAGTTTATGAATCTAATTCAGCATCATTCTACATTTTAGTGGAGTACAACCCGGTCTCCCAGCCGTTTAGCCAGAATACTTTGTACGCTTCTCAATTCATTGTATCGTTTCATCAGTGAGTTGCACTTTTCATCGTCAGAAATGATTGCCGGATCATGCAAGGCTAATATCATGTGCTTCAACTCTTCGGTGACGATGGCATATTTAAAGTTGATCATTAGTCCGGGAACCAGTTCGTAGAGACGCTCTTCGTCTGTTACTATTTTCTGGTTCTTATAATGATATTTACTAAGTTGGTAACGATTGCTGATTAAGTCCGTGCTCAATCTACTGATAGCAGGATCAGGATGTGCCAAGAAGTATCGCTCGGCGGTAAATCCATTCTCTTTAATGTGGGATGCTGCTTCAGCTAATATTTGTCGGTGCAAGGGGTTATGAAAGGCCAATTCATCAACTTTCAGGTCGTTAGTGACATATTCCGTAACCGTGATAGGGATTTCTTTGCCATCTTCGTCTGCTATATTGCACATCACTCTTTCCCCATATCGTACTACCATTTGCAAGATGAGGCGTTCGTATTTATAAAATTCTTGTCCCTCTTTTCCTTCTTGGGGAATAAAAGAGGTATATTCTTCTTCCGGTATGGGTGAAGAACTGTTGCCAACCTCTTCTTCATTAATGGGGAAGGGAGGCATGTTCTCTGAATAATTAGCTGGTGCGCTTTCTTCGGCAGGGGATGGCGCACTTTCGTTCTGAGCATTGGCTCTTCTTCTTTCCCGATCTTTCTGTTCCGCCTGCCTTTCACGCTGTACTTCACGACGTTTGGCTACTTCCGAGACGAGTAACTTATCTTCAACGTGCAGTAGTTGACTGCATTCTTTAATATATACGTCACGTACAATGGCTTCCGGGATAACGGATATGCTTTGTACAATGTTGCCGATTAATTCTGCACGTTTAATGGGGTCTTTTCCTGCATCTTCAAGCAATAGATTGGTCTTGAAGCGGATAAAGTCGGTTTCATGTTCGTGTATGAAGCTTTGAAATTCTGCGGCATCGTGCTGACGGGCAAAGGAATCCGGATCTTCTCCGTCCGGAAGGAGACATACTTTAATGTTCATACCTTCTTCCAGGAGCATGTCTATTCCACGAATAGAAGCCTTGATGCCGGCCATATCACCATCATAAAGCACGGTAATGTTGTTGGTGAAGCGATGAATGAGCCGGATCTGCCCGGGTGTCAACGCCGTACCTGATGATGCTACTACATTCTCCACACCGGATTGGTGCATGGAAATCACATCCGTGTAGCCCTCTACCAGAAAGCAACGGTCTTGTTTTACAATTTCTTGTTTGGCGAAATAGATGCCATACAATTCATTACTTTTGTGATAAATTTCAGACTCGGGAGAGTTGACGTATTTAACTTTAACTCCTTTAGTCTGACTGCTGAGCACACGCCCACCAAAAGCAATTACCTTGCCGGACAGGGTATGTACGGGAAATATAACCCTTCCCCAAAAACGATCGCGCAAACGGTGGTCGTCTGTTTCGTAGCAAAGACCTGTTTTGACAAGGTATTCTTTTTTAAATCCCTTTTTAATTGCCTCCTGTGCCAGTGCGTCGTGGCTTTCGGTACAATAGCCTAATTGGAATTTTTCTATGGTATCATCCCGGAAACCGCGTTGGCGGAAATAAGCCATGCCGATGCTGCGTCCATCTACGTGATTTTTAAGTGTGTCCTGAAAGTAGTCCCGTGCAAAGTTATTTACAATGAACAAGCTTTCCCGTTCACTTTGGACCAACTTCTCTTCATTGGAGAGCTCCCGTTCCTTTACCTCAATACCGTATTTTTTTGCTAAATATTTCAGTGCCTCAGGGTAGGACATTTGCTCATGTTCCATAATGAAGTGCACCGCATTTCCTCCTTTTCCACAGGCAAAACACTTGCAGAGCCCTTTAGCTGGCGATACATAAAAGGAAGGAGTCTTGTCATCGTGAAAGGGACACAGTCCCACATAGTTCACACCCCGTTTGCGCAAAGTGACAAAATCAGATACGACATCTACAATTTGTGCCGCATCAATAATTCTGTCTATAGTAGGTTGGTCTATCATTATGCTTCAATTAGTAAAGACAAAGTTAGCATAAAAATTAGCCCTTACCAAAAAACTTTTTAGCAAGGGCTAATATATTTTTGGTAAGGGCTAAAAAAGTTTTGCTCTTTCAATAAACGCCAGCTTATTTAATGTTTTCGCGAATGCGAGTGAGGTATTTCTTCATTCCTTCGGCATCCTTATTGTTAATGATTTCCAAGAGCTTTTTCAATTCCAGGCGAATATTTTCTACTTGAGCGGGGGTACGGGGATTGAATAAAATCTCTTGTAGAAGATAATCGTCTTCATTCAATAATCCCTTGGCTATGGCCATGTGTTTTTTAAACGTAGTTCCCGGTGCTTCCTGATGTTTCATCACTGCTGCAAAAACAAAAGTGGAAACAAATGGAATGGATAATGAATAGGCTACTGTTTTATCGTGTTCGTCAAATGTATAGTCGAAGATATTCAGGTTTAGTCTGCTGTACAGGTCTTTAAAGAAGACTTTTCCCAGATGATCGCTTTCACTGATAATGATGGCGCTTTCATTGCCTAAGTTGTTAAGACTGGCAAAAGTGGGTCCAAACATAGGGTGAGTTGATACATAGCGGAAGCCGCTCTCTTCGTAGAACTTTTTCAAACCTGTCTTTACCGAAGCTATATCACTGATGATGCAGTTTTGGGGCAGTGCTGGCAATATGCTGTGAAAGGCTTCCAATGTATATTTCACGGTTACGGCATTGATAACCAGTTCAGGTTCAAACTCTTTGATCTCTTCCAGTTTTGTAAAACGGTAGGTGTTGTATACAAACCGCAATTGATGCGGATTAATATCAAACACTGCTGTTTCGTGTTCGAAACTTAGCAAGTCGGTAAAGAAAGAACCCATTTTCCCGGCTCCCAATATAAGTATTCTCATGACTTTTATCTTCTCTATTTGTTAATGATTTCCATTTGTTGTCTGACGCTTTCTTCATGTATTGCTTCGAATACTTTTTTGATGAATTCGGCATCCATACCACAAAGAGCCCCCTGTGAACCACGTTTTTCCAGAATTTCATTGTAACGTCCTGTTTGCAGAATGGTCATATCGTGTTCTTTCTTGTAAGTTCCTATTTCGCGGGCAATACGCATACGCTTGGATAGTTCCTGAATCAGATTGTTATCGCATTCATCAATTTGTTTGCGAAGTTGGCTAAGATTCTCGGTACTTTGTATTTCTTTTCTGATAACAAGTAGATTGAGAATGTAATCCAAGACATCCGGGGTTATTTGTTGGGCGGCATCACTCCATGCGCAGTCCGGATCACAATGACTTTCTATAATCAGTCCGTTGAATCCCAAATCCATCGCTTGTTGGCTTAGGGGAGCAATTAATTCACGCTTTCCGCCAATATGGCTTGGGTCGCATATAATCGGTAAATTGGGAATACGACGACGTAACTCGATGGGAATATGCCATTGAGGTAAGTTACGATATATTTTTTTATCATAGCTACTGAAACCACGGTGAATTACACCCAAGCGTTTCAATCCGGCATTATTGATGCGCTCCAGAGCGCCTATCCATAGTTCCAGATCAGGATTAACAGGATTCTTTACCAAAACCGGAATGTCCACTCCCTTTAGAGCATCTGCTATTTCCTGTACGGCAAATGGATTAGCTGTAGTACGTGCCCCTACCCATAACATGTCAATTCCTGCTTTTAATGCCTCATATACATGTTTGGCGGTAGCCACTTCGGTGCATACATACATGCCTGTCTCTTTTTTCACCTCTTTTAGCCAGGCTAACCCTTCTACTCCTACACCTTCGAAACCACCCGGTTTGGTGCGGGGTTTCCATATTCCGGCACGGTATATTTTCAGTCCCTTTTCCGCCAGCTGTTTAGCGGTAGACATTACTTGTTCTTCTGTTTCCGCACTACACGGACCGGCAATGACCAATGGGCGTTTGTCTTCTATGCCTGGTAGCAGAATTGATTCTAATTCGAGTTCCATATTTATCTTGTTTTTTAATTGTTTATTTCAGTTATACTTGTTCTTTGTGTCTTTGTCCTTGAACTATTTTTTTTGCATATCTTTTATCCTTTTCAACGCTTCTGCTAATTTAGCATCTTTGCAACAAAGTGATATGCGGATGAAGCGTTTTCCATTAGAGCCGAAAATAAAGCCCGGAGTAATGAATACGTGTGCCTGGTGCAATACCTGTTCGGTTAACTCTTCCACGTCGGCATAAGTATCCGGTATTTTTCCCCATAAGAACATTCCTACCTGATTTTTGTCATAGGTACATCCTAATGTTTCCATAATTTCCCCGGCCAGTTGGCGACGGTTATGATAGTTCCTGTTATTTCCCGTATACCATTCTGCTTCCGCTTCAAGGGCTGTTGTAGCAGCTAGTTGCATGGCACGAAACATGCCGCTGTCAATGTTGCTTTTTACTTTCAGTACCCATTGGATAAATTCAGCATTACTTGCTAGCATAGCAATTCTCCAGCCGGGCATGTTGTGGCTCTTGCTCATGGAATTAAATTCGATGCAGCACTCTTTTGCTCCCGGTATGCTAAGAATACTTAGCGGGTGGTCGTTTAGTATGAAACTGTATGGATTGTCGTTCACTATTACGATACCTTTGCGACGAGCAAAGTCCACTAACTTCTCATACAGTTCCGGTGTTGCATTCGCTCCGGTCGGCATATTGGGATAATTGGTCCACATCAACTTGACGCGGCTCATATCCATTTTGTCCAGCTCTTCAAAGTCGGGCATCCAACCATTCTCTTCCTTTAAGTTATAGTTAACAACCTCTGCACCAAGTATTTTGCTCAGTGAAGTATAAGTAGGGTAGCCCGGGTTTGGTACCAGTACCTGGTCTCCCGGATTAACAAAAGCCAGTGTGACGTGGAGAATACCTTCTTTAGAACCAATGAGTGGTTGTATTTCCGTATTTGGGTCCAGTTCCACTCCATACCATTTCCGGTACCATTTGGCAAATCCGTTGCGTAATTCAGGAATGCCCACATAAGGCTGATATCCATGTCCGTCAGGATTCTGTGCCTCCACGCATAGTGTTTGAATTGTTTTTTTCGAAGGCGGCATATCGGGACTTCCTACTCCCAAACTGATGACATCCATGCCGTCGGCATTCATTTGAGCCACTTCTTTCAATTTTCTTGAGAAGTAGTATTCACTCACACCAGCCAGCCTGTCAGCCGGTTTTATTCTAAATGCTTGATTTTCCTTCTGCATATTCCCCTAAAATTTTAAGTTCCTTAGTTAACGGTGTGATGGCTGCAATAGCTTGCTTATATTTTAATAAATCGCTAAACGCAATGTCTACGTAAAACTGGTATTCCCATTCCCTTCCGATAATAGGGAGTGACTGGATTTTTGTTAAGTTAATGCGGTAGAATGAAAGAATGGATAGTACTTGCGACAAGCTTCCTTCCGTATGCGGCAGGGTGAATACCATGCTTGCCTTATTCTGAACTTTATTGCGGCTCAGTTCATCAACCTGCCATGGATCTGCTACGATTAAAAAGCGAGTGAAATTATGCTTGTTCGTTTCAATGCCTTCTTCCAATATTTTTAATCCGTATAGTTGGGCTGCGGCTTTGGAGCAGATCGCTGCATGTCCTTTCTGGTTTTCCCGTTTGATTGTTTCGGCACTAAGAGCGGTATCCTCACTTTCCACTAACCTTATTCTTGAATGTCGTGCTAGAAATTCCCGGCATTGCATCAGTGCTATGGGATGCGAATTCACTTCCGTGATGTCTTTCCAGTCTTCTTCAGGTAGACAGGCAAAGCAATGTGAAATGCGCAACTTGTATTCTCCAATGATCAGTGCTCCGCTTTGCCGTAGTAGTTCGTTATTATGGAGTAGACTTCCTGCAATTGTATTCTCTATTGCCACCATTCCGATGGTCTGGCTGTCTTTTTTTATGGCCGCAAAGACATCCTCAAAGGTGTTGCAACAGATTAACTCTATTTCTTCTCCATTGAAATACTTATGTGCGGCAATGTCGTGATACGAGCCTAATGTTCCTTGAATGGCTATTTTCTTCATATTGTTCTTTAAAAAAAAATCCCGCATCCATGATCGGAGCGGGACTTTATATTTTTATTTAAGTTCTTTCAGTTCTTAAGCATCACTGTCACTTGACACATACAAACTCCCGCTCCACTTTGTTGCTAAAGTAAAAGTAAAAGAAGAAGTAAAATGTGTATGTAAACAGATTCATACTTGTTTTCTTATTTTGTTTTAATTTCGGGACAAAAGTAATACTTTTATTTAATATACAAGCAAAATATGATATTTTTTTGTGTTTAGTGCTATGCAAGCTTTCATATCATATAAAAACGGTCCTGGACGGAATTAAAGAAATTCCGGGAGATATTCAGGCTATCTGTCTTTTCAAATGGAGGGAGCATGATACATCTTTTCCCCTCAATGGCTCCTAAATAGTTGATATTAATAATTTGTTGCTGATTGATTTGTGTAAATTGAGTTGCTAATTTTAGAATATCCTCTGCGGTAGTGTTTCTTTTAAGTTGTATTCTCTGGTTTTCAAGGATAACTTGCCAATGCTTTTTCTCTTTGTTGTATTCAAAATAGCCGGCGTCATCGATTCTCAAGGAGCGATAACCTTTAATTGTTGTTATGAGAAAATGTGAGTTGTCTTTAGTACATAAATCAGAAAAAGATTCTTGTAATAAGTCTTTCTTCTCTTCAGTACTCATGTAATCTAAGAAGCGATTGATTACTAATTCAAATTCCGTATCGGTATATGGTTTTAGTAGATAATCGAAGGCTGATTCGCGTAGCGCTTCTAATAGATATTGGTTGTAAGCCGTATAAAAAACGACATGCATTGGCCAATTCAACATTTCTTTGAGTTCTCTTAATAAATCCAAACCATTGATTTCTGGCATTTCCACATCTAGAAAGAGTAAATCAGGCTGATCTTTTAATATAAATTCTTTGCCAATAAAGGGATCTTGAGTTGTCTTTAAAACTTTTATTTTATTGACGTTTTGCAAAGAAGTTATTAGATTCGATATACCTGTTAGTTCATCATCGATAATTATAGCAGTATACTTGTCTTTCATATGTAACTGAATTTAAAATGATAAGGAATGAATATTTCTACTTTGGTTCCGGTTTCGTATGGCTGTTCATCGCTTATGTTGTGAATAGATACTATTATTCTGTGACTGTTTTTAGCATTTAGGAGTTGTATGGATTGCCTCAAGACCTTGAGTCCTGTTCCTGTATTGGAGTCGGAAGTTATTATATTAGGGTGGTACCCTTTTCCATTATCAACGATAAAGATCTGTGTACCTTGATCTCTTTTGATAATTCTTATTATTAGCTTCTTTTGTCTGTTAATAGAAGATAAGCCGTGTTTTATTGAATTCTCAATAGGTATTTGTAGCATCATAGGCAGTATTTGTGTGTTTTCTGTATCAATTTTTTGCTCGATGTCCCAAGTCATTATAAAATCATTACCTATTTTATGTTTGCTTAGTTCTATATATGCTTGTGCGAATTCTATTTCTTCTTTCAGGCTGATGCTGATTTGCTCGGCCATATCCAGACTTTTACGTAATAATTGTGCTAACGTATATAGGTGGTTCTTTTTTTTCTCGTCAAGCCCTTGCATTTCATTGTTTAAAACATTGAACATGAAATGAGGTGAGATTCTATTGCGAATATTGCTAATCTTTAGTTTTAAGATTTGCTCAATATATTTGTTCTTTTGTATATAAGTCTTTTTTTTTATGATATGATATTCCAAAATGGCACCTAAAAGGCTAAGTATTGACATAAGTATCCAAATGCATGTGCTTAATTTAAATGTTCGTACTTCAGCTTTTTGTTGCTGTATAATTAGACTCTTTTTCATTAGGTTACTATCTTGCTTGTAGCGCATATCTAGTTCTGTAATTCTTTTTTGTGTTCTGTCATCACGGAGAGAGTCGCTTAAAATTGTATTCTGTTTTAGATAAGAATAAGCATCCTTGTAATTTCCCTCTTTTAAAGATAGTTTTTCTAAATATTTTAAGCGAATGGATATAATATCAGGAGTTATATTTTCATTGCTTTCAATTTGCTGCTTAATTTGATAGGACAAAGCTATTTTTGTTTGAGCTATGGCCAGCCCCATTCTTATTGTATTTAGATAATATAGCGCACTTTGGTGATTGATACTTTTAAAATAGGGTTCTGCTTGATTTAAATAGTGTTTGCAAGAATCAAACTTGTGTAAATTGAGATATACATCAGAGAGATTAGTAAATACTAAGTTTTTATAATAATTATATTTAGTGTTACTTAAGTATGTCTCGGCTCTTTTAAACCATATAAGAGCATGCTTATATTCTTGTTTGTAATAGTAGTAGTTCCCACGATTGTTGCAGAAAAGGACTTTTTCATCAAATCTTCTGTTCTTATAGTCTATTTCTGCACGTAGATAATATTCATTTGCTTGCTTGAAATCTCTTAACTCTAAATAAATATCTCCTAACCCGCAATATAATGGAAACTTTAGATTTGTCATATTTAGTGAATCAGAAATGAATAGACCTAACCTTAAATAATATGTGGCTGTAGCTAAATTTCCCTTAGCTTTATATTGATCAGCTAAGTTGATGTAAATATCTGGTTTATTTTCGCTTTTTGGAGAATATAATAGGGCTTTATTCAGGTATAATATCGCGGAATCAGGTTGATTCATTAGTGAATAATAAACGCCATATGCATTATTAATAGACGATAAGAGCTGTCTCTTTTGTGGACTTTGAGGTTGGGCATTTAGAAATGATAAAGCTTTATTTTTCATTACAATACCAGAATCATATCTGTTTTCTAGTAAGAATGTTGTGGAGTAGGCTTCGTATGCATCATAGTAGCACATACTATCTTGAGCATATATCATTGCTTCTCTTAGTAGCTTTTGGGCTAATGGAACATTCGTGAAGAGTAGTTTTCTACCTTCATTTATTAATAGATCAGATTTCTGTTCCAATTTATTAATTCTTATTGGATTGCTATTACATGAAAATAATAAAGATAATATGAAGATATATATAATTATATTTAAATTAAGATGCATCTGTATATTCTCCATTATTGAAATATTTTGTTTGTTTTATTTAGCTACACAAATATATAAATATATTTATATATTTGAATAAACCCGTTGGCGGAATTAAATTAGCGCATATTTAATCCTTCCAATAGGTCTATTGTTCATTTTGTTGATGTATTGCAAAATCGTAAGAGCGCTAATCTTACTGATTATCCTAGTAAAAATCCCATTGACGTCTTTGGCATAATTCCTTATCATCATGAACTGGTCACACATCTGCGAAAAGAGTGTTTCAATTCTTTTCCTTGCTTTAGCAAAAGGAATAAATGTTGGCTTCCAATTCTTTTGATTGAGTCTGTAAGGTACTTCCAGTTTAATGTTAGCACTTTCAAATAAATCCAATTGTACCTCAGTTCCAATATATCCTTTATCACCAAACAGGCTACAATCCTGATATTCATACTTTACATCCTGAAGATAATGAATGTCATGAACGTTTGCCTTTGTCAAATCAAAGGAGTGTATCACACCGTTTAATCCACAGACTGCGTGTAGTTTGTAGCCATAGTAATAAAGTTTTTGTGAAGCGCAATATCCAAATGCAGGTGAACGTTCATAGTCATCTTTGCCAACTTTGCAGCGTTTAGCTCTGGCAATACGACAAACCTCTATTGGCTTTGAATCTATACAGAAGAATTCTTCCCCACCATCAATTTCAGTCACAATTCTTTCGCGTATCTCTTTACAGAGATTGGCTGTGAGTTTCCTACGATCATTAAATTGTCTTCTTGAAATTAGATGTGGCAGCTCATTGGAGTATTCTCCTAGTTTGGAAAATAAGTAGTTTTCACTATCCAAACCAATAGACTCCATCGTAAGGCTAAGAGAAACTACTTCTAAATCAGAAAAACGAGGAACAACTCCGGGGCGAGGTATGTTACCGTGTTCGGTTACAAGATTATCAGAAAACTCCTTGCAAATGTGGAGAAATTTTGCGAATATTGCATATAAGTTGTGCATAGAGTGATGACATATTAAAAGTTTGCTCACTTCTAATATACTAAATATCACGAATATGTACAACTTATTTTAAAACATCTTATTAGATAATTAATTCCGCCAACGGGTTTGAATAATATATTGTATCTATATACAAATAAAATATTTAAGTCCTACTAATAAAAAGGAGCTATCTGTTTTTTATGTTTAGACATCTCTTCATACTGCATATTTTATGGAATTACTACTATAAATATTTTCCGTAAGTTTTATAATAAAACTTATTAACCGTTTTTTTAAGGAGATATGTGGTGCGGTAATATTCTATTTACGATCTGGTTTTCTCCTTATTACGCTTGGTCGTTTCAATTTAAATCATAGCAAGCTCGTTGTATTCTAAATTAGTTGAGCTTGTTCCAGAAGTTCAATCTGCCTTCTTTGTATTATATATGTTTCATAGTTATGAAAAAGGAAAACCTGTCGACATGGCAGGTTTTCCTGTATTAACTGGGCATTATTTCATTTTAACATTCGTCATAATTTGATATTCAGTTCTTGATAATTATTGTTGGAATGTCATAATGAAAGGAGTTTCCATCTTAACTTTGACGCTATAACCGAAGTTGTCTTCAAATGTCAGTTGGATCATTGTTGAAACGTCTGCTCCTTGTGATGCATTAGATTTAGATTTCATTTGGATATACTTAGATGATGCTGTTACATTAGTTGTAACTGTACCTGTTCCATCATTTTTATCTGTAAACCCTTCAAATTCATAGTACTCATCAGTACGTTCATTGTTATTCGTCAAGAAGTGCAGCGTTACAGATTTCATATAAGTATTTTCTTTTGTATTCGCCGTGTTCATCTTAGTCAAATCGAGTGGATCGTTATACCAGTCGGTAATTTTAAGATCACTCAACGCAATGTAAGATGGTTTATTTACAGCGCCAGGATATGTAACTTTTGGGGCTGAATTTTTCCATGCAAATGTACAGTCGTGTACATAGTTACCGAATTCAATTGTGAAGTTTTCTCCCCATGATGGCGCAAAATCTTTGGGTGTAGTTCCAGTTCTGCTAATCGGACCATAGTTATAAGTAATGGACATTGGGAACTTAGTGCCAAATTTCGCATCTTTCGGGTTCACATAATTTGCAGGAGCTGTGAGCATGTTTGTTGCAGGAATATAACCAATAATATTTGACGTTGCGTCTTTTTCGTCAAATTTTAGATTGGCATAACCTGCTCCATTGTTGTCAATGCCGTGCCATACATTCTTCATATCATATTCTGCTTGAGCATTGGCATTAACCGGATAAATTTTCAGATTCTGATTAACCAAGATATTAGTGAATGGATATACGGTAGCTGGGAATGACGGTAATACTTTAGAGAATTTTATTGTTGCAATAGCTACAATGCCGGAAGTCGGATTCTTAGCGGTAATAGTTGCAGTATAAGTTACTCCATCTTTCATAGCCGAAGGCGGAACATTAACCATTGCTACTTTAGCTACATTCGTGATAGCATCGGTATTGATTAAATGAGTAGCGTCAGTTAGCAAACCTATAATTGTATTGTTCTTATCTGTGAAGACAAACTTAGAGTATGCACTAATAAAATCAGTGGTAACATTATCGCCATCTGCGTCTTTAATAATCAACTGATATGTACCGCCTTTGGCACGCGTCCAGTTTGCAGTAGAGAAGGCATCTGCCTTACTTGCTATGGTTGTGGCCAATGTGGTGACAATCTTAGAATCCATTGTTAACGTTAATTTGGCTACATTTTGAGCTGTTTCACCTACATAAACATAGAAAGCTTTTCCATCTGGATCAACTAAAGAACCGTCGTAGTTAACAGCGTAGACACGGAAACCAATATAGTCACCGTCGGCTTTAGCCTCTCCAGGTATTGTAAGCTCTATGGACGAACTGCTTGTCACCGTATTTAGCCCTTCTATTTTATAAGATTTCCATGCGTTGAACTCTGAAGGTGCGCTTTCTACTGCAGCTATAGTATCTAATCCTACATAGAAACCACGAATATTTTCCTTGTCTACATCATCGATATTAACTGTAAAGGTTTGGTCGGATTTTACATTATAAGCGGTTTTATCATTTCTAGCATCTTCAGTATCCGCAATCTCATTATCATTTGTCGGTACTGCTTGAGCTTTATTTTTCCACTTGTATTCTGTATAAAGGACAGGAGTTCCATCTTCGGAGTTAGATTTATTATCTCCGCTCCAGCGGTTTCTAATGTCTTTAATGGGAGTGTTGTCAACATTAAAGGATAATTGACTCGAAATTGCTTTATTGTCAGAAGATAATGTTATTCCATATTCAGATACAACTTCCCGGGTTTCATCACTGCCTTCTACTGCATTATCATTAATCATTACTGCATATAGAATCGGTTTATCAACAGCACCGTCTTTTTTATATGTATTGGCGGCTGTTTCGTATGCTTTTTCATCATAGTCATTAACCAGTTTTACAGAGACTTTCCATAGACCATTGGCAGATATACCTCTGGTTAAAAGGTTTGTATAAGGCTCGATCTTTTCGATATTTAATAATCCATTCAAGTCTTTCATCTCGCTGTTCACCAATCTGATCATACTTTCATTTAGAGTAGCATTAGTAGGAGATACACGGATAATAAAAGAATCTTCCCATGTCTCTTTAGCATCTTTTGTGAAAGATATTGGTTCACCGGCTAATCCTTGCCCAAAAATATAAGTTCTGACGGCTTTGGCAGAAACTAAATTAAGACTCTTTATGCTATTATCATTTGTTGCATATAGAGAAACATGCGTAACCATTCTGTTTAGTGCTGCGGAGAGAAGATCCCATTTAGCACCAACCGTCTCTGTTACTTGCTCTGCAATTTCCTTAATTTTAGCTTCGGTCAATTGGCCATTTTCTAACTTCAATAAATCGGCTTTCAATTGATCGATAGCAGCTTTATTGTCAGAAGCAGCGTCTTTATTCTCCTTGACGGCTTTATCATATTTTGTTATGGCGGCTTCTTGGGAGTCTTTCAAGGTATTTAAATCAGTTATTAACTGATTGATTGCTTCCTTATTCCCTTTAACAGCTGCATCATTGCTTGTTTTATACTTTTCTAAGGCAGCTACCTGAGCTTCGACAGCAGTAAGTCTTTGTCCCAAAGTAATAAGTTCGTCTTTTAACTCTGCACTTATACTTGTAATTTGATCATTTAAAGCGGCATCAGCATTGCTAAGTTTGTCTAGGGCTGATTCTGTAGTTGTTTTGAATGCTTCCAGAGTCTCAACGCGTCCTATTACTTTGCTCATAGTTTCCTCTGCCTTAGCAGCTGCATCTTTCACAGCCTTAATGTCATCGGTATTTGCTTTGATATCTGCCTGTAGTTCAGCTTGTACTGTTTCCAATTCCGCCTTTGCTGTTTCAATCGCTTTCTGCTGTGCTGCAAGTGCAGCTTTTTCAGCGTCATCCTTGGCATTATTGATGGCCGATTCTAGGTCATCTTTTGCCGATTGCAAATTACTTATAGAGCTGTCTATAGTAGTAAGTTTACTACTCAAATCGCTCTTCTGGTTATCAATTTGTTCTTGCAAATTATCTATGTCATCATCATAGTCTTTACAAGAAACAAAAGTTCCTGTAGAAGTCATTAGCATGGCTCCAAACAAGATTACACTTAAATACTTTTTGTTCATAATTGAAAAACTTTAAATTTATAAATTTAAATAATGAAAAAGTGAATAATTTTGTATCTTAGAGATTCTTATTAAATACTTCTTTATGGTTTATATTACTTCATAGTTAAATATTAAAGGGATATTATGCTAGAATAAAAATTAGCTCAAGAATAAAGTAAGTAGTAAAACAGCTTTTCCTTTATATGTATAAGATAGGGCATAATATATCCATTGTTTATTTTTATTGTGCGAATTTATGTAAAGAAATGATGTACGGCAAACAGCATATTGGCCATGTTGCGGTTATAGTGCATTTTGGATGGTATATGTTGCAATAATATGTAGTTATGTTGCATTAAAAATGTTTATATAATGAAGAGAAAAATAGTAGATAGCAAATGGAAGGATGCTTTTATCTCATTAACTAAAATTGATTGGGGGATAAGAAGAGGAGAGTTTATTATAAAGTCCTAAAAGACTATATCAGAAATTACATTTCCTTTTATTTTTCTTCATGGAAGTAAAATGTTGTTTTGTCTATATTATTTGCCGATATGTTATATCTTTGTGTCGTACCTTTAAAAATCAAATCGTTTTGAGTAGAATAAGAACATATTCGCAAGGAGAGGAATTAGCAAATGCTTTGTCTCATGCTGCGGGTATTCTTCTAGGAGGAATTGCGGCCTATGTCCTTTTATCAAAGGCTTTTCTTCATGGCGGGGGCTTGTGGGAAGTCGGTAGTGTGCTTGTTTACCTTTTCGGAATGCTTTCCTGCTATACAGTATCAACTTTGTATCATAGCCGCAGGGAGGGAAGGAGGAAGCAGTTGCTTCAGAGATTTGATCACGCATTGATTTATGTGCACATAGCCGGAACATACACTCCCTTTACCTTGATCACACTTAGAATGGAGGGAGTATGGGGATGGTCCTTATTTGCTTTTATATGGCTTTCGGCACTTATCGGTGTATGGATCAGCTTTAGAAAATCAACCAAACATAGTTATGTGGAGACGGTCTGTTATGTTGTGATGGGATGTTCCATACTTATTGCTTTTAAACCGTTGATTGGCGCCTTAGGTAGAAATGGGGAGCTGGCTTCCTTGTATTGGCTTATGGGTGGTGGAGCTTCTTATATTATTGGTGCGGGGTTTTATTCGCTGGTTAATATAAGGTATATGCATACTGTTTTTCACTTCTTCGTTCTCGGAGGAAGCTTGTGTCATATCATTGCAATCTATTTAATTCTATAATGATCTCTTCAAACAGACTATTTTTTATTTGGGAGCTATCCGGACAATGACTTGTATGGGGCGATGGTCTGATGCAACAGGTTCTTCAATTACTTCCCTCTTTTGCACGTTAAAAACATAATCGTTCTTCTTGTAGCCGTAGATGTAGTCAATGCATTCATCCGGATGATTCGCAGGGAATGTGCAGGCGCTTGTCTCATTTAACGGGGTGAATATCTTCCTCAGTTTTTGTTGAGATTGGCTTGTAGGGCGGGAGTTCATATCTCCCGCCATTAATATGGGCTTCTTTATCCCTTTCAATGCTTTCTTTATTAAAGGTACGGATGCCAGCTGGTCTTGTGGAGTGAGCGACTGGTGGGTGGCACAAAAGACATAGTCCTTGTATTCAGCTATAATCATAGTGCGCTTCTCTTCACGTCCGGGCATTGGAATAATCCGGCATTGCAAAGGTTGCTCTTTGGACAAGATACCTATGCCGTAGCTTCCTCCCTGAAAATGAATAGCGGATGCATAGAAAGCATGCATTTGAGTACGCTCTTCTAATTCCTGCAGAACAAATTTGTCGTTCCTTTTGGTTACGCTATCTAATTCTTGTAGCGAAACGATGTCCGGAGACGTCTTGTTAATGACATCGGCAATGCGTTGATAGTCGAGCTTTTTATCCATTCCGATGCAGTTATGGGTATTATATGATACGATGTTTACCGTAACGTTCTGTGCCAATGCAGCGGTAGCAGAAAAAAGAAAGCAAAAGAAGAATTTAATACTTGTTTTCATAGATGATGTATTTTGAATTTAGAAATTAAAGTCCCAGAATATTGCTACTTGCATTATTCCCCTGTAGATTCCCATATTCACCGCTAATGCTTTGGGCTTTCTTAGGGCTTAATTCCAGTCCTTTTTTCATATCTTCAATGGATCCCTCTTTATCCCCATTCAGCAATTTGGCTTTCCCCCGTTCATGATAGGCTTGGGCAAAGTTAGGATTCAGGTCAATGGCTTCATCAAAGACCTCAATGGCTTCAGTCATCTTCTTGGCGTTGATGTAAAGTTGCCCTAAAGCGAGGAATGCTTCTTCGTTAAAAGGATTTAGTTCGGTGATATGTCGATAATCTTTTTCTGCTTCTTCCGCCTTTCCGATAGCTTCTTTTACCTTTCCACGCAGAATTAAAGCACTTTCTTCTTCCGGGTTTTGTGACAGGATGGCGTCAATATCCTCCGTAGCATCTTCGTATTGTTCTAGTTTGATGAGTATTTCAGCGCGTAGCAGACGGGCCTCACTGAAATCGTCTTTCAGGAGGATAGCTCTGGTGAGTTCTGCGATGGACATCAACCAATCCTCCAACGCTTGATAGGCTTTACCCAGAAGATAGTGGGCGGTCGCATTCCCTTCTTCAATTTCAATCGCCTTATTAACTACTTCTGTCATCGTTTGGTAGTCCTCTTGCAGAAAACAAACATTGGCCAAAGAGAGGTAACTGTCTATATGTTCAGGGTCCAGGTTAATCATTTGCTCCAGCAAACTTTTTGCCTCATTTAAATCGCTTGTCTGGATGTAAATCTGAGTCAGATAGCTCATGGTCTCAAAATCTTCCTCCAAAGCAAGGGCTTCTTTGAAGCATTTTATAGCATAATCCGGGCGTCCCATGCGTTGCGCTCTCATGCCATCGTACTTGAATATTTCGAAGTTTTTTTGATCGTTCTTTTGTTTTTCGGTTTCCGGATCTTCTGCTTTACCGGAAAATAAAGATTTTAGGAATTCCATATTATACTTGTTTTGATCGGGATATTTATGTTAGTTGCCGCAAAAATAGTGAATTATTCCGTTGTTGGCAATTATTTTCTTTTCTTCCAGCAGGAGTCTTATAGCTTTGCTTATGATGTCTTTGTCTGCGTTTATCTGTCCCGCTATGTCAGCGGGGGTCAAAGGCTTGGCTGAAACTAATGCGAGTATTTCCTCTATGACTTCCTCTATACTCATCTCTTTTTCGTTACCGATGGCTTTCTGTTGCCCGATGCATGCATCACATAATCCACAGTTATGTTCGTTTCTCTCTCCAAAGTAACGGAGCAACATTCTGCTGCGGCAAATGGTATTGGTGGTGACATAATCTATCATGGCCTGAATGCGCGATTCGTAACGTTCTTTTCTCTCTTCGTAAACGCTTTTAGAGATAACGAGTTGGTTGGAATCCACCCGTTCGCGTGTATATATGATATAAGGCGTTTTTTTGTGCGGAATGTAACTTAGTATGCGTAGTTTGGAAAGCTGGATCAGGATTTCGTAGACTTGTCGCTGGGTTAATCCGCTACGTACGGCAATGGAGGCTTCGTTAATATAGGTGTAGTCCGTAAATAGGCCCGTATAAGAGCGGAGTATAATCTGGATGAGCTTGTCTGTCACCTCATTTATTCCATGCAGTTTATATAATTCATCACGGCGTATAGTGAATAATAAGCGGGAAGCATTATCCTGTTCTCCGGTATACTCTATGTATCCCGCTTGGGCTAATATTTTTAAGGCACTGTCTACTTGTACCGGAAAGTATTTGAATTTGCGGCAGAAGTCTTCAATGCTAAACTCGCGGACACATTCCAGCCCGTCGCCCATTGCCATTTGGTAATAGTACTGCAAATGCTCGTATACTTGTTTGATGTATTCTTTTTCGGGAAAGGTGTCGGGTATGCGCTTGTTTAAAGTGGTTTTATCCGACTTTGCATATAGTATGATGGCGTATGCTTTTTCACCGTCACGTCCGGCGCGTCCGGCTTCCTGAAAATAAGCTTCGGGGGAATCTGGTAAATCAAGGTGGATGACAAGCCGTACATCCGGTTTATCAATACCCATTCCAAATGCATTGGTTGCTACCATTACCCGACTTTCACCGGTTTGCCACCGTTGTTGGCGTATATCTTTGGTAGCATCATCCAATCCGGCATGATAGAAGTCGGCGGTAATGTCCTCATTATTTAATAATTCTGTAATTTCTTTTGTACGACGGCGGTTACGGACATAGATAATGGTACTTCCCGGTACACTACGGAGTATATGGAGTAATTCTCCGGTTTTGTTTTCTGTATTCCGAACGACATAAGCTAGGTTCTTGCGCTCAAAGCTCATGCGGAAAACATTATCTTCCTTGAAATGTAATCGAATCTGAATGTCTTTAATGACTTGGGGAGTAGCGGTAGCAGTCAGTGCCAATACCGGTACTCCGGGAAGCAGGTCACGAATTTCTGCAATTTTAAGATAGGCCGGGCGGAAATCATATCCCCATTGCGAGATGCAGTGGCTTTCGTCTACCGTAATCATACTTATCTTCATTTTAGCCAGTTTGACACGGAATATCTCGGTAGCCAACCTTTCCGGTGAGATATACAGAAATTTATAGTTGCCAAAAATGCAGTTTTCAAGCGTAACGACAATTTCATCCCTTGTCATGCCGGAATAAACGGCTAGTGCTTTTATGCCGCGTTTTTTCAGGTTTTGTACCTGATCTTTCATTAAAGCAATAAGCGGCGTAATGACAAGGCATAAACCTTCTTTAGCTAGAGCCGGGACTTGAAAGGTTATGGATTTACCTCCGCCCGTAGGCATTAGTCCCAAAGTGTCTTTGTCTTTGCCTATGCTGGTAATAATATCTTCCTGAATACCCCGGAAGTTATCGTATCCCCAATATTGCTTTAAAATATCGCGGTAAGGCATGTGTGAATGGCTGTCAATTAGGATTTATATCTTCTATTTGTAATTGTACTTCGCCCCTTTTATGTGTATTTTCTTCGATAGAATAGCAGATGTCGAATGAGCGTTTAGTCTTGATAAAACGCACATGAGAACTTTGTCCGAAGGCAATGCCATTCATTACATTATTCGATTTGTTATCCACTAATTCCAGCTTGATGTGCTCTTGGCCACGTCCTACAACTTTACTGGTACCGTAATCATAAACATTGTGCGTACAAAAAATAGGCTTGGTGTTATCCGGTCCGAACGGATTAAACTTTTTAAGGTCATTAAAAAACTTCGGGGTGATGTCCCTGAAGTCTATTTCTGCGTCAATGTCTATGACTGCGCTTGTCTGTTCCGGTAGTATATGCTGTGATACGTATTCTTCAAAGCGTTCGGTGAAAGCCTGCACATTCTCCACCTTCATTGAAAGTCCGGCAGCGTAGGTATGTCCGCCGAAGTTTTCCAGTAAATCACGGCAATATTCCACAGCTTTATAGACATCAAAGCCGGACACGGAACGGGCGGAACCGGTTGCCATATCATCCGTACGTGTCAGTACTACCGCTGGACGGTAATAGATTTCCGTCAGGCGGGATGCCACTATTCCTATTACTCCCTTGTGCCAGTCTGCATTATAAATCACGATGGAACGGCGGTCAGACAAACCATCCAACTCAGAGACAATTTGATTGGCCTCTTCCGTCATGGTTTTATCCAAATCCTTGCGCGTTTCGTTGTACTGGTTTATTTGTCTTGCTTTCTCCAATGCGGTAGCAAAATCTTTTTCTGTTAAGAGCTCCACGGCTTCTTTCCCATTTTGGATGCGCCCCGATGCGTTGATGCGTGGTCCTATCTTAAAAACAATATCACTGACGGTAATATCCTTATCGGCCAGACCGCATACATCAATAATCGCTTTCAGACCTACACTGGGATTGCTATTGAGCTGCTTGAGTCCATGATAGGCCAGTATCCGGTTTTCTCCCATAATGGGGACAATGTCCGATGCAATACTAACTGCTACTAAGTCGAGCAGAGGTATGAGATGATGAAATTCAATGCCATTGTTTAAAGCAAATGCCTGCATGAATTTAAAACCAACTCCGCATCCTGATAAATGTTCATAGGGATAAGTATTATCCTCACGCTTTGCGTTCAATATGGCTACGGCAGGTGGCAATACCTCATCGGGTACATGGTGGTCGCAGATGATGAAATCAATGCCCTGTTTCCTAGCGTAAGTTATTTCCTCAACTGCTTTGATGCCGCAATCCAATATGATAATCAGTTTTACCCCTGTCTCTTTTGCATAATCTATGCCTTGTTTGGAAACTCCGTACCCTTCGTTGTAGCGGTCGGGGATGTAGTAGTCAATGTTCGAATAGAACTGTTGAATAAACTTGTATACAAGAGAAACTGCTGTGGTACCGTCCACATCGTAGTCTCCGTAAATCATAATGCGCTCTTTCTTTCCCATTGCCTTATTCAGGCGTTCCACAGCAATGTCCATGTCTTTCATAAGAAATGGATCGTACAGGTCTGGCAATTGCGGGCGGAAAAACTTTTTAGCTTGTTGGGCTTTTGTTATTCCACGTTTTACTAACAATCTGCCAAGTATCGAACTAATGTTTAGTTCCTGGGCTAATCTTTTGCTTGTTTCCTCCTGTTCGGGTGTAATGGGTTGATAATTCCATTTGTGAGTCATTTTATATATTGTTTTTTCTTTTTTCTGTCTCGGGGGTACTAGAATATGTATAAAGATATTTTTTCCCAACAAGCTGTAAAAGTACGAAAAAGTATGGATAAAAGGGAAGAAACTTCTGGAAAACTTTTGGAAAAGGTCCGGGAGATTGTTATTTACCTATTTATGGTTATCTTTGTTATAGTAGAAACTTAGAGAGAAAAAGTATGTTGACATTTATTTCTTGTGCTAAAACGATGGCTATATGTTCCAGGGTGGAAGTTCCGGAAGTTACTGTGCCACAGTTTCAGAAAGAAGCTGTACATAATGCACTAGATATGGCACAGTTCTCTGCCAGTGAACTTGAAAAATTATTGCGTGTCAATCCCAAAATTGCAGCTGAGAACTATTTACGCTATCGGGATTTTTTTTCAGATCATAATGTCTCTGTTCCTGCTCTTTATGCTTATACGGGGGCTGTGTTTAAACGGATCAATCCGGCTGATTTTTCTGTGGATGATTTTCTTTTTGCTCAGGATCATTTACGTATAACGTCGTTCTTGTATGGTCTTTTATGTCCGTTGGATGGCATCAAACCTTATCGTTTGGAAGGGGATGTACGTTTGCCGGAAAGGGGAGGCGTGACGATGTTTGATTATTGGAAGCCTTTGCTAACCGGGTATTTTATTGATACCATTAAAAATCAGGGGGGAGTTTTGCTCAATCTGGCAAGTGATGAAATGAAAGGGTTATTCGACTGGAACAGGGTGGAACGGGAAGTGCGGGTGATTAGTCCTGAGTTTCAGATCTGGAAGGATGGGAAACTGAAAACAATTGTTATCTATACGAAAATGTGTCGGGGTGAGATGGTTCGTTGGGTTGTGAAAAATCGCATAGAAAATCCGGATGAGTTGCGCACTTTTATGTGGGATGGCTTCAAGTTAGACGGAAGCCGTAGCGGGAAACACAACCTCTTGTTTACTTTAGAATAAGAGGTTTGGAGGCTCTTTTCTTACATTGGAGAAGAGCATAATGCCTAAATCTGTTTCGTAAATATATGATGATTTTTTTTTATAAAGAGCTCGAATATAATAGCCTGTATATTGGTTGTTTATTAATACACTTGAGAACTCTACGAGGAACGTCCAGTTAGACTACGAGGAAGACATGCTTCCTCTATGAGGAACAGGTTCTTCCTCGTAGAGTTTCTATTTCTTCATCTGGATATTAAACAATGAGTCAGCAGAATGGCTAGTATAACTGCCTGATAAAAATAAAACAGTAAAGATAGAGAGAGAAACTATCAATACTGTTTTATGAAGAAAGACAATTTAAAGAGTTACGTTATCTTCCTTTTATTAATTTAGTAAGTTGGGATTGGCGTCAACTGCTTCCGTAGGGAAAGGAAGTACATATCGGCTATCACCTTTTTGGAGAGTATATTGTTCTCCGTCAAATTCTTTTTTTATTTCGGGTTTTCCCCAATAATGCAGATCATACCATCTGAATCCCTGACAAGCCAATTCTCTGAACCGCTCGTTTGCGATGTATCCGATAAATGTATCTTTATCCATGAGGTCAATTTTAGCGGCTTCCGTAGTGTAATAATCTGGTGTTAAGCGGGTGATGAGTAATTGCTTCAGGTAATCTTTGGCCTTGTTTAAATTACCATCAGATGTCTGTGCTTCTGCGGCAGCCAGAATGAGATAGAATTCTGCAGTTCGCATGGATACTTTATTATCCATTTTATATCCTAATGCACATTGATAGTCGGAGCCATCTGCTGTGAAGTATTTATTAAAGCGAAGGTCTTTCTCCTTGTTATAGGCATTGATTAATTTCTCTGAAATGTGGAACTTATTCTTTAAGGACGAGTAAAAGGTTTGTTCCATAGCCAGTACATTCTCGTCGGATGCATAGTTTTGTGGAAGCACTGCGTCGGCATTGTTCAAATCTATCAGGGTATGATCCAAGTCATAAGCTTTTTTGGCATATTCCTTTGCTTTATCCCAGTTCTGTGTATAGGCATAAACACGGGCGGCAAACCCATAAGCCGATACTTTGGAGAAACGATAGTTTAGACCTTTGGGCTGTTCGTCCACATTGAGCAGGGCGATGCCTGCATCAATGTCGGAGAATATTTGCCGATACACTTCGTCTATGGTATTGCGGTCATAATTTTGCCAAATATCAATAGTGGTAGCCAACGGAATTGATTTCTTGTTTAAATTCTCTTCACTATATATATCGGAGTACAGGCTGACAAGACCGAAGTGCATGTAAGCTCTCATCAGATAGGCTTCTCCCCGTAATTGGTCAAGTTCGCTTTTTACCGCATTAGTTGCGTCTTGTCCGTTGATAATAATCTGATTGGCATTCAATATGGCTTTATAAAACTGTTGCCATGGAAATTCAAGTGTGTTATCATCCGGATTCACATCGTTCCAGGTGAATATGCTTTGATAGGGTAAATAATCTCCCCAGTCATCATAGATCAGTTGCAACTCGTCTCCTCTTACCGTACTCAATGAACGGTCGGTGGGGACTGTCTCATAAGCATTGGTCATGAGATCCCGGAAATCCTGAAATGTAGTGGGGATTACTTCTCCCACCGGTTTAATATCCAGAAAATTATCGCAGGAAGATAAAGCGAATAGGGATAAAAGAATGAGGTATATATTAGCTTTTTTCATTATTCTTTGTTTTTTATGTTTAGAAAGTTACGTTCACACCAACGGTCACGGACTTGGGTATGGGCTGTGCATATATATTTCCTAAAGTTTCCGGATCGAAATAACCGTCATAGTTGGATGAAATCACAAACGGGTTACGGGCTTCTATATCTACCTTTGCTGCTTCTATACCAATTTTAGCCAAAATGCTTTTGGGTATTTTGTAACCCAACCGGATACTGTTTACGCGCAGATAGTTTAGTTCCTTATACCAAATATCCAGATCACGGAATACATTGTTGGCCAGTACGTAGCCGGTATTGAATGCCATGTAATCGCCCATACGTGCTCCGTCTTCAGTGTAAGGTCCGATCATGCGCGGATAGGTGCCGGTTGGATTATCCGGTGTCCATACTTTATCCATCATTTTGGTACGGTTCAATCCGCGGTCCATTTCTATCATATCATAAAAAGGTTCTGTTTTGACCCATTGTCCCAGATTGAAACTGCATGAAATGTTCAGTGTGAAATTACCCAGTTCGAAGTTGTTGATTAATCCTCCGCTTATTTTCGGGTCTTTATTTCCCACATAAGTATATAAATTACGTATCTCTTCGTTTGACAGAGAGCTTTGATACATACCCCATCCCGAAGGGTCTGTCAGTTGGAAGAAATCTGCAGCCGATACTTTCTCATCTCCTTTCTGGAAGAGGATGTACCCCTTGTCATCCAGTCCGGCTGTTTTAAAGGCAAAGAGTGCATTAGCTGAATATCCTTTTAGAGAGGGAGTAACCTCATTGCTTTGTATATGAATATCATCCACCTTATTTATATTTTTGGCAACGTTGATGGTTGTACTCCATTTGAAATTTCGGGTAATGATATTCCGGGTGGTGAGAGCCACTTCAAGACCTTTGTTATGCATGGCTGCCCAGTTTATGGATGCAGATCCTATACCGTTTTCCAAAGGAATGCCCTGTGATGCAATCAGGTCGGTGGATTTACGATAGTAAGCATCCACACTGAGTGAAATCCGGTTGTTGAGCAATGCAGCGTCTATTCCGGCATTCCAGGTACTTGTCTTTTCCCAGCGTAAGCGATCGTTTGGCAAATTGGTGACTCTGATCGTTGCTTCGGTTTGTCCGGGCAATAAGGTTGCAGTGGAGCGCTTACCTATAATATATTTCGATGTTCCCCGGTCAATGTTACCCTGCAGCCCATAAGATAAACGAAGTTTCAGGTCATTCAGCCAATCCACTTCTTTTAGGAAACTTTCTTCTTTTATTCTCCATGCAGCAGATACGGCCCATAAAGGTTGATATTTATATTTGGGATCTACACCGAATAAATCCGAACCATCCAGTCGGAGACTACCGAAGAAGGTGTACTTTTGATTGAAGGTGTATCCTAAGGTTGTAAAGAAAGAGGCGAAAGCATGTTCCTGATAAGCCTTCTGAAACAAAGGAAAAGTGGAAGCATAATAAGCTTCCGGGAAAATGACTGGTTCCGTAGTCAGGGTTTGTTTATTGAAACCATATCCTGCAGAAAAGATTTTCTCATACTCATTCTTTCTCAGCTCGTTACCTATCATGATGTCGAACTCATGCATTTTTGCCAAGGTCAGATTATATTCCAGTGTCGTTTTCAAATTCCATTGGGATGAGGTTTCGTCGGTATTTTTAATTACGCCACCTTCAGGAATAAAGAATGTTCCACCAACTTCACTCTTAGCCCGTTCCAGGCGGGAAAAATAACTCTCTTTTCCACCATAGAGTTGGGTATTGTTATTGTCACGTTGCAAACCTAACTGTGTCCTAAAATTCAATTTGGGGATGACTTCCCAATCCATGTTGAAGATAGCACTTAAAGATCTTGCCTTTAAGCGGTTGGATGTATTTTCCCTCTCTTCTATGATATTATAATCAATGGTGTTTCCGGTGTATAGTGGAAAATCGGGATCATAATTAAAGTTTCCGTTTTCATCGTAAATGGCAAGATAGGGATTAGCTGTCCGGGAATATCTGGAAGGTGAAGTCATTGAACCGCTATTGGTTGCGTATGTATTTTGCTTTCTTTCATTAGTGTATAAAGCAACTCCTACTTTGAAGTTTTTCCAGATTTTATAATCACCTTTCAACGTGAAATTTAATCTGCTGAGCGAAGTGCCTTTAGTCGTTCCAAGTTCATCATAGTAACCGGTGGAGAAGTAGTAGGATGCCCGATCTGTTCCGCCGTTTATGCTTAAGCTATGGTCTTGGTTGACTGCCGTACGATAAAGTTCATTTCCCCAATTGGTATTAATGGTCCGGAGTTTTGCGATTTGACTTTGTATGTCTGCCGGCAAACCACTTAATCCTCCGTCACGATATTGATCCCATAGGTCATTGGCTTCGAACAGCCGCCCGATAGCTCCTTTTTTGGTCACTGAATTATAGGAATCGAGGTCGGCATATTTCGCCAGCTCCAATTCCATATCCAATTTTTCTGAAGCGTTCATCAGGTTCAATTTACTCATGTCCGGGCGGGTGATAAATGATACTTTGCTGTTGAACTGAACAGTAGGTTTACCCTCTTTCCCTTTTTTAGTTGTGATAATGATGACTCCGTTGGCTGCTCTGGCTCCATAGATAGCTGTTGCCGCTGCATCTTTCAGAATTGTGATATCTTCAATGTCGGAGGGATTGATACCCGCTATGGAAGAGTTGAAGAGCTGGTCTACATTCTTGTCGCTCATATCAGGTAAATCCGTTCCTTCCAGAGGTACGCCGTCTAAAACCCAAAGCGGATCTTGCGTTCCGTTCAATGAAACCGTACCACGGATTCTGATTTTGGCAGGAGCACCGGGGGCACCGGATACTGCTGTGGTTTGTACGCCGGCTACTTGTCCGCTTAACATCATGTCTACGCTCGAAACCCCTGCCTGCAGAATGCTGGCTGCTTTGAGGTTGGAAACCGCCGAAGTCAATTTGCGCTTTTCTATCTTTTGATATCCGGTAACGACCACTTCGCCGAGTGCACTTTGGGATTCCTTCATCGTGATGGTGATGAAGGTTTTATTCCTGATGTTGAATTGTTGGGTTTCGTAACCGATGAAGCTACAGGTTAAATGATCTGTCTGTTCAGAGACGGACAGAGAAAAATATCCATTCACATCGGTGGTGGTTCCCAAACTGTAGTTTGTTACAATTCCTGCTGTTTCGGATTTTTCTCCTACCGTACTTTTATCTATGTATACAGATGCACCCGGCAACGGGCTGCCATCTTCCGCTAGTACTTTACCCTTAATCTGCACGGTCTTTTGTGCTGATAAAGCAAAGGGGAAGATAAAAAGGAACAATAAAACTGTTAATCTCATTCGTTTAAACATTTAGATAGTTATTTATTTGTATATGGGTTTATTTTCGCAAAGAGTTATCAATACGTAATATCATATCTTCGTAATGATAGTGTGTGGGTTGATTGCCCGTCTTTAATCTTGATTTTAGTAATTGCTCAATCCTGAGCAAAGTTCCCCGCTTTATGGAAATGGCTTCTGATGCTCTTTGGGGACCTGAGAAAATGAGTTCAGAACTGAATTTATCAGTATTATTTGTAAGGCCTTTCTTTACTTTGCTTACTTCATTTCTATCTGCTGCAACAATAAGGGCATCTATAAAGCCTTTTTGGGTGGCCATTTCCATGATATCCAGAGTTTGGTTCTGAATGGTTTTGGCAAAGATTGCTTTATAAAGATCATCCATCAGCTCGGAAGCTGTATAAGCTTGTTTGCCATTTTTCATTTCATTGGCTATCATCCGGTCCAGACGCTCGTTGGTGGTCAGATCCCAAAGTATATAGGACTGGATATTCTTTAATGTACTAAGTGGACTGTATTCACGATAACCGTTTGGCGATTCTTTAACGGGATATACATAATCATATATCGGATCGCCAAATAGCCATTTCGGATAGGTGATTACCTGATCAATCAAATAGCGTACGGCTTCTTTTTGCTTTTTCCGTGGTACGAATGTGTAACTGTTCTGTCTGTCTCCGTACCTGGTTTGATTGATATACACTCCGCCTACATTGGTTAATACATGGTAAGAATAGAGATTCCATTGTCCGATGATATCATTGAGCAGTTTTCCCGCTTCCAAATAATCATCGCCGTCTTCCGTTGTCCATTTCAAGATGTTTTGCATGAGACGCTTTAGGTTCTGTATGCCGTATTCGCTGGCTTTAACGGCATCGTCGCCCAAGTCTTCACTTTGCGCTCTTGGATCGACCGCTGTGCGCATATCTTGTTGCGGCAGGTAATGGCAGTGTGGATTTTTATAGGCCTGAGCCACCACTTTATTAAGCAGGGGGAGTTCTTTATGGGCATTCTTTTCCTTATAGTAATGATACCCCCATGCAATAGCGAATTTATCGTATTCGCCTATTTTAGGAGTGAGTGAAGTAACATGATCGCCCGGTTGTGCAACGTAGTTGAAGCGGGCATAGTCCATGATGGAACTTGCCGTCCCCATTTTAGTACAGAATGTTTCGCTGCGCAGTGAGTCTACGGGATAAGAATAAGAAGCTCCCATATTATGCTTTAGTCCGAGTGTATGTCCTATTTCATGGGATGAAACAAAACGGATGGCTTCTCCCATATGCTTGTCGGTGAATTTATTTGCTCTTGCTTTTTCATCAATGATTCCTGTTTGTACACGCATCCAGGAATGTACCGCAGTCATCACATTATGCCACCAGATCACATTTCCTTCCAGTATTTCACCTGAACGGGGGTCGTACACTGAAGGTCCCATGGCATTGGCTTTATCGGAGGCAACGTAAGTTATTACCGAATAGCGCATGTCATCAATATCAAAATCAGAATCTTCCGGAGCGATTTCTTTGGCAACGATAGCGTCTTTAAAACCTGCTGCTTCAAAAGCTTTTTGCCAATCTTTTACTCCTGCTATTATATACTTTCTCCATTGCTTTGGAGTGGCTGGGTCAATATAGAATACAATCGGTTTTATCGGTTCGGTGAGTTCTCCACGAAAGTAAGCCGCTTTATCTTTGGGCTCCAGTCTCCAGCGGGTAATGACATCCCGTTTCTCCAACTCATGCTGTTCATCATTAAAATACCAGCGGGGGGTGGAAAAATAACCTACTCTAGCATCTTCAAAGCGAGGGGGCATTGGTTGCCGGGGTAGTAATACCAGATTGGAAGATATTTCGACGGTTAGGTTGGCCGAAGTGCTTGCACCGGGTATTTTGGTCGTTTGCATGGCTTTTACCAGAATGTTGTGCGGGAAACTTTTTATGGACGAAATATAGGAGTACTCACTAATGGGAGAGGTGTCTAGTCCTGTCATTCCGAATACATTGTTAAAGCTCGTTTTAGTACCGTCATAGACTTTATTCACTTTAATTAAAACGGCTGTACTATCTTTATTGTAAGCTTCAATTTTGAAGGATTCTAGAATGGATTTTGCAAAATTATTGGCTACGCTTATACTTATTTTAGATGAATCCGGTACGTCTATAAAAGGTTTATATTGAAGTGCATATACTTTATTCTGTTCTTTGTTGATTTGAAATTGAATAACAATATTCTCAAAACTCATGCCTTTATTAATGCCTGCATCATTTAGATTAGCGGGAACTTGGGATATCTTGTTGACGATTAGAAAATCTGTGTTTGTCAGGCTATCGGGAATTAGGTAGTAATAATCATTATTCTTCTTATAGACCGAAAATAGTCCGCGGTCGCAACTTGAACTGTCAGTTAGTTGCTTGAACTTATCCGGTTTTTCCATTTTTTCGGTGGATGGGGCACTCTTTTTTTTCTTTTTAAAAAATCCCGTATTGGCATTGCTTTCAAAAGAGAAGAACAAGCATACAACTATTAGCACATATTTCATAAACTATAACTTTTTGTCAAAAGTACTAGGAAACTGTCTCTTAAAAAAAAGAAATGTAGTGAACCGGGTAATATGTGTAGTGAAATGGATGCTTATCTGCCTTTATTGCGTAAAAATGAGCGGAATTTTGGCAATATAATACCCTTTTGAAATTTCAAATTGGCAGTTTATTTGAGTCAAAAAGGAATATCTTTTAATTAAATTTTCAATGCCTTTACCCGAGTATTCCATTTCTGATTCCCGCGGATTATAATTGTTTGCTACCGCAAGTAAATGCTCTTCCGCGTAAATCTGAATGTGTAGAGGTTCGCTGTCAGAAATCTTGGTGTGTTTAATGCAGTTTTCTACCAGTAGTTGCAACGAGATTGGAGGAACTTTACACTCAAGCAACTCTGTAGGTATATTGATCTCCGTTATTATTTTATTGGCAAATCGTATTTTTTGCAAGCTGATATAGTTCTCGGTGAATTCCAACTCTTCTTTGAGTGTGACCAGATTTTGGTCTTCCTGTCTGAGCATGTAGCGGTATAAGTCCGACAAAGTCATTGCAAACTCTTTTGCTATTTGGGTGTCTTTACTGATTAAAGCCCGTAGGCTCCCCAAAGAATTAAACAAGAAATGGGGGTTTAGTCCGCTTTTTAAACGCTCCAGTTCGGCGGATACCATGATTTGTTTTTGTTGTTCCGCCTTTAGTAGGAGGTTCATGTTTTGTCGCTCTATAGCTCTGCGGGCTGTAAATTCTTTTTTCCATCTTAGAATGCTTAATGCAAAAACTGCAAGGAAAGAGCATATGGCTACAATAGAAATAATTAAAAAGTTGTTTCCCGTTTGCTTGATAGAATCGCTCAATCCCATATCCGGATTAGCTGTGAATATCCATTTTTCTCCTCCCATATCCACTAATTTGTAGTATCGGTATACGGGAAATCCCAGATAGTCGGAATAAACATTTTCCATGATATCTTTAGAGGAGGAAAATATTTTCTTTTCATTAGCCAGATCTAATGCTTCGACTTTGCCTCCTATTCTTTTTTCATCCGGGTGGTACAAATAAATGCTGTCGGAGGCTATTGTTACATAGGCATAGTAATTCTTGTCTTTGATTTCCGTTATTTTCTTATGGAATTTCATTAAGCTAATAAGGAATGATAGTTGTGAAGAGGCATTCAGTGATAATGAGAATTTGATAAAGCGAGATCCGTTTCTTTCTACAACTTTGCATCGGGGTATTCCCGTTTGTAAGGAGTTGGGAAGAGTGAAGGGCTTCACATAGATAGAATCAATGCTTGGATCTAACTTTTTGATGTTGGCAATTGTTTTTTGTAGCACGGTTACCGGCGCATTTGAAGAAAAAATGGTCTGTAAAAAGAGGAGTTGACTCTCATAATTATTCAGGATGTTTGTGACTACCTGAATGCTGTTGATAGCTGTTCTCTGCATCGTAATATCTATATTCTTCACCGCTTCTTTTTCCACTTGTTTGTTTAAATACCAAGTGGCGAAAATGAAGCCGATGAGAATTGTCACACTTATTCTGAAATAGGCATTGGAGAACAGCCCTTTTGTTATCTTACCAACCATTGCTTAAATTCTTTGACTCTTTCTGCACTTATGATGATTTTCTCTTCCGGTTCGGGGGTTAAGTTGACTCTTATTCTGCTCTTAGAGTATGCTGTGAAATATGCGACGCTGTCGAAGTTGACAAGGAAACGGCGGTTTAATCTGAAGAATTGATAGCTATCCAGTTCTTCTTCCAATTTGTATAAGGTGTTGTCGCAGAAATATCTTTCTCCTGTTTTGGAAATGGCAAAGAGATAGCGTCCGTCTGCCATGAAATAAGCAATATCTTCTACATTCATGGCCATTTGGGCTTTTCCTGAACTGAGCATGATGCGGCTGATATAGTGTCGTTTCGGCACGGAAGATTTTCCTAAGCTGTTAAGTATACTCTCAAAATCGGCACGGAATATGCTTTTCATTTCTTTATATTTCTTCAGTACCCGTTCCAGATCTTTTTCATTAACGGGCTTGAGTAGATAAGCTATGCTATTGACTTCAAAGGCTTTTATGGCATATCTGTCATAGGCTGTTGTGAAAATCACAGGTGAACTTACTTTTATCTTATCAAAGATGGAAAAAGAAATGCCGTCACTGAGGTGGATATCTAAAAAAATCAGGTCACATTCATTTTGTTGCAACCACTTTACGGTAGACGCAACACTATCCGTTTGCCCGACTATTTTTATTTCGTTGTCAAGGTGTATCAGCCTTTCAGCCAGTTCTGTGGCTAGAAGCTGCTCATCTTCTACTATCAATACGTTCATGGCGGAATGCATGATGTTGTCTTCTCTGGTTATCTCTGCTAATAGTATGCAATTTAATGTTTTTTATAAATCTACAAAGAGAGTTCTCTTTTTTTGCGCTTTAAATCTTTTCCTTCGTAAAGGCAAATGGCATTTATCCATTCCTCTGTCAATGCCATGGACTCATGTTTCTCGAGGTTGTAAGTGACCATGACGGAACGGCAGACACATTTTATTTCATCGCTTTTCGTGTCAATAACCCGTTGCATCAGATGGAAACTTTTAGTGCCGATCTCTGTGACGGCGGTTTGGACGGCTACGTTATCCGTTGCACGGATTTGTGCAAGGAAGTCAGCTTCAATATGTACCACTACAATGCCTTCTTTTTCCCAATTCACATGAGGGCATACAGATGCGAAGTATTCGGTCTTTCCCAGATCGTAAAATGAAAAATATACGGTGTTGTTTACATGCCCAAATTTGTCTATATCGTTGAAGCGTAATTGTATGGGTAGCGTATGCTTATATGTTATTTCTTCCATTGTTTTCTCTTAAACGTTTCTATTTGTTGTGCAAAAGTACTACTTTTGCATGTTTATCGCTGTATATATACATCAAGAAATGATAGAAGAACTAAAAAAAGCCTGTCAGGTGATGAATGAAGGAGGGGTGATTCTGTACCCTACTGACACCATTTGGGGCATTGGTTGTGATGCTACGAACGAAGAAGCAGTGCGTCGTGTTTACGAGATTAAACAGCGTTCGGACAGCAAGGCGATGCTTGTGCTGGTTGATTCTTTTGCGAAAGTGAATTTTTATGTGAGTGAGGTGCCGGATATAACATGGGATTTGATTGAGGTGGCGGAAAAACCGCTGACAGTGATTTACCCTGGTGCGCGTAATTTGGCTCCTAATTTATTGGCTGAAGACGGGAGTGTGGGCATTAGGGTCACAAACGAAGATTTTTCGCACCGTCTTTGCCAGCAGTTCAGGAAAGCAATTGTTTCGACCTCTGCTAATATAAGCGGTCAGCCTTCGCCGGCCAATTTTAGTGAAGTTAGTGATGAAATAAAAGCTTTAGTGGATTACGTGGTGGAGTTTCGTCAGGATGACATGGGGCATCCGCAGCCTTCAGGCATTATTAAATTCGAGGCGGACGGTACTTTTAAAATTATCCGCAAGTAACCGCTAAAGCGTACTCAAATACAAACACAAATTGAAGACGACTGATCAGTTGTAATAAGATCTCGGTTGTCTGCTATATTATAATTTTTGTCTTTCTACTCAATTGGAGAAAGGCATATAAATACGTTATGGAAAAGGAGAAGATTAGTTTGTTACAGCGTTTTCTTTTATGGCGCGAAAGGAATATCAAGGAAAAGCAGTTTATCTTGATACTAAGTTTCTTAGTCGGTATTTTTGCTGCTTTTAGTGCATTATTACTAAAGTTTCTGATTCATTGGATACAGAACTTTCTGACAGATAACTTTAGTGCAACGGGAGCCAATTACCTTTATTTGGTCTATCCGGCTATTGGTATTCTATTATCGGGCCTCTTTGTCCGCTATGTGGTGAAAGATGATATTGGTCATGGGGTCACAAAGATTCTATATGCCATATCCCGTCGCCAGGGACGCATTAAACGCCACAATATGTGGTCTTCTATTGTTGCCAGTGCGCTTACTATAGGCTTTGGTGGATCTGTCGGTGGAGAATCTCCAATTGTATTAACGGGATCTGCAGTGGGTTCCAATTTGGGGAGTTTGTTTAAAATGCAGCAACATACCTTGATGCTTTTGTTAGGATGTGGTGGGGCGGGAGCTATTGCTGGTATCTTTAAAGCACCGATTGCCGGACTTGTTTTTACGCTGGAAGTGCTGATGCTTGATTTGACCATGACTTCCCTGCTGCCTTTGTTGATTTCGGCCGTGACCGCAGCAACGGTTTCTTATATTGTAACGGGTACGGGAGCTATGTTCAAGTTCCATGTTGATCAGGCTTTTGAATTGGGACGTATTCCTTATGTCATTATGCTTGGCATCTTTTGTGGATTGGTAGCGCTTTATTTTACCCGCGCCATGAACTTTGTGGAAGGGATATTCGGGCGATTACATACGCCTTATAAGAAATTCCTTTTGGGGGCTATTATGTTAAGTTGCTTGATCTTTCTCTTTCCTCCTCTCTATGGTGAAGGTTATGATACGATTGAATTGCTACTCAACGGTAGTTCGAATGTGGATTGGAATACGGTGATGAATAATTCGTTTTTCTATGGACATAGTAACCTGTTGCTTGTTTATCTGGCATTTATTTTAATATTTAAGGTGTTTGCTTCGAGTGCGACTAATGGAGGTGGAGGTTGCGGTGGTATTTTTGCACCATCCCTGTACCTGGGTTGCATTGCCGGATTCATCTTCTCCCATTTAAGCAATGAATTTAATGTGTTTTCTTTCTTACCGGAAAAGAATTTTGCTTTAATGGGGATGGCGGGTGTGATGAGTGGTGTGATGCATGCTCCTTTGATGGGGATATTCCTGATAGCGGAACTGACGGGAGGATATGATTTGTTCCTTCCTTTGATCATTGTTTCCGTAAGTGCCTATCTTACCATTATCGTCTTTGAACCTCATAGTATCTATTCCATGCGTCTGGCTAAGAAAGGCGAATTGATAACGCATCATAAAGATAAAGCCGTATTGACCCTGATGAAGGTGGAAAATGTGATTGAGAAAGAATTTGTGGTGGTACACCCTGATATGGATCTGGGTGAGTTGGTGAAAGCTATTTCCACTTCCAAACGCAATATTTTCCCGGTGACGGATAAGGATGGGGTACTTATCGGTATTGTAACTCTGGATGATATTCGTAACATCATGTTCCGTCAGGAACTGTATCACCGGTTTAACGTGGAGAAACTGATGACTTCTGTTCCGGCGCGGTTGTATTCCACTGATACCATGGAGCAAGTGATGCGTACGTTTGATGATACGAAAGCATGGAATCTTCCCGTGGTGGATGAAGATAATAAGTATTTGGGCTTTGTGTCCAAGTCGAAGATTTTTAATTCCTATCGTCAGGTATTGGTACATTTCTCCGAAGATTGACGTGGATTTCATTTTAAAAGGTTTGCAGCATGAAGAAAGAAGATTTACGTATAGTATATATGGGTACTCCCGAATTTGCGGTGGAGCCACTCCGTTGTTTGGTTGAAGGTGGTTATCATGTGGTAGGTGTTATAACAATGCCTGATAAACCGGCCGGACGCGGGCATAAACTTCAGTCTTCGCCTGTTAAGCAGTATGTGGATGCTTATAATGAAGGGTTGAGGGCTGTTCAAACGAAAGTGACGAATACTACGGATCGTGTTGCTGTTGAAGAAATCGTTTTATTACAGCCGGAGAAGCTGAAAGATGAAACCTTTCTCGCCGCATTGCGTGAGTTGAAAGCGGATTTGCAAATTGTAGTTGCTTTCCGTATGCTTCCCGAAGTGGTGTGGAACATGCCGCGTCTGGGTACTTTTAACCTCCATGCTTCTCTATTACCTCAATATCGGGGAGCAGCGCCTATTAATTGGGCGGTTATTAATGGAGATACGGAAACGGGGGTTACGACTTTCTTTTTGAGACACGATATAGATACCGGGGAAGTGATTCGTCAGGAGCGTATTCCGATAGCCGATACGGATAATGTAGGTGTGGTACACGATAAACTTATGGTGCTTGGAGGACGGTTGGTGCTGGAAACGGTGGATGCCATACTCGATGGGTCGGTGAAACCCATACCTCAAGAAGAGATGATGAGTAATAACGAATTGCGTCTGGCTCCCAAAATCTTTAAGGAGACTTGCCGCATTGACTGGAACCAACCTGTTAAACGGGTTTATGACTTTATACGGGGACTCTCCCCATATCCTGCTGCCTGGGCGGAACTGGTTTCTCCTGATGAAGAGACTGTGGTGGTTAAAATCTTTGAGGCGGAAAAAGTATCAGCAGAGGATTGTATTCTCTTTAATTATACTCCGGGGCAGTTGGTTACGGATGGTAAGACCTATATCCGTGTTGCTGCTGCAGATGGCTTTATCGGAGTGCATGCTTTGCAACTTCCGGGTAAGAAGCGCTTGAAAACCGATGAGCTGTTGCGTGGTTTTCATCTGGATAACAATTACCGGATGGACTGATTGAAACCTTTTATTCACTTTTGTGTTTTATAAAATATAGCCGTTGTTAGGTTGTGTAAATATAATAATATGATGAAACCTCTTATAGCTCCTTCTATTTTATCCGCTGATTTTGCTTTTCTGGCAAGAGACATTGAAATGCTCAATGATAGTGAGGCCGACTGGGTACATATTGACATCATGGATGGTGTATTTGTACCTAATATCTCTTTCGGTTTTCCTGTTCTAAAGTATGTCGCTAAGCTTTCGAAGAAACCTTTGGATGTCCATTTGATGATTGTTCAACCTGAGAAGTTTATTCCTGAAGTGAAGGCTCTGGGCGCACACACTATGAATGTGCATTATGAAGCATGTCCGCATCTACACCGGGTAGTGCAGCAAATACGGGAAGCAGGTATGCAACCGGCGGTGACGCTTAATCCGGCTACTCCCGTGATGCTGTTGAAAGATATTATCCGGGATGTTTATATGGTATTGTTGATGGGAGTCAATCCCGGTTTCGGCGGACAAAAGTTCATAGCGCATACGGTGGATAAAGTCCGCGAGTTGCGGGAACTAATTGACGCTACCGGCTCAAAAGCACTAATAGAAGTAGATGGCGGGGTGAACTTAGAGACCGGTGCTCAGTTGGTTAAAGCTGGTGCTGATGTGTTGGTAGCTGGTAATGCCGTCTTTTCTGCTCAGAATCCGGTGGATGCCATTCACTTACTGAAGGATTTGTAAACCTCTTTATCGTTGATTACCGAGTGCCTGCAGCGACATCCTTTTCTACGACTTTTGATGCCGCTTGCAGGAGGAATTGTGTGTGCCGATTGGCTGTTCTTTTCCCATTACACCGACTTTCTCCCTTTCTTTGCTTCAGTTTTTCATCATCTTCCTTTTGAAGTTTCTACTGACTGGTACTATCCGGCTCTTTTACTTTTTCTTTGTTTGCTGTTCTTCTCCGGTCTTCTGATTGTTTCTTTACTCTTTAGGTATAGCCGTTTTCATGAGTTGCAAGGCATACTGATCTCTTTGATCTTCTTTGGGTTGGGATTCCTTGTCACAAATCATAGCTTGCATTGCACTGACTTTCCTTTTTCCGGCGTGGAGCAGACTTATAAAGCTGTTATTGTGCGGAATCCTGAATTAAAGGAACGAAGCATCATGTGTCGCAGTGTTGTGACAGGCGAATTTAAAGCAAACAGCTTGAATGGCTCTTCCCGGAAGTCAGTGTTTTTGCTTTATTTCCCCAAAGACTCCGTGAGTCTGGGTTTACGTCGGGGGGATCAGCTGTTAGTGCATACCCGTCTTGTTCCGCCAACTAATAACGGAAATCCTGATGAATTTGATTATGTACGTTATCTGATCCGCAGGGGAGGAAGCGGTACGGCTTATGTGGCAGCCGGACATTGGAGCGTTTTAAGACATGAACTGGCACACACCATGCAGCAACGGGCATTAGGGTGTCGTGAAAGCGTGGAACGTTTGTACCGTGATTTGGGCTTTTCCGGTAACCGCTTGGCTGTGCTTTCGGCACTCACCGTAGGCGATAAAGACGAATTAAGCGATGAGATCAGAGAAACCTATTCCATATCTGGCGCCAGTCACGTATTGGCATTGTCTGGACTTCATGTGGGGTTACTCTATGCGTTATTCCTTTTCTTTGTGCGTCCGTTGTGGAAGCGCCACTCTTTCTTCAAACCGCTAAGTCTGCTTCTGCTTATCGTAGCATTGTGGGCTTTTGCCCTGTTTACCGGGCTTTCACCTTCAGTGGTACGTTCGGTAATCATGTTTTCGTTACTGGCGGTTTCCTGTTTGCAATCCGGGAGGCAACTCTCCTTGAATACGTTGGCTCTTACGGCTCTGTTGATGTTAATCTACAATCCCCTTTGGATCTTTGATGTTGGCTTTCAGCTCTCCTTTTCCGCAGTTGCTTCCATTCTGCTTATACAGCCTAAACTGTATCACCTTGTTGCTGTGAAACAACGTTTCTTGCGTTACATTTGGGGGTTGGCAACGCTTTCCGTGGCTGCTCAGATAGGGACGGCTCCTTTAACCATCTTCTATTTTTCCCGTTTTCCCGTACATTTCCTTTTAACCGGTTTGTGGTTGATTCCTTTGGTTACTTTAATTCTTTATTCTGCTGTTTTGATGTTGCTACTCACTCCTTTTCCTCTTCTTCAACATCCGTTTGCTCAGGTTGTCAATCTGCTGATTGACTCGCAAAACCATTTGTTGTACGGGGTCAGTCGGTTACCCTTTGCTTCTATAAATGCGCTTTCATTAGATGCTTTTGAAGTCTTTCTGTTGTATTTGTTTTTGCTGTTGCTTTTTCGTGGTTTTGCTAAGCGCACTTTCCGTAGCGTGTGTTGCTTCTTGCTATGTTTGCTTATTCTGGTATCTTATGATGTTGCTTTGGACTTTAAAACAGCTCCCCGTCGTAGCATTGTTTTTTATAATTGCCGGAACTGTCCGGCTATTCATTGTTTAACAGGTGCCAATCGTTCCTGGTTGGTCTGTGCGGATACGGTGCCCGATGTTTCCCGTATGTCTCGGATGCTCTCCCGGCATTGGAATCGTATGCAGCTCTCCAAACCGGAAGTTATTGCCGGAGTTGGGGATTACTCCGCTTCAATGCTTTCGGTTCATCATCAGCTTCTTACTTATGGGAACAAAACGATTTGTTTGCTCAATAGTAATTGCTGGAGAACTTCTGCTTCGTCTCGTCCGTTATCCATTGATTACTTGTATGTTTCCAAAGGATATACTGGACGTCTTACTGACTTAAAATCGGTATTTCTCATTCACGCCGTCGTTTTGGATAGCTCACTTTCCGCCTATCGTACTCGGAAGCTGGAAGCTGAATGTCTGCGTTTGGATATTCCTTATACAGTTCTGACGGAATCTGGAGCTTTGAGTATTGATGTTTAAGGAAATATATTAAGATAATTTGATCCTTATTTTCTTTAGTTTTGTATAATTTAAATGAAGATATGACGGCTGGGTATAATACTCTTTATTTTTTACTCTTTTGTTTCGCTTATGTCGGATAGTCCTACTCTCTACCCAGTGTTTTTTCACTACTTTACTTGCACGCTTGCACTAATGGTTTTATTCTGTTGATATACAAATAGATAAGGAGTGGTGGCAGCAAATAAAAATAGTGTAGGCAAACATTTGCTTGCACTTTAAGCCTTTTTGCCTGTGAAGACACCGCTTATACCGGGAAATTGCAGTACTCTGCATCAACTCCTTGTTCTCTTTAAGACCAAGACTTGGTGTCTCTTTGTTTAATGCCTAATGTCTCCTTTACTCATGTACAATATGTTATGGTTACCCACAGCTGTGGAAAATGTTCTTCACAATTGTGGAGAAGAAGTACCACGAATGTGAAGAACATTTTCCACAGCTGTGGGTATACTAAAGATATATGGTATGGAATAAAGAATGATATGGAGAGAAATAAAGAAAGCCTCTTTTTCTACGTATGTAAGATTAGGAGAGAACGCTGTTTTCAATAAGTGAAGTTTCGTTTTCTGATTAATATAACCTTCCGTTTTTATCTTTTTTTAGAGTATTAGCTGAATATTCTTGAGATAATGCTTCGTTTTGTTTTAAAAATGTTATTTTTGTGTTCAAAATAATGACCGACCATGAAATGCTATCGACAAACTAAATATTTACTTCTGTTCCTTTTTATAGCTAACTTGGGCGTATTATCTTATTTTATATACCAGAGTGGAGTTAATAATCAAGTGGAAAATAGGAAGAGAGCCGAAGAGAGATTGAAAGACATATCGGAACTTTGGGTAAACCGTGAGTTTGATAAATTGAATATGCCTTTTTCTTCCAATGGTGATTTGGGACATCGGAAAGAGAGGTTCTTGACGATGGCAGAGGGAACCATTACAGTTGAGGTTGATTCAGCAAAGGAGAATATGCGTTTATTCTCATTCTCTGCTAGTTCAAAAGCATTAGCTTTGTATCTATGTAATCATTTGTTTTTGGATTCTTTGAATAACTGCTGGCAGAGAAGTTTGGGGCATGGACTGGAAAAGTATGATTGTGCACTTACTGCCCGGATTAGCGAATTATTGCATAAAAAAGATACACTTTTTGTTGGGGGAAATTCGGCATTTTGTGTTCCACGTAATTTGTTAAAGACCTATTATTGGGATGACATGTATTTGATAGAGGTAAAAGCTTATTTGAAAGCACCTTCGTTTGTCGTTTGTGTGGATTGGCGCCGTTTGGACATATTGAATAGTATAATCATTGGTTTGTTGCTGTTGGGAGGACTTGTTTATGTTTTAAATAGCAATAAAAATGTCAGTTATGAAACAAGGGATAGTGATGACCTTATTTATCAAATTTCAGAAGATTCCTATCAAATAGGTGAAGCGGTTTTTGAAGAGAAAACAGGTATCTTTACTTGTTTGGACTATTCGTCTGTTTATTCGCCGCAACCTCATAAATTGTTGATTGCATTTGTTCAGGCTCCGCAGCATTTTCTTTCCAATGATGATATAGCCGGAATTTGTAGTTGGTCTGTGGATGATGCAGGGATCAATGAAAGGAGGAGATCTGCCATAAAGTTGTTGCGTAAACAACTTCAATCGGGAGAAAGCCATGTCTATGTGGAGCACGTGAAAGAAAAAAATGGTTATCGCATGTTTGTTGCTAATGAATAAACCCTGATTGATTATAGTCAGTATATGAGGCGTGAAATTTTTTTCACGCCTTTTTCACGCGCTTTTCACAGGGGGAATTTAACTACCATCTATGTAATTTTTTACATTTGTTTCCATATTAATATAAAAGGGAGTGTCTTATGAGAAACAACATGAAATTAGGACTTATTGTGACAGTTATGGCCTTGGCTATTGGGGGATGGTGGGTATCTTATCATCATTCTGTAAAAGTTACATCTTTACTATTAGATAACGTTGAAGCTTTAGCTTCAGGAGAATCGGGAGGGGCGATTTGCTATGGAGTTGGATCTATTGATTGTCCTTATAGTAGAGAAAAGGTATATTTTGTTAATGGAAAATAAGATGCATATTATCTGCATTTCTGTATTTTGCTCTTTCTTTTTCTCCTGTGCTCCCCAGTTGGATAAAACAACGGAAAGGTACGTCACATTTCCGAAGGAACGGCAGTTGGAGGCACGATCTATAGCACTGGATACGGCTTTGTTCCGTTATCCTTTTCGGGTAAAAGTAGATGGTGATAAAGTGGCTGTGATGGATCTGCATGGAACGGATTATTTTATTCATCTGTTCCATTATACGGATTTTCGTTATATCGCCTCTTGTGGCAGGCATGGGGATTCTCCTACGGAAATGCTTTCGGCTGAAAATATACGTTGGGCAAGTAATTCTTTGTGGACATTAGATGCAAATAACTCTATATTAACCAGGTTTGGATTTGCTTTATCCGGTGACTCACTGCTTCGCGACGAAACGGTGAGACTGGGTAAAGAACTTCTCCGCTGTCTTGATTTTGTGCTATATGATGATTCCACATTTATCATACCCGATTACTCCGGTGAAAACCGCTTTTGTTGGGTAAACCGTTCCGGTTGTTTGCTTCGTAAAACGGGCTTCATTCCCTCTTCTAATGAAGATGCTTTGAAACATGCCCGTCCTGCATTGGCACAGGCGTGGCGTAGTTTTATTGGTTATAACCCGCATAATGGAGTATTGGCGGCTGTTACCCAATTGGGTGAGGTTTTAGAGATTTATAATTTGAAAGACAGTACCCATGTGGTATGCATGGGGCCGGGGGGTGAACCAGAATTCAGTATATCCGAAGGTTATGGCATACCCACGGGAATCATGGGCTTCAGTGATGTTCAGGTAACGGATAGTGCTATCTATGCGGTTTTTCATGGACATTCATTTAAAGATATTAAAAGAGAAATGCAAAAAGGGCATGTGCAAGATGGTGGCCGGTATATTTATGTTTTTAGTCTACAAGGCAAACCTTTACGGAAATATATTTTAGACCGTTATGTCTATGGCATTTATGTGGATGAACGGCGTGGTGTTATTGTAGCCACGGATGTGAATAGTGATGAACCTATTGTTGAGTTCAAGTTGTAGTAAGGAGGTATCAGACCATGAAGAATCGTTGTGTAATATTACTTCTGCTATTGTTAGCATGTGGATTGTATGCATGTTCCACTCGTGAAGATTATTTGGAAGAGGCTCTTGAAATGGCAGGCAGTAATAGGGGGGAATTGGAGAAAGTGTTGTCACACTATAAAAATGATAGCCTGAAATATAAAGCAGCTTGTTTCCTGATAGAAAATATGGTGTATCATTCTTCGTTTTCCGGTCCGGAACTGAAAAAATATTTAAAATATTATGAATGTATAAGTGGAAGACGTTATGAAATTTCTAAGATAAAAGATTCGTTGGATCGGGCTAATGGCCCTTTTTCTATTGAGGGGTTAAAGCGGCAGAGTGATATTTATATTCTAGGTTCAAAGTACTTGATACATAATATTGATTGGGCTTTCAAGGTTTGGAGAGAACAGCCATGGGGTAGGAATGTTGATTTTAAATCTTTTTGTGAATATATATTGCCCTACCGTGTTGGCGATGAAGTGCCGGCTTATTGGCGAGAAGAACTCTATCGAATATACAACCCTGTATTAGATAGTGTACGCAGCTTGCCGCAAGCGGATGATCCGTTGGTTGTAGCTAAAATCATGCTGGATACATTGGTGAAGAAACCGGTAACATTTACCGGGAAATTACCTTATGGACCTCACATTGGACCGGAGATAATAAAGTGGCGTTCCGGTACGTGTAGAGACTTAGGAGATATAGTCACTTATGTCTTGAGAGCTGTGGGCATACCTTGTGCGGTAGATTATATGTCTCGTGGAGACAATAATGCTAATCATTCTTGGAATGTGGTGGCAGATAAAGATAAGCATGAGTATATGATAGAGTTTCCTAAAGTTCTGTTTAGGTGTGTGGAAAAATACAAAAGTCCTAAAGGTAAAGTTTATCGGGAGACTTTTAGTCTGAATAGGAATGACTTGAAAAGAATGAATCGGGATTCCCATTTTATTCATCCTACATTCCGGATTCCTTTATTCATTGATGTCACTTCCCATTATGCTGGAAAGTGGAATCGGAATTTGTCTTTTTCCAAAGACAGGTTATATCAAAAATGTGCTCATAAAGACATTGTTTATTTGTGCACCTCCCGTTGGTTAGATTGGTTGCCTATAGCGTGGACTCTTGCAGGTAGGGACAGTATACGTTTTACTGATGTTGAGGGTGGTATTGTTTGCCGTTTAGCTACTTGGAATGAAGGGATATTGAATTTATGTACCGATCCTTTTTTAGTGGACCAAGAAACCGGAAAGCTACATGCTTTCATTCCGAAGGCACAACCGGATACTGTTTGTCTTTTTTATAAATGTCCTCTTTATAATGAAACTTATCTCTATCGTATGCTTGGAGGAGTATTTGAAGGGAGTAGTTATAGCAATTTTAGAAATAGTGATACTTTATTTCTCGTAGAACAGACTCCTTATAGATTGTATAGTACCATTTATCTTGACTCTGGAAAAAGGAAATACAGATATGTGAGGTATAAGGGAGGAGAAGGTAGTTTTTGCGATGTGTCTGAAATTGAATTTTATGATATTAGTTGCAGTTCAAATCCTTTGAAAGGGAGGGTTATCGGTACTTCGGGCTGTTGGCAGGGAGATGGTTCTCACGAATATACCAATGCGTTTGATGGTGATCCGTATACCTCGTTTGATTATAAATTGTCATTTTCTGGGTGGGCAGGTCTAGATTTAGGTACTCCTCATGCTATTGGAAAGATTAGATATGTCCCGCGTAATCGGGATAATTTCATACGCAAAGGAGATAACTATGAATTGTTTTATTGGAAGAATAAAAAATGGAATTCAGCGGGTGTTCAACAAGCCCGGACAGATTCTCTTCTATTTATTGTTCCAAAGAACTCATTATTGTACTTAAAGAATCATACTAGAGGAAAGGATGAACGTATTTTTGAATGTGTCAGCAAAAAACAGAAATTTTGGTGAGAAATGACTTTTTGATAACAAGTAAATATTAAATGTAGATATTATCGCAAGTTAGGGGATATATCCTATATTAATGAATCTAAATGATAAAAAATAGTTCACTTATTTAGATGCTTGTAAATAATTTTTTTGTTTAAATATATTTTGGTAAATGTATAGTTTCACGTTTCTCTTTGATGGATCAGGTATTAAATTATAACATAAAAAAGAAAGGGATAGATATTCGGAACTTTATGGGCTATTCATTTCATAATCAATAAAAAAAGGAGGTTGTGATAAAGGTATATGAAGATTTAAATAAGGCAATATGATTGCCTATTCGCTGAAAGGATATATGCGAATAAATATTTTATGGAGCCATAAATATTGGCTTTTATATATTTGTTATGTTTTATAATATTAAAAAAAATACAATGAAAAAGAAAACAATTAATAAATTTGGAATATGTGTTATCTCAATTGTAATCATTGCTATTTCCTTTATTATTTATAATTCTCAGAGTAATAAGATGGATGAAATAGTGAATGTTACGCTTGCAAATATTGAAGCTTTCGCTGATAATGGTGAATATTCTACTGGGCCTTCTGGTACAAATTGGAAAACATATACAATTACATGTACCTATACAAAGAATAATGGTTCTGGCGTTCTTCATTTGGGGGTATTAGGAAGTTGGGGATACGAATCTAATACTTCTACAACATGGACGGAGACGAAAGAAGTATGTGGATCTGGTTGGGGAACATGTCTGGCTACGGCTGGGTGTTAGATTTTAAATGTGTTTTACAATAGAAGTGCCGATGTGTTTTATTTTGGCACTTCTATATATTATAAGACTATGAAAGTTCTGAAAATAAAGGTTATTTGTATATATGTTGTGACAATTGTGATGATAAGCTCATGCTCTTGGAAACATTCGCATAAGGAGGTGATGTCACAGTTTAGGGCTATATCATCGGAAAAAGTAATGGGAAATGCAGCAAGAGGCATTATTACTCCGGGATTAAAAGTTATTATCAATCAAACAAAAATTGAGGATAAGGCTCGTCTGTATCTAAGTGATATAGTAGATACTATTTGTGGAATAAAATTGGAAACAACGGAAACTTCCGTAATAGGGACTATTGATAAAATTCGTATTAAGAATGCATTAATTTATGTTTTAGATAGATATAAAACGCACCTATTGAAGGTCTTCAATATTAAAGGGACTTATATTTCTACAATTGGACGCAATGGCAATGGGCCAGGAGAGTATGTAGAACCTACCGATTTCTATGTTGATAATAAGAAAATTATTATATATGATCAATTTCAAAGTAAATTATTATATTTTAATTTAGAAGGGCGATTTTTGTATGAACGGAGTTTGCCTTTTACTTTTCTTCAATTTTATCAATTTTCTCAAAATCAATATTTAATGTGCGGATTGGATGCGGATAATTATCATTTAAGTAATTTGTTGAATTATTCTATTTGGAATTGTGATTCAGTCTTTCAGGTTAATCATTTTGGAATGTATCGTAAAAAGGATGCTTATATAAACATACTCCCGAAAAATTTGCTTAATGAATTTTGTGGTAAGTTATATTACCATGAGCCACGTAGAGATACTATTTATTCTGTTGATTCAGCTTTTAATGTAAGGTTTGATTATGTTATTGACTTCGGGAAATATACTCCTCCAAAATCATTATTTCTTATAGAAAATAAGAAGGAATATATACACAATAATCAGTATGCTTTTGGAGAGGATTTTGCTATTACTCCACATTATTTATATTATAATTTTTCTTATAAGAGGACGTTATATCACTTATTCTATAGATTACATGATTCTAAAATTTATTATGGAAATAATGTCGTAAATGATGTTAATTACATATTCCCTTTCGAAAATATTTTATCAGCAAATGGAGATACTTTAATTGGCTATAGTCAAGTGATGCCGATACACGATTTTTATCAAAGAGTTCCTCAGGATGAGTGGCTGAAAATGCAAAATCATCATGGGCAGATTTTATTAAATGAAGGAAAAGATGTTCGTAATTTCTGTAAAGATTTAAGGGATGATGATAATCCTATTATTTTATTATATAGACTAAAAGAGGGCAACGCAAATGAAATTTAAATGGAACTTATTTATGTTAGGAACAGTTTGCCTATTTCAAATAGTATTATTGGTCCTTTTAAGTCATAAAAATAGTGAGCTTTGTTGCGAATTGAATAAAACTTTGTTAGATGATAATCTATCCTTTTTTTATAAAGTTAGTTATAAAGATTTCTTCTCGGTTATGCAGGTTCAAGGGTTACATTTAAAAGAAAATATTTATTTAACAGATGAATTTGGAAATAAGAAAACGTTGAAGGAGATACTTGCAGGAAAAAAACTGGTCTTTAAATATTCTGAGTTGAATTGCAATGTATGTGTCGATACCATAATTGCTGTTTTAATGAAAAAGTTTTCAAAGATAGGAATGGATAAATTATTAATTTTGGCAACTTATAATGATAAAAATAATTTTTATGCTTTTAAAAGAATAAATAAACTGGAAAATATCTATAAAGTAGATTCAATAGGGTGCTTTTTAGAGAAAAAAAACATTCCTTTTCTATTTTGGATAGACGAGGATTATTGTATAAAGTATCCTTTTATCCCTCATAAAGAAATAATAAGTGAAACGGAGGCTTATTTAAATTTTGTGGAGAAGAGAATGAATGAATAGTGGAATGTTATGCATTGAGGATTATAAAATTGAGATTACTAGTATTTTTTCTATTGAGAGAAAAGTGAAATATGTGATAAACTTAATTAATATAACTCCATTTGTAACTATTCTCTTATAATTGTATTAGGATATGTTTATAAAATTATTATTTCCAGCCTTGTTTTTAGGCTTTATGTTCTCTTGTTCTGGAAAAGATGAAATTCGGAAGGTCACTATGGTTACTTACGATGATTTCAGAAGTACGCAGCATTTGGTGGGAATGGCTGTGGAGTTTGATGATCCTGTATTGAGACCAATAAGACTACATTTGTATCATGATAGTTTGCTTTTTACGGTGAATTCTGGGGAAGATAAACTTTTGCAAGTGTATAACTTAAATACAAGACAGAAAGTGACTGAACATATTTCATTGGGGCAGGGACCTAAAGAGATGGTTGCTCCCCGTTTTGTGGAAAATGAGGATAATAAAATGTTGTTATTCGATATTGCTACTTCTGTTTTGTTTGAATATGACATTGATCGTTTTGCACAAGAAGAGGCTCCTGAACCTATTAAGCGTGTCGCATTTAAAGATAAAATATCCGGTGAACCCTGCTTGTTGAATAATGCATTTATTGCTCCCGCCCGTAATCCTAATTATATGTTACAGGTCTTAAATAAGGAGGGAGAAAGAATAGATTCTGTAGGGTCTTATCCCGAAACAAGTGAGAAACTTTCAAATACTGAAATGTTAGAAACGTACCAATATTCATTCACTACAGACAGCGAAGGCAAAGTTGTGATATGCTATAATTGGACTGACAGATTGGACTTCTATGGAAAGAATAAAGATTTGAAAACCAATATCTATGGTCCTATACATTTTACTTCTCATTATAAAGAATTTCATAATGGAAATGCTACATTTGCTAAACCTGTCAAAGGTGAAACAAGAGATGCTTATTATAATCCGGTAAGTGTTGGCGATGAAGTTTTTGTTCTATTTAGTGGAAAGTCCGAAGATGAACCGGATTATAGCATTTTAGCTGATAAAATTCTAGTTTATAGTTGGGATGGAAAGCCTGAGAAAATACTTTCTTTGGATCAGGGAGTTTTTACTTTCACAGTAGATGCTAAAAATAAGTTGATATACGGCATTAGTGATAAACCGGAATTTCATATTGTAGAGTTTTCTTATAATTAAAAAATACGATGAAAAGGATTTGTTTCTTATTTATTACCCTTCTCGCTTTTTGTGCAGGGTGTACTCATAAGTCCGTAGTGGAAAAATATCAAAATAAGCGTAATGATATTGTTAACGTCCGGCAGAAAGTGAAAGAGATTGTACCTGACGATGTTTTGATAGGCGCTTATCCCAGGCCTTTTCTAATGAATAAATGTTTAATAATAGGTGATTACAAGTCTTCAGATAAACTGATTTATCTATTTGATAAAGACACTTTTCATCACTTAAGGAGTATTGCTCCTTTAGGCCAGGGACCTGGAGAAATTACGATTTTAGGGAATATTGGAATAGATGAGGCTCATGCTAAATTTTATGTCTCAGATCATGGCAAACGGGAGATATTTAGTTATGATTTAGATAGTGTGCTTGCGGATTCGTTGTATATGCCTCAGCTTAAAGTTCGAATGAATGCGAATCAGTTTCCTGACAGATATCAGTATATAAATGATACTTTGTGTATCGGCTTAGCTATAGAGCCTACAGGAACATCGGGTTTTAATGAATCTGTGGCGAAATGGAATATGCACACGGGAAAAGTGACACCTATGAAATATAAACATCCTGATATTAAAAAGAAGCGTGTGAGTTTTGCTGCATCCGTAAATGATAACTTCTATGTTGAATGTTATACTTATCGCGACTTGATGACCATTTGTGATCTGGATGGAAATTTGAAATATAACATTTATGGTCCTCATTGGAGTACAAAGGTTACAAACAGGGTTCATTATTATGGTAATGTTACGATTTGTGGGGATAAAATAGTTGCTCTTTATTCTGGAGGAGACAACTCTAATGACGACTATTATCCAACGAAGTTATTAGTCTTTAATAAAGAGGGAGATTATATTAAGACGCTGGATACAGGGTATAAAATTATAGACTTTTGTTATGATCGGGACAATAATAGAATAATAATGAGCTTAAATGATGAAATTCAGTTTGCTTATTTAGACCTTGACAGTATCGTATAATTATGAAAAAGTGTTTTCTCCCTATATTATTTATTATAAGTGTAATGTCATCCTGTTCACAAACAGGGCAGAAGAGAGCGGAAAATGTCATTACGGTAGAAATTGATGGGGCTTCAAAGATAATGTTCTCTGATATTTTTGACCGGGTGGATTATGTTCCATTGGAGACTACTGACTCCTCACTTGTCGGAATAGTGGAGCGCCTTCGGATATTTGGTGACAAGCTTTGTCTTTTATGTGATAAATCTCTTATGCTATTTGATAAGCAAACAGGGCATTCCTATCTGCAAATATCAAAACAAGGAAACGCTCCGGGAGAATACCAATCTTTATATGATGCGTTTGTTGATGAGAAAGCAGATAGAATTGAAATATTAGATATGAACGGCCGTAAAATTCAGAAATATGATATGCGTGGAGTCTTTCTAAGAACATTGGAATTGCCTTCAATGCCTTTTTCTTTTATGAATTGTGGAAAAGGTGATTATTGGCTTTATGACAATAATATGATTTCCGGTGCGGTGAAGGCCAAACTTGTCCATTTTAATGCAGATCAGAATAAAATTATAAATGAATATTTTCCAATTGATACAGATCTTGCCAAGTATTTTTTTGTTGTGGAAGGTAATAATTTTGTTAATAGGGGGAATGATATACTTTATTTTTCTTGCCCTTCTAATAAAATATATTCATTAAACAAAGGTTTATCACCGACCATAGCATATACTATTGACTTTGGTACTCATGCCGTGCCGGGCGAGTTTTATAAGCGAAAGTTCTCTGATATTATGGAATTCTCTACAAAAGCGAATAAAAAGGGATATGTGTATTTTGTTAATAATTTCTCGGCAAATCAGGAGAATGTGTTATTATCGTTTTTGCTTAATCAAGATCCTTTTTGGAGTATATACTCTACGCATAATGGGGTAACTCGTACTGGGTATATCTTACAGGATGATCTGAATTCTTTAAATAGTTTTCATTTGAGAGACTTAAATACGCTTTTCGCCATGGATAAAAACAATCTCTATTTTTTGATTTCTGCGGAACAGTTTATAGAAATGTGTGGCGAAAATAATAAATTTTCTAAAATGTTGCATGACAATAATATGAATGATCAGTCCAATCCTTTATTGGTAAAATGTAGATTCAGGAAGAAAACATTCCTGTAACTGCCAGGGCCATATTTCATCATTGCCGTTTTGCTGTTAATACGAGTCAGCATTTAATTGTCTCATGTTCTCCTTTTGTATTGGAAATCTATCAATATGATCCGGAGGGTAGACAACTTCCAAAGTTGAAGTTTCGGAAGCAATTAGGACGATATGAATATGATTTTGTGGCTGGTGGACGTGTCTCTGCTTCTTTGCATAAAGAGTCTGATCTCGGTGCTGTTGATGTTTTTGGTGGCAATAAATATTTATATGTATTAATGAAAGCAGGAAAACTGAAAAAGCAAAGAAATATTATGGTACTGGATTGGAAAGGAAATCCGGTGAAATTATTAATCGGTAAGAAACATATTACTTGCTTTACTATCGATGAAAAAGAAAAGCGTGGTTATTGTATTATTCGTGATCCAGAGGATAAGTTAGTGTCTTTTAGTTTATAAACTGTGTAAAAATTAAATTTTGTTTATTACAATGAGCTTATGAATAAAATAATCACTATTATATTTACGTTATTGTTAAGTGCATGCTCTTCAAATAAGGATAAAATATCAAATGAGATTGAGAAAATACCTGTCAATGTGCATAATATATCTCGTCATACTTTATCGTTTATAGAAAAGATTGAAATAGTTCCTTTAGAAACGAATGACTCTTCTTTGGTAAATGGATATAGAAAAGTGATGTATGATAAGGATTTGAATGTGTATGCTATATTTGATAAAGATCAGATTGTACACACATTTGGGGAAGACGGCACTTTTATTGCCTGTTCAAAAAAAGTAAAAGGGAATGGTCCTAAAGAATACAGTATGGCAGTGGATATGAAATTTAACCCTTATCTGAAAGGGATAGATTTATTAAATCCCTATGGGGAGATTTCTACTTATGATCTTTCCTTTAATTTTATATCGAAGAAGAAAATAGATCCTGAATTCTTTTTTGATGCTTTAATGCCATTGGATGTTGATAATTATGTTTTTACGAATCCTTCCATTTGGACGAATCAAGAAATAACCTTTGTTAATTTCAAAACGAAGTATCAAAGTATAGCAAAATATAGTGGAATGATTTCTGCTATGAATACGATGGATAAGGAATGTTTTTATCAAAGAGGGAGCAAGTTTTATTTTATTCCCAAGGGGGTTGATTATTATTTTTATGAGATAGATAAGGAGAGTAAAACGCTAATCCCAATTATATATCTTGATTTTGGCGATTCAAAAATAGATGAAAAAGAATTGCCAGGATATGTAATCGGAGACAGAGATAAAGCTGAAAAGAATAAAGTTGATCATAGAAAAGATAACTTAACAAAAGGCATGCAGGTAAGAAGGCAATATTTACGAAAATCAGATTTTGTCATTCCGTTAATAAAGTTTTTTAATGACCATTTTATTTATATCTATTTCACTAAGGGTGCGGAAAAATTTGGTGGGCACTATATTTACAATCGGAAGAAAAGAAAAGGTTTCTTGTTGAATGCAGGAAAGCCATTTGTTATGCAACCATGTTTTGGAATTGTTGATAATGTATTGATGGCTATTTGCGATGCCTGTTATGTACCGAAGCTTGTCGATACAAATTTAATGTCATTAAGTGAAGTGAAAGAAATGGAGCTATTAAAGGAGGAAGACAATCCTGTTATTTTAAAATACTATTTGCACAAATGAGAAATAGACTTTGTGTGTTTATCATAATAATTAAAGAATATCAATAACTTTCTAAATTGATGAGAAAAGTAATATTTCTATTATTTGTGTTTTTTGTCTCTTGCAGGCAAAGCCCTCAAAATCAGATAAAAATATCTAAATATACTGTTTATCTAGACTCATTATCAGAATCTTTTCCTGCAATTACACATTTAAGTTATGTGCCATTGGAAACGACCAAAGCCTCATTGATTAATCAAATTGATAAAATAGAATATTGCAATCATAAGATATATATATTTGATAAGAGTGCAATGCAAATTCTTTGTTTTGATGATCATGGTAGATTTTTAAATGCCATTCATAATGTAGGCCAAGGCCCTGGTGAGTACATCTCTCCGTCGGATATGGATGTAGATGAAGCGGGAAACGTGTATGTATTTGATTTTCCAAGTGAACGCGTTATAAAGTATAACTTGGGGGATGAAAGGGACTTTGAAATTTTCGATGTTGGAGAAAGAGCATTAGATTTTGTTGTAACAAAGCAGTCTGTTTTTTTTAGCCGTATGGTAAGAAAGAGTAGTTTTGCTATTAATTTGGCTTCTTGGAATAGACAGACGAAGGTCTTGAAAATATTGAAAGAGAATGAACTGAAAAAAAAGGAAGAACCATCTTATTATTCTTCACACTATTTTTATCGTTCTGGATCAGATATTTATTATTATGAGCGATTTCATTCAGTGATTTATCAGATAGTCGACGATAATATTGAAGAATATATTTCATTCTCATCTCTAAAAAATCCAACTCTTAATGACGTTAGAACTTTGAACCAAAAATCTCCTGAAGAACGAATGAAGTCCGATTTTATAAAAGATGTCTCTGCTTGTTTTTGTACAAAGAACAATATTCTTGTTACGTTTCAGGCAATGCCTCTAATCTATAGTTTGATTCAAAAAAACACAGGGAAGGTGTATTGTACAAATTCATTACGTAAGTTCGGAATTTTAGGTTTTGGAGCTTTTGCTGCGACAGAGAAAGATTTTATTTCATATTGTACTCCAACCCAAGAAAATATGAAGTATATATTGGCTATGGGGACGGCTATAACTGGGACAGAAAAGGAACAATTTATGGGGATAAGAGAAGACGATAATCCAATCCTTATATTTTTTAGTTTTGATTGATTAAAGTCCTTACTATATAAAATTATCTGATAAATGTATATTAAAAGTATGAAATATATTCTTTGTATATTATGGCTGATATTTCTATTTGAATCGTGCGCAAATAAAAATGAGACATCTTATAGCTTGCGTCCAAGTGATTGATTTAATTAAACAATAAAATATGAAAAAGATAGTAATATTAATTATGTTAATGGCTCTTCTTTCATGTAGGAATGATAGTCGGAAATCTTTTCTGGATTTATTTAATGATAGTATCGTAGCAAAAACGAATTTAATTGATGAATTCCCTATAGACTCTTTGGGAAATCCGGTAGCAATTATGTCAATTAGAAATTGCGTACTTTTTTCCGAACCAAAATTATCTCACTTGATGATGTCTTATGATTTAAAACGAAAATCAATAACACGTTTTTTACCTAAAGGACAAGGGATAAAGGAAGCGATTGATATTCAAACCTTGGGAAAAGGTCCATATCCCAATTCAATTTATGCTCTTGATGTGTTATCACAGTCTATTTTCCTCTTTTCATTGAAAGGTGATAAAATACAGATTTTGGGTAAAGACAGCATAATGCCGGATGCTCAATTTGCTTCTGTTGCTTATGATCGTGATTTAGTATTTTTTCTTACAATTGGAACTCCAAACCGCTTCTCTCTTAGGCTAGGTGATCATTTTATGAATGTGGGAGAAAACTTATGTATTGCAAATATTCCTTCTGAAGTTGTGTCCCGTACTTTGCAAGGACCTTGTTGTCTATCCTCTGAAAGGAAAAGAATAGTTTGGTTTTCTATTTATGGTGATGCTATGGAAATTTATGATTACTCTAATCTTAATAAGATAAAGGTTATAACTTCTAAATTAATTTGTCCTCCTGTATTTGATATGGCTGGGGGGCGTAATAATGGTGCTTTGGATAGAAAAACGAAGTTGAGCGTTGCATCTGTGACTTCCGATGATGATTATATCTATGCCCTTTATAATGGACATGTATTAGAGGATGCTGTTGGTAGTAGAGATGATATTTTATTGTCAAATAAATTGTTAGTTTTTGATTGGGAGGGGACTCCTTGTATGGCTATAAAGTTAGATAGACCTATAAAATCTATTACATATGATAAAAAGGAGCATCTCATTTTAGCCTTAGGTCTTAATGAAAAAAAGGATTTTGCTTTATACAGTTTTCCTATTAAAAAATATATTCAATAACTTTTCCTGAAAAGTAAAGTCTCCGCTGAACTCTACTGAATTAAAGTTGATTAGAAATAATCAGATTATCAAATAGAAATAGCTTTTTATATAGATAAGCACTACGTGAAAAAAAATCACGCTTTTTTCACGCTCTTTTCACGCGCTAAGTTATCAGAACTTAAATTTTCTTTTTACATTTGTTTTGTCTCTGAATCATAAAAATGTATTTTAAAATAGTAAAAATAGAAGAAGGAACGGATAGAGACATCTATTTAGGAATTTCATGGACTATCCGTTCCATAACCAGCTAAAAAAGGAGGTCGAGACAAAGATACATAGAATTTTAGATAAGGCAATATGATTGCTTGCCCGTTGAAAGGATAAATACGGAAATAATAAATTGAGTGTAACATTAATAATAGTTGAATATGAAAAAAATAGTAAAAATAGCTTTTATAGCTGCATTTACTGCAATTGTAGGGTACAATATATATACTTCCCAAAATGTGAGCCGTTTATCTGACCTAGCTTTAAGTAACATAGATGCTTTGGCTGATGGAGAAATAGGTCCAGCTCCTGGAGGAACGAGTTATGGCTGTGGATATGGGCTCTCTTATGGTGGAATCGGTATTATTAGGGCTTGTGAATCGTGTGTATATCAGTATTTTGTAAGCTATGCATCGGGATATAGTAATTGTCATGCTCATTAACTTCGTTTGAAGGGATACATCAAAAATAGAGATTCTATATATCCCTCTTAAAAAATAAGATGATGAATAAAAACATATTTTTGATATTATGCTTATGTTTTCTTTTTATGGGATGTGCAAAGCATAGTAATTCAATTCGTAAAAAGAATGAATCTTTTCCGATAGAGAAGAGAGTGGATTTGGAGAGCATAAAGGTTAAGCCTGTCTTATTCTTTATTTCAGATATGGTAATATTAGATGATGAATTAGTAACATTGGATATAAAGAATGATGTATTTTTTCAGCTCTTTAATTTACCAGATCTTAGGTACATTGGTCCGCAAATACATAAAGGAGATGGTCCTCTGGAGGAAACGTTGATATTTCCTTATATCGAGAACGTTGGGAAAAATGCATTTGCTTATCGTACTATAAATAAAATAAAGATTGTATCTCATGATATAATTAAGAATAGGTACATCTTACTTAAATCTTATCAAGTTCCACAAGAAACGGAAATATTGAATTCTTGTTTGCTAAATAATGGCTTATGTGGATATAATATATTAGGAAAAACTAAACAAGAATTCATAAGATATGATTTTAGCAGCCATAAAATTCAGAATTTTGGTCCTTCTTTTCCCTCGGTAGGCTTTTCAATCAGTGACGATAAAAAGAATATGCTATTTACTAAAATAATGGTCAGTAAGGCTGATGGAAATCGTTTTGCTGCTCTATATGATAAATTTCCACTATTGCGGGTTTATGATAAGGATGGAAATTTATTATCTGAAACAGAATATATTAATCATCAAGTTGAGCCTGTAGGATATAGCAAGAAAGAAATATTGATATCTGATATAGAAAATACGACAATTGATTATATGCGAATTAAAGCAACTGACAAATATATATATGGATTATATTCAGGTATGACGAATAAACAACTAGCTACTTCTGGAATTGATAAAAGTGCTTGCTGCTGTGAAATACATGTTTGGGATTGGAACGGCTCACCTGTAGCAAGATTTATGTTAGACAAGAATGTGACTTGTTTTGCTGTATCACAGGATGATTCATATATGATATTTTCTTCTTCTCTTAATGAAGATATTTTATATAAAATGAGAATTCCTGATTTGATTATACGGTAACTTTTCATTAATAATGTTTGCTAGTTAGATTCTAATAGAATATTAGGTGATATTTGTTTTATTGAAAAATAGTTTATGAAAATATTATGAAGAATTTTATAGTAAAGATGCTAATGATTTTTTGTCTGTTCTCTTGTGGAAAATCTAGAGAATCCATGATAACGAGAATGGTTAAGGATTGGGACGGAAAAGAAATATTATTTCCTGTACATTCGTCTTTTTATGTTCAAGGGAGGGATTCAATAGCATCGTTATACTTCAATAAACAATATAGAATAGTAACCTATGTAGATTCTATAGGATGTACGAGCTGTAAGTTACAATTATTTAGGTGGAAACAGTTTATGCACCAGATTGATTCTCTAAACAATGATAATACTTCGTTCCTTTTTTACTTTCATCCCAAGCGTAAAAAAGAAATATGTTATATTCTTCTTCGTGATAAATTTGTTTCTTCTATATGCTTTGATGAGAATAATGAGTTCTATCGTTTGAATAAATTTCCTAACGATATGGCTTTTCAAACTTTCTTATTGGATAACAACAACAAAGTATTAGCTATTGGTAATCCCATTCATAATCCTAAGGTAAAAGATTTATATCTCAAAATCATTAGAGGAGACGCGCTTGGTAAAAATACGGAAAAAGAAGTCGTAACAACGGTATCTCTTGATAAATTAACGTTTTCAATGGGAACTTTTAGTTGGGAGAAAGAGCAAAATACAACTTTCTTATTAAAAAATATCGGGGATAAGGCGTTTGTTATTAACGATGTTACAACTTCTTGCGGTTGTACTTCGGTGGAATATTCCAAAGAAGCTATACGACCGGGGAAGTCTCTTACTCTACATGTTACATACAAAGCGGATCATCCGGGGCATTTTGATAAAACGGTATCCGTTTATTGTAATGTTCCGTCTTCTCCTATTCAATTAAGAATCAACGGGAATGCAAACTAGTTTAAATTTAGAAGTAATATGAAACGTCTTATTTTCTTGTTATCCCTTGTATTAGGGCTAGCTGCTTGTAGCAAAGTGGATAAAGTTACAAAGTGGGACAGTACGTTTAAAGATGTCCGGCAATTGGAAGCTAAGAATTATTTAAGTAAGGATTACATTTGGGGACGTCCCTTTTTTATTCATTATATTGATTCTTGTGTAATAGTGTATGACGATTTAGGGGATAGCCTTTTTACGTTGATAGATTTAAAAGCGGATAATAGGGTTTATCGTTTTGGTAAACGTGGACAAGGCAAGGATGATTTTCTTCAGGTTGCTTCTTTTTATAATATGCAATCAGATTCTCTATTGGCTGTGTATGATGGGTTCGGACGATCTTTAGTTCAGATGAATATTAATCAGGTGAGGCGGGGAATATATAAGTTCCCTTTGGTGGTAGAAGATACGCTAAGGAGTGTTTTTGTTGTTCCGACTAAATATCACACTTATGTGGGGATTGGATTTTATGAAAAGAATATGTTGAGCTTGTATGGGGATAAGATAGGGCGCCGGTATTTCTTTGAATATCCTTATAAAGATAAACAGGAGAAGGCGATAAGTAATAGGTTGCGGGGGATGGCATATCAAGGAATGCTGCGATCTAATCCTTCGATGGATAAAATGATATTTACGACAATTAATTCCCCTCATTTTTTTCTTTATTCAATAGAGAAGGATAAAATTATCAAGACATATGAATTCGTTGCAAGTTACCCGGTTTATAAAACAGTAGATACGGGGACAATGACATCTGCTCCGATGAGTGCAAGGAATATATGTGGATTTGTGGATGCTTATGCTACCGATAAATATGTTTATCTGCTATATTCAGGAAGATCTATTGCAGATGCTGGAAGGAGAGCATTATGTGGTTCTGTGGTCTATAAAATAACTTGGGATGCAAAACCTGTTTGTAAGTATGAATTAGATGTTCCGATTTCTACTTTTTGTGTATCTGATGATGATAGCTGGATTTATGCTATGGCATATCAGGACGAATTCCATTTGGTTGGCTTTCCTATAAATACAAAACATGCAGAGAAGGCGCAGTTGGATAAATAGAATAGTGAATAAGCTGTTCGGGCTTATCATTTTATTCTTGGGACTGTTTGCTCTATGGCTATTTCTCCAAGTGACGACTTTTACTACATTCAGAATTCCTACGGACTCTATGGAACAGGCTTTATTGCCTGGAGACTGTATTTTAGTTAATAAATGGGTTATGGGAGGACGTGTCTTTAACTTGTGGAAGGCATTAAATAAGAAAGAAGTGAAGATATACAGGTTACCCTCATTAAGTAAGATAAAACGGAATGATATTCTGGTTTTTAACTTTCCATATCCCAAGCACTGGGATAGTATTGGCTTTGATGTGATGAAATACTATGTGAAACGCTGTGTGGCATTGCCCGGTGATACTTTTGAAATTGAAAGGGCATCTTATAGGGTGCATGGTTGCAGTGTTTCTTTAGGGAATGTAGAAGCTCAGAAAAGTCTACTGAGATTATTGAATACAGGGAGAGCAAAATATTATGGAGTTGTAGAAAGAACATTCCCGCATGATAGTTTAGTTAATTGGAATATTAAGGACTTTGGCCCTTTATATATTCCTGCAAAAGGTGATTATATGCATATAGGGCCTTTACAAAAGATCTTGTACAAAAATATAATAGAGTGGGAGCAAAAAAAGAAATTATCCTTAGTGGATAATGAAGTTTTGCTTGGAGATAGTGTGATTACTCATTATCGCTTTAAAGAGAATTATTATTTCGTAGCCGGTGATAAGGTAGAAAATTCTCAAGATTCCCGTTATTGGGGACTGTTACCTGAACCTTTTATTGTAGGTAAAGCAGTAAGAATTTGGAAGTCGGTGGATAAAGAAACGGGAGGAATTAGATGGAGCAGGATTCTGAAAGGCATAAGATGAGAATAATGCAAAATTATAGCATTAATATCAGACGGTTAGTCGTCGGAATTTTGAATTTCCTTGCTATACTTTCTTTACTTAGTCTGGTCTGTGCGGTTAATCCTGATCTACCATCGGGGGTGACATTTGGGCAGTGGACGTGGTTTGTAAAAACGATTTTGGGAGCTGCATGTTGTACGGCGGTTGCTGTTCTGTTGCAAATTAGTAGAAACCAGTTTTGGAGAAATTTGATTTCTTTTCCTTATTTTGCTCGATATGTGGCTTGGTCGTTGATGGTTCTAGGAGGTGTGGAAGCTGTTTGGGGATTACGTCAATTGTATGGTTTTTCTGTTTCGGGGCATTCGCTGTATAATCTCACCGGATCTTTCTATAATCCGGGACCTTATGGAGGGTACTTGGCAATGGTACTTCCTGTGTGTTTGCATTATTATACATCTCCCCGTGGAAAATGGAAAGAGATGTGGTGGTATGAAAAGATAGGAAAGTTACTGGCCGTGGTGACGGGTATTCTTATTTTGTGTGTGCTCCCTGCTACGATGAGCCGTTCGGCATGGATTGCAGCTTTACTATCTTGTGGATGGGTGATGTATATGTTTGCAAGCAAGAAGTATAAAGAATGGGTTTCGAGGAAGTCTTATAGAAAAGGAACAGTAAGGTGGGTGGGTGGTATGCTTGCTCTTTTGTTAATTGGTGGGGGAATTGGGATGTTCCGGATGAAATCGGATTCAGCTTTAGGACGGGTTTTCTTGTGGAGGATGACTTGTCAGGCCATCATGCAACACCCGTTTGTGGGGACTTCCACTCCTGCCGTGTCATATAGTGATGCGCAGGAGGCTTATTTTGCGAAAGGCACTTATGCTACGTGGGAAGAACGCGTGGCGGGAAGTCCGGAATATGCCTTTAATGAATATTTGGGAATTTGGTTGAAATGGGGGCTTTTCTTATTGCTGGTTCTTTGTTGGCTGACAGGTGTTTCTATATGGCAAGGGATTAGGGGACACAATTACGGATTATGTGGAGCCATCATTTCGTTGCTTATCTTTTGCTTTTCTTCTTATCCGTTTCAGTTTCCGGCTTTTATTATTACGATGATCTTATTGCTGCTGGCTTGTTCAGAAATAGGAGCATTAGCAGGGAGGTTGATCTTGTTTGTGGCGGCTATTTTAGTACTGGCTTTTGATGTGCCTGGGTATAACGAGAACAAGATGGTGGCTTATCGGACTGGAGTAATGCTAAGATGCTTTATCATGCCGGGGCGTATAAGTCGGCAGAAAAGACCTATTTGGTATTAATGCCGGACTTAAGTGATGAAGCTTCCTTTTTGTTTGAATACGGGCATTGTTTACATAAGACGGGGGAATATGAGGAATCTACCCGGATATTAAAAAGAGCCGGGCAATATAGTACGGACCCCATGATTCTGAATGTCATAGGAAAGAATTACCAGCAGGAAGGAAAATATGAAGAAGCTGAAAAGGTTTTTATCCGTTCCACTCATCGCTTGCCGGGAAGGATATATCCTTATTATCTATTGGCAAAGCTTTATGCGGAACCGGGCTTCTTGCATCCTGATAAATTTGCGCAAATGCAGCGTATTGTAATGACTAAGGAGCCTAAGGTTTCATCTACTGCTATCCGGCAAATGCGTGAAGAGTTGGAGAAACTGTCGAAATCGGTTGTTGAAGAGGGTAAGTAATTTTAGTTTAATAATGAATGCCAATATTAATATCTTATATTTGTATCATTACAATATAGCAATCTTTTGTGATTATACTTAAATTCTAATTATTATGTTGAAAGTGAAGGAATTATTTGGAGCTTTTTGTCTGGTTATACTATTATTAAGTTGTACTTCTCCGAAGAAGAACGTAGAGCGTGTAGCTGATGTGGGGTATACTGTTTTGACAGATAGTGTTTTTACCCGCATGCCGGGTGATCTGTTCTGCACGGAACATTATCTGGTATGGTTAGATCCTATGGCACTAAAGGGCTTTATTCATTTTCTTGATATAAATACCGGGAAAGAAATCTCCGCCTGGGGCGAAGTTGGTGAAGGTCCGAAGGAATTTTCTGCGGTTCAGGCTTCTCTTTCATATCCTCCATTCTTACAGTTGTTTGACTTGAATAAGGCGTTACAAGCTTCAATGTGTCTGGATTCCCTACAGACAGTTCATTGGAGTCAGTCAATAGAGTGGAAGCATGAAGCATTGGGTTCTGCTACTAGAAGAATACAACTGGATATAAATACATTTTTGGCTTTACATCCGGGTGCTACATATCCTTTTACTATTGAAAATGGTATGCAGATTGATTCGGTAGGTAAATATCCTTTGCCAGATAGAATATCAAATGGATATGACGTGTTTCAGGGAGAATTACTTTATAATCCTGATCGTAAATATTTGCTTTATGCCATGTTTTCATTCCCTTATGTTGCGATGTATAAGTATGATAATAAAAAGCTCGCATTGCAATGGGAGAAGCAAGGAGATGCTAATTATCAGGTGAATGGGGGAACAGTTATTTGGGAGAAGGTGCATAAGCAAAACTTTCATGCTATGACATTAACTAAGAATTATATTGTAGAAAGTAAACGGGATGTAAAAGTAGAAGGGGATTTATCTCCTCAAGTATCAGGTAGGGATGTTAAGGCTTTACCCCAATCTTTGTTTGTATATGACTATAATTATGAGTTGCAGAAGATTATTAATTTGAAGTTCCCAGTGTTGCGTATTGCCGGGAACATAGCATCGGATGAACTTTACGCTGTTGTAGCTGATCCGGAGTTTAAGATTGTAAAGCTGTCTGTACGGTGACCCTTTTTAGTTATTTAACTATCAATACTAGTTTAATAACTATATTATTTAGTTTATTTGTGGAGATGTTATAAATGTTGAATCTAAAAACTAACAAAAACATGGAGGGAAAGCGATTATTGGTTATTGGTTTAATAGGCTTATTCGTTTCTTGTAGTAACACTCCGCAACCTGCTAAATTGTGTACTGTCGATGTGGAGGGGGCAATGGAAAATTCGGGGGAATTAAAACTTTCGCAATTAGCGAGTGATGTGCGCTATGTTCCCTTGGAAACGACAGATTCTTGTTTGATAGGGGCGAATCCTAACATTTTATTGCTTGATAAACAGATAGTAGTATACTCAAATAAAGAGTGTTTATTGTTCAATAAGGTGGATGGGAAATTTCTGTGTAGGCTAGGGCATGGTGGAGATGATCCTGAAGCTTACTCTTATCCCGTACCGTTTTATAATGAACACAATGAGATGTTCTATTTTAAACGGGAACCTGAGTGGTTGCAAAAATATGATGCAAGTGGTCGCTATCAAGGTAAGCTGAAAATACCTACTCCTCCTGCAATGCCAAGTGAATTCAGTTTTATGGATTCTTTGGTTATAGGCCATTATAATAATATAGCTATGGGATATGCTCCGCGGGCTTTGTTACTTTTTAATGAGAAAGGGGAAGAAGTGGATACTGTACCTAGTCTGCTACCAGTGCTTTCTAAAAAGGAGGTGAGTGATATTGATAATATCAATGTAAAAAGATTGGATGATATGATGATCGTGTTGACTCGTTTTAAGGATGGAGGATATATGGCTGGCATTGGAGGAAGAACCTTTCTTTGGAATAGTAAGGGAGAAACACGTTTTAAAGAAAGTTTTAGCGATACTGTTTTCACCGTTAGGCGAAGTGAGCTGGCTCCATATATTGTCTTTAAAACAGGAAAGTGGCATTGGGGTGCGGAAGCACGTACTGATTCAAAAGATAATGAGAAACGATTGCTTATAGGGGAGGTTTTTGAATCTCCGCAAGCCATCTTTTTTCAATGTATTTGTGGATTGTATACCAATGAACCGGAAATGTTGAATGGCATTTATAATCGTAAGTCGGGGATGACTTATGTGAGTCCTGAGAAGAATGGGATTATTGATGACATTAATGGTTTTATGCCGTTTCATCCTAAGGCATGTAGTCCGCAGGGGGAATATGCAGGTCTTGTGGAGGCGGGTGAAGCCGTGGACTGGCTTAAAGAACATTCTGAGCTCGCCCGGAATAGTAAGTATTCTGCTTTGAAGGGGCTGACAGAAGATGATAATCCGGTAGTCGTTATTGCCAAGCCTTAATAAACAAGAAAGGAAAAGCTACTTATAAGCTATGGGATAAATAGGAGATTTTATGTTTATATACAATAGAAAAACAAAGAAACAAAGTCTATAATGACTTATTCTCTGCTCTAAGAGTGCAGAGAGTCAGACCTACATCTGGATTGTTTGTGCGCGCAATGAGCAAAATTGCAATTGCTTTTATTTATCTATTTTTTTTCATGCTGATTTGTACTAATTAATAAATTTTCTTGATTAATTAACCTGATTTTAATCTTTCTATTAATATCGCATCTGTTTTTTTGCAATGAATTAATCTTTAGAAGATAATTGCGATGAAAAAGCATAATATGATATCCTTGTTGTATTCGTTCTTAGCTCTGTTTATTTGCGAGAATGGCTTGGCAAAAAGAACGAATCCAATGCAACAAGTCAACTATGCCAAATTAGGGGGTACTTTACATTTGATACAGAGGAAAATCAGAGCATTGAGCGTAAGATTGTCATTTCCAATGTTTCTATTGAAAATGCAAAAGAAAAACCTACGTGTAGACAACAATGGGCGTAACTATCAACAAGTGCCGGCAGATACACAAAATGAGGGGATGTACTATTTAGAATACAGTTTTCGTTTCTTAATTGTTATTGGCGTCAATAAATGTGTAATTTGAAATATACTATCGTCTTTTTATTTTCTTATTGTCTTCTCTCTTGTAATAATGAAAAGGTGAAGAAGGAGAATATATACTTATCTGAAAATTTATCTATCATAAGGCCAATCAATTCATTGGAAAACATGATTGATATCGAACCATTATTAGATACAGTTAGATATGTAAAGCTTGAATTAACTGATAAATCGATTATTGGTTATATCCAGAAAGTCGCAATATTTGAAGACAAAATATATGTGTTGGACACTCAAGCTTCTTCTTTATTCGTTTTTGATATAAATGGAAAATACTTATTTAAAATATCTCAAAAAGGATTGGGACCCCATGATTATATTCAGCTTGACTTTTTTGATATTGACATTGATAAGCGAGAGATTGTTCTCACGGACTTGATGGGATATTGGACCATGAGATATGATTTAGATGGTAACTTTATAAAGCGAAAAAAAATATCTTTCTTCACAGAAGGAATAGTTCCTAGTTCCAACGGTGGCTTTATTACATATCAGAATTTCAGGAATAATAAGGAGAATATGAAGCAAGAGTATAATTTATTTTATATTGATTCTTTAATGAAACCTCAAAAAGCGTATTTTCCATACAATTCTTTAGAACTCACTCCTCCTCCTACCCCACGTTCTGGACCTTTTTATCATTATAATAATAATTTTTATTTCTTTTCTATTTATGGAAATGAAATATATAAAATAGCAAAAGATAGTTTGATTCTAAAGTACATATTTGATTTTGGGAATAAGACATTTGATAAAAATATGCTAAATAGCCCAGAGAATTTAAGGTTGTATTTAGAAAAAGGGGAGTATAATTCTGTAAAAAGTGTACAGGAAACAGATGAATTGCTTTGCTTTTCAGTTTCTAGCTCTAATGTGCCAATATTATTTACTGGTTATTATTCCAAAGTAACTAAAAATATGATGTATTCTCCTCTATATTTAATTGGCAAAGAGGGGCGGATTCTGGGTGTGCCAATTTCTTCTTATGGTTTGTGGTTAATTAATGAATTACCTATTGATGATTTGGTCTCATGGAGAGAAGATATTGATAAAAATAATATTTTAATAAAAAACTCTTTTTTAGAGAGGCAGAAAAGGGTCGCTAATTCTCTAACTCTGGACGATAATCCCGTGTTAATGTTTTATAAGTTAAAGAAATTTTAGTTGTAAATGAAGTAGAAAAACTTGGCATTTCTATTTCATTTATAGTCTCTGGAACTCCTGTTGGAGGATTAAGATTATGTGTATGAATACCATGGTGGTTGGTCAAAATTGACTTGTTCAAGAGTATGTAAAATATGAAATAGATAATTTATGTATTAGAAGACATTGTTTCGATAAAATATATGGAAGGGTAGTTTGTTGTATTTGTTTTTATCTGATAATCTATTATTTATTGTGACTTCGTTTTTTTATAAATAATTGTATACTACAATATGAAAAATATTTTTTTGGGATTTATAATACTTGTATTATTTAGTTGTTCATTGCAAAAAAGGCAATATGCTTCCTTCTCTAGTCCTAAGGACTTCTCTGAAATTCATCAATTACCTGTGGATTCATCTTCGGGGACTATTATTCATTTAGATAATCCACTTAATAAGATAGAGATGAAAGATCTTATTGAGAAAGCTTTATATATACCGCTTGAAACCAGAGCTAATTCATTAATAGGCTATTATCAAAAAATAATCATATATAATAATTATATTTATGTGTATGACGGAGTTGCTGCTGAAGGGGTGTTAATTTTCAAAATGAACGGACGTTTTGTCTCTAAGATAGGAGTAAAGGGCGGAGGTCCTGATGAACTCTCTTTGTTAAGGGGTATGTCAATAGATCGAAAACAGAATTTATTGATATTATATGATAATGGTAAAAGGAAACTAATGTATTATACGTTATTAGGGAAATTTGTGAAAAGTGTGGATGTCAAATTCCGATTTTCCGGGAAGTTTGCTTGCCTCTCTACTGGTGAAACTGTAGCTGCGACAGGAAAAAATGATGAAAATAGGCATTTGGAGAGCCTTAATGAGTATAGATTAGTTTATAGCGATAGTGCTGGTGATATAATAAAAGTCGCATTTCGTTATGATGATAATGAAAAACTATATATAGCCTGGTCAGATCTTTTTTATTCTGATGATGAATTAGTATACCATCCTCAATTTTTAAATAGTATATACTCAGTTTTGAGTGATAGCGTTAAGTTGCGGTTTACATTCGATTTATCTAAATTCTCTGCTTTTGAGAATGACCGTATATCTGTGTTTGATAGTGATGATGAATTTGATGAATACCGCTCTAGGTGTTGTTCTGTAGAACCTGAAATATCTGAGAACAAAACTCATTTATCTTTTTCACTTTACGATAAGGGAAAGCGTTATTATTATTTTTATGATAAAAGAAGTAATAAGGCTATCGGATTTAAAAATATAGTATGGTCTGGTAGTAACATTGTGAACTTGCCTGTTCTTTCTAGTTATCGTGAATATTTCATAAGTGTAATGCCTGTGGGGCTATTACAAGATTATTATGACTATTGTTGTAAAAATGGTGCTTTTATTTCAAATGAGCTGAAAATGATAATTGAAAAATCTGACAGTGAAGATAATTCCATTTTGGTTTTATTTAAATTAAGAGAGTTGTGAAATCTGGTAATAAACTTTATATGGAAGTTCTTGCGCAATCAAATAACATTTCTGATAATAATACTTCGGGGGCAGGTTGCGGTAATAGTGATACTGATTACGCCTATCTAGAAAAGTTGTCGGTAAAGAATGCTTGTGGATATGTGATTAAATATAGTACTGGCATAGAATCGCTCGTTCGCTCTTTGCCTTTAGAGTTGAATTTTGAAATTGTCTATCAAAACAACAATAGGTTCTAATAAATAGAAATATGAACAAATACTCATTGATATATCTAACTCTTATTTTAATCGCGGCGATAGGTTGTACTTCCAATAATAAAGCGAAATCGTTTAAATCGTTGCAAGGCAATAAAAGGTGTCTTAATATTTTTTTAGAAGAAGATATCTCTAAAGATAAGAGAGTTAGTTTGGATTCGTTAATTGATACTATGTACTATATCTCTCCTCAATTAACGAATGAGTCTGTGATAGGTAGATACGATAAAGTTTTAGTTAATGATAGCCTGCTGTTTATTATGGAGAATTCTATTAGTAACAAATCTGTGTTCGTCTTTGACTTAAAAGGGAAATTCCTTTCTAAAGTCAATTCTGTCGGGCAGGGACCAGGAGAATATATAAGCATTCACGATTTTTATTATGATAATAGAAATAAGCTTATAGGAGTGTTAAGCCAATCTCGTATTATTAGGTATAACTTGGATGGTACGTACAAGGATCAGTTTGATTTGAGAAACTATTATGTCAGTGAAGTAGAATTCGTGAATGGACATCTTTATGCTTATTGTTTACCTCAATGCAATTCTTCGACCTGTTTCTCTGTTTTAGTATTTAATGAAAAGTTTGACCTTATTTATGAAGATTATCCATTGTCTAAAAAAGTTATAAATTTTCCTTTATCTGATGGGAAAAGATCTATTATTAGTTATAATAATAAAGTATATTTTAATGCGATTAATAATGATACGATATATCTTGTTAAAGACAGCTTTATGCGTCCTGAGTGTATTGTTAATTTCGGAAAGTATAAATATCCGAAAAAGGATTTTGATAATTTGTTAAATGAAGGCGCAGGCTCGGTGAATAGACTTAATGAATTGTATGCTTCCAACTACTCTTTATTTGGAGTAAAACAATATTGGTTATCTGAAGAATATGTGTATCTTAATTTCCAGATAAATACTGAAAAATTTCAATCGTTTTATTCAATAAAGTCAAATAGAACGATAACTTTCTCTTCGTCTGATATTCCGTCTACCGTTCTTCCTATTAACAATATTCAAACTTTTTATAAAGGTGAGTTTTATTCAGTATCAGATAATCAATTGATAGAGTATATTAAGAATAAAGAAGAGGAATCTGGAGTATTGAAATTACCTGATGATAATTTAAGAAAAGTACGTTATAATAGAATTTTAAGAAATAGCGATATTAATAATAATAGTATAATAGCGGTTTTTAGACTAAAGAAGTTTTAAGTTCTAGAGGCTGGAAAGGCCATGTTTTTATTTATAGTATTAAATTGCAAAACAATGTTGTTATAAGGAAACGAATGCGCATATTATTTTTGTGTATTGTATTTAGGAGCCCTGAGAATGATGAAGTGATGTTGGTAAAAGGATATCAGGATACTTGTCTAAGGACATTTTGCTCCTTATTAATGCCGATAATGCTTTTATTTTACGTGATAGCCGTTTCTTTGGATATATCAGTGAAAACAACATTATAGGTAGAGTGAAGCGTGTACTTCTCTCTGTAAAGGAGCTATCTCGAATATTTAAGAAATTAAAATGATAGGAATGCCCTGCGCATGAGAGATAATAATAACTAATAATGAAATGTTTATTATAATGAAGAGATTTAAATGGTTTGTTTTGATTGCATTTTTTCCTATGGCATACTTAAATGCCCAAAACTGTGATATCCATTTTAGAGATATGATCAATCGAAATGAATGGTTTACTTTAGATAAAGAGTATGCCTTGAGGAAAGATTCTATAAAAGCTCCGGAGTTGAGATTATGGGCAAAATCATTGTTGAATACATATTTTAACCGGCCGGATAGTGCAATAAATTCTATTGGTTGCCTTTTGGCTAACTATGAAGATAAAATAGGATTTTATAATGTTGTAGGAATGTTTCGGTACAAGTTATCACAATTGGCTGTTCAAAGGCGTTATAATGTAATTTTGGAAGAATTGGATAAGTTTCTGAATAAGTTTTCAGCGCATTTGTCGCTTGAAGACTTGAATCTTTTCCGTGATATGCAAAAGGATTACAAGGCTTTGCGTGCAGCAAAATCTCCTAAAATAGTGAAATTGTACCGAAATATTGAGATACCTTTTGGAACGTTGAATATAAACTTTACAATTACTAAAGAAGATAAAAATGTTGAGCACTCTAATGCCTTAATTGGACTTGTAAAAGTAAAGATACATGGTAAAACATACGTATTTGTTTTAGATACTGGTAGTGAAACGACTTGTATCTTTGATCATACAGCGAAACAACTTGGTTTATGTTATTTACAAGATAGTATAAATTTATTAGGGGTCAAGAAAGCTTTCGGAATGGCAGCAATGCTAGATAGTCTTTCTTTAAGTGGTTTGTCTATCTCTGATTTGATGATTACAATTGAAGATAATCCTTTCCTTAAAATGGCGGATTCTCAATCTCAAAAGGCAGATATAGAGCAACACTTACATGGTATCTTGGGGTTGGATATTATTCGACGCTTGGGGGAATTGCAGTTATATCCCTATGATAGAAAAATAGTCATACCGGCTAAAGAAACAGATTTACCGGAGGCGGGACGTAATATGTTTATGAGTGTGAATAATTATCTTGTTATACGTGCTTACAATAAAAGTCGTTCTATGGCATTTCATTTAGATACAGGAAGTACTGACAGCAAATTATTTAAATCTTATTATTTAAAAAATAAAATAGAAATAGATGGCAAGCTCAAGAAAATGAATGAATTCTCTGGAGGGATAGGAGGTTCAAAGACTAATTGCGTTTATTTAATGCCTTCTCTAAATTTGACTGTTGGACTCACCTCTTTTTCTTTGAATAATCTTTCGATTAATACTCAAAATCCTTATGCGATAGAGTTTCCAACTGATGGTTCTCTGGGAATGGATTTTATTATGAGCTTTAATAAAATCACTTTGAATATGAATAAAATGTTTATAGTCTTGGAAAAATAGTTATTAATACCGTTTTGTTAAATCAGAAGTTATGAATCACTTACATTTTTTTCTGCATTCTTGCTTATCTGCATTTGCCCTGACCATGTTTGTAATATTAATATATGGTTGTGCCTCTATTTATGAGAAATCACAATACTTTGTAGATCCTAAATCTACAGTAAGTCCGGAATCTATTTTTGATGGGTGGAGCTACGTGACATTGGAAACCAATGATAAGAACCTAATATCAAGAATGGATAAGGTTATGTTTGATAATGATAAGATCTATATTTTAGATCGAAAAGTGAATGAAGTTTTTATTTTTGATAGAAGAGGGAGATATCTTAATAAAATAGCAAAGCAAGGTCAGGGAAGAGATGAATATTTAGATATAGATGATGTCAATGTCTATAAATCCAATATTTTCATCTTATGTTCAGACACAAAGACAATTATGCAATATTCTCCTCAAGGTTCATTTATTAAAAGCATACCGCTACCTGATAGCTTTTATCGTTTTTCTTTTATTGGTGATAACAAACTCTGCCTTTATTCCAGTTTCTCTAATAATTTGAAATACAATCTCATTTTGTATAATTATCAAACAAAGCAAATAATAGCTCATTATTATCCATTTGAAAAAAATAAAAGTTTTATTATCAATTGGAACTTTATTCAATCTGAAAAGTATGGAACTTTTGTAGCTATTCCTTTTGATCTGACCATATATAAATTGAGAAAGGACGGTTTGTCTCCTTATGCAGAGATATTGCTCGGAAAAAACAACACAATACCAGATAATTATCAAGATGTGGATTTCCTGACGTTGGTTGATGATTTTAGGACAAAATCAATAATCTATGATTTCAATTTTATATATGTAAATGACGATTATTTATATTTAAATTATATATCTGACTTTCGGTTTCATTTATCCCAAATAGATTTGAAGAGTAAGGAGGGGAAGACTATAATATTGGATTCTTATGAAGGAAATAAGTTACCATATATTTATGCTGGCGCTTTGGGCTTTGATAAAAATAGAATGGTTTCTTATTTAACGGCAGACAGAGTTATAAAGGATAGCCCTAAATTTCGATCGGATAAAAACGCGGACGGTCTATTGCATGAGGATGATAATCCGGTGTTATTTTTTCATCAATTAAAGGTAAAAAAATGGAGATGATTATTGCTTCTATTCTAAATTATGCATGTTGTGAGGCTGGAATGGCTCGCAGGATTATTAAGAATAGTTGGCATTAAGACCTATAAGAGGGTCGAATTGTTAGCGTGAAAAAATTTTCACGCTCTTTTCACGGTTATTTCACGGATGTGGAAAGTTTAGTTGATATGAATCTCTTTAGATTTGCGAATAAGAAACAGATGTTATGATATTAATTTTTTATATTTGTGGAGATGACTTCATTTACACTTGATTTAATAGATATGAAATAATGAAAACACGTAACTACCGATATTGGCTTGGGATGGCACTTCTTGTGCTGGCGGCTTGTTCCGGACAGAAAAAAGAAACGGATAAGGAAGGAGTCGCAACAGTTCTCCCCGAGGAAAAGAATGAAGTAACTGTGATGACTTTAAAACGGCAAACGTTTAACCATGAATTGGTGAGTAATGGTAAGCTTTCAGCCGGAAACAAAGCTGATTTACGTTTTGAAACCTCTGGTGTACTGGCTCATATTTATGTGAAAAACGGAGACCGGGTACATCGGGGGCAGAAGTTGGCGGAACTGGATAAGTTCCGCTTGAAGAATAAAACGGAGCAAGTTAAAGAGTCCTTGGACAAAGCTAAATTGGAATTGAAAGATGTGTTGATAGGGCAGGGATATGCAGCGGATGATTCTTCTAAAGTCCCGGCGGATATCATGCAATTGGCCCGGGTAAAGAGTGGATATGACCAGACTCTTTCACAATATGAACTGGCTAAATATGAAGAGGAACATGCTACATTGATTGCACCCATTAATGGAATTGTTGCGAATCTTTTCTCAAAGCCTTTTAATATGTCGAGTACTACGGATGCTTTTTGTTCGATAATCGGAACACAGAGGATGGAAGCCGAGTTTACAGTGTTGGAGAGCGAACTGTCTATGATTAAGGTGGGGGACAAGGTGGTGGTGACTCCTTATGCTCTTCCTGATACTCACTATGAGGGGCGCATTAGCGAGATTAATCCGTTGGTGAATGATAAGGGAATGGTGCAAGTGAGAGCATTGGTTAGTGATAAAGGGAAGCTTTTCAGTGGTATGAATATACGTATTAACGTACATCGTTCGTTAGGTAAACAGTTAGTGATTCCCAAAAGTGCGGTTGTGTTGCGCTCGGGGCGTCAGGTGGTTTTTACATTGAAAAAGGGTAAAGCATGTTGGAACTATGTGGATACCGGGTTGGAGAATGCAGAGAGTTATACCGTAGTGGAAGATGCGGCGGACGGATTGAAAGAAGGTGATACGGTTATTGTGACCGGTAATGTGAATCTGGCGCATGATGCTCCGGTTAAAGTAGTGAGTGGCAAGTAACGGAATATGGGGTATGGAAATGATTAGACGGGAATGGTAAAGTTTTTGATAGAGCGACCTATTGCGGTATTCATGGCATTTACTGCGTGTTTCATAGTGGGATTGGTGACCTATTTCACCTTGCCGGTCTCTTTGTTGCCGGATATTGCCATACCGGAAATTACCGTACAGGTTTCAGCTAAGAATACGTCGGCACGTGAGTTGGAAAACACAGTGGTGAAAATTTTGCGGCAGCAACTCATTCAGGTTTCCAAACTGAAAGAAATGAGCAGTGAAACGCGTGACGGCTCGGGAATTATCAGGCTTAACTTTGATTATGGCACCAATACGGATCTGGCTTTTATTGAGGTGAACGAAAAGATTGATGCGGCTATGAATTATCTGCCTAAGGACACTGACCGTCCCAAGGTAGTGAAAGCCAGTGCAACGGATATCCCTGTGTTTTATCTGAACTTGACGTTGAAAAGTGATAGTGCTTATGGACGGACGGATGAGCAGGCATTTATCCGGTTGAGCCAATTTGCGGAAGGGGTGATTAAGCGGCGTATCGAGCAATTGCCGGAGGTGGCGATGGTGGATATTACCGGATTGGTGGAGCAACAGGTGCAAATTGTACCGGATGAAAATAAACTGGCCGTATTGGGACTTTCCATTGAGGATCTGGAAAATACGCTGAACAAGAATAATGTGGAACCGGGCAGCATGACGGTGCGTGACGGGTATTATGAGTATAATATTAAATTCTCCACTCTACTGCGTACAAAAGAAGATGTGGAAAATATCTTGATTCGTAAGGAGGAACGGATTATCCGGTTGGGTGATTTTTGCCGGGTGACCGTGGTGCCGGTCAAAGAAAAAGGGGTGTCTATTAGTAACGGTAAGCGGGCGGTAACCCTGGCTGTGATTAAGCAGGCGGATGAGAATATGGACGATATGAAGCAGGCGGTTACTGGGACAATGGATTACTTTAAAAAGGTTTATCCTGACATTGATTTCAAGGTCAGCCGTAATCAGACGGAACTGTTGGATTATACCATTTCTAACTTGCAGCAAAACCTGTCGTTGGGTTTTATCTTGATTTGTATTGTGGCTGTACTGTTTTTAGGAGATGTGAAGTCTCCGTTTATTATTGGTCTGAGCATGGTGGTGTCCATTGTTATCAGTTTCCTTTTCTTTTATCTGTTTAAGGTTTCACTTAATATTATTTCACTGGCCGGGCTGATTCTCGCTTTGGGTATGATGATTGACAGTTCAATCATTGTTACGGAAAATATCTCGCAGTATCGTGAACGGGGTTATACGTTGAGAAGGGCTTGTATCGCGGGAACGAGTGAAGTCATTACACCAATGCTCAGTTCTTCGCTGACTACCATAGCCGTATTTATCCCCCTCGTTTTTATGAGCGGCATTGCAGGAGCTATCTTTTTTGATCAGGCTTTTTCAGTAACGGTGGGATTGATGGTCTCTTATTTTACCGGTATAATGTTGCTTCCGATACTTTATCTGCTGGTCTACCGTACCGGAATCAGGCGCAAGTCATGGTTTTCAGGCATCCGTATTCATAATCCGTTGAAAGCGCATACACTCGATCGTTTTTATGATGCAGGGATAAACTGGATCTTTTCTCATAAAACAAGCAGTCTGCTTTTTTGTGGAATTTCCGTTCCACTATGTGTGGTGATGTTTTTCTTTATCCGTAAAGAACGGATGCCTGAGTTGGACCGGAACGAGCTGGCCGTACGGGTGGAATGGAATGAGAATATCCATGTGGATGAGAATAGTAGGAGGGTGGATGGAGTATTTAAAACCTTTAAAAAGGAGACTGTGGAAGAGGCGGCTGCCGTAGGGGAACAAGACTACTTGTTGAATAATGAGCAGACGCTTTCTCCTTCGGAGACCGAACTCTATTTTAAGACGGAAAAGCCTTCGGAGATTGAACCTCTACAACAAGCTATAGCCGGATTTATGAAATCTAATTATCCGCTGGCCGTGGTCTCTTTTTCTCCTCCGGAAACGGTGTTCGAAAAATTGTTTGTGACTGGTGAGCCTGATATTGTGGCGGAGCTGTATGCGCGGAAGAAGCAGAAAGCACCGACTCCCGAGACTTTGCGCGGGTTGGAGCGACGGTTTAGTGTGCATACAGGGTATGAACCTACCGGTATTGCCTTTGAAAATCAGCTGGATATTCATATTGATCAGGAGAAGTTGCTCCTTTACCGTGTTTCGTATGATGAACTGTATCGGACGCTAAAAACTGCTTTCAAGGAAAACAGTGTGGCTACCCTTCATTCTTACCAACAATATTTACCTATTGTCATTGCGGGGGAGGACCAAACCGTAAATGAAGTGTTGCGTAATACTTTGGTACAAACACAAGCGGATAAAGAGGGTAAGGTGGATTATATTCCTCTGAATAATTTGATTTCCGTCACGCCGACTGAAGATTTGAAAACGATTACCGCCGGGCGTAACGGTGAATATATCCCGTTTTGTTTTTATGGGGTTAAGGATGCTGAATCGTTAGTGAAGCAGGTGAAAGAGGAGGCGGGTAATACAGGCGATTGGGATACGGCATTTTCAGGAAGTTTCTTTTCCAACCGTGAGATGATGGATGAGCTGGTTATTATTTTACTCATCTCCATTTTGTTGATGTACTTTATTCTTGCAGCTCAATTTGAGAGCTTCGTCCAGCCGCTTATTGTGCTTTTGGAAATTCCGATAGATGTGGCCTTTGCGTTGGTTTTGCTTTGGATTTGCGGCCATACACTGAATTTGATGTCTGCTATCGGACTGATTGTGACATGTGGTATCATTATCAATGATTCCATATTGAAGTTGGATGCAATTAACGAGCTGAGAAAAGAGGGGGTGCCTTTGCTGGAAGCTATTCATGAAGCGGGGAGAAGGCGGCTACGTCCCATCATTATGACGTCGTTGACTACTATTTTTGCTATGGTGCCGTTACTGTTCTCTTCTGATATGGGGTCTGAATTGCAGAAGCCATTATCTATTGCGATGATCGGTGCGATGTTTATTGGTACGTTAGTGAGTTTATTCATTATCCCGTTGATTTACTGGGTGATTTACAGAACTAAAGAAATAAGATAATTATCGTTTTTGAAAATGGATAAAGTAAAAAGAATAAAGATGAATGGTAAGTGGAAAAGTTGGTGGATTGTGTGTTTACTGTTGGGGGCATGCACCTCTTCTGTCAACGCTCAGCAGCAAATTACATTGGATTTGAAGCAAACCATTGCAATGGCCAATGATAGCTCGTTGGAGGCTTTTCGGACCAAGAACATGTATTTGTCGGGGTATTGGGAATATCGTACCTATAAGGCAAACCGTTTACCCAGCCTGACATTGAATATGACTCCTGCCGAGTATAACCGGGATATTACCAAACGTTATGATTCTTCGGAAGATCTGGATGTTTACCGGAGTCAGCAATCTTTTTATGCTTACGGTAATCTAGCGGTTAAGCAAAATTTTGACTGGACGGGTGGTACGTTTTATCTGTATTCAGAGTTAGGATATATGCGAAGTATCGGAGATAATAACTATACTCAATATACCAGTGTCCCTGTGCGTTTGGCTTATTCACAAAGTTTGGTGGGGTATAATGCTTTTCGCTGGGACCGGAGAATAGAGCCGTTAAAGTATGAGAAGGTGAAGAAAGAATACTTGCATAACGCTGAAGCGGTGTCCGAACAGGCTACTACTTGTTTCTTTGAATTGGCTATGGCGCAAGCCGAGTATGATTTGGCTAAGGAAAATGTGGCTTCTTCCGATACGCTGTATCGCATCGGTATGCAACGGCTGAAAATTGCTTCCATTAGTCGCGCCGATTTATTGACTTTGAAATTGGATGTGGTGAATGCACGTAATACCTTGCAAAATGCGATCAGCTCGTTGAAGCGTGCAATGTTCTCGTTAGCTTCCTTTCTTAATCTGGACAAGAATACGGAGATTAGGCTGAAACTTCCCGGACATCCTGCCGACTTCCGGGTCTCTGCGGATGAGGCGTTAACTAGTGCACGCGAGAATAATCCGACGTTCCTGGAATCCAGGCAGAACATATTGGAAGCCCGGCAAACGGTGGATAAGACTAAAAAGGAGTCTCGTTTTGATGCGAGCATTAATGCGAGTGTTGGATTTAATCAGGTAGCTGAGAAGTTTAATCAGGCTTATAAGCGTCCTATGCAGCAGGAAATGGTCTCGGTGAGTGTGTCTATCCCTTTGGTGGATTGGGGGGTACGTAAGGGAAAATATAACATGGCCCGTAATAACTTGAATGTGGTGAAGATCTCTTCCCGCCAGAATGAGATTAGTGTCGAAGAAGATGTGATTATGGCTGTGAACGATTTTAATGTGCAGCAGGATCTCGTGAAAAGTGCGGAGGAAGCGCTAGACTTATCCATTATGGCTTATAATGAAACCCGGCAGCGTTTTATCATTGGCAAAGCCGATATTAGTAGTTTAACACTTTCACTTAACCGCCAGCAGGAGGCACAGCGCAATTATATTTCCGCCTTACAAAATTATTGGTTGAATTATTATAAAATACGCAAGCTGACTTTGTTTGATTTTGCTTCCGGTTTTTCTCTTTCTGATAAGTTTGATTTTGAAAACCGGTCGCAATTCAGTGTAAACTGAATGCCGGGTTTGCGGAATGTTTTTAATTTGATTTGTTGAAATGAATCGTTTGTCTTCTTTTACCCTTATCGTTACGTTTGTCTGCCTGGCTTTGGTGGGAGTGGCCCTTATACCTTTGCTTCCGGTTAAACTCAATCCTTCGCGCGCGTTACCCGGGTTTACGGTCCGTTTCAATATGCCGGGTACTTCTGCACGAGTGGTGGAAATGGGAGCTACCAGTAAGTTGGAAGCCATGTTGGCCCGTATCAAGGGGGTAAAGAAGTTGAGTTCCATTTCCGGTAATGGCTTTGGTCATATAACTGTGGAACTGGATAAACATGCCGACGTGGATATGGTACGTTTTGAAGCGTCCACTATTATCCGGCAGACTTGGCCGGAGTTGCCATCTGGTGTGAGTTATCCTTATATTCAGATGAAAGTTCCGGATCAGGACGATTCAGGTCCGTTTATGACATTTACCCTCAATGCACCTTCTTCACCTATTTTGATTCAGCGTTATGCCGAAGAACAAATTAAGCCTCGTCTGGCTAAACTGTCGGGTATTTATAAAATAGAATTGAGTGGAGCGACTCCCATGGAGTGGAGGTTGGAATACGATAGCGAACAATTACGTATACTCGGAGTTACGCTTGCTGATATTCAAGGAGCAATAAAGAGGCATTACAATAAAGAATTTTTAGGGACACATAATGTGGAAACGTCCGCAGGTGAAAAGTGGATACGGCTGGCATTGGTACCGGATGAGGAAGCAGGAAGTTTCAATCCTTCTTCTATTACCGTAACGGCTTCGGATGGAAAAGTAATCCGTTTGAATGAACTGGTTAAAGTGACACATGTAGAAGAGGAACCGCAAAGTTATTACCGTATAAACGGACTGAATTCCATTTACATGTCTATTACGGCGGACGTGGCGGCTAATCAGTTGGAATTGAGTAATGCTATTAAGACTGAAATGGATGGGATAATGGCTTTGCTTCCTGCAGGTTATGAAATTCATACCAGCTATGACGCTACGGAATATATCAGGGGAGAACTAAATAAAATATATTTCCGTACCGGATTAACGGTACTTATTCTCTTGGTTTTTGTCTGGCTGATTACGCGTAATTTGAAGTATCTTTTTCTCATAGTTACCAGTCTTGCGGTAAATATTGCCATAGCTGTGATTTTTTATTATTTGTTGGGATTGGAGATGCAATTATATTCATTGGCGGGTATTACGGTGTCATTGAATCTGGTGATAGACTGTACTATCGTCATGACCGACCATATCTTGCACCGACGTAACTTGAAAGCTTTCATGTCTGTTTTAGCCGCGACACTGACTACTATTGGAGCACTGGTTATTATCTTCTTTTTGAATGAAAAGATTCGGTTGAATTTGCAGGACTTTGCGGCTGTGGTGATTGTAAATCTGGCGGTTTCTTTATTGGTTGCTCTCTTTTTTGTCCCTGCTTTAATTGAACGGATTGGGTTAAGGAAGCGGTTGCCGAAGAAGACAAGCCGCTGGAAAATGATATCGTGGTTGCGCAAACAGATCAGAATGCGGCGGATGACGGTGTACTTTACCCGTGTTTATGAAATTCTCATCTGTTTTCTGATTCGTTGGCGTGTGGCTGTATGCATTTTATTAATTTTAGGCTTCGGTCTTCCTGTCTTTTTATTGCCAGAGAAACTTAGCGGGGAAAGCAGATGGGATGAATGGTATAATAAAACATTCGGATCGGCTACTTATAAGGAATCGGTAAAGCCGGTGGTGGATAAGGCGTTGGGTGGCAGCCTTCGCTTGTTTATAGAAAAAGTGTATGACGGAAGCTATTTCAGTCGTAATGAGGAAGTGGTGCTTTATGCTAATGCAAATTTGCCTAATGGGAGTACCTTGGAGCAAATGAATACGTTAGTAAAGCGCATGGAGACTTATTTGAGCCAGTTTAAAGAAATAAAACAGTTTCAGACGTCTATCTATAGTGCCCGGCGTGCTACTATACAAATCTATTTTAAGAAAGAATATCAACGTAGTGGCTTTCCTTATACGTTGAAGGCTGATATGGTAAGTAAAGCGATGCAATTGGGTGGGGGAGATTGGAGTATATACGGTTTGCAGGATCAGGGATTTAGTAATAGTGTGCGCGAGAATGCCGGTTCGTATCGTATTAGGATGTATGGATACAATTATGATGATCTTTATGTCTTAGCTGAAGAATTGAAGGCTAAGTTACTTTCCCACCGGCGAATTAAAGAGGTATTGATCAATTCGAATTTTTCTTGGTGGAAAGATGATTATCAAGAGTTCTATTTCGATTTGGACAGGTGGCGCATGGCTCAGGAAAATATTGATGTTCAACGACTTTTTGCCACTGTACAACCTATCTTCGGCAAAGATATGGAAGTGGGTTCTGTTGTCACGGATGAAGGAACGGAAAGTATCAAGCTTTCTTCCCGGCAATCCCGTGGATATGATGTATGGGCAATGCAATATTCTCCATATGGAGCAGATGTCGGAAAGCATTATAAACTTTCTGAATTGGCTGCTATGGAGAAGGGGCAAATGCCGCAGGAAATTGCCAAGGAAAACCAGCAATACCGTTTATGCTTGCAATATGAATACATTGGTTCTAATGAGCAGGGGGAGAAAATACAGAAACGGGATCTGAAAGAATTTAATGCTACTTTGCCAATGGGGTACACGGCTGAATCTGATAGGCAGTCGTGGACATGGGGAAAGAAAGATAACAAACAATATTTGCTGTTATTGGTGGTTATTGCTATTATTTTCTTTACAACAAGTATTTTGTTCAACTCATTGCGACAGCCGTTAGCTATTATTTTTGTCATCCCGGTATCTTATATCGGAGTGTTCCTTACTTTTTATTGGTTCCACCTGAATTTTGACCAGGGTGGGTTTGCTTCGTTTGTGCTATTGTGTGGCATTACGGTAAATGCCAGTATTTATATTTTAAATGAATATAATAACTTGCGTAGCCGTTTTCCCCGTCTTTCTGCATTACACGCTTATACTAAGGCATGGAATGCTAAAGTTGTCCCTATTTTTCTTACAGTCGTTTCCACTATTCTGGGTTTTGTTCCTTTTATGGTTGGTACTGAAAAAGAAGCTTTTTGGTTTCCTTTGGCTGCCGGTACTATTGGCGGATTAATTATGTCTGTTATTAGTATATTTTTCTTTCTTCCGGTATTTTGTTTGAAAAGAAAACAACTTAAAATCAATAAAATGAGCGCTTCAGCCAATAAAAGATAGCTAAAAATAAGAGTTGGAACTTTCATTTTTAGTACTTTTGCCGTTTCAATTGTTATAGATGGAAAAATTGTTATGCTGAGTAAAGTTATAGATCAGACCAAGATAGACCGTTTTACCAGGTGGCTGGAACACGCAGAGAAGATTGTTATTGTAGGGCATGTGGCGCCGGACGGAGATGCTATTGGTTCCTCATTGGGCTTTTATCATTTTCTTGAGACGCTGGATAAAACTGTAAATGTGATTGTGCCGAATGGATTTCCCGACTTTTTGAAATGGCTGCCGGGAAGCAGGGACATATTGCTGTATGACCGCTATAAGGAATTTGCCGATAAGTTGATAGCTGAGGCGGATATCATTTGCTGTTTGGATTTTAATGCCTTGAATCGCATTGATTCCATGGCCGATTCAATTCAGGCAGCTAAGGGAAAGAAACTACTCATCGACCATCATTTGCAACCGGAAGAGTTTTGTGATATTATTATGTCTTATTCACATATTTCTTCTACTTCCGAGTTGGTATTCCGCTTGATTTGCAGGATGGGATACTTTAGTGATATTACCAGAGAAGGGGCGGAATGCATTTATACCGGTATGATGACTGATACCGGTGGATTTACCTACAATTCCAATAATCCGGAAATTTATTTTATTATTAGCGAACTTCTTTCCAAGGGGATTGATAAGGATGATATTTACCGGAAAGTCTATAATACTTATTCCGAGAGCCGCCTGCGATTGATGGGGTTTGTACTTTCACAGATGAAGGTTTATCCTGACTGTCATGCTGCTTTGATTTCGCTAACTAAGAAGGAACAGGGGCAATTTGATTATATACGCGGCGATAGCGAAGGTTTCGTAAATATACCACTGAGTATAAAGGGTGTGATTCTTTCATGCTTTTTGCGTGAGGATACGGAAAGACCTATTGTTAAGATATCTTTACGCTCGGTGGGGGCGTTTCCTTGTAATCAGTTGGCTGCGGAATTTTTTAATGGTGGCGGGCATTTGAATGCTTCCGGTGGTGAATTTTATGGAACAATAGAGGAAGCAAGGGTAATGTTTGCAAAAGCTTTGGAAAAATATAAGCCGCTATTGAATGCGAAAGGATAAAAAACTTAGGTCATAAAGGTTAAAAGATACGAAGTTTACATGCCGTGTTTTTATCTTTCGCTAAAATCAGGTATTTTTGTACGATATTACTAAATAATAAACATGAAGAAACTAACATTCCTCTTTTTGTCTTTATTAGCATGTTGTCTGGCATTTCAGTCTTGTAGTCATACTAGAACTTATGCTGAAATGTTGGATGATGAAAAAGTTGCTATTAAGAATTTCATCAAAGATAACGGCATAAATGTGATATCTCAGAGTGAGTTCTATGCTAACGACTCGACTACGGATACTCTCAAGAATGAATATGTCCAGCTTGCGAGCGGAGTATATATGCAAATTGTGGATAAAGGTTCTACGAATCCGGCCGATACCGTGAAGAAGAATGATGCTGTTTTAGTTCGTTTTATGGAGTATGATATTATGGGGAAGGACACTACGCTTTCTAATATAGATGATCCGCAAATCGTGGATGAATTTAATTATACCGTGACAAGTTCTTCCATTGCCGGTATTTTTACCCAGGGGTATATGCTTTCTTACTATAGTTCTTCTGCTGTTCCGGCAGGATGGTTGGTCCCTCTTGCGTATGTGCGTGATAAGGCGCATGTGAAATTGATTGTTCCTTCCAAGATGGGGCATAACACGGCTATGCAATATGTTTATCCTTATTTTTATGATATCAGAAAATATCAGATATACAGATAGGGAGGAATGCCTGATAACGTATAAGTTCTTAATTTAAATATTACCATGAGTTTAATTAAATCAATCTCCGGAATCCGCGGAACAATTGGCGGTACAGTGGGAGAAGGGCTGAATCCACTTGATATAGTGAAATTCACTTCGGCATATGTAACTTTTATACGCAAAACATGTGCGGTAAAAAATAATAGAATTGTAGTTGGCCGTGATGCCCGTATTTCGGGTGAGATGGTTAGAAATATCGTAGTTGGTACATTAATGGGAATGGGCTGGGATGTTGTTGATATTGATTTGGCTTCCACTCCGACTACGGAGTTAGCTGTCACGATGGAAGGTGCCAGTGGAGGTGTTATTTTGACAGCTTCGCACAATCCCAAGCAGTGGAATGCACTCAAATTATTAAATGAGCATGGTGAATTTCTAAATAAAGAAGAAGGTAATGAAGTGCTTCGCATTGCTGAGGCCGAAACCTTTGAATATGCTGAAGTGGATCGTCTTGGCTCTTACCGTAAAGATTTGACATATAACCAAAAGCATATTGATAGTGTTTTAGCTCTTGATCTGGTGGATGTTGATGCTATTAAAAAAGCAGATTTTCGTGTAGCTATTGATTGCGTTAACTCTGTCGGTGGTATTATTTTACCTCAATTGTTGGAGCGTCTTGGCGTGCGGCATGTTGAAAAGTTATATTGCGAACCAACCGGTAATTTTCAACATAATCCCGAACCCTTGGAAAAGAATCTGGGGGATATCATGAACTTAATGAAAGGTGGCAAAGCTGATGTTGCTTTTGTGGTAGACCCAGATGTAGACCGCTTGGCTATGATTTGTGAAGATGGGAAAATGTATGGTGAAGAATATACGCTGGTTACGGTTGCTGATTATGTATTGAAACATACTCCGGGAAATACCGTCTCTAATTTAAGCTCAACACGTGCTTTGCGTGACGTTACCCGTAAGTATGGACAACAATATTATGCATCGGCTGTGGGAGAAGTAAATGTTACAACAAAAATGAAAGAAGTTGGGGCTGTAATCGGTGGTGAAGGCAATGGCGGAGTCATTTATCCTGAGAGCCATTATGGTCGTGATGCTTTGGTGGGTATTGCTTTATTTTTGAGCCATTTGGCGCATGAAGGCAAAAAAGTGAGTGAACTGCGTGCTACATACCCTCCTTATTTTATGGCAAAGAATCGGGTAGACCTTACTCCCGAAACAGATGTGGATGCCATTCTTGCCAAAGTCAAAGAGCTTTATAAAAACGAGGAGATTAATGATATTGACGGTGTGAAAATCGACTTTGCCGATAAGTGGGTACATCTGCGCAAGAGTAATACCGAACCGATTATACGTGTGTATAGCGAGGCTTCAACTGTAAAAGCTGCCGAAGAGATCGGGCAACAAATTATGAAAGTTATTGCTGATTTGGCTAAATAGGAAGGTTTTATTATCTGTTTTTTAGTCGTGTTGAGTATTACTTTTTAATTGTTTGATCAATGCCGTGGGAGCGTAACCATATTGCTTTTTAAAAGCAAACGAAAAATGTGAGAGGTTTTCAAAGCCCGTTTTGTAGCATACGTCAATGGGCTTCATTTCTTTTTCTACAAATAGATAGTGTGCCAGTTCCAATCGTTTCTGTGTAAGCCAGCGTTGTGGGGTGGTGTTAAATGCCTTTTTAAAGTCTTTTTTGAATGTTGTCAGGCTTCTTCCTGTAAGGTAGCCAAATCTTTCTAATGGCAGATTGAACATAAAGTTCTTTTCCATGTAGTCTGTTATGTCTATTTTCCCGGGTTCTTCGAAATTGGCTAATACATAGTCAATCTCTTTATCAAGCGTTCTTAAAATAGCAATTGCCTCCGCGATCTTAAGAGAGGCAATATCTGTGGGGAGATTGTCCATTTCGAAATAAGGGATCAATGACGCCAAGCAGCTTTCCAGTAAAGGGTGATTGTTGAAGCAGAAGATCTTGGGTGATCTCAATGCTTTGGCTTTTATATTGTGTTTTGCATAAAATTCTCTGAGCCTTCCTACAGATAAATGCATTACTACCGTTTTGTGAGGCTGTCCATCCTTGGGATAATTAATAATGGTCGCCAACTGGTTTCTTGGAATTAAGAAAATATCTCCTTTTTTGAAGAGATAGGTAGCATCAGCTTGTATAATCTTTGTTTCGCCTGAAATAAACCATACTAGCATGTGGTGATCAAACATAATATCGGACTTGAAAAACTTGTCGTTATAACTGGAAAGCTTGATGTCTTCTGTGATGTATTTGGCTTTATACTCCATGTTTCATTTTTTGTTTATCAGGATGTCTTCATATAAAGTAGAAACTATTATAGACCTTGTATTGTTTAGAATGAATAGTTTTGATTGAGGAAGGAAATAAAAGCGATACTTTCTTTTCTTCCTTTTCACGGGTGTTACAAGTCTTTCTTTGCCTGTTGTCAAATATTGAATGTTATACCTGTTATTTCTTCGGTCCATTTCCATAACCTCTTTGCATTAGTTTCATCCAAGGAATAAGACTTCACACCACCTGTTGTGGTAGTATCGGTAGCTAATGTAGCAATATCGGCATTCTCGCAATAGACTCCACCAATTTTATTAAGTAATGGATTTGTGGCACACCAGATGGTGGTTGCTGCTCCTTGTGGTATGGTTTTCAGTGATGCGGCAGCCTCTGGCAGCAAATTGCCTTTGGCATCATAAAAGCCCATTTGTTGAAATAACTCTAACGAAGCTTCACGTGCTAATTCAGTCCCTGCGATAGATCCGGGATGTGCGGAATAGACTCTGACTCGGGACGATTGAGAACGATTATCCAATTCGAGAGAAAATAAGTTGACTGCTGTTTTTGATTGTCCATAACCTTGCAGTGTCTCGTATTGCCTATGTAGGAAGTTAGGATCATTAAAATGAAAAGGTGCAAATTGATGTCCTTGTGAAGATACATTCACTATTCTTGCTCCATTTGCTTTTTGTAGGGCTGGCCATAGTCTGGCTGTGAGATGAAATTGTGCTAAATAATTTGTGGATAATTGAGATTCGAATCCACGGTTGTCTCTTCGAAGAGGTACCCACATAATGCCAGCATTATTGATTAAGATATGCAGTGGTCTTCCGGATGCAAGAAAATTTTCTGCGAATGAATCAATCGAATCCGGATTCATTAAATCCATAAAAGCGATTTCCACATTAGCAATGCCATCAAGGTTCTTCTTTGCTTTCTCCGTATTCCTTGCCGGTACAATGACATCGGCGCCAGCTGTTGCCAGCACTTTTGCTGTTTCCAACCCGATGCCTGTATTGCCTCCGGTTACTATAACTGTTTTCTTTGTAAGATCAATGTCCTTGATTACTTCTGTTGAAGTTGATGTCTCATTAAAACCTGATCCGATTGGCTTTTGTAAGGCTCCTTGATAATTATTCTGTTCCATTTCTTAAAATTTTAATTGTTTTACTGGGACAAAAGTAGGTGATATGAAGTCTTTGTACTTTGTTTAAAAGTCTAAATATGCTTTGTTCAAAAGTCCTTAATTCAACGCGTAGTAAATACCTGACTCATCTTTGTACTGGGCTATCTTACCCTCTTGTAGCAATTGGATGAGGGCTAGACATAATTCTGTATTTTCTAATAAAGTGAAACTCTGCAACTCACTGAAAGAGTAGTGCTGCGTTTGCTTCATGATATTAAATACTTTTCTGCTATTTGTTTTGATTATCTCTTTGTTGGCTATCATATGCTAATATACTTTAAATTAAAATTCTTCATAAAATAGGGAAGTATTAAGCATATAATAGTGTTCCGATGGGCTGTGAGAATGTCCTATTTATTTTAGTTTATATATAATAAGAAAAATTAAACATCTAAAATGATATTCGTGTTTGGTTGACAGGCAGGCAGATTTCCCCGAAGGGGATCATGGCATTGAATAAGGCAATTTGCTGAAAAGAATAAAGGGTGTCTATTGTCAGTGGCTTTTCAAAAAGTATTTCTTTCTCTAACAGACTGGCTCTTTGGGTACCTTTTAATAATGGAGCGGAAGGAGTGTACCAGTGTGTTCCGTCGAATAGGGCAATGTTGGCAATGGAGGTATCCGTAAGAAGCCCGTTTTTTATGATGAGGATATCGTCCGCTTCTCCGCGTTGAGTATGGAGCTTGCTCAACAGGCTACGGTCGACACTTTTGTATGAGTAACTGATTTCATTACAATTGATGAGCTTTAATGTGTGTATGGGGTGAAGCAGGTAGGGAGCGTAGGTGATTTCTTTAACGGAGTGGGAATAGAGCACCCGACATTTGATTTTGTCTGAATTTTTCTCTACTTCTCGGGGTGTCTGAATTTTTATAAAGTCAGCCAAATCAATAGATTGGCTGACTTTGAAGAATTGGGCTCGCGTATCATTGAAGCGTTGATTGTGGTAGGGCAGATTGTATATCTGTCCGTTTTCTATTCGTATGGTTTCAATAAATTGGCACATATACTTTTTGTATCATTTCATTGTATTCATCTTTTGCTTGGCTTTGGAAAGTGATGCCTCCACCGCTCTTAAAAAAGAACTTGCCGGCCTGCTCTTCAATGAAACGGATCATTACGGCAGTATCAAGGGAACTTCCATCAAAATATCCTGCAATTCCAGTATAAAATCCTCGTTGATAAGTTTCGGCCTGTCGGATAATATCCACTGTCTTTCTTTTGGGAGCTCCGGTGATGGAACCTGCAGGAAGTAGTTTGAAAAGGATTTCGCCGAGATGATGTTGATATTGGTTAGGAAGTTCACCTGTAATTTCTGTACTGGTTTGCAATATTCTGCCCCTATTTGTGGATATTTCATCCGTGTATCGGTAACGATCTACACGAACATGTTTGGCCACCATGCTTAAATCGTTACGGATGAGATCGGTAATTGTAGCATGTTCGGCCATTTCTTTCGGATTATCTAATAACTGTTGTGCAGCATCTGGCAGGGTGGCATCAATGGTGCCTTTCATGGGGTAACTATGAATGAGTCCGTTATGAATGCGGACAAATATTTCCGGTGAAAAACAGACGAATTGGCCCTTGAGCCATATTTTATAAGAAGCTGTGGAGCGAATGAAAATGTCTTTGAGGGTGAGGTTCGTTTTTACCTGTGTACTGCATGTCAGATTGGTGAGAAAACTGTTACCGATCAGGATATTGTTGCGTACAATATTAAATGATCGCAGATAGTCATTAAATGAAATAGGGGTAGGTGTCCACGTTATTGTTTGTTGGGGAGCTTTGCCAAGCTGTGAATAATTACTTTGTCCGTTGAAGTGGTAAAGTAGTTCGTCGGGATTTATTTGTGCAACCTCTTCAATGTAGTTACAGTCTTGTGTATAATTAATGAGGCAGATAAAAGCTTTGCCCGTTTTGCTTAATTGGTTAATGCGTTGAATAGCTTCCTGTCTATTGTAAGTTTGCATTCTACCGTTCGTTGTTTATCATTTTATTGAAAGAGCCTGATTTTGTCTACGTCAATCTCAAAATTGGGGGTATAGATGCCTTTGCCCATATTCTCTTTTATTTCTTCTTTACTCCAGAAGCGACCTCCATCCAATTCTTCACTGGGATGGATTTCCCCATCGTAAATGGTTTTGTGGACAAATACCAATTCTCTTTCTCTGGCGGATTCAAAAATGTAATGGGTTACTGTTTCGGGAATAAATTCGCTGAAGCCTAGTTCTTCCTGTACTTCCCGTTTTAGAGCATTTTCCACACTCTCACCGAGATCAACATGTCCACCGACCGAAGTATCCCATTTATTCGGTTGTATGTCTTTCCAACTTGGTCGTTTTTGTAAGTAAAGCTCACCTTTGGAATTGAACACATGCAAGTGTACAACAGGGTGAAGCAGTTTGCTCCCATTGTGGCATTCACCGCGTGTGGCTGATCCTATAATATTTCCCTGTTCGTCGACAATGGGGAATTGTTCCTGGTTATTATCACTGTTCATTATTTTATCTTAATTAATTATCTTGTTGCTAAAAGTGTTTTGATTTGTTGAATCTTATTTCGCCTATCTATAGAGAAGGTTTTGCTTTTAATATCTAATTTTTGAAATAGGTAAAGTGATTTTCTTAATAAGTCTACTTTTATTTCACCATTCTTTATTAATGCATCCTGATATAAAAGCTCTGCAAGCATTTGCATTCTACTTTCCTGTTCGTTTTCCTTATATTGAGAGATTGAGGCATCTATTGTACTAATATTATTTTCATAATAGTATTGAGAAGAACGAAAGTAAGTGCTATATAAAATTTGTATCTCTTTTTCGGAGTTCTCTTTTCCTCTTTTACTTAAAAAGAGACTAATGTCTTCGAGAAACTGAGTAAGCAGGCGTAATATATAATCTTCTTCAATCATTATTTGTATTAGACTTTATATGGTAAAAGTTTTGAAAGGTTATTGTAAAAGCTAATATTTTCATCCCAGATATTTTATTTTTTAAGGAATTAGTAGTGAGGAATCTCCATAACTCAAAAATCGAAAGTTGTGACCTAGCGCATAATCGTAGATTGTTCGCCAGTTCCCCTTTACAAAAGCCGAAACCAGTAATAAGAGCGTGCTTTGCGGTTGATGAAAGTTGGTGACCATAGCCTTAACTATTTTATAATCATATCCGGGAGCTATAATAATTTGTGTGCTGGTATGCAAAGCTTCCATATGACTATTATTCAAATAGTTGAGTATGGCTTTTAAAGCTTCCGTGGCAGGAATGTTCTGAAACTCTGTTTCTGTCTCATAAGGTTGCCATTGTTTAACATGGAGTTCTTCATCGGTGGCTTCTGGATTGCGGAGCAATGTGACACCAATGTGGTATAAACTTTCCAATGTGCGCACTGAAGTAGTGCCTACAGCAACGGCTTGTGCTTCATGGGTAATTAGCTTTTCAATGGTCTTGCGGGAGACTGAAATGTACTCCGTATGCATTTCGTGCCCTTCTATTTCTTCGCTTTTTACCGGTTTGAAAGTTCCTGCACCCACATGCAATGTTAGTTCCTCAAGATCAATGCCTTTATCTTGTAGAGCATCCAATACACGTGGGGTGAAATGGAGACCAGCTGTTGGAGCGGCGACCGAACCTTTTATTTTGGAGTAAACGGTTTGATAAGTTTCTTTATCGCTTTCTTGGGTTTCGCGGTTGAGATAGGGTGGAATGGGGAGTTCTCCGAAAGTTTCAAGTATATCTGCAAATGTGATTTCCGGATTATTCCAGTGAAAATCAATCCAGTGACTAGTACCCTGGCACTTGCCACGGGAAGCGGTTAAAATTATTTTTTGTCCTTTTACTTCCATATCACGCTGAAGAATTCCCTCTTTCCACTTTTTGAGATTACCTATCATGCAAAGCCAGGCTGCATGTTCTGTCTGTTGGAAGTTGAGGACATAATCATTGGGTGAAATGGGTTCCAGGCAAAAGACTTCAATCAAAGCTCCGGTTTCTTTGCGAAAATGTAATCGTGCCTGAATAACTTTGGTATTATTGAAAATCATTAAACTCCCTTTAGGTAAATAGGAAGGAAGGGAGGTGAAAATATCTTCGCTTACTTCGCCGTGACGGTAGAGCAGAAGTTTAGACTGATCTCGTACAGGAAGTGGAAATTTGGCGATTCTTTCATTAGGTAACGGATAGTTGAAATCACTAATATGGATATGCTTTGGATTTTCTTTCATTTTTTTCCCCCTTTATCGTTGCAAAAGTACGGATAATTAGGCAGAATAGGATAATCAGGGAAATATTTCCTAACTTTGTCCTTGATATAGGGTTTGCAAGGTAATACTCTGTGCCCTGAAATAGGTGTTATTGTTATTTTGCGGATGGTTTAAATAATAGCCATCACTTGATTTAATTAAAAAAATGATAGTGAGATGAAAATAGGAGATAAAGTTCGTTTCCTGAATGAAGTTGGAGGCGGTGTTGTGAAGGGCTTTCAAGGGAAAAATATCGTATTGGTGGAAGATTCTGATGGTTTTGATATCCCTATGCCTATACATGAATGTGTAGTGATTGATACGGATGATTATAATATGTCCAGACCTTTGCCTAAAGTTAATTCCGAGAAAAATAATGAGTATTCAGCCCGCGTAGGAAAGAGTGCTGCCGTAAGAGAAAAAGAAGAAACAAAGGGAGAATCTGATAAAAACAGAACTACTTTTGAAGTAAATGATGCTTCTAAGTTCCGTACGCCGGTGTTGCGCCAGCCAGAAATGCGTGGAGGAGACATACTGAATGTATATCTTGCTTTTGTCCCTGTTGATATTAAGGCAGTCAGCACTACTCCTTTTGAATCTTATCTTGTTAATGACAGCAACTATTTTCTTTATTACACTTATTTATGTGCAGAAGGAAAGGCATGGAGTGTTCATTCTCACGGTTTAGTGGAACCTAACACGAAAATCTTTTTAGAAGAATTTGAAAAATCGGACCTTAATGACCGAGAACATGTAGCTGTTCAGCTGATTGCTTTCAAAGATAACCGCTCTTTTTCTTTAAAGCCTGTTGTGAGTGTCGAGTTGCGTATTGATGTAGTGAAATTCTATAAATTGCATACTTTCCTTGACTCTGATTTCTTTGAAATGCCTTCTCTTATTTATGAAGTGGTTAAAAATGATATTCCAGCTAAAGAGATTTATGTTTCTGCTCAAGAATTGCAGTCTGCATTGCTGGAAAAAAGGAGTGCAGATGCTAACCCTGTACAGCAGCCTGAGCTGAAGCATGGGGGGCAAAAGAATGTTATTGAAGTGGATCTTCATATAAATGAATTATTGGATGACACTGGAGGAATGAGTAATCGTGAAATTCTTGATTACCAGCTTGCTAAGTTTTGTGAGGTTATGGAACAATATAAAAATAAACGTGAGCAACGCATAGTGTTTATTCATGGTAAAGGAGATGGAGTATTGCGCAAGGCTCTTTTAGATGAGTTGAAACGCAAATATTCTAAGTGTAGGCATCAGGATGCTTCGTTCCAAGAATATGGTTTTGGAGCCACAATGGTAACTATAAAATAGAAAAACGAAAAGAATGCCCTATAAAAACATTCTCCTCGTTTTACTTATTTAATCAAAAAGGATTACCGATAAGTTATCGGAGTGAAATATTATTTCACTTCGATACCTTTGTTTTGTAGAGTGATGTTAAGCACTTTTGCATAGTCAGCGTATTGCTTGTCTGTCAGTGCTTTTTTCATCAGTTTCAAGTTCCCGTAAACTGCATTGTGAAGCAATTCTTCATGATCCTTCTTGGAAGATGATACACGCTCCATCTGAGTACTGAAGTATTCGCAAATGTTTGCTACTTCTTCGTGTTGATCAGAAGACAAGTTTAAATACTTGCTCAGTTTACTTACATTGATGTTTCCATCCCATTTTGCAGTAGTAGGTTGATTACCTGCTGCAAATGTTGTAGCAGTCAGGCAGACTGCTGCCACTAATGTTAATCCTAAACGTTTCATAATACCTACTTTTAAATTTGTTATACCTAAAAACATTAAAATAAAAATCTAATACCTATTAAAAACAATTCTAAGCGCTTAGTTCTTTTTCTTTTTACCTCTGCAAAGATAAAAATATGTTTTATAACATAGAAATAAAAGAAGGGAAAAGTGTATCTTAAACAATCATTTCTTGATATAGATCAATTTTGAGCTATTATTTTGCTTGCTATTTACTCTTTTTGTAATGTCAATGTAATATCGTTATCGGACACATTTAATCATAATGGTAGTAGTATGGCTTTTTCTGGATTAAAAAGATATGGCCTTGGTGAGGCTTGTGAATTTGTAATGCAGACTATGAAGGTATTGCAGATATTGTTGTGAGGAACGGAAAATAGAAACTTAAGTTTTTGCCACAGGTTCGGATTATTGGTAAAAATATTGGTCTGGTAATTGTATCGTTGCTTTTGTTTCCGAGCTGACACCCACAAAGCCAATGCCCCCTTTTACATTGCTCGGAAGAATCACCGGTTCCATGATTGTCTCATCATAGTCATCTGATTCCAGACAATTTAGGGCTTTAAGGTATTGGTATTCTTCCTCGGTGATGCTGCGTATGTGTATTATGGCAGATTCTTTAATATAGTATGTATATTGTATTTGTCCAAAATCGGATATATATATGTTATTGTCGGCATAGACTTTTAAGGTATAAGTAGTATTGGCGAAACGGTGATCTGTGAATATATTATATTTATTAGTTATATTGGTTATGAAAATTCCGTTATCTTCATCATCTTCAGTAGTAGGATGTCCGTCGGTTAATACTCTATCTGCTCTATTAATAATATCCATGTCTTGATGCGTGATTATAGTTGTATCATTATTCATCTCGTTTTTTCCTGCTTCGGTTATGGCATATTGAATATTGAGCCGATAGTAGTTTGTTTCGTTTGGACGGTCCTGAATCGCTATATTGAATTGGCGGAACCAACTCCACGAATCATATTCCTTAATATAAGCTAAACAAGTATCTACTTGAACGGAATTTACTGGTTGGGGAACAGTTACTTCTGCTGATGCGTGATACTGCCCTTCTTCTGCTGAAGCTTCGAGACGTAATACATCACCAGGCTTAAAGAGAGAGGTTAAACGAAATTTCTTTTGTCTGGCGGACTCCGGTAATGATGAGCCATCTTGGTTTTGTGAATCCGGTAATGGTACTGTTTGGGCTGTCTCCGCATTCTTGCCATTTATATATAAAGTTAATGTAGCATCTTCTATATGCTTCACATTCTGCGTATTACTTAAGTTGAGGTATACAAAATTCTCTTTTTCGCCTGCATTAAGCAATGCATTCAATATAAGCTGTGGATTTTGTTTTTTAGGTTCGTAAGGTATTTCATTCTCACAGGCGGAAAAAACACTTGCGATACTTATATATATAATAAAGAGTAGAAGTAGGCGGTGCTGAACGTTAATAATTAGTCTTTTCATATTATAAGTCTGCTTTTTCTATTAAAATTTATAAGTATAAGTAATGGATGGGATAAAAGGTAATAAAGTGAGTTTTTTGATGATTGTTTTCCCTTCGTTTTGATATTTGACATAACTTCCATTATTATTAGAATAATGCCATGTTTCACTTCTTCGTTTTGCATATACCAAAGTTGGATTCATGGCATTATATACATTGTATAAACTGATGTTCCACGTCCGTATACCATGTTTGGTTTTCTTGTTGAAATTGATGCTGAGATTAAGTCGATGACTTGATGGTAATCGGTAGTTATTACGCCGGGGAATATAATTAGCCTCTATGATATCTCCTTCTGGTGTAAGATATACAGTTTGCTGCTCAGGAATGGTGGTTGTTCCACCGGTATAAAATATCCAGGATGTTCCAATGTCAATACGTTTGCCGAATTTGTGATTCAGGCATAAGCTTATGTTATGCCGACGATCGTATTTATCAGGAAAACAATTTCCATTGTTAATACTGCCGTTTTTAAACTGTCGGTTACTTTTTGCCAAGGTATATGCCAGCCATCCGGTGGTTCTACCTATTGTCTTTTGAATCATAAATTCAAGTCCAGTGGAATGTCCGTCTCCCATTTCCACTTTATCCTCCCAGTTGGTCGAGCTTCCGAAGAATGTGACTCCATTTTTATATTCCAGTATATTATGCATCTGTTTGTAATATCCTTCTAATGATAATTCCCATCCGCTCCATCCGGTGTAGTATCCTCCGATTGAATACTGATTGGCATGCATTGGACGTATCTTTTTGGTAATAGGTACCCAGAGGTCTGTCGGCATGGAAAAAGGAGTGGATGAGAGCAAATGAACGTATTGGTCCATCTGGGTAAATGACGCTTTAGCGGAGAATGCGTGATTGAATTGGTAACGGGCCGATAAGCGTGGTTGAACTGATAAGTAGCTTTTTCCTTGCGTATAGAAGAAGGAAAAGCGTATTCCTGCATTGATACTGATGTGATCGTTAAGATCAAAGTTATCTTCTACATAAGCTGCTGTTTCGTGCCCATGGAGATAACTGTTGGATTTGTTATGGTATAGGGTATCTTGTTCTGCTGTATCGTTTTTTTCTTCTTTTATCTTTGATGTGGTGGTTTCCGGACGGAATGTGTGATAGAGGTATTCTCCGCCGAACTTGATATGGTGTACGGGGGACGGAGTATAATCCATATCTATTCGAAAGTTCCAGTCATTTATACCTGAAGTGTATTTTGAATTGTATAGGTAGTCGTAGTTATAGTTACTATAGTAGTGATGTTCTTCGGTGCTGACGCCCATTATCATTTCATAACGGTTGAAAGCCATAGTAGTGTTACTGAATAATTTGTTATTAAATACATGATTCCAGCGTCCTGCCAAGATTGTGTTTCCCCAGTTTATATTGTCTTTGTCGGCATAAATATAATTGTCTTCGTCTGTATCATCAAAGTAAGTAGTGGTTGCATCTGAGTTGAAGTGATAATGATCTTTCCCTTTATAAAAGTTGAAGAATAATCGGTTTTGGTCATTGAATTTGTGATTCACTTTGGCGTTAAGATCATAGAAATAGTAATTATATGCATCTCCGTCAGTTTTAATAAGATTAGCCAGAAAGGCGGTATATGTACCTCTTGCACTTAAACTAAAGGATGTTTTATTTTTCATGATAGGACCTTCTATGTGTATTTTATTGGTGAGCGAACCTAAACTGAAACTACCGTGAAACTGTTTCATATCTCCATTGTTTGTCCGCACATCCACAATGGAAGACAAGCGTCCCCCATATCGGGCGGGAAAGGAACTTTTAAATAAAGTGACTTTTTTTACTGCTTCGGGAGTGAAGATGGAGAAAACTCCGAGCAAATGGTCTGCATTATATATAGGTATGCCATCTAATAAAATTAGATTTTGATCTGGACTGCCTCCTCGTACGTATAGCCCGGAGAATCCTTCTACTCCTGCCTGGACTCCCGGCATTAACTGGATTGTTTTCAACACATCGGCTTCTCCCAATATTGTAGGGGTGTTTTGAATTTGTGTCGTTGGAATTTCATATGCACTCATATTGGTGGATTGAAGTCCGGCTTCTTTTTTATTGGAAACAATAACAACTTCTTTTAATTCATTGCTTGTAGTCAAGGCAATATTCAATAGGGTGTCTTTTCGGAGAGGGAAGGAAAGTTGTTTGGAAGTATATCCTAAATAAGAAAAACTAAGTTTTGTATTTCCTTCTGGTAGAGTGAGACTGTAGAAGCCAAAAGTGTTAGTTGCACTCCCTGTGTGCTGATTTTTTTCAAGGATGTTGGCGCCGATCAATGTTTCTGAAGAAGTTTCATCTGTAATGTATCCACTAATAGTGAATTTATGGTTTTCTGTTGTTTTTGGAGGAGATTGCATGTGCAGAAGAATATGCTTTCCCGAAATCTCGAAGCTTATTGAGGTGTGTTCTAAGGCTTTTTTTAGAATTTCGTTAATGGTAAGATTATGAGCGGATATTGTTATTCGTTTATTGAGACGCACCTCTTCTCCGTAAATAAAAGAATAACGAGTTGCTTGTTCTATTTGCCTTACAAAATTAGTCAGTGTGGCATTGTGTATGCTCAAATTAAAGTGCTCTTGTGAAGGATATGCTTGTTGTAGTATTTGTGGAGTAGTGGTAGATCCTTTAATAGAAAAGGTGGAGTATAAAACCACTCCCATCAGGATATAGGTCCTGAGGGGGTGGATCTTCAAGATAAATGATCTCATTCTAATTTAATTTTTGCGTGATAATTATTGTGTTATTTGTTTTTTTATATTTAAACTTCTGATTACGACAAAGAAGTGAAAGAACTTCATCGAGTGATTCGTCAGTAGAAAAAGTAGCTGTCATGCGATAATTTTGTATGTGGGTATCTGTAATTTGGATTCTGGTATGATATATATTAGATAATCGCCGGGCTATTTCCTGCATGGGGGTATTTTCAAAAAGCAACATTCCGTTGCACCAATCGATTTTTTCAGAAGCATTTTTCTCGGTGCATCGCGTGAGTTTTTTCTCTATTTTATTGTAGATGGCACTTTCGTTGGGTACAAGTATTATGCGGTTATTTGTCTTTCCTATGAGGTTTATGGCTACAGAACCTTCTAATAGTGTTGTTTTAATTTGGATATCTTTTGGATATGCTTCAACATTGAAATGTGTACCTAAGACTTGCACCATGACAGCTTCAGCTTCTACTTTGAAAGGATGTGAAGCATCTTTAGTTACCTCAAAATATGCTTCTCCCTGTAATTTCACTTTCCGGTCTTGGCTTTTAAACTCCTTGGGGTAGGTTAGTGAAGAGAAATGGTTCAAAATGACTTTTGTTTGATCAGGCAATAATACGGTACGGGTTTCTGCCAATGTAGAAATGGTTTGTAAAGGTATAGGAACAAATGTATTATACATCCACCAGCTTAGAGCACAGATTGTGGCAATTAGAGCTGCTGTAGCAGTAATACGCCATACAAGAGTCTGGATATGAAGATGAGGCAACCGCTTTTCCAAGAGTAGCCAACTGTTTGCTTTAGAGTATTGTCCTTTTGGCGAGCGTGTGGAAGCAACGAGTGTATTGAGTAACTTTTCAAATTCTTGTTCCATATTCTCTTCTTTTTCTCATGAAGACAACCGAAAAAGGAAAAGTCCCTATTTTCAGTCCTCTATTTTTTAGATAATTGGGATTTTATGTTTGATTACCGTTTACGAAGCCTATTAAAGCAACATACTTTTTAACCTGGTAATTGCTTTTTGCAGCTGGGCATCTACGGTTTTAATACTAATATTCAATTCTTCAGCAACTTGGGCATACGATTGTCTGTCTTCACGAATACGAATAAATACTTCACGGCAGCGTTCGGGCAGTCGATCAAGGGCCTTGACATAGCGTGCGAATAATTCTTCACTGATCAGTGTGTCTTCAGGTGATAATACTTGTTCTGAAAATTCTTGTATGGAATCAATTCGCTGCACTTGGTGCCGTTTCTCTTTTTCAATACAGTTTAAAGATGCATTTTTGACGAGAATAAAACAATAATCTTCAATATTGGTGATCTCAAGTAATTTACTTCGTTGTTCCCAAAGTTTCATGAATACATCCAGCACTATTTCTTGGGAGTTTTCTTCATTATGAGTATAGTAATAAGCAATGCGAAACAAGCGATCATATGTCATGTCATAAAAGGCGTGAAAAGCCTTTTGTGAATTCTGTTCGCTTATTTTGCGGAGATATTTTCTGACTTCTTGTTCGGTCATGATTTATTTTTAGTTCTGTCGCGACAAAGGTAAGGCTTTATTATCTTGTATACAATATTCAGTAGATGATTTTGTAAAGATACTCTTTATGTTGTGAACACCGTCATTCAATGTATAGAAGATCGCTCATAATGCCATCCGAAACAAAAATGCCTTTATGGGTTAATACAAGATGCTTGTCTCTAATCTCCAATTTCCCTTCTTTTAGATAAGGTTTGGCTTGTTGCATGCAATAATTCCACATTGACGTGCCAAACATTTCTTGAAGATTCTCGATTGCGACTCCCCATTTGGTTCGTAATCTGGTGATGATGTATTCGTTGTACTGGGTAGAGAAATCCAGTTCTTCAATCTCGTGCATACGCTGCCCGTGTTCAATGGAGGAAATGTAATTATCTATGGATGAGATGTTCCATTCACGGCTAGAGCCATTGAAGGAGTGGGCTGACGGTCCGCATCCCAAATATGGAATGCCTTTCCAGTAAGAAGTATTATGTTGTGAATACTTCCCAAGTCTACAAAAGTTTGAAATCTCATAATGCTCATATCCTGCTTCCTTTAAAGTATCTATGAGGTGGGTAAAAAAGCGAACACTACTATCTTCGTCTACTTCGCTGATCCGATGTTGTTGAAGCATTGTGTATATAGGGGTACCTTTTTCATAAATCAGATGGTAGGCCGAGATATGTTCTACCTGAAGTTTGATTGCCTGTTGCAGATCCAGTTCCCATTGTTGATCGGTTTCATGGGGTAGTCCATAAATAAGATCAATGCTGATATTGTTAAATCCATTAAGTTGACAGCACTCTACCGCTTTGATAGCCTGTTGGGAAGTATGCCGTCGTTTTAATAATTTCAAGGTGGTATCATCAAAAGTTTGTATTCCCATACTAATCCGGTTGAATGGTAGTGTACGCAGCATTGCAACATATTCCTCTGCTAAGTCATCCGGATTTGCTTCAAGGGTTATTTCTTGTGCATCTTTCAATCCATAATTTTTCTCAATGGTATTGAATACTTTATGGAAATCTTTCTCCGATAGTTGAGAAGGGGTTCCACCTCCAAAATAAATAGTTTTAATACCCTCTCCTTTTAAGTATTCTTTCCGTTCTTCCAGCTCCCGACAAACTGCATCAATATATTGTGATCTTTGTTCAGAATGAGTTGTGGAGTAAAAGTCACAATAAATGCAGCGGGTTTTACAAAAAGGGACGTGAATATATATGCCAGCCATTGTTAGTTCAATCTATAATTTAAGGCAAAGGTATTCATTTTATTCCTTTCAGACTATATTATTATGATTATTTATGTGCTGGAGATTTACTCCATAATGGAGTAAATGGAATTATAATTCTACTTGGATTTATGCAAAATAGCATATATTTGTATGAATAACAGTTGATATTATGAAAAAGTCTATTATTTTACTAATCTATTTTTCTTTTACGCTTTTAGGTTCTTCTGCTTTATCCAATACGAATGTTATATTACATCTTGATTTCAGACAGCTAACTACTAAAGAGGGTCTTCCTACCGATGAAGTACAGAAAGTCTTTCAGGATAAGGATGGATGGATGTGGTTTGCTACGAGATATGGCTTTTGTAAGTACAATGGATATGAAATGACCTTATATAAGTCTAATCTATATTCACCGAATATGTTGACAAACAATAATATTTTCTGTCTTGCCGATGATTATAATCACAATTTATGGGTTGGGACACAGGAAGGATTAAATGTGTTAGACAAAAAGACCGGTAATATAAGGAAGTATTTGTCCCCTGCTTTGCCTAACAATATTGTTTCTTGTTTATTGGTAACACGTAAAAATGAAATATATGTAGGTACTGATTATGGGTTGTGTCGATATGTGGCGAATAAGGACTCTTTTGCAATTTATGATAAACAGCAAACTGGCGGAGTATTAGGACGCGCTACAATTAAGTCGTTGTTTGAAGATTCGGATGGTGATATTTGGATTGGAACATGGGCTTCGGGTCTTTACCGATATTCTCCAGTTTCGGGTCGGTTTTATGCTTATCCCAAAATTAACGAGCAAAATTCCGCTCATGTCATTTATGAGGATGATAGTAAGAATATATGGGTGGGAGGTTGGAATGCAGGGCTTTTCCGACTTTCTCATCCAAAAGATGTAGCACGAGTGACTTATACAAATTATCGTCATAAAGATAATGATGAAACCAGTTTGTCTGATGATGTGGTATATGATATTTCGGAGGATCCTCATACTCATACGCTATGGGTGGGTACTCGTAGTGGATTGAGTATCATGGTTCGTGATGGAAGTGAGCGTTTTATTAATTATAAATCCAGCAAATCTTCTTTTCATTTGCCTTGTGATGAAATAAATTCCATTATATGCGATCATTCGGGCAATATGTGGATTGGTTCCATTGGCGGTGGCGTTTTGATTGCTGGTACTCATCAGTCAAATTTTGTACGACATGATTTAAGTCTTTTAGGAGGGGATGTTCCTGCCACCTTTGTGCGTTCCTTATTTGCAGATTCTGATAAGAATTTGTGGTTGGGCATAGGAAGCTATGGTTTGGCACGTTTAGATAATGCGACGGGACGGGTAGTGCTATATTCCCATATACCCGAGTTTTCAGATATATCTTCTTTACCAAGTGTTTATGCCATGCTTCAGCGTAAGCGTAATGGCGAAATATGGTTTGGCACTTATGATGGTGGTATTTTTATTTATAAGAAAGGAGAGAAAGTCAGAAATTTGATGCCCGACGGATGCCGCTTTCTTCCCTATTCGTGTGTGTCGGCTCTTTATGAGGATAAGGAAGAGAATTGTTGGGTTGGTACCCGTGGAGCGTTAGGAGTCCGTTTTGCTGATGGAAGCAGTTATTGTTTTCGGGATTTTCACTTTGAAAAAGACAATGTTACTCTTAACTGGTATTATATACGGGATATTATAGAAGATACTAATGGTACTTTATGGTTGGCGACGAGCAATTATGGCTTAATTCATCTTCAGGGCAATTATCGTGATCCTCAGAAGATAAAGTGTACTAATTTTAGTCTATATAATAAAGAACTTTTATCCAATACTTGCTTATGCTTGCATTCGGATAAGCATGGGCGTTTATGGGTTGGGACGGAAGGTGGCGGGTTGTATCTATACAATAGACATACAGGGCACTTTGAGGAAAAAAACCGGCAGTTCAATATACCAGGAGATATGGTAGGGAGCATAGAGGAAGACGATGATGGCAGTTTATGGATGGGAACAAATGCCGGGTTGGTCAAACTCACTCTTCCTCCGGGTGAGGAGGAAAAGGCCGTGATTCGTGTATATACGGTTGCAGATGGTTTACAAGATAATTTTTTCATTTCCCATTCCTCTTGCCAGCGTAATGGAGAGTTGTTTTTTGGAGGATATAAAGGCTATAATAGTTTTTTCCCAAATGAGGTGATGGAACTTTCCAAAGAAGTCTGTTTTGGCGTTACGGATATTAAGATATTTAACCGCTCTTTAAATATGTTTCCTTCTGATTTACACAAACAGATTTCTGATTTTACGCCAGCTTTTACCCACGAAATGAGACTTCCTTATAAGTATAATAATTTTAGTATTGAATTTGCTTCGTTTACTTATAAGAATCCCGATTTGAATCAATATGCTTATATGCTTGTCGGTTTTGATAAAGAATGGCAATATACGGATGCCAGTCATCGCTTTGCATATTATAGTAATCTGAAAAGCGGTACTTATAAATTTTTGTTGAAAGCAACAAATGAGAATGGAATATGGAGTAATTCTATCCGTGAAATTTCAATAACAGTCCTTCCTCCTTTCTGGAATACATGGTGGGCTTATGCAATTTATGTACTTTTGGCAGGTATCGTTATTTTTTATCTCTATCGCACGGCTAGGAATCGCATACTTTTGCGTAATCAACTTCAACTTCGTGAAATGGAAAAGGCTAAATCGGATGAGCTAAATCATGCCAAATTGCAGTTCTTTACGAATATTACGCACGAGTTATTGAGTCCGTTAACAATTATTTCAGCTACTACGGATGAACTAAAGATGCAAGCTCCCGGGCATGATGATTTGTATGCCGTCATGGGGAATAATATTCGCCGCCTTATTCGTTTGTTGCAACAAATATTGGAGTTTCGTAAAGTGGAGACCGGAAACTTGAAACTGCGTGTTTCAAAGGGGGATATAGCTCTTTTTGTGAAGAATGAAGCGGAAAGTTTCAAACCATTGATAAGAAAACATAAGATTCACTTTTCTGTACTTTGTAATCCGGAATGTATTATTGGTTATTTTGATACAGATAAATTGGATAAAATTCTTTATAATTTGCTTTCCAATGCTGCTAAATATAATAAAGAAGAGGGATATATACAAGTTACTCTTTCATACTGTGTTGACAATCAGGATTTTATTTTTATTCGAGTAAAAGATAATGGTCAGGGCATCTCGAAAGAACGTCAGAAGACCCTATTTCAACGTTTCTATGAAGGGGATTACCGGAAATTTAATACCATTGGAACTGGAATAGGCCTTTCCTTAGTGAAGGATTTAGTTGAGTTGCATGGCGGGGTTGTGACTGTGAAAAGTGAAATTGACCAAGGAACGGAATTCCAGGTGAAGTTGCCAATAGATCGTTCGTACTTCAAAGAGGAACAAATTGATGAAGATGCTGTGATGTCTGTTAGCCAGACTATTGATTACGATAGAAAATGGGTGGTGGAAGAACCTGATATTAATGAGGTTAGAAAGGGACATACACTTTTGATAGTTGAAGATAATGAGGAACTTCTATCGCTGATGGTAAAATTATTGGGGCGTGAATACAATGTTTTCACTGCAGAAAACGGAAAGGAAGCAATAACAATGCTGGAGAATGAAGATATAGATCTGATTGTATCGGACGTGATGATGCCTGAAATGGACGGAATAGAACTTTGTAAACAAGTGAAAAGCAAATTGGAGATTAGTCATATTCCTGTTATTTTGTTGACAGCCAAGAATAAGGAAGAGGATCGGGTTGAAGCATACGAAGTGGGGGCAGATGCCTATATTAGCAAACCTTTCAATCTTACGGTGCTATACGCCCGCATTAGGAATTTGTTGAGATCCAAGGAGCGTGTGGCACATGATTTTAAAAATCAAATTGTGTTTGAAATTAAAGATTTAAACTATACTACGGTTGATGAAGATTTTATTCAGCGTGCTATTGCTTGTGTTCACCAGCATTTGGAGGATTGTGAGTTTGATCAGCCTCAATTTATGGAAGAAATGGGTACAAGTAAATCAACACTCTATAAGAAATTAAAATCACTAACAGGATTAAACACTTCGGCTTTTATTCGTAACATCCGTCTTAAAGCGGCTTGTCGCCTTATGGAAGAGAAAGGAGGTGGGGTTCGAATTTCTGAATTGGCCTATGCTGTGGGCTTTAATGATCCTAAATATTTTAGCTCTTGCTTTAAAAAAGAGTTTGGCTTATTGCCATCTGAATATGCTGAGCGTTTTGTTCCATACCCTAAAAAAAATGGACAGGAGCAGAACTAATTCGGTTCTTCTCCCTATCAAGATTGTATTATATCCGTTACTGCTCCGTTATTTCTCCGTTTAAGTACTATTGATGGGAGAAAATATGGAGCAATAACGGAGCAATAACGGATGTATACCCGTAGAGATACGGATATTCGTCGTGTTTGGATTCGTTTTGCCAAATATATTTCAGATAGATGTTAAGGGGATACTACGTTATTAAGTTGAATTATGGTTCAAACAGGTAGAATATCCCAAAATCGACTTGTAATATCCATCTTTGGATAGGCGGATTGTTGCCTGTCTTTACTTTTGCTACAGATGATTAGAAAGAAAATAATCATCTGTCAATAATTAACTATAGTGTTTAATCTTAAAATTTATACTAATGGAAAAACTAAAAATCTTCCATGAAAAACGTTCAGGCAAGAGCTATAAATATGGATGGCTCTTAATTCTGTTGTTTTTGAGTTTGGGAGGCTTATTAAAAGTTATAGCGGCGGAACATTATGTTTCGTATGTCGTTCAACAAAATCCTACGGTAGTAGTAACTGGCACAATAATGGACGTTAAAGGCGAACCTGTTATTGGAGCTAATGTCATTGTTGTAGGTACGGGAACCGGATCAATCACCGATCTGGATGGTCATTTTTCTGTCAGAGCATCTTCCGGCGCAAAATTGAAAATTAGTTTTATTGGTTACAAGGAGCAGGTTGTAACGGTTAAAAAAGGTGTTAGTCTACATATAGTATTGCAGGAAGATACTCAGACGTTAGGTGAAGTGCAAGTCGTTGCTTATGGAGTACAGAAGAAAGTTTCTGTAACAGGGGCTATTGCCTCAATGAAAGGAGATGAGCTTTTGAAAACTCCTGCCGGTTCCCTTAATAATGTTCTTTCCGGGCAAATAACAGGTCTATCTTCTGTTCAATATTCAGGTGAACCAGGTGCAGATGCTGCCGATATTTATGTCCGCGGTATTGCCACATGGAATGATGCCAGTCCGTTAATTCAAGTTGATGGAGTGGAGCGTGATTTCTCACAGATCGATCCGAATGAAGTTGAAAGCATAACGGTGTTGAAGGATGCTTCGGCAACTGCTGTATTTGGTGTCAGGGGAGCTAATGGTGTCGTCTTGATTACTACCAAACGAGGAGCTGAAGGTAAAGCAAAAATATCGTTTTCTACTTCGTTGGGAGTAAATGTTCTCACGAAAGAACTGGACTTTGCCAATTCCTATCAATATGCCTCCTATTATAATATGTTGCAGGTAAATGATGGTGGTGTACCAACTTTTAATGATGAACAGTTAGAAACATTTCGTACGCACTCCAATCCTTTACTTTATCCGGATATCAATTGGATTGACTATTGTATGAATAAAATGGCCCTCCAATCACAACATAATGTAAATATATCCGGTGGCACAAAAAATATGCGCTATTTTGTGTCCGCAGGTTTCTTTTCCCAAAATGGAATGTTTAAGCAGTTTAATGCTTCGGATAATTTTAATTTTGATTATAAGCGTTATAATTATCGTGCAAATCTTGATTTTGATTTGACTAAGTCAACTATACTTTCCGTTAATATAGGGGGACGTGTTGAAACGAAACGTACTCCCGAGTCGGGTGAAGATCAAAACCAATTATTTCGTAAGTTGTATTGGGCAGTACCTTTTGCTGGTGCTGGTATCGTAAATGGACAACGCATTGTATCCAATAGTGATTATCTTCCGTTTACGGGAGCTGATGGACTAGCTTCATACTATGGAAAAGGATTTCGTTCTACTACTAAAAATGTATTGAATCTTGATCTTGCCTTAAATCAGAGTCTTGATTTTATAACTCAGGGATTATCTGTGAAATTGAAAGGATCATATAATTCGGAATATGCCAATAAGAAAATAGCCTTATCATCAAAGGCGTCGTATACTCCGGTCATCGATGATGATGGCTCAATTGTACTTCGTAAGAATGGTTCGGATTCACAATTAAGTTATAGTGAGCCGGATGACCAATTTTCCAAAGGTCGTAACTGGTATATGGAGCTGGCTTTAAACTATGCACGTAAATTTGGAGAACATGATGTTTCGGCATTGTTACTCTATAACCAGTCTAAAGAATATTATCCTTCATCCTTCTCTGATATTCCTTCGGGATATGTGGGATTGGTAGGTCGCGTGACATACGATTGGAAGACTCGCTATATGGCTGAATTTAACGCTGGTTATAATGGATCTGAAAACTTCAGACCAGGCAAACGATATGGGTTCTTCCCGGCAGGATCGGTTGGCTGGGTTATCAGTGAAGAGCCTTTCTTCAAAGCATTAAAGAAATCTATCAGCTATTTGAAATTGCGTGCATCGCTCGGTTTGGTTGGAAATGATAAGGGACAGGGACGTTTTCTGTATATTCCTGATTCTTATGTATATGATTCTGGTGGCGGGTATTACTTTGGAACAAATGTAAATAATAAAAAACCAGGGGCATGGGAATCTACCAAATCTTATGCCGATGTAACTTGGGAGACTGCATTAAAGCAGAATTATGGTATTGATGTCACTTTCTTGAACGAACGCTTCAGCGCTTCTTTAGATTATTTTATAGAGAGGCGGAAGGACATCTTGTCTAAACCCGATTATCTGCCTGCTATCTTGGGAATGACTCTTCCTACGTTGAATATAGGAAAGACAAAGAATTGGGGATATGAGCTTCAACTAAAATGGAAAGATAAACTAAATCAAGATTTCCGCTATTGGGCAAATCTTAATATTTCCTTTGCCCGAAATAAGATTATCTATAAGAATGAGGTGGATCAAAATGAGCCTTGGATGTATGAAACGGGGCGTAGGATAGGTTCGCGTTCCATGTATAAGTTTTGGGGGTTTTATGACGAAACAGCTGATGTACGTTATCAAGCTGAATATGGCCGTCCTATTGCTAATCATGGCATTACTTTAGTGCCTGGGGATGCTGTGTATGTGGACTTAAACGGAGATGGTGTTTTGAACGGAAATGATGCCACACGGGATATAGGTTATACCGATATGCCCGAATATACAGCTGGTTTGAATTTGGGCTTTAGTTACAAAAATTTTGATCTTTCCATGCAACTGACGGGAGCTTGGAACGTGGATCGTATGTTGAGTGAATTTCGACAGCCGTTAATGGATAATCAAGACAAAGGATTGCTGCTTTATCAATATGAAACGACCTGGCGTTCCTCTGAAGATACTTTTACCGCCAAATATCCTCGTATTTCTAAATTACATGCTTCTAACAACTATGCTGGTTCAGATCTTTATTTGATAGATGCCAGTTATTTACGTTTGAAGAGTCTAGAAGTAGGGTATAACTTTGAGTTTCCCTTTATGAAGAAAATTAAATTGAACCAATGTCGTTTATATGCTAATGCTTATAATTTGTTTACTATTACTGGATTTAAGTGGGGTGATCCGGAATCCCGCCAGAGTGATCGTCCGAACTATCCATTAACTCGTGTATTTAATATTGGTCTGAAACTTGGATTCTAATATCTAATGAATATGAAAAAACTTACAAAATATTTTATTATTCTCTTTCTGGGGACTACGGTAATTTCCGCTTGCACAGATGCGATTAAATTCGGAGATAGCTTTTTGGAAAAGGCTCCAGGTGTGGCTACTTCACAAGATACGATTTTTGGTAGGGCGGAATATGCCCGTGCTTTTTTGTGGAATACTTATAGCAAGATGTATTATGGTTTAGCTACTAATTGGAATACAGTTGATGGTAAAATGAACACAGGCATGTTTGAATGCCTGTCCGATTGTTGGCATAGTCATAATTCTTGGGATGGCTTGACCCGTAATTATTATTCCGGTTCTTATAAAGCAAGTGATGAAGATGATAAATCAGAAACTCGTTTTGGTTATACCAAAGAAAATTGTTGGGAAGCCATTCGAGCCTCTTGGATCTTTATAGAAAATGTGGGACGCGTACCTGATATGGAGGATACCGAAAAAGCCCGCTTGTCGGCAGAGGCTAGAGTTCTTATTGCTTCGCGCTACTTCGATTTATTCAGGCATTATGGAGGCTTACCTCTTGTGGAGAAGTCCTATGATGTGGCAACTTCGTATGAGTTGCCCCGTGCTACGGTGGAAGCTACCGTTAATTTTATGACGGAATTGCTTGATGAGGCTGCTGCAATTTTACCTTGGGATTTAGGTTCGGATGAGTCGAACTGGCAAGGGCGTTTTACTAAGGCTGCGGCTATGGCTTTGAAGTGTAAAATCCTTTTGTTTGCTGCTAGTCCCTTGTTCAATGACAATGAGCCCTATTGCACAGAAGAACCCCAAGAGGCGGTAACCGAACACCAAGTATGGTATGGAGGATATAAATCTGAGCTTTGGACCGAGTGTCTGAATGCTTGTGAAGACTTTTTTAAAGAGTTGCAGAAAAATGGTCATTATCAGTTGATAGAATCTGCGGGGACGACAAGTAAAGATTATCGTGAAGCGTATAATAAGGCTTATTTTACTCGTGAAGATAACACAGAGTTGCTTATTTCCACTCGTATCATCGGCAAGTACAATTGGGATTGGTGGTATTATTGGGGAGAATGGGTTGGCTTTGGAGGTTATACTCCTACATTGGAGTATATGGAGATGTTTCCTTTGGCTGATGGTAAGCCTTTTAGCTGGGATAATAAAACCATTGCTGCTAATCCATTCTTTACAAACAATGATTATAACGAGCCTATCCGTGATCCGCGTTTGTATGAAACAATGTTAGTAAACGGGGCTTCGTTTGGCGACCACGCTGCAGAGTTATGGATTGGTGGTAGGGATAATGCCAATAGTACAAAACAGGAGATAGGCATTTATGCTACGGGATTTGGGTTATATAAATTCTACAAACTAGGTAAAAGCAGTTTGGCTGGTCATTATTTAGAGTGGCCTTATTTACGATTGGCAGAAGTTTATTTGATTTATGCAGAAGCTCTATTGAAAAATAACAGGCTGCCGGAAGCCATTATGCAGGTTAATAAGGTAAGGGCTCGTGTTGGTCTTGGTGGTCTGGAAGAATGTAATCCAGATAAGCATTTATCTACCGATGCAGATGCTCTTTTGCAAGAGATCTTGCGGGAGCGTGCCTGTGAGTTGGGCCTGGAGGATGTCCGTTTCTTTGATATGATTCGTTACAAGCGTGCCGATCTATTTAAGGAACCATTGCATGGGTTGAAAATTTATCGTAATGATGGCGGAGGAAATGTACCTTGGTCAGGTTCCACGGGAAATGCTTCTCAGTTCCCTGGTAAGCCTTCTGATTTTATTTATCAGAGTTTCCAGCTGAGCAATACTGCACGTTCATGGTGGACTAATTTCAGTTCGAAATGGTATTTGGCAGCTTTTCCGCCCTCGGAGGTCAACAAACACTATGGGCTGACTCAGAATCCAGGTTGGAATTAAATAGATGAAACTGACTGTTAAAAAAAATACTTATATGAAAAAATATAAACTAATAGTTCTCGCTATTTTTGCTTGTGTCAGTTTAAAAAGCTGGGCACAAGATATTACCAATGTGGCCGGACTTATTGTAGATAAAAAGGGAAACCCTATTTCCGGAGCAATGGTTTCTATCGACAAGAATCCCTTAGTGAATACTGTTACAGGACAAGATGGAAAATTTAAGATAATGGCTGACAAGAATGAGGTATTGAAAATTCGTACTTCTAACGACGCCGTGAAGAAAATCAAGGTTGTTTCAGGAGAAGCTATTACCGTGGTGATGGATTATTCTTCCGAAAAAGTAAATTACGGATTCGGACTAGAGCAAACCAATGCCGAATCCACAGGTGCTGTTTCCACGGTATATGCTGATGATATAAATAACCGTTCCTCTTTTACAATAGGCAATTCGTTGTATGGCAATGCTTTAGGTCTGACGACCATGCAGAAGACGGGTTCGGTTTGGGCTCAAATGCCTTCAATGTTTATCCGTGGACTTAAAACCTTAAATGGAAATAATGGAATTCTTGTAGTGGTTGATGGCTTAGAACGAGATAATAATTGGAATGTTTTGAATTATCTTACTCCTGATGAAGTAGAATCTGTCAGTGTCCTTCGTGATGCGGCGGCTATTGCTCTTTATGGATATAAGGGGGTCAACGGGGTTGTTAATATTGTGACCAAACGAGGAAAATATCAGTCGCGTGAAATTAGTTTCACTTACGATCATGGTTTTGAACGTCAGGCACGAAAGCCTGATTTGGCAGATGCCTATACCTATGCCAGTGCACTGAATGAAGCGTTGACCAATGATCGCAAATCTGTGCGTTATTCTCCATTGGAATTGGATGCTTTTAAAACCGGTAAATATCCTTATTTATATCCCAACGTAGATTGGTGGGCAGAGACTTTCCGAAATCATGGTTCTTCTGATATTGTAACTCTAAGTTTCCGCGGTGGAAGTACGAAAATGAGATACTATACCATGATGAACTTGCAGAATAATAATGGATTCATTGCCCATACCGATTTGAATGACGGTTATTCTACGCAGGAAAAGTTTTCCAAGATGAATTTTCGCACGAATTTAGATATAGACCTGACATCTACAACTAAAATGCAAGCTAATATTATGGGAGTGTTGAACGAAGTTAATCTTCCGGGACTCGGTTCTGATAATATGGTAGGAGCACTTTATTATTTGCCTTCAGCAGCTTTTCCTATTAAAACGGCCGATGGGCTTTGGGGAGGAAACAGTACATGGGATGGTTATTATAATACAGTAGCATTGACCCAAGCCAGAGCTTATTCTAAGGCACATACCAGGACTTTATATGCAGATATGGCTTTAAAGCAAGATTTCTCTTCAATTGTCAAAGGGTTAGGAGGGGCTGTGCGTTTGGGTTATGATAATATTGCTTCATATTGGGAAAATCACACCAAGAGTTATAAGTATGGTAGTCAAACTGTCTCTGCCTGGACCAATGGGGAACCGTCTGATTTTAATAGTTTTACAGGAGGAACTAATAGTGAGATGAGTGGTAATAGTAAACTGGACTGGCAGCACCGTTCTTTCAATTTTCAAGCTAATTTGGATTACCAACGTCTTTTGGGGATACATAGATTATACGCTATGTTGATGTATTCTTATAAATATGATAATGCTAAGGGGATTAACAATACCTTCTACCATGAAAATGTAGCCTTGTATGCTCATTATGGTTTGAAGAACCGGTATTTTGCTGATGTTACATTAATGGAGTCTGCGTCGAATGTTTTGAAAACCGGGAATAAATGGCATTTGTCTCCCACCATGGGATTGTCTTGGATCATCTCTAATGAGCATTTTATGAAAGATGTTAATTGGGTTGATTTTCTGAAATTACGTGCTTCGGTAGGTATATTGAATACGGATAATATTCCTTATAATGGTTATTGGAATGAATCCGTAACAGGAGGAAACAGTTACCCTATTAAAGACAATTTTAATAGCGACGGAGGTTGGCAAGAAGGAAGATTACCTTCTTTAAACGGGACTACCGAGAAGGCTTATAAATATAACGTAGGTTTAGATGTTACTTTATTTAAGGGACTAACAATGACGATAGATGGCTTTTATGAAAGACGTTCGGATATATGGGTAAGTACCAACGGACGGAATTCTGCTGTATTAGGAGCTTCAAATTCTTATGCAAATGCTGGAACAGTAGACAGTTGGGGAACGGAAATCGGACTGGACTATATTCGAAAGATAGGAAATGTGCAGTTTAATTTGGGAGGTAAATTTACTTTTAATCGTAGTAAAGTTATTGAAATGATGGAGGAGCCTCAAGCTTACGACTATCTCCGCTCCACGGGAAAAGCTGTTGGGCAGATTTTCGGCTTGCAAGCGGTTGGCTATTTTACCGATCAGGCAGATATTGATAATAGCCCGGCACAGCAATTCGGACCGGTTAAACCAGGGGATATCAAGTATAAAGATATCAATGTTGACGGCGTAATCAATGATAACGACCGGGTTGCAATGGGGTATAATTCAACTTGTCCTGAAGTCTATTATTCGTTCAATTTAGGAGCAGAATGGAAAGGGCTGGGATTTAATGCGGTATTTCAGGGAGTGGGAAACTATACGGCATATCTTAATACCACTAGTATATATCGTCCCTTAGTGAATAATGCCACTATCTCCAATTATTACTATGGTCATCGTTGGACACCGGCTACACCTAATGCGCGTTTTCCACGTTTGACAGCTGAAACAGTGGATAATAATTTGAAGACAAGTTCGGTTTGGCTGGCAGACCGTTCATTCCTGAAATTACGTAATTGTGAAATCTACTATAAGTTGCCTTCTTCATTTTTGAGTAGAATGCATGTAGAGAAAGCGAGAATCTATGTACGGGGTGTGGATTTATTATGTTTTGATAACATAGATATTAGTGATCCTGAGGCTATGGGGACAGTGTATCCGGCAACCCGTTCGGTTCATGTTGGCTTGTCAATCGGGTTTTGATAAATGTTTCGTCTAATGATAAAAAGTGAAAGTATGAAACTGAAAAATATATTTCTAGGGTTAGCATGCGTGGGTGTATTATCTGCTTGTAGTGATAATATGGACTATCACGAATATACCGTTTATGGTAAGGATTATGTCTTTACTGATTTTACCAGAACGGGTGCTTTTGTGACTAATATTTATAGTTATTTGGATTATGATATTCCGGGATTAAATTCATTGTGTTCTGCTTGTGATGAATCCGAAATGGCTATTACCTATTCTTCTGTTTTGGATTATACCAATGGGGCATGGAGTGCTTTGAATCCCAAATCTCAGTGGGGGTATTATTCTGCTATCCGGGCTGCCAATTATTACTTGGCGGAATGTCCGGATTTAGATTTTTATGATCAGCGTTATGATAAAGATTATAAAGAGCAGATGGCTCGTTTCAATCGTTATCAATACGAAGTTCGGTTATTACGGGCTTACTATTATTTTTTGCTGGTTCGGGCTTATGGAGATGTGCCTTTTACCACGAAAGTTTTAACCGATAAGGAGGCAAATTCTTTATCACGTACTTCGGCTTCTGAAATCTTTAAGTTTATAGTGGACGAATGTGATGCTGTGGCTTCGGAATTGCCTATTACTTATTATGGTTTGGATGGTGATGCAGCCGGTGGTACGGATAATCCGGAAACTGGGAGGGTAAATCGCGGAACGGCTCTTGCTTTGAAAGCACGGGCCTTGCTATACCAGGCCAGTCCTCTATTTAATAAGGATAATAGTTCGGAATTATGGAAGGAGGCGGCCGAGGCAAGTAAGGAAGTCTTAGATTATTGTGCGCAAAATAATATAAAGCTGGGTAAGTATTCAGATCTGTGGGGGGCAGATAATTATAAGGCTTCAGAGATGATTTTTGTGCGTAGGGTAGGTGATATGAACTCTCCCGAATATTATAATTTCCCGATTAGTATGGAAAATGCTCAGGCGGGTAATTGTCCTACGCAGACATTGGTGGATGCTTATGAAATGAAGACTACCGGTAAAGCTTGGAATGAGTCAGAAAGTGGATATGATGCAAACAAGCCTTATACGAATCGTGATCCCCGCTTAGGTATGACAGTGGCTGTTAATGGGGAAAAGTGGCCCAGTACGAATCCGAACACGTTGGAAACTTACGTTGGAGGTCGTGATGGCCTTCCGGTTCCTTATGCCACTCCAACTGGTTATTATTTAAAGAAATATCTCGATACTACAATTGATATCAGTGCCTCAAATAGTAGTGGTGGCAAGCGTCATAGCTGGATTACTTTTCGTTTGGGTGAGTTTTATTTAAATTATGCTGAAGCAGTGTGCCGCTACTTAGGGTCAGCCGATGCTACCGATAATGAATTCACTTTGTCGGCACGTGGAGCGGTAAATACGGTTCGAAACCGTTCAGATGTAAAGATGCCGGGATTTCCTGAGGGTATGTCAACTGCTGATTTCTGGACAAAGTATAAACGTGAAAGAATGGTTGAACTGGCTTTTGAAGGGCATCGTTTCTGGGATGTCCGTCGTTGGAAGGATGGAGATGCATTTAAGAGTATTACACAAATGAGGATTACGAAGAATGAAGATGCTACCTTTACTTATAACCGGGTGGTAAAGAGCCTTACTTGGGATGACAAGATGTATTTTTATCCAATACCCGATTCTGAGATTCGTAAAAATCCTAATTTAACGCAAAACGAAGGTTGGAGTATTAATAAATAAATCATGAAATCTATGAAAACGAATATAAGTTATTTACTCACAATTATTGTGGTTATTGTGATGGGTAGTTGCGACAGTAGGCTTGAACCGTTTGAGACAGGTGGTTATAAAGGGACTCCTGTGACTATTGATCCTCAATGGGTAAAGGCCGAAGCTTTGCCGGGACAAATCCTTTTAACATGGGAGGTGCCGGAGAAAGATTATTCTTATCTGCAAATTGAGTATTATGATCCGTTAACTAAGGAAAATCGGTATAAAATAGCTTCTGCTGGAACCACTCAAATGCTGATTGATGATACAAGAGCTCGCTTTGGTGATTATACTTTTAATTTCCAGACGTTCAATGCAAATCATCAAGGTGGTGCGGTCAGTGAAGTTAAAGCTAAATCTGGAGCTGCTCCTGCTACTATTACGGTTAAGAGTAAGACAAAAGTTAATCTAATAGCTGACCAATTAAGTACAAATGCGCAGGAGCCAACAGAGGGGCCTATTAAAAACTTGGTGGATGGTAATAGTGGCACATTTTTTCACACTCGTTGGAGTAGTCCGCAATTGCCTCTTCCTCATTGGATTGAAGTTAAGTTAAATGAGCCACATGAAAATTTTATGATATATTATATGAATAGAACGGATAATACATGGGCAACAAGTGGGCGTCCGGCTACGGTGGAATTGCAGATAGGTAATGATGGAGAAACATGGGAGAAAGTGGCTACGTTATCCGGACTTCCAAGTGCGCATAGTAGTGAATACTGGTCCAATTATGTGACGCCGGGAAAGACCTTCACTTATTTCCGCTTTTATGTGACGGCAACAACGGGAAATACTCAATATTTCAATTTAGCAGAGTTTGCCTTCTATGATGTGGAACTTGATATCTATGATCCTGAAACAGTCCCTTTAGATTAATTATAAATTTAATATTGTGAATATGAACTATTTAATAAAATATATAGCCCTGATTTGTCTGGCTGTTGTTAGTGTGGCTTTTTCTTGTTGTGATGATAATGATGAGAATAAAACAGCTATTGATTTAAATCTGTTGAACTTAACCCAAGCCCGTGAACAATGGAATGGAGCGGAGTGCAACTTATCTACGACGTTTACAAACGGAGAAACAGCCGATTTCTCTTATGAGGTGAATTTATCTCTATACCAGAATAGAACAGCCTCAGAGGCGGCCTCTGTAAATCTGATTGTTGATGCAGATACTCTGTCAAAAGCGATTGCATTGGCTGCAAATGGTGGAGTGTATAGTAAATATGCGGATGCTATTCTTTTACCGGAAAGTTATTATAGTCTTTCTGCTGATAAGCTGATGCTGGAAACGGGTAGTAAGAAATCCGATCCGGTTTCGGTTGTGGTACATACCGGAATGTTATTATCTTCCCCGCTTCGTAAGAGTGGTGAACAATCCTGTTTTGTACTACCTTTAAAGATTACTAACTCTTCTTCATATAGTATTAATAATAAGACAAATACGCTGATGCTATTTTTCTATTTGCAGGATGTTGATCCTGCTGAACCTGATCCAAGGAATCCGTCAACAGAACTGGATGGAATGCAATTGGTTTGGAATGACGAGTTTAATGGTATCGGTGCACCGGATGCTACGAAGTGGAGCTTTGAGAAAGGATTTGTTCGGAACAGTGAACTACAATGGTATCAGGAAGGCAATGCAGAGTGTGCGGATGGAACTCTGGTAATTACTGGCAAAAAGGAGCAAGTGAAGAATCCTAATTATCAGGCTGGTAGTAGTGATTGGAAGAAGAATAGAGAATATGCCGAATATACTTCCAGTTCTATTACGGCAAGTAAGTCTTTTAATTTTAAATATGGACGTGTCCTTGTCAGGGCTAAGATTCCTACGGCTACGGGAGCATGGCCGGCTATCTGGACTGTGGGTAACTGGTGGGAATGGCCGTTAGGTGGTGAAATTGATATGCTTGAGTATTATCTCGTTGGAGGGATTCCTAGTATTCATGCGAATGCTTGTTGGGGATCGAATACACGGTGGAGTGGAACTTGGGATTCGTACCATCGTCCTCTGGCTGATTTTGTGGCTGCTAATTCGAACTGGGCTAATCAATATCACATCTGGCGTATGGATTGGGATAAAAATTATATTAAACTTTATCTGGACGATGAACTGCTGAACGAGATAGATCTTAGCAATACGACTAATGGCAGTGGAGGCGTTTCTGGTATTGAAGGAGCATGGCAGAATCCATTTTCTAATAATTATGAGAGTTTTGGGCAATATCTTATTTTGAATTTGGCTCTCGGGTCGAATGGCGGGGAGCCCGATGATAGTAAGTTCCCATTGCATTATTATGTTGATTATGTGCGTGTGTATCAATTGAATGATTAAATAGCTGGTGCTACATTGCTTGTCACTAATTGAGTAATGTAGCACTTTTTATAGGTATAGGTAGATAGTTAGTTTTGTTTAAGTAAGATGAATAAGATAAATAAAGTTATATGTGGCCTGATGTTTCTTTTGTTAGGCTTTAAGGGAGTATATGCTCCCGAACATTTGTATGGGTGGAGTCGTACGTTTTTTAGTAAGAGTGATGGTGAAACTTTTTTCGTTCCGAGCGCGGTGTGGAAGGATTCAGGAGGGAAAGTTATTAATGCTCATGGAGGAGGTATTCTTTTCTATGCGGGAAGGTATTATTGGTTTGGTGAGCATCGTCCTGCATCCGGTTTCACAACGGAAGTGGGGGTGACTTGTTATTCCTCTAAAGATTTATATCATTGGACTTATGAAAGTGTGGCTTTAGCCGTTTCGAATAAAAGCGGTAATGACATTGAAAAGGGATGCATCATTGAACGCCCTAAGGTGATTTACAATACCCGGACTAAGAAATTTATCATGTGGTTTCATTTGGAACTTAAGGGTAAAGGCTATGAGGCGGCACGGGCGGCAGTGGCTGTAAGTGATACTCCTGCGGGACCATATCATTTTATCCGTTCCGGGCGGATAAATTCCGAAACCTATCCGGTTAATGAAACGGAAACAATACGTAAAACACCCTTTAATTCAACTCTTAATTCTACTTGGTGGACTCCCGAATGGCGTAGAGCAGTAGAGCAAGGTATGTTTGTGAAGCGTGATTTACAAACCGGACAGATGTCACGTGATATGACTCTCTTTGTGGATGAAGATGGTAAGGCATATCATATTTATTCTTCGGAGGAAAATCTGACTTTACAAATAGCGGAGTTAACGGGAGATTATCTGGGTCATACCGGAAGATATATCCGTGTAGCTCCCGGTGGTCATAATGAAGCTCCGGCTATTTTTAAGCATGGTGGTACCTATTGGATGATCACTTCTGGGTGTACAGGTTGGGAACCTAATGAAGCCCGTTTATTTTCAGCTTCTTCTATTTGGGGGCCTTGGAAGCAACATTCCAATCCGTGTAGGGGAAGAAAAGCTAATGTTACTTTTGGCGGGCAGAGTACTTACGTCTTTCCAGTGGCGGATAAGACTGGTGTCTTTATATTTATGGCGGATAAATGGAATCCAAAGAATCTAGCAGATTCCCGTTATATCTGGTTACCTGTTTGCTTTGAGTCGGATGGAACTCCTTATGTTGAATGGAGGAGCAGGTGGAATCTTTAAAAGAAGTAAAGCTGGCATATCCTCTGAAAAAATGTGTATTTTTCGAATGAACCCTATATCTTTGTATTCTTAATACTTTGATATTATGAAGAACTTTCGTTTCTATGCATTCTTTGCATTTCTCTTTATAGTAACGACATCACTTTTTTCTGAGAATAGTGATATTATAGCACAGCTTAAATTCAAGCAGCTCTCTACTGTTAACGGGCTTCCTACAAATGAAGTCAGAAGGTTGTATCAAGATAAGGAAGGATACATTTGGATTGCAACAACGAGTGGGCTATGCCAATTCGATTCTTATCAGATCAAAATTTATAAATCCAATCTTTATACACCCGATTTGTTGAGTAATAATAACATCAGGTGTCTTTCGGAAGATAACGAGCATAATCTTTGGATCGGTACGAATAATGGCCTTAATATACTGAACAAGCCGACGGGCCGGATTCGGCAAATTACAGATGACCGCTTTTATAATAATGTAGTAAATTCCATTATAACGACTCGCGATAACATTACATTTATTGGTACGGAAAAGGAACTTTTCCGTTATGACCCTAAGCAGGATACATGTCTTGTTTGCGCTTTCCCTGCAAATCTTAATGGTCGTCTGCTTAACACTCAACATTTATATGAAGATTCGCATAAACAGTTGTGGATTGCTGCAAGTTCCGGGCTTTTTAGGTATGATATAAAGAATAATAAGTATTACACTTATTCGCTTCCCTCCGCTCATCGTGTATTTGAAGATAGCCGGCATCGAATCTGGGTAGGAACTTTTGGGGATGGACTCTATTTATTGGAGAATCCTTATGACGCGAAGGAAACGGTCTTTCATCGATTTATTCATCAATCTGGAGATGAGAGTAGTTTGGGAGATAATGTGGTTTATGCAATAGCGGAAGACTTGAATACTCATACGTTGTGGGTAGGTACGAGAAGTGGGCTGAGTATTCTTGATTATAAGTCTCCAAATGTTTCAATAACAAACTATCAGCCCAGTAAGAATTCTTCTTTTCTGGCGTTTAATGAAGTGAATGCGATCATTAGGGATAATGAGGGAATTATGTGGTTGGGTATGCTGGGAGGGGGAGTGAGCTATGTCTCTACCGGTAAATCTAAATTTCAATGGGATGGTTTGCAGGATGTTAAAAGAGAACTTGCTTCAAATGCGGTAAGGAGTATTTTGGTTGATGATAAGGGGAAGTATTGGATTGGAATCGGAAGTTATGGTTTTATCATTAAGGATCCTTATACAGGGGTATGGAAATATTATAAAGATATGGAGGACTTTTCCCGACTGCCCGAACTTCCTACAATTAATACGTTTATGCAATCCCAGGTGGATAAAAGGATCTGGATGGGAACGTTTACAATGGGTGTCTATATCTATGATTCGCGCAAACCATCCGGTAAACGGATAAGCCATATTTCTTCTTCTACTGAACGGTGGTTACCGAGTTCGTGCGTTTATGGAATTAAAGAAGATATTCATGGTAATCATTGGTTTGCGACTCGCTCCGGTCTGTCATTACTTACTGCTGATAATAAGGGGTACAATCTAACGAAAAACAGATATCCCGGATTCTTTTATTGTGTGGAACAGGATTACCAAGGATATATATGGGCCGGTACGGGTAGTTATGGCGTAATTAGGGTTACTTATTCCGGGGGAAACCCTGAAAATATGAATTATAAGGAGTACTCTCCCCAAAACAAAAAGTTGAATTGTGCAGACGTTCAATGTATTTATTTGGATAGTAAAGGACGGGTTTGGTTGGGAACAGACGGAGGAGGACTTGACTTGTATGACAGGGAGAAGGATCAGTTTATTGCGGTTAGTTCTCTGCTGAATATACCCGGAGACGGAGTCTTTTCTATTCAGGAAGATTCCCGAGGTAACTTGTGGTTAGGTACTAATGTAGGGTTGATTAAGTTATCTGTTCAAAGAGGAATACAAAAAGGAACTTACCGGCTTTACACTACAGAGTTTGGACTTCAGGGGAATGTTTTTTTGAGAGGGGCTTCTTGTAAAACGAAGGAAGGGGAATTTCTTTTTGGAGGACACAATGGATATAACTATTTTTATCCAACTTCCGTGAAAGATAACTCAATGCCTTTGCCGGTAGTCATAACCGATATAAAAGTATTTAATAACTCTTGGAATTCGTTGGGAGATAAGGTTAAATACGCTATTTCAAAAGAAGCTCCGGGATATGCAAGGAAGGTGCTATTAAGGTATGATCAGAATAACTTTAGTATTGAGTTTGCTGCTCTGAATTATATTGCACCTATGCAATGCTTATATGCATACAGATTGAAAGGGTTTGATAAAAACTGGCAATATGCCGATGCTTCCAGAAGGTTTGCTTATTATAACAATCTGGATCCCGGAACTTATCAGTTTGAGTTGAAAGCCTCTAATGAAGGAGGCTTTTGGAATGAGCATCCTATATTGCTGGAAGTGACTATTCTTCCGGCTCCTTGGAAAATGTGGTGGGCTTACGCGATTTATTCTGTTCTTCTTTTTTCTATTATTTACTATTTTTATCGATTGGCCCGGAATAGGATAGCGTTGAAGAACCGTTTGCACTTAAAAGATATGGAACAGTGCAAATCGGAAGAGCTTAATCATGCGAAATTGCAGTTCTTTACCAATATTACGCATGAGTTATTGACTCCGTTAACTATTATTTCCGCTACGGTAGATGAGCTTAAGATGCAATCGCCACGGCATAAAGATCTTTATAATGTAATAAACAATAATATAAGGAGATTAATCCGACTGTTACAGCAGATCTTAGAGTTTCGTAAAGCGGAAACTGGTAATTTGAAGTTGCGGGTGTCGCAAGGCAATATTTCCGTTTTTGTGAAGAATGAGGCGGAAAGCTTCCTTCCTTTAGTGAAGAAGAAGAAATTGCATTTCTCTGTGGTTTGTGACCCAGAGTCTATAATAGGCTATTTTGACTCTGATAAGTTAGATAAAATACTATATAATTTGCTGTCGAATGCGGCAAAGTACAATGATGAAGGAGGTTTTATACAAGTGAACCTTTCTTATGCAGATGATAAAGATTTTCTTATGCTTCGGATAAGAGACGATGGAAAAGGCATTCCTAAAGAAGAACAATCAAACTTATTTAAACGCTTTTATGAAGGGGATTATCGCCGGTTCAATACAATTGGAACAGGCATCGGACTGTCTTTAACTAAAGATTTGGTTAAACTTCATGGAGGAAATATTACGGTGGAGAGTGAATTGGGAAAGGGCAGCACCTTTATTGTCACCTTGCCTATTAGTAAGTCCTATTTTAAGGAAGATGAAATAGATGAAGGAGTGATACCGGTACAGGAGATAATACCTGATTTGGATGATGTTATAGCGAACCGGATTAATGGTAATGAAAATAAGGCACATTCTGTTCTTGTTATTGAAGACAATACTGATTTGCTACAACTTATGGCTAATCTGCTTGGGCATGAATATAATATATTCACAGCGACAAATGGAAAGGAAGGGATTGAAGTAGTGGAAAATGAGAATGTGGATTTGATTGTTGCTGATATAATGATGCCGGAGATGGATGGCATAGAGTTCTGTAAATATATAAAGAACAATCTGGAATATAGTCATATACCTGTTATTTTATTGACCGCAAAAAACACCGAGGAAGACAGGGCTATGGCTTATGAATCGGGTGCTGACGCCTTCATTAGTAAGCCGTTTAACTTGCAAGTGCTTCATGCCCGTATTAAGAATTTGCTAAAAGCAAAGGAACGCGTGGCACATGATTTTAAGAACCAATTGGTTTTTGAATTGAAAGATTTTAATTATACCAGTATTGATGAAGATTTTATGAAGCGGGCTATTGATTGCGTCAATCGTCATTTAAATGATCCTGATTTTGATCAACAACAGTTTATAGATGAAATGAAAACGAGTAAATCAACCTTATATAGTAAGCTAAAATCACTTGCAGGTTTAAATACTTCTGCCTTTATACGGAATGTCCGTTTAAAGGCGGCTTGCCGGATTATGGAAGAAAAACAATCTGTTCGAGTTTCGGAATTGGCTTATGCAGTAGGGTTTAATGATCCTAAATATTTTAGTTCCTGTTTCAAGAAAGAGTTTGGTATGCTTCCTTCCGAATACATGGAACGATTCTTGCCTGATAAGCCATTTGAGGATACGGCACTTTGATTATAGTAGTGTTTCCTTTTTATAAGTTTATCCTATCTTAATAGCTTGCCGGATGGCTTATGTCCGGGTCGAATTATAGCCTGAATTAGTAGAATAAATCAATTTCTACCAGTTCAGGCTATCTTCCGACTATATTGTTCGCTCGTATGCTTAGTTTTGTAACTGTGATTTTTTAATCCAAGTTTAATCTTAAAGTTTATACTAATGAAAAGTGAAAAAACGTTTCATGGAAAAGCTCTGAATAAGATAGTTTATGTCTTATTAATAGGGTTAAGTCTCATTATGAGTACGCAATGGAGCCTCGCTCAAGCCCAACAGAGGATTCAACTTTCAGGGAAAGTGAATGATACTATGGGAGAACCGATTATTGGAGCGAGCGTGGTTCAAAGAGGAACAACCAATGGCACTGTTACGGATGTAGATGGCAATTTTTCCTTGTCTGTTCAAATAGGGAGTATATTGCAAATATCGTATATTGGGTATATCACTCAAGATGTAAAAGTTGTAGGTGGAAAGCCTTTGTCCGTAACTCTTAAAGAAGATGCCAGAGCTCTTGATGAAGTTGTGGTGGTGGGTTATGGAACACAGAAGAAATCGGATATAACCGGGTCCGTAACTTCCGTTTCAAAGGAGAGGCTGTCAAAATTGCCTGTAACGAACGTCTTGCAGGCCTTGCAGGGTGCAGCTGCCGGCGTTACTATAACGCAAACTTCTTCTATTCCCGGTGATGCTCCCGACGCTTTAGTTCGTGGTCGTAATTCCATTAATGCATCTTCGGGTCCTTATATCGTTGTTGATGGGGTGCCTATCAGCAAGGCAGGGGGAACGTTGAACGATATCAATCCTAATGATATTGAGTCAATGGAGATATTGAAGGATGCATCAGCCACGGCCATTTACGGTACCAATGGTGCAAATGGAGTAATCTTGATCACTACAAAACGGGGTAATTTAGGCAAGCCGACCATTCGTTATAATGGTTATGTCGGCTTTGAAGATTTCACCCACAAGCTTAATTTTTGTAACGGTGAGCAGATTTTGCAACGCTATAAAGATTATGTAAGTCAAAATCCGGGCGAAACATTATACGACGGACATGTAAAGAATGAGTATGAGTCGGATAATTATAATAATGGTATAACTAACGATTGGATTGATGCCATTTCCCAAACAGGGGTTATTCAAGATCATAATGTGAATATATCCGGTGGAGCAGATAATGTGAAGTATTATGTTTCTGCCGATTTTACGGATCAGAAAGGTATTATCAAAGGGTTTAATTATAAGCGTTATTCTATTCGTACGAATCTGGATTTGAATGTAACCAACTATTTGACTGTAGGAACTAATACTTATGTGGTATCACACAACCGGGATGGTGGTCGCGCAAACCTTCTTATGGCAGAAGCCATGAGCCCTTATGCACGGATGTATAATGAAGATGGTAGCTATTGTATCAATCCGATGTATAGCGAAACGTTGTTTACCAATCCTTTGATGTGGACAACGACAAATCCTGAACGTCGCCAATTCAATTTAAATATAAATGGATATGCTGAAATGGACTTTGGAAAGTTGATAAAGCCTTTAAAAGGATTGAAGTATAAGTTTAATGGTGGCTTTGCATATGTTCCAAAACGGACAAATCAATATGAAGGAAAATCGGTTAATAAGAATTCCGGCTGGGCCAAGATTCAGAATGAAGAAACACAAAGTTATACCATAGAGAACATTCTTTCCTATGCCCGCGATTTGGGTAAACACCATATAGATCTTACGGCATTGTACGCTGCTTCCCGTAAAAAGTATCAAAGCTCCACAGCGGAAGCTGAAAAGTTTATAAATGACGATTTACAGTGGAATAATATGGGGAGTGCAGAAACACAAAAAGTGGCATCATATACAGATCTTCATACCACGGTTTCACAAATGGGACGTGTTAACTATTCTTATGATAGTCGTTACTTATTTACTTTTACGGTACGTCGCGATGGTTCTTCTGTATTTGGTAATAATAATAAATACGGTGTCTTTCCATCTGTAGCTTTAGGTTGGAATATTGCACGTGAAAGCTTCATGGAGAAATCTACTGATTGGTTGAATACGTTGAAACTACGCCTCTCCTATGGTAAGGCTGGTAACGAAGCAATCGGGGTTTATCAATCGTTGGTGAAAATGGATAGTGGAATGTTGACGATGAGTGGAAGCAGTACAGCTGCACTGTGGCCTAACGAACTGATGGGGAACAATGACTTAAGCTGGGAGACAACTAAGACTTTTAATGTTGGTATGGACTTTGGCTTCTGGAATAATCGTTTGAGCGGTAATGTCGACATGTACTTTTCTAAAACAACTGACTTATTACTGAAACGTAACTTGCCTAAGATTTCCGGTTATAATACGGTGTATTCCAATATGGGAGAAACTGAAAATAAAGGTATTGAAATCACGTTGAATTCACATAATATTGCTACGAAAGATTTTAGCTGGAATTCTACATTGGTATTTTCCTGGAATAAGAATGAGATTAAAGATCTTTATGGTGATGGAAAAGATGATCTTGGGAACCGTTGGTTCTTAGGACATCCTATAGGGGTGATTTATGATTATGTTAAAGTCGGGATATGGCAGGAAGATGAAATTGCAGCAGGATTGAATAAAACATGGGATCCTATAGCAGAAGCAGGTGATGTGAAATTGGCTGACTTGAGTGGGCCTGATGGTAAACCAGATGGAAAGATTGATGATTATGACCGTAAGATACAAGGACAAACGACTCCCAAATGGATCGGAGGATTAACCAACACATTTACCTATAAGGATTTCACATTAAGCGTCTTTATTCAGACTGTACAAGGGTTGAAAAAGAATAATTCATTGATTAGTATTGCCGGTGATGAGATGGGACGTCGTAACACAACAACGGAAATTGGATATTGGACTCCTGAGAACAAAAGCAATGAATGGCGCTCACTCGGAAAAAATTCCAATAAACATGGTTATGGATTCCCTTCCGATGCCAGTTTTACCCGTATCAAAGATATTACATTGAGTTATAATTTCCCTAAAACCCTGATGGGAAAAGTGGGTTTGAACGCTTTGCAAATGTATGTTAGCGGTCGCAATCTCTTTACGTTTACCGATTGGATCGGTTGGGATCCTGAGGCCCGTCAGATATCTCGTGGAAGCAGCTCCTGGGATAGTACGAGGGGAGAACAAGTGTATGATAGTAGTAATTATCCTGCAACAAAGAGTTTTGTATTTGGTATTAATGTAACCTTCTAAAAAAAGAGAATAATGAAACGAAATAATATACTTTTAATAATTTTTGCTGCTCTCTCCTTTATGTTGGGAGGGACTTCTTGCAGCGATAGTTTCTTGAATGAAAAAATGTATTCCAATTATGGTCCTGAAGTTGAAGATGTGAATGCAAAATTGATCGGTCTGCACAGGCAGTTTGCGTCTATTTGGGGAATGGCTGGCCAGCAAGGTTTTGTAGGATGTTGGCAGGATGGTACAGATGTGGCTTCTCCGGGTGATACACAGGGAGTTGAAGTCCCGTTCTACCGGTATCAGGAGCTGAATTCAGAGAATGCCGGAGTTAGTTTCTTATGGGAAAAACTTTATGAACTGATTAACAGTTCTAATTTAATTATTGCTGCATTGGGTGAAGATGGTGATGTTGCAGCGAAAGGGGAGGCAATGTTCTTCCGTGCATATTCTTATAACATGTTGGTAACCTTGTGGGGAAAAGTTCCATTGATTACGGAATCTACTACTACGCCCAGAACAGACTATGTTCGTGAAGAGGTTGCTAAGATAGATGATGTGATTGATACTGATCTGACTTTTGCCATGGCTAATTTACCGGCGGTAGGAAAAGCTAAAACGGAAGGTCGCATTAATAAAGATATGGCGCGTCAACTCGCGGGAGAAGCTTATCTGCGTATGGGAATGCGTGATGCTTCTTACTTTAAAAAAGCAGAGGATGCGGTAGATCCAATTATCACCGAGGGAAATTATTCTTTGATTAAGGAGCGCTATGGTAAATTCTTGTCCGAAGGTGGCGATTATTATTCTGATATGTTCCGTTATGGTAATCAGCGTCGTTCACAGGGTAATACCGAAGGAATCTGGATTTTTCAGGTGGAATATAACCGTGATGTGAATGGGGGTACGATTGATAATCCTCAACAGCGTCGTAATTGGGTTCCGGCTTTTCATAAATATTCCGGTATGGTCAATGCCGACTCAATTGGCGGGCGCGGAAACGGTCGTCTTCGGCTAAGTAATTTTATAAAATATGGTCTGTATGCAAAAGGGGATATTCGTAATTCTAACTATAATATCCGTCGGGTACTTTATTATAATAAACCGGGATACCAAGAAGTTATAGGAATAGATGCGAATGGGTTCCGGGTTGAGAAAGACGCGGGAGTGAAGAACCTCACGGTGAAAACCGGAGACCGGGTAATTCCACGTGCAGCGGATTCGTTGAATGTGTACTATCCACATCCGACTAAATGGGGTGGTTATGATCCTACTGATGATTTTGGTTATGCTTTGGTAAAAGACTGGCCATTGATGCGTCTTGGAGAAACTTATTTATTACGCGCGGAAGCTCGTTTCCGTCAAGGAGACAAGCCCGGTGCGGCAGCTGATATCAATGTACTTCGTGACCGGGCTTTTAAAGAATCGCGTATGGCAATGGGTAACCCGGATCTTGGTAAAGTCTATTCCGATGAGATTGATATCGATTTTATTCTTGACGAACGTGCACGTGAATTGATAGCTGAAGAGAACCGGCGTATGACTCTGGTTCGTACAAATACGCTAAAGGAACGTATTGCACTTAACGGTGATAAAGTTCCTTATGCTCCTGATAATAAAGTGATCACTGGATTTCAGGATTATAATGTACTGTTGCCTATTCCTTTAACAGAAATACAGCTGAATAAGGATGCGGAGCTTGGGCAGAATCAGGGATATGAATGATTTGTAGGATAATTAAGATGAAAGTGTGTCGAGAACATTTTGACACACTTTCACTTTTAATGGGCTTTTGAAAATTTTTTTTAGTAAAGTTGAATGGTTGTTTCTCCCTTTTTGAAGCATTAGTAACCATCTATTTATAAGAAAGATTTTATTTTTGTAGGTATATAAAAACTAGAGAATAGTATTATGATAAAGAAAGCAAAGAATTTCTTCTTCTTCTTACTTGCTGCTTTGGCTTTGGTGCCATTGCAGAATGTTTCGGCGAAAAAGAAGGTTGAAAAGTCGCAAACTGATCGTGAAGCTTGGTGCAATATCTTATATAAGATGGCTGTTCCTGTTTTAAGTAATATGAGTGAAGGGAAGCTTCATGAGAATATGCTGGTGGAATTGAGCCCGACTTGGGACGGCCGGGATAAGGGTGTGACATACATGGAATGCTTCGGGCGTTTAATGGCGGGACTTGCGCCTTGGATTTCTTTACCGGATGATGATACGCCGGAAGGTCTACAGCGGAAGCAACTTCGGGAGTGGGCTTTGAAGAGCTATGCCCAAGCTGTTGACCCTCAAAGTAAGGACTATCTTCTATGGCGCAAGGAAGGGCAGACTTTGGTAGATGCCGCTTACGTTGCCGAGAGCTTTCTCCGGGGATATGATGCGTTATGGGTCCCTCTGGATAGCCTGACGAAACAGCGTTACATTGCTGAGTTCCAAAGGTTGAGGCGTGTGGATCCGCCATATACCAACTGGTTGCTCTTTTCGTCAACAGTGGAATGCTTCTTAAAAAAAGCTGGTGCACAAGCTGATAATTACCGGATAACTTCTGCTTTGCGTAAGGTGGATGAATGGTATGTAGGTGATGGTTGGTATAGCGACGGGCCGGATTTTGCATTTGATTATTATAATAGTTATGTGCTTCATCCCATGTATGTGGAATGCCTTGAGGTGATGACGAACGGAGGGAAAAATCATATCTGGAATGTAAAAGGAGGTGATTTTCCTAAAGCAGTGAAACGGATGCAGCGTTTTGGCATGATACTGGAAAGATTGGTTTCTCCTGAAGGTACTTTTCCTGTCTTTGGCCGTTCTATAACGTATCGTACAGCTGTGCTTCAGCCACTTGCCTTGTTGGCTTTGCGGGGCTGGTTACCGAAAGAATTGCCCGGAGGACAGGTTAGGGCTGCAATGACGGCGGTTATCGAGCGTATGTTTGGTGATGATCATAACTTTAATGCAAAAGGCTTTCTGACTTTGGGCTTTAACGGCTCGCAGCCGAATATATCCGATTGGTATACGGATAATGGAAGCTTATATATGGCTTCCTTGGCTTTTCTTCCATTGGGACTCCCGGCGAATGATCCTTTCTGGACGGATGCCTCACTGCCTTGGACGTCTAAGAAAGCTTGGGGAGGTGATGACTTTCCACGAGACCATGCTTTTTACGAGTAATTCATGTGACTTGTTTTAAGCAAAGAATTGATAACCAGTGCGATTGAAAAATAGTTGAATTATGAGCGGCAAATCTATTACCCTTTCCTTTTTATGTTCCTGCATCATAGCATTGGGCCTTCAGGCCCAGTCCTCGACGAAAAGTTTATGCAATTCCAAATTGGTGAAAGTTGGAATGGGATATAGCCAGACTTCTGTCAATACTGCAATCTTCCGGAATAATTCGTTAGTGACTCAGGATAATGAGCAATACATTTCTTATTATGATGCCGAAGGTTATGTTGTACTGGGCAAACGGAAGCTGAATTCGGATAAGTGGACGTTACACCGGACACCATATAGAGGGAAGGTAAAAGATGCTCATAATATAATTAGTATGATGATTGATGGCGATGGCTATTTGCATGTGGCTTTTGATCATCATGGCAATGCATTGAATTATTGCCGCAGTTTGGCTCCTCATTCTCTGGAATTGGGAAAGAAGGAACCGATGGTAGGTACTGATGAAGGTGATGTGACTTATCCTGAATTTTATGCTTTGGCAGGGGGGGATTTACTGTTTGTGTACCGTTCAGGGGTTTCCGGTTGCGGAAATCTTGTGATGAACCGTTACTCGCTGAAACAAAAGAAATGGTATCGGGTGCAGAATGTGCTGATAGATGGGGAAGGTAAACGAAATGCTTATTGGCAACTGTACGTGGATAAACGGGGGACTATTCATTTATCATGGGTTTGGAGGGAGACATGGAAAGTGGAAACAAATCATGATCTTTGCTATGCTTGCTCTCACGATAATGGGGTGACTTGGTATAAAACAAACGGACGGAAATATGATTTGCCCATCCGGATGGAGAATGCCGAGTATGCTTGCCGGATTCCTCAGAACTCCGAATTGATTAATCAAACCAGCATGGGAGCCGATTCAGGAGGGAATCCTTTTATCGTCACTTATTGGAGGGATAGGGATGGTGATATACCTCAATTTCGCGTGGTATGGTTTGACGGAAATAAGTGGTGTAATAATCAAATTTCGCATAGACATACTCCCTTTTCCTTAAAAGGAGGAGGAACGAAAATGATTCCAGTCTCACGTCCACGGATTGTGGTAGATGAAAAAGAAGCTTTTTGTTTTTTTCGGGATCAAGAGAGAGGAAGTAAAGTTTCTGTGGCATATACTTCTGATGTGAAGGGAGGAAAGTGGTCTGTTTCTGATTTAACAGCTTTTCCGGTAGATGCCTGGGAATCTTCGTATGATACCGAGTTGTGGAAACAAAAACATCTTCTGCACCTCTTTGTCCAACGGACAGAACAAGGAGACGGAGAGCGTACTGTTGATTTTCCTCCCCAACCGGTATATGTGTTAGAATTGAACTTAGAGAAATAGAGAATTGAAGATAGGTGTAATCAAATAAAACAGGATATGAGGAAGATTTTTAGAATGACCTTGGCCTTGGTCTTCTGTGCGGCAGGGACATCTGCATTGGCGAATATTCCAGATACATCGCAAGGTGTTATAGATATTATAAATAGAGTGAATAACTATTGGCAAGATTCACATCCGCTTCCGGGAAGCGCATTTTGGGATAATGCCGTTTATCATACCGGGAATATGGAAGTTTGTTTTTTGACTGGGAATTCTGATTTTCTTCATTACTCCGAGGTTTGGGCTGAACATAATGAATGGAAGGGAGCAAAATCCAATAATAAAGCGGAATGGAAATACTCTTATGGAGAAAGTGACAAATATGTACTTTTTGGTGATCAGCAAGTTTGTTTCCAGACCTATGCTGATCTTTACACTCTTTCGCCCGATCCCCAAAAAATAGCTCGTGCCCGTGAGGTAATGGAATACCAGATGAGCACTAACAAGGTCGATTATTGGTGGTGGGCTGACGGATTGTATATGGTGATGCCTGTTATGACAAAGTTATATAAGATAACGGGTAATCCGCTTTATCTGGAAAAACTTTATGAGTATTGGAAGTATGCGGATGATCTGATGTATGATAAAAAGGCGGGACTTTATTATCGGGATGGAAAATATATTTATCCCAAGCACAAAACTATAAATGGTAAGAAAGATTTTTGGGCACGTGGGGATGGATGGGTTTTTGCCGCTTTGGCAAAAGTACTGAAGGACTTGCCTGAAGCTGATCAGTATCGTGGAAAGTATCTTGATCGTTTTCGGACTATGGCAAAAGTTGTGGCTGATTGCCAACAATCGGAAGGTTACTGGACCCGTAGTCTCCTTGATCCGAAATATGCTCCCGGACCGGAAACCAGTGGCACAGCTTTTTTCACATATGGTTTATTGTGGGGGGTGAATAATGGGCTTTTGGACAAGGGTACTTATTTACCGGTTATAGAGAAATCGTGGAAGTACTTGACTACAGTTGCTTTACAACCTGATGGACGCATTGGCTACGTGCAACCCATAGGTGAAAAAGCTATTCCCGGGCAAGTGGTGGATGCTGATTCTACGGCTAGCTTTGGAGTCGGTGCTTTTTTGTTAGCTGCCTGCGAAATGGCACGGTATGTAAGCGAAAATTAATAAATAGAATTCAAGTTTTTATTATTTTAATTTTATAGTTTTATTGCAGGAAAAGGTCTTTTTGTGATACTCCTTTAACATCATGCAATTCAGTCGTGACTTAAGTTTATTCACTCGTATACTGAATGGCATTCACTCGTATATTTAAACCTATTCAGTCCTATATTGTTTATACCCCTCTCAGAAGATATTCTGAGAGGGGTGTGAATAAATGGGGTACTATGATGAAATTTTGAGGCTCTTTTCGTGAAAAATATATATTATGCTTAAATGCATTGTCGTATAATATATTATCTTTTCTTTCTTGAATTATTAATGAAGGGCTGAAAATTATCAGCTTGAATTAATAAATAAAATCTTGTGACTTTACATATATTTTAGACTCTTTGATCTGTCCAGGAACTTCCTTTTCCATGCGTGGCAAAATGCGAAATCCGGTAAGGGTGTATTCTTTGCCGAGGTCTATGACGAGTTGATGCGGGTATGCGGTGTTGTCTACGGTTTGCCAATAAGTGGATTCCTGCCGGTCGTAGATTTTATCTGCCGTATGGTTACCACTGCGTGTTTCTTCACTATCGGCATACCTGATGTTCCATTTCTCACGACTGACAGGGTTACCGTCTATTCCCAGTACATCTATCTCTGCAATAGAAGCTATGTTTGTCTCATCAAAAGGGGAATCAGCTTCCAAACAGAAAAAGCGACCTTTTACAGCTGTGTTGAATTTAATGTCCTGCCATCCATTACCTTTAGTGAATGTTCCTGTCCAAACCGGCTGTTCATTATTCAGTTTTAGGATTTGCCCTTCTTTTCGATGAGTTTCTGGTGCTTTTTCGCGAAGCATGTCGAGTATAGGCTTTTTAAGTCCGGTTATTTCTGCTTTTTGAGGGCCTAAGAGATCGAGTACAATGATTTCGTTTTTTCCTTTTTTGAGCCAGCATCCCGGCATGTACAGTGTTTGCTGGGGGCCAATTTCCCAAAAACGTCCCATGGCATGCCCATTGACCCATACCATCCCTTTTCCCCATGTCCGCATATCGAGGAAGGTATCACCAACTTTAGCTAAAGTAAATGTGGCGCGGTAGTAGGCAGGCTGCGTTTGCTCTGTTTTTCCGCCTATTATTTTATGATTTTCGGCTTTTCTTGTGTCGATATAATGCTTGTTTTCCGTGAAGGAATAGTCGGTAGGAAAATTGTATACTTCCCAGTTCTTTAGATTTAAGGTTTTGTTTTCCTGAATGATCTCCACTTTCTCAGTAATGCCTTTACAGTCATGGATTGATTTGTCGAAATTTACACGTCCCATTGCTTCTATCAATAGGTCAAGCTGTGTTCCTGCTTTCAGATCGGATAGAGGTAATGTATATTCACCATGGCGCCGGTCTAAACGACCTAATAATTTGCCACTGGCATAAACTTGTGCCCAATCGTGTACTTCGGTAATTTTTAGCGTACCTTTTTGGATCGTTTCCGGTAGTTTGGTACGGTATAAGATACTTCCCCAGCCTTGGTTGAATTGTTCCATTGGTTGAATGTCCTGTGAAGACTTCTTTTCCGGTAAGTTATTGAATAGCGGAGCTACCTGATTGAAATGGATGGTAGGAATCTCAATAACAGGATATTGAGCTGGAACATCCGGTAGTTTTTCTCCTTTGGGAAGATAAGATGCTAAAAGATTACGTAGTTTCCAGTATTTATCGGTGGTCCAGCCAGCTTCGCTGATGGGAGCGTCGTAATCATATGAGCTGCACATACAGGAATAAGCCGGATTATTGGCGCCTCCCCAATGACCAAAGGTGGTTCCTCCGTGTGTCATATAAAGACTGAATGAAATGTTCCGGTCCAGCATATCACGAATGCCGTTTACCATAGCGGTGGCGTCACGTGTTTCGTGTTTACGTCCCCAGTGGTCGAACCATCCACTCCAAAACTCACTGCACATGAGTGGGGAGTCGGGGCGTACTTCTTTTAGTTTTTTGAATTGATTGTCAATGTTGGCGCCTGTTCCGAAATTAACTGTCCATAGAAGGTCCGGGAGGGCATTGTTTAGAAAGTTACTACTCCAGTCGCATTGAAAAAGAGGAACGTCTGTAAAACCGGCTCCTTTCACTATATCGCGTATGGCTGATACGTAAGGTTTATCAGTGCCATAAGAGCCGTATTCATTCTCTACTTGGACCATGATAATGTTTCCTCCCCGGGTGATTTGTAATCCGGCAAGTTGTTCTCCGACTTTATTCATGAATATTTTTACCCGTTTCATATAATAAGGATCAAGGGTACGGAGTGCAATGTCTTTCTTTTTTAGTAACCACCAGGGAAGTCCGCCCATTTCCCACTCTGCACATACATAAGGGCCGGGACGAACGATGACGTACATGCCATGCTTTTGGGCTAACCGGCAAAACTTTGCAATATCTTTGTTTCCTGTGAAATCAAATTCGCCTGGTTGTTGTTCATGCAAATTCCAAAAGATATAGATACAGATGGTATTCATGCCCAATGCCTTACACATCTCAATGCGTTGTTCCCAATAAGGTTCCGGGATACGGGGATAGTGTATTTCTGCGGCTTTAATCACAATGGGCTTTCCATTCAACAGGAAGGTGTTTTTGCCAATACTAAAGTTTTCTTGTCCTTTTTGTGTTGCTTCCTGTGTTACAGTTAGAGGTGCTGCTACTGTCTGTGCATTAGATAAACTTGTTCCGAGTGAGCTTATAGTCGCGAATATTAAACTCAGGAAAATGGTCTTCATCATTTTACGGGCTTTATTGGTTTTTATTGGCAAAGATAAATAATATTAAATCTAATGACCTCTGTATATAATTCATTTTAGGGGACTATTTAGCTCAGTTTGTATACTGATAATAATTTATATCTTTGTGCTTGCTAATTAATATATAAAGAAATACTAAGATGAAATACATTCAATGTTTATTGATGACGGCATGTCTGTCAGTTGTTTGTTTGTCACTTCCTGCTCAAAATTGCAAGGGGACAAAAGAAGGCTCTTTAAAAAAATGGGTAAATTCGAAGGTCTGGAGCGAAGGTTTAAAAGCTAAGCCTCATGTATCTACTAATCTTGCAGAATTCAGGGCGCAGTACAATGCTAATCCTGAACAATGGAAAGCAGCTTTTAAGTGGTTGGCTTCGCATGATTTAACGACTGTTGCTGCTGGACGTCATCCTATCGAAGGTACTTCACTTGTTGTTTCTGTGGAGGATAGCTCTAATGATCCGCTGGAGAAGAGAGGGTCGGAGTCACACCGGAAGCATATCGACTTACAATATGTGGTGAAGGGGACTGAACGTTTCGGACTATTGGATCATGCTTCATCAAAGCCTAATTGTGAGTATAATGAAAAGAAAGATGTGATTCACTATGATTATGATCCTTCGAAGACAAAGTTTATCGACTCTGTTCCAGGACGTTTCTTTTTGTTTTTCCCCTCCGATTGGCACATTGCTAAGATTGCTACTGATAAAAAAGATCAAAGCATTAGGGTTATTGTGATAAAGTTGGATTACGTACAATAAGGCTCTGAATGCTGTCTGAATGCGTGACTGTGCATAAAATAAGCTCTTTACTATTATAGCAATTAGCAAAGAGCTTATTTTTTTATGGTAAGGGCCATTTAATTTATGGCAAGAGCCTAATGAATTAATGTAAGAGCGAAAAACAGAATATCTTTAAAATAACTTTAGGGAATTGGGGTTGTCATTTTATTTTAGATATTAGGAGTCTTGTTTCTCTGTTGGACCTGTTCCATTACTCTTAAGAAGTTTCCTCCCCATATTTTTGCAATATCTTTTTCTGTGTATCCGTGCTCTAAAAGTCGGGTGGTGATATTGATAAAATCACTGTCACTGTTACAACCTTTTACCCCTCCTCCACCATCGAAGTCAGAGCCTATGCCTACGTGGTCTATTCCCGCAACTTTGATCATGTGCAATAAATGGTTCATGAAGTCATTGATGGTTGCGCTTTTATAATCAGCTCTTAGATATTCGTCTACAAGACATGCTTGTGCTACTCCTCCATTTGTAGCAAGAGCGCGCAATTGCTTGTCTGTCAGGTTTCGATTGTGTGTATAAATGCTGCTCGAAGAAGAATGGGATGCAATAACGGGAACTTTAGATAATTTGATTACATCATAAAAGGTACTTTCTGCTGCATGTGACAGGTCTATAATCATTCCTAAACGATTCATTTCTTTTATCACCTTTCGCCCGTATGGACTTAATCCGCCCCAACGTGCAATAGAATCTGAAGAGCTGTCACAAATATCATTGTTGCGGGTGTGGCACAATGTGATGTAGGTGACTCCTTCTTCTTTATAACGCCCTATGTTTTTGAGGTCTTTTCCTATGCCATAGCCATTTTCTATACCGATGTAGAAAGCTTTTTTCCCTTCCGCTTTAATACGTGGAAGGTCATCGGCTGTGCGTGCTAACATGCATTTATCTTTGTTTAATTCGATTTGCTGATGTACTTTTTGTATGAGTTCATGGATGCGTGCTATGGCTTTCTGAGTGTTTTCATCATCACATTTGTTCTGTCTCACCCAGCATGCCAGATATTGTGCATCCAGATGTCCTTCCTCCATTTTGGGTATGCAAACTTGACTTTTTTCACGCGAGCTTATATTATAGCTATCATTAAATCTGAGGGGAGCATCTGTATGTGTATCAATGGAGAGCATGTGAGAGTGAATGATTTTCGCCTGTTGGAATGTTGCGGCTTTACTGACAAGAAAACGGAATATCCTTAACTCAATAGTGTCACCAGCTACGGTTAATGCTTCCGGATGAAATTGAACGCCCCATATCGGATACCCGTAACTGCTTTCAATCGCTTCGGGTATGCTATCCGTACTCCATGCCGTAACTTTGAATCCGGGTGCTACCTGCTTTACTGCTTGGTGGTGATGACTATTTGTATTCAGCTGGACACAGCCGGTTATCTTTGCTAGTGTAGAACCAGGTAATATGTTAACAATGTGGGTTGTTACGCTACTTGGTTCTTTTTGCTGGTGTTGTATTGCCGAACCCGGGTGCTGTGCCGGTATGTCCTGATAGAGAGAACCACCGAATGCTACATTAATCAGCTGCTCTCCACGGCAGATGCCTAACATTGGGATGTTCCGGCGGGCGGCGAAGCGAATGAGCGACATATCATATACATCACGTAATGAATCTATTTCTCCTATTTCGGGAATGGGGCCTTCGTGGTAGTAGGAAGGGGCAATATCTTCCCCTCCTGTAAGGATGATTCCGTCAAGTTTATTTAAAATATTGGCTAATGCCGTACTGTCTGTGGTTACAGGTATCAGTAGCGGTATGCCACCAGCTTGGATAACAGATTCCGTGTAGGTTCTCCGGACGGAAGAACTATTATTAGAATGTGAACATGAAATACCTATGATGGGATTTCCTTTAATTTTGAAGGTATTTGCTTGTGCTTGGCTGAAAAGAAGACATGCCAGTAAAAAGCAGAATAATAGTTGCTTTTTCATATTGTATTTAGTGGTTATAAATTAACGTTGGTAAAGTTAAGGATTTCTTTTTGTTATTCATGATGTGTTACACAACATTGTTTAGTAACACCGTATATTTATTGTTTTTATTTTTATAAATTTATAATTTGCGCCTCACTTAAATTAAATAGGTATGTAAGAGACATACTGGGTTACTTACTTTTAAATCTTATATATTATGAAAGTATATCAGACAAGTGAAATTAAGAACATTGCCCTCCTTGGTAATGATGGCTCGGGTAAAACCACTCTCACTGAAGCGCTGCTCTTTGAGAGTGGGGTTATAAAACGTCGTGGCAGAATTACTGCCAAAAATACGGTCAGCGATTATTTTCCGGTGGAGCAGGAATATGGCTATTCAGTGTTTTCCACCGTTTTTCATGTGGAGTGGAATGGTAAGAAATTGAATATTATAGACTGTCCGGGAAGTGATGATTTTGTAGGAGCTGCCATTACAGCTCTAAATGTGACGGATACAGCAATTCTCTTACTTAACGGGCAATATGGACCTGAAGTGGGTACACAGAATCATTTTCGTTACACGGAGAAATTGGGAAAACCGGTGATTTTCCTGATTAATCAGCTTGACAGTGAGAAGTGTGATTATGATATGGTTGTAGAGCAGTTGAAGTCCATTTACGGATCAAAAATTGTTCCTGTTCAATATCCTTTGGCTACGGGGCCGAATTTTGATTCATTGATTGATGTGCTTGTCATGAAGAAATATACGTGGAAATCGGAGGGAGGTAACCCAACAATTGAAGATATACCCGCAGAAGAAATAGACAAAGCTACTGAAATGCATAAAGTTCTGGTTGAGGCGGCTGCCGAACATGATGAGGGATTGATGGAAAAGTTCTTTGAACAAGACTCCTTATCAGAAGACGAAATGCGTGAAGGCATCCGTAAAGGATTGGCATCACGTGGTATGTTTCCGGTATTCTGTGTTTGTGCAGGTAAAGACATGGGAGTAGGGCGTTTAATGGAATTTTTGGGTAATGTGGTTCCTTTTGTAAATGAAATGCCACCTGTGCATAATACTCGTGGAGAGGTGGTGGACCCTGATGCTGATAGCCCTTGTTCTCTCTATTTCTTTAAGACGGCTGTGGAACCGCATATTGGTGATGTACAGTATTTCAAAGTAATGAGTGGTAAAGTGCATGAAGGGGATGATTTTACGAATGCAGACCGTGGATCGAAAGAACGGATAGCTCAACTCTATGTCGGGGCCGGGGCTAATCGGATAAAAGTGGAAGAAATGGTTGCCGGAGATATTGGATGTACCGTTAAGTTGAAAGACGTGCATACCGGTAACACGCTGAATGCTAAAGGCGCTGAAAACCGCTTTAATTTTATCACTTATCCTAATTTTAAATATTCACGGGCTATTAAACCTGTAAATGAGGCTGATACAGAGAAGATGATGGCTATACTTAATCGTATGCGTGAAGAAGACCCTACTTGGGCTATTGAGCAGTCCAAGGAGTTGCGACAGACTATTGTCCATGGGCAGGGAGAGTTTCACTTGCGTACTTTGAAATGGAGGCTTGAAAACAATGAAAAGCTACAAATAAAATTTGAAGAGCCCAGGATACCTTATCGTGAAACTATCACGAAAGCTGCACGAGCGGATTATCGCCATAAAAAACAGTCGGGTGGTGCGGGGCAATTTGGTGAAGTTCATCTCATTATTGAACCATATTATGAAGGTATGCCTGCTCCTGATGTGTACAAATTCGGTGGTCAGGAATATAAGATAAATGTAAAAGGGACGGAAGAAATATCATTGGAGTGGGGTGGAAAACTGGTTTTTGTGAACAGTATTGTAGGTGGCACCATTGATGCCCGTTTTATGCCGGCTATATTGAAAGGGGTGATGTCCCGTATGGAACAAGGGCCGCTAACCGGATCGTATGCACGCGATGTACGTGTGATTGTATATGATGGCAAAATGCACCCTGTAGATTCTAACGAAATATCTTTCATGCTTGCAGGACGCCATGCATTCAGTGAGGCTTTTAAGAATGCCGGACCGAAGATTTTGGAACCTATTTATGATGTGGAGGTTTTTGTTCCTTCCGATAAGATGGGTGATGTGATGGGTGATCTGCAAGGAAGGCGTGCCATGATTATGGGAATGACCAGTGAAGCCGGTTATGAAAAATTGGTTGCGAAAGTTCCTTTGAAAGAAATGTCTTCTTATTCTACGGCTTTAAGTTCTTTAACGGGTGGACGTGCCTCTTTCATCATGAAATTTGCGAGTTATGAACTTGTTCCTGGTGATGTACAAGATAAGTTGGTTAAGGATTTCGAGTCGAAACAAGTAGAAGAATAAATATATTAATTAGACGTTTGTTTTATAAATTGTTAAAGCCATTGTTCTTTTAGGCAGAAGAATAATGGCTTTTTTTATTAACAATGATTAATAAAATAAAGGAATATAAATGTAAATACTTAATTTTTTATTAATTTTGCAAACGGAAGGTGCTCCTAATTGTTATATTAATCATAATATACTCTAAATTTTATCTTTCAGTTAATTTACAAGAACATGTGGTTAAATCAGGTTAAGAGGTTATGAATGTTAATTAGGGAGTGTTAATTTTGTGAGTATGAAAAAGTCAACAATATGGATATTAGGAACTGTGATGGCTCTTTCCTTTCTTAGCTTACTCTACTTGCAGATTAGCTATATTGAGGAAATGGTGAAGATGCGTAATGAACAGTTTGATGAGGCAGTAAAACGTGCTTTGATGGCTGCATCAAAGGACGTGGAATCCGCAGAAGTTGATCGTTGGTTACGGGAAGACATTTCCGAAGCAGAGAAAAAAGCATGGGAACAGACCGCACAGAATAAAAGCGTAGTGCAGACGCAGCGATTTACGCTAACATCTCCTGATGGGTCAATGTATTCATCAATAGAATTACGGTCAATAACAAATAAACCTACCGACTTGCCCAGGGCAATGATTTCACGTAAGCATGGTGCGAAAACCATACCTCAAACTTCTCGTTCGTTGGCCGATGTTGTGAAGAACAGGTATTTGTATCAGCGGGCTTTGCTTGATGAGGTGGCTTGGCAGATGGTCTATAAAGCAAGTGACAAGCCCATTGAAGAGCGTATTAATTTTAAAAATCTGGATCAATATCTAAAGTCTGGTTTGGTTGATAATGGCATTGAATTGAGCTACCACTTTAAAGTGATAGATAGCGAGGGGAGGGAGGTTTATCGCTGTTCGGATTATAGCGATGAAGGAAGTGAGAAGTCCTATTCTCAACCTTTGTTTTTGAATGATCCGCCTGCGCGCATGAGTATTGTTAAGATACATTTTCCCGGCAGAAGGGATTATATCTATGATTCGGTAAGCTTTATGATACCATCAACGATCTTTACTTTAGTGTTATTGGTAACTTTTATATTTACCATTTATATTGTATTCCGGCAAAAGAAGCTGACTGAGATGAAGAATGATTTTATCAACAATATGACGCATGAGTTTAAGACGCCGATTTCTACCATTTCATTGGCGGCGCAAATGTTGAAGGACCCTTCCGTTGGAAAGTCACCTGCAATGTTTCAGCATATATCGACCGTAATTAATGATGAAACGAAAAGACTGAGGTTCCAGGTGGAAAAAGTGCTTCAGATGTCAATGTTTGATCGTCAGCAAGGCACGTTGAAGATGAAAGAATTGGATGCGAATGAACTGATTCAGGGAGTGGTTAATACTTTTGCTTTGAAGGTAGAGCGGTATAGCGGGCATATAGAATCTGAATTATTGGCGGCTGATCCTTTTATTTTTGCAGATGAGATGCATATTACGAATGTGATATTTAATCTTATGGATAATGCCGTGAAATATAAGAAACCGGATGTTGACTTGCAATTGAATGTAAAGACTTGGAATGATCCGGGAAAATTGATGATCTCAATACAAGACAATGGCATTGGTATAAAGAAAGAAAACTTGAAGAAGATATTCGATAAATTTTATCGGGTACATACAGGGAACTTGCATGATGTTAAAGGATTCGGATTGGGATTGTCTTATGTGAAGAAAATTATTGCAGATCATAAAGGAAGCATTCGTGCTGAAAGTGAATTGAATGTAGGAACTAAATTTATTATAACATTACCTTTACTTAAAAATTAGTGATATGGACGAGAAATTGCGTATTTTACTGTGCGAAGATGATGAGAATCTTGGCATGCTTTTAAGAGAATACTTGCAGGCGAAAGGTTATTCTGCTGAGTTATATCCTGACGGAGAGGCTGGATACAAAGCCTTCTTGAAGAACAAGTATGACATGTGTGTATTTGATGTAATGATGCCTAAAAAAGACGGTTTTAGTCTGGCTAAAGATGTACGTGCTGCTAATGCAGAAATACCTATCATCTTCTTGACTGCAAAAACATTGAAGGAAGATATTTTAGATGGCTTTAAGATTGGCGCGGATGATTATATTACCAAACCTTTTAGTATGGAGGAACTTACTTTCAGAATTGAGGCCATTTTGAGACGTGTTCGTGGAAAGAAGAACAAAGAAAGTAATATCTATAAAATAGGTAAATTTACTTTTGATACTCAAAAACAGATTTTGTCAATTGACGATACACAAACTAAGTTGACGACCAAAGAATCTGAATTGTTGGGATTACTTTGTGCACATGCTAATGAAATACTCCAACGTGACTTTGCTTTGAAGACAATTTGGATTGATGATAATTACTTCAATGCCCGTAGTATGGACGTTTATATTACGAAATTGCGTAAGCATTTGAAAGATGATCCTTCTATTGAGATTATTAATATTCATGGAAAAGGATATAAGTTAATTACTCCTGAGCCGGAAGCTTGAGCTGAAGTCATAAAAAAAACGGCGATAACATTGTTATCACCGTTTTTTTATTTTTAACTTAGAATATTAATCTGTCACTTTTTTATTGATGATGATATAGGAAACTAAGCCTACAATAACCAAAATGACTGAAGATACTAATACGGTGTTGTTGTTCACATTACCTGTGAAAGAACATACGACCAAAATAGCGACTCCTATTAGGATTAATATCAGTCCTAGATTTTTCAATAAACCTTTCATGTGTGCGTATTTTATTAGATTATTATATTCCTGTCACAAAGAAAAGCATAATTCTCTAACAGGCGAAATTATTTTTGCAAAAAAAGTATTATTCCCTGTAAATAGTTGATTTCCGCCTTCTTTGCTTTGTTTTTATATTAATCTTTTGTGTTAAAGAAAATTTTTCTCAGTACTTCCTGACTTACACTTAGTTCTTGGCTGGAAATGCCTTGCAATGCCTCTTTTAATGTTTGGTTAGCAATGATACGTGCTTGTTCTTCCAGTTCTCTTCCGTCTTTAGTGAGATGGATAAGATTTGTCCGCCGGTCTTTCTTATCTGAAATCCGGACGACTAAATGTTGGCGTTCCATGTTGTCTATTAAGCGGGTCATGCTAGGCTTGTCTTTGAAAGTTGCATTGCACAACTCTTGCTGGGTGACGCCATCTTTTTCCCATAAAAAGATGAGTACAGTCCATTGTTCGGGAGTGATCTCCATGCCACTCTGGCGAAAGTTTCGAGAGAGTTTTCGGTTGATGGCTGCAGAAACCTTTCCATTTAAAATAGCGAAAATGAGCCGGATGTCAAAGTTAAATTGTTCTATCATGAAATTATTGTTTAAACAACTTCGCAAAAATAATCGACTTTTGCGATAAATCCTATACAGTGGCATAAAAAAGACTAAAGATTTGTATTTCAAAATAAAATGGCTACCTTTGCACCGCGAATTTTAAAAGAAATTTCATTTATTAATTTATTAAGTATGAATCAATACGAAACCGTTTTCATTTTAACTCCCGTTTTGTCTGATGTTCAGATGAAGGAGACGGTAGAGAAATTTAAGGGCATTCTCCAAGGAGAAGGCGCTGAAATTGTGAATGAAGAGAGCTGGGGATTGAAGAAGTTGGCTTATCCTATTCAGAAAAAGTCTACAGGCTTCTATCAGCTGATTGAATTCAATGCAGATCCGTCTGTGATTGAAAAGTTGGAAGTAAACTTTCGCCGTGATGAGCGTGTAATCCGTTTCTTAACGTTCAAGCAGGATAAATATGCTGCTGAATATGCTGCGAAAAGAAGAAGTGTTAAATCTACAAAGAAGGAGAATTAATTATGGCACAACAAGTTCAATCAGAAATCAGATATTTAACTCCGCCTTCAGTGGATGTTAAGAAGAAAAAATATTGCCGTTTTAAAAAGAGTGGCATTAAGTATATTGATTATAAAGATCCTGAATTCTTGAAGAAATTTTTGAATGAGCAGGGTAAGATTCTTCCGCGCCGCATCACTGGTACTTCTTTGAAGTATCAACGTCGTGTCGCTCAGGCTGTAAAAAGAGCCCGTCACTTGGCTTTATTACCATATGTTACTGACATGTTGAAATAATAAGAGGAGGAGATATGGAAATTATATTAAAAGAAGATATTGTGAATTTGGGTTATAAGAACGATATTGTAACTGTGAAAGCAGGTTATGGTCGTAATTATCTTATCCCTACAGGCAAGGCTGTTATTGCTTCTCCCTCAGCAAAGAAAATGTTGGCTGAAGATTTGAAGCAGCGTGCTCATAAGTTGGAAAAGATTAAAAAGGATGCTGAGGAATTGGCTGCAAAACTGAAGGATGTTTCCTTGACTATTGCTACTAAGGTCAGCTCTACGGGTACTATTTTCGGTTCTGTTGGCAATATCCAAATTGCTGATGAGTTGGCGAAACTAGGGCATACCATTGATAGAAAGACTATTGTCATAAAAGAGGCAGTAAAAGAGATAGGTCATTATAAAGCAATTATTAAATTGCACAAAGAGGTTTCTGTAGAGATTCCTTTTGAAGTTGTGGCTGAATAATACAATCTATTTTCTAAGATATAAAAGAGGTTGGCTCATTGTGAGTTCAACCTCTTTTTATTTTAATATGCTATATTGAACAATAACCTTTTTGTTAAATAAAAAAGAGTTTACCCGATATTTATTGGAAGTAACTATTCATTAGTCTTCAGAAAGAAATTACTTTTGTCACATGACAAATTCAGCTTTGTTCTCTTTAGTGCGTGTAGTACTCCGGAAGTTCTTGAATGTTTTTGATGTAATAAAAGTGAAAGCGCCAATACGGAGATTCATATTTATCTTGATAAAAAGATGTATGAGAACTTGCGTAATGATGTTCTCTTTTAATCCAAAGTTTTTATATATATCCGGTGAGTCTATGTTATTTGAAACTGATCCTTTGCAATAAGGTTGAGTAAGGACATAAAAAAAGTCTGTAGTGCTTAGCACGACAGACTTTTCAATTTTCTTTAGTGTTGTTCTGAATTATTCAGCTACAACTGCTGCAGTATCGGCAGTAGCAGTATCAGCTGCGGCTGCAGCTTCAGCGGCTGCTGCTTCTACAGCTGCAATTGAGTCAGCTACACGGATTGAATCTGCTGTTGCTTTTTCTTTTTCAGCTGCTTTGTTACCACAAGAAGCGAAAGACACTGCTACAATAGCTACGGCCATTAAAACTAATTTTTTCATTTTCTTTACTTTTTTAAAACGTAATACAATCAATTGCTTTATTAAAACGTGGCAAAGGTATGTACTTTTTCAATATGTTGTTCTTTCAATACCAACTTTTTTTATGTTTTTTTTTAAGTTCTGGAAGATTTCCTATTCTTTTATATGTTTTATAACATGCTAATCTTCTGCAAGACTGTTATATAGATATCTTTTTATGCTTTTCTTAGGCGTCTTTTCGAATTCGGTTGGATAAAGCTGGAATTGATTTACTTTTTCGTAAGCTGCAATATTACTGTTTAGGTTCTTAAGGTTCTCATTCATAATGGTTTTGATGTTTTCCGGCTGATTCAATCCGAGAGAATCCAAGGCCTCATAATCTGCATAAATTAAGGCTATCAGTTTCTTATTACGTTCAATAATAAGACTTTCCAGAACAAAGGGCATGTTATTGAGGCGTGCTTCAATTTCTTCGGGGAAAATATTTTGGCCGTTTGAACTTAAGATCAGGCTTTTACTACGGCCTCTGATGTAGAGATTGTTGTTCTCGTCTAATGTACCCAAGTCTCCTGTTCGTAGCCATCCGTCTTCTGTAAAAGCTTCTTTAGTCGCTTCCTGATTTTTGTAATATCCAGCCATTACGTTTTCGCCACGTACTTGAATTTCTCCTGTTTCGGAGTTTGGGTTTTCTTTATAAACGCGTGCTTCCATAATACCTTCTAGTACTTTTCCTGACGAAGTTGGTATGAATTCGTCCCATGGAGAGTAGCTAATCAGCGGTGCACATTCTGTCATACCGTAGCCAATGGTAAAAGGAAATTTGATTCGGTGGAAGAACTCTTCTACCTCCGGGTTCATTGCCGCACCTCCAATGATCACCTCTTTAAAGCGCCCTCCCAAAGCATCTACCAACTTTTTGCGAATTTGTCCATAAATTTGTCCATCAAGTAGAGGAATACTTAGTGCCCACTTCATTGGCTTCTTGTTAATGATGGGAAGTATTACATTCTTATATATTTTTTCGATGACTAATGGAACGGTGATAATGAGGTTGGGTTTTATTTCATCGAAGGCCTTCATTAAAATTTTAGGAGATGGAACCTTTCCGAGTAGGATTACGTGGGTGCCAACAGCTGTTGCTGTTAAAAAATCGAATGCACAACCGTACGCATGGGCCAATGGTAGAAATGATAGTACTTTATCCCCTTTCTTTAACAAGCCGGTTCGAATGCCAAAGGTGACATTTCCGGCTAGATTGTTCCCTGTTAGCATAACTCCTTTGCTGAACCCGGTGGTCCCGGAAGTATAGTTTAACAGCATGACTTTGTCATTGGAGAGAGTGGTATACACGACGTCTTCCCGATGGAAGCCTTTGGGGTAGATTTCAGCCATTTTATTATCAATATGTTTAATAAAATGTATCACCGTCTCGCCATCCCGCTGATAAAGACAGCGGAAATCCGTTAATGAAAATGCTGCGCGTATGCCTGAAAGCCGCTCTTCTTCAAGGTGTTCCCATATGGTGTCACTGGTAAAAAGAAAAACAGATTCGGAGTGGTTGACTATATGATGAACATCATTCGGATGAAAATCCTGCAAGATAGGAACAACAATGGCACCATAGGTTACCGTAGCCATATAGGCAATGCACCAGCGTGCATTATTTTTTCCTATTATAGCTATTTTGTCTCCGCGGCGTAAACTGCAAGATTTAAACGACAGGTGTAATTTGGCTATTTCTTGCGCAACTTCTCCGTAGGTGTAATTCTCCTCTTCTCCATAATCGGTGTAACATGGGAGATCCCAATTTTCGCAGAAGCTATGCTCATATAGTTTAATAAAGTTTTCTTGTATCATTGCACGAATTTTGATGAATTGTGCAAAAGTAGGAATTTTCTAAGAATTATATGTAACTTTGCGGCGGAAATATGTTTGGATAGTTATGATTGATACCACTATATACCAAGATAAGAAAGCGGTTTACTATACATTAGGATGTAAATTAAACTTTTCAGAGACCTCTACAATTGGCAAGGTTTTGAAGGAGGCGGGGATACGCACCGCCCGGAAAGGCGAGAAAGCTGATATTTGTGTCGTGAATACTTGTTCTGTGACGGAAGTTGCTGACAAGAAGTGCCGCCAGGCTATACACCGTTTAGTGAAACAGCATCCGGGGGCTTTTGTTATAGTAACGGGTTGTTATGCTCAGTTAAAGCCAGACACTGTTGCTAAAATAGAAGGTGTGGATGTTGTTATAGGGGCGGAGCAGAAATTGGATTTGCTCCACTACTTGGGCGATTTACAGAAACATGAGGCTGGTGAAGCCCATATATCGGCATTGAAAGATATTCGCTCGTTTGTTCCTTCTTGTTCGCGAGGAGACCGTACGCGCTTTTTTTTAAAAGTACAAGACGGTTGTGATTATTATTGTTCGTATTGTACAATTCCATTTGCCCGTGGGCGTAGCCGTAATGGTACGATTGCTTCTTTGGTGGAGCAAGCACGCTTGGCTGCTATTGAAGGTGGGAAGGAAATAGTGCTGACAGGAGTCAACATAGGAGACTTTGGTAAAACAACAGGTGAGACTTTTTTTGATTTGATAAAGGCATTGGACAGGGTGGAAGGTATAGAGCGTTTTCGCATTTCTTCTATTGAACCTGATTTGCTGACAGATGAAGTTATTGATTATGTTTCCGGTTCACAACGTTTCATGCCTCACTTCCATATTCCTTTGCAATCGGGTAGCGATGAGGTACTGAAGTTGATGCGTAGGCGTTATGATACGGCCTTGTTTGCTTCGAAGGTAAGAAAAATAAAAGAAGTGATGCCTGATTCTTTTATTGGTGTTGATGTTATTGTCGGGACGCGTGGGGAGACGGAAGAGTATTTTGAACATGCCTATGAATTTGTTAAGAGTCTGGATGTAACCCAGCTTCATGTTTTCAGCTATTCCGAACGTCCGGGGACGCAGGCCCTGAAGATTGAACATGTGGTGACTCCTGAAGAAAAGCATAAGAGAAGTCAGCGTCTTTTAAATCTTTCTGATGAAAAGACAGAAGCATTTTATGCTCTGCATATCGGACAAACACTACCTGTATTGTTAGAACATGCTAAAGCGGGGGCATTGATGCATGGTTTCACTCCTAATTATATCCGGGTGGAAGTGCCTCATCGTAATGATTTAGACAATCGGATAGTCAATGTTAAATTAGGCGATTTTAATGAAGAAAGGACGGCGTTGCAAGGAACTTTACTTATATAATAGGCAAAAAGGATGAGATCAAAATTGATTTATTGGTTGACTTATGCAGGAATGTGGCTTTTGGCATTTCTCCCTTTTAAAGTACTTTATTTTCTATCTGACGTAATGTATGTCATTTTACGTTACGTGATACGCTATCGTCTTCGTGTGGTTCGGACAAATTTAAGGAATTCTTTTCCTGAAAAGAACCGGGGAGAGTTAGCTGAAATTGAACGAAAATTTTATCATTATATTTGCGATTATATGCTGGAAGAGGTCAAGTTGATGCACTTGTCTTTTGATGAGTTATGTCGGCGTATGGAGTATATAAACAAGAGCGAATTTCTCGAGATGATGGACAAATACGGAGGAATTGTTTTACTGATTCCTCATTATGCCAATTTTGAATGGATCATTGGCATGGGATCTGTCATGCGTCATGATGATATCCCGGTGCAAGTATACAAGCCGCTTCATAATCCGTATATAGATGAAATGTTTAAAATTATCCGCTCTCGCTTTGGAGGATGTAATGTACCCAAGCACTCAACAGCCCGTGAACTGATAAAATTGCGGCATGGAGGTAAGCGACTGGCGATAGGACTGATTACAGACCAGTCACCAAACCGTCTTGATGCTCATTATTGGACAACTTTTTTGAACCAGGATACGGTCTTTATGGATGGTGCCGAACGTATTGCCAAGTTGATGAATTTTCCAGTGTTTTATTGTGAACTTGTAAAAGAAAAGAGAGGATATTGTAAGGTTTCGTTTGATTTGGTAGTCGAGAAACCGAATGAAACTGCTGATGGTGAAATAACAGAATTGTTTGTTCGCCGCTTGGAGCAAACAATTCGTCGTGAACCGGAATATTGGTTTTGGTCTCATAAACGTTGGAAATTGAAACGGGAGGATACAGTGCAACATGGATAAAACGGCTATTGTTATATTAAATTGGAACGGATGTGATATGCTCCGTTCGTTTTTGCCGTCTGTTATACGCTATTCGGAAACAGAAGGGGCTGTGGTCTATGTGGCGGATAATGGCTCTACGGATGTTTCTGTGGAAATGCTTCAACGTGAATTTCCTACTGTCCGGCTCATCCTTTTGCCAGAAAACCATGGTTTCGCCGATGGGTATAATTTGTCGTTGAAACAAGTGGACTCAGAATATGTGGTATTACTCAATTCGGATGTGGAAGTGACTGAACACTGGTTGTCACCACTCATTGCTTATATGGATGTACATCCTGAAGTAGCCGCATGCCAACCTAAAATACGTAGTTGGCGCTCAAAAAATCAGTTTGAGTATGCCGGGGCTGTGGGGGGATTTATTGATTTTTATGGATACCCTTTCTGTCGTGGCCGTGTTATGGGGGTAGTGGAAGAAGACCGGGGGCAGTACGATGAGGTTGTGCCCGTTTTTTGGGCTACAGGTGCTGCTTTGTTTATCCGCCTGAAAGATTATTGGGATGCCGGTGGACTGGACGGACGTTTCTTTGCCCACATGGAGGAGATAGACTTATGTTGGCGGCTTCGTGCCCGTGGCAGAATGTTAGTCTGCATCCCGCAAAGTATGGTGTTTCATGTGGGGGGTGCTACTTTGAAGAAAGAAAATCCTCGTAAGACTTTTCTTAATTTTCGTAACAACCTTATCATGCTTTACAAAAATTTGCCACCGAAAGATTTATCTTCTGTAATGCGTGCGCGTGTGATTTTGGACTATATGGCTGCTTTTAGCTTTTTGCTGAAAGGGCAGATCCCTAATGCATTCGCGGTGGTTCGTGCACGTCGTGCTTATGCAGCTCTTCGTTCTTCGTTCACAGCATCTCGCAGAGAAAATCTGCAAAAAACATCTCTTTCACCGATACCCGAACGAATAAAAAAGAGTATCTTAGTACAGTTTTATTTGAAAGGGAAAAGATACTTCTCCCAGTTATAAACGTTGTTACCTGTATTCTAAGTAATTTACTATATTAACGATATTGGCATATGGAAAAATTGATAAGAAAAATTGGCTTGGTGGCACACGACGCTATGAAAAAAGATCTCATCGAGTGGGTGCTTTGGAACTCGGAGTTATTGATGGGGCATAAATTTTACTGTACGGGTACAACGGGAACGCTTATTCTTGAAGCGCTTAGGAAAAAGCATCCTGATGTGGAATGGGATTTTACAATTCTAAAATCGGGCCCTTTGGGCGGTGATCAGCAGATGGGTTCCCGGATTGTGGACGGTGAAATTGATTATCTCTTTTTCTTTACCGACCCTATGACTCTTCAGCCGCATGATACGGATGTAAAAGCTTTGACCCGTCTTGCCGGTGTAGAAAACATCGTCTTTTGCTGCAATCGCAGTACGGCTGATCATATCATCTCCAGTCCGTTGTTTGTTGATCCTACCTACGAGCGCACTCGTCCTGATTATTCCGGTTACGCTAAGCGGTTCGAAAACAAGCCGGTGGTGGCTGAGGCTGTAGAATCGGAGAAGAAACGTAAAAGTAGAAAGTAGATGATAAAGCTGTTTTTCTGCTACGGAGAAACGATGTCGTAAAGACTTGCGCAAGAGAGTCCGTGAAATGATAGAATAGGGCGTCTTTGTTACCAAATGTTGTAACGAAGACGCTTTTTTATATTAGCGTTTTGCATAGATATAGGCAACCTTTTTCAGGAGAAGTAGCAGGTTAATCGGTAAAACGTAGCATAAACTCTGTTTCCTATAGGGAAACAACTTGTTTTGCTACTCAAAACGAGTTGTTTTGAATGTCAAAACACTTTGTTTTAAGTATCAAAACAAAGCATTTTGAAGCATAAAAAACAATCAGTGTGTAAGTTAACTTATTAGGTTGACTGTTTTTTTGTCTTATTAATAATATGAGTTGACTCTGGTTAAACTTTGACGTCGAATGATTATAAATTAAAAGGTAAGAATACACAATTGAATTATATTACCGTTTGTTTAGTGGAAGAAGATAATTTATTCATTTAATAAATCTCATGATGCTAAAGCAATCATTTTTATTAACTTTGCAGCCGTTTTTAATAGAAGTGTTTGTCGTGAAGTGTCATTACCTTCTGCTTATTCTCTTTATAGCTTGCTCCCGACAGCTCGCTTTGGCGCAAGATCCTGATCCGTTGCCTGCAATGGCAGGAACTGACCAGCCTGTGGATTGCTTTATTCCAGAAGTGGATTCTTGCCAGATCGGTTATACCTTTGATGATGAAAATATCCTGAACTTTTGCGGGCAGATGATAGATTTGAGTACGCATGAGCGGAAGCGGAAGTTGCGTCGTGAATTGTCATCCCTTTCCCACCTCTCTTCTGTGCTAGTGCAACGTGCCAATTTCTATTTTCCCGTAGTGGAACCTATCTTGAATGAGTACAACATCCCCGATGATTTTAAATATTTGATGGTCGTTGAAAGTGGAATGAATCCTTATGCTTGTTCGGAAAAAGGGGCTGCCGGGTTGTGGCAGTTTATGGCTGGTACGGCCGATAATTATGGTTTGACAGTGAATGGAGAGGTAGACGAGCGCTTTCATATAGAAAAGGCAACAAAAGCTGCTTGCCGTTATTTGCGTGATGCTTATAAGAAGTTCAAAGATTGGGTGATGGTGGCGCAATCCTATAACATCGGCCAGGATCGCATCCGTACGGAAGTTGCCCGTCAGCATGTTTCCGACCCCTTGGAATTAAACCTAGTGGAAGAAACCAACCGGTACATTTATCGTATCTTTGCGGCGAAGATTATCTTTACTCATCCCAAGAATTTCGGGATAGATGAAAACTTGCTATACTATAAGAAAATACGACGCTATTCGCCTTGGAGACATTAAACTTATAGCTCCTTTTTTATTTCAGAATACGTATCGGGGTTCTGCAACTGCTTTCACGGTCTTGTGCTATAAATCTCAATTCCAGCTGCTTCGATGTCCGCTCCCATAGGAGGATTGCGCTTTGTCAGCTTCAATTCTATTTCTTCTATCTTTGGAAATTTCTGAAATAAGCTTTTTATGATGCGCCCCCCTGCATGCTCTAGTAATTTGGATGGAATAGTCATTTCAGTTTTAACCGTTTCGTATATATCGGCATAGCTGACTGTATCTGATACCTCGTCAGTTTCTATTGCGCGTTGAATATCTACCTTTATGCGTAAGCTGATGGAAAATTCGTTACCCACCAGCGTTTCTTGTTTGTCCACACCATGATAGGCGTAGAAGCAAAGGTTATTAAGAAGGATGTAACTATTCATAGGATAATGTCTTTGCTGCAAACTTACGCCTTTTTTACGGTTTTGCCAAGAGTCAGAGGAGAACTAAGAGGGATTAATAACCAAGTCAGCTGTACATTCTCAAACGAAAAGTCAGCCACCAGGTCATTTTAGAGAAGGATAACTTTTAATCAGGACTTGCTTATACTTATCATCAAAAAGAAAAGCCCTATCAGCACTCAGAAATAGAGTTTGATAGGGCTCCTTTGTACATCTTGATTACATTTTAAATAAGTCCGGAAAGGAGTTCATCTGTAACTTTTTAGAAAGGTCATTTCTATTTAGATACTCTCCTGTCTCATTGCCTGCCGGGAGATGCAGATTATCTTCCAGTTTGTTTAATCAACTGTTTGATCTCTTCATTCAGGCTGCTTGCTTCCATGAGCTGTTCCAATGTTAAATGCATGCGGTAGCGCCAATAATGCCGCGGATTTGCAGGAATATTAATGCGCTCCTCCTGAACGTTAGGATTACGCCACTTACTATCAATTGACATCCAGTCTTGCAAGGAGAGTATACAGAAGATAGAGTTGCTGTAAAGATGCCTGCGCACGACTTCTTCACAAAGCTCGGCATTGGCAACGGACGGCGCATCGCCATAATGACCGAGTATATTATTGTAGTACCGTTGCGTCTGCTGAACATCCTCTTCCCACCATCCTCGCAAGGTGGACATGTCGTGTGTGGAAATGGTGCAAACCGAACGGTATGGGTACCACTCGGGATGTCCGAATTCTTGTGATGCATCTTTGGGCATACGTTGTATTTCCAAACTAAGTATACGCAGATCGTTCATCACTCGTGCTACGCATTCAGGAATCATGCCTAAGTCTTCGCCGCATACCAGCATCCGGGTCGCCTGTGTCAGTTGCGGCAGTTTCTTCATGGCCTGCTCACGCCAGAACTCATTGTGGCGGTGATAATAGTATTGGTCGTATAGCCGGTTGAAAGCATTCTTTTCGCCATCATTCAGTGCACGGTAAATAAAGTCGTGTTGTACGCCAATACGCGGATGATACTTGTTCGGATCTTCGCGATCGGGTACAAATAATACGTCACTAATCAAAGCGTACAGTCCGTCACGAATCCAAATACTGTCTTCATCCGTTTTACCTGAAAAATAGATTTCTACCTTTCGCTGGGTATCGAAGTCCGGACGCATACGGTACATTTCCCACGAACCGGTTGACTCTATAAAAGTTTGCTTCACATAGTCCACATGAGGTCCGAAAATCTGTCCCAGAAAATATTCGTGGATATAAGGTTTCAAGAAGAAATCTTCTCTGAAAGGTAATCCGTAGCTTTCTATTTCTTCTTTTGTCATCGGTAGTGCCGGTACGAACTGGCCTAATAGTCCATGTACAGCATGCATTGGTATTTCCCAGATGCGGAAGAATCCCAAAATGTGATCTATGCGATAAGCATCGAAGTATTCCGACATTTTCAGAAAACGCTTCATCCACCAGGCATATCCGTCTTTTTCCATCACATCCCAGTTGTAAGTAGGAAATCCCCAGTTTTGTCCATTAACGGAAAAGTCATCAGGTGGAGCACCAGCCTGTCCGTCCATGTTGAAGTAGTGTGGCTCTTTCCACGCTTCCACACTGTTCCGACTGATTCCGATAGGGATATCTCCTTTTAAAACTACCCCACAAGTGCGGGCATGCTTTGTTGCAGCTAATAGCTGTAGATGAAGATGAAACTGTATGAAGTAATAGATTGCGATATGTGGATAGTCCGCTGTGTCCGGGTGACATAGTTTCTCTATCTCTTCTTCTTTGTATTTTTGATATTTATCAGGCCATTTACGAAAGTTAGGCGTCTTATACGCGTCACGTAAGTAACTAAATACGGCGTAAGGTTGTAGCCATTCTTTGTTGTGTTCGAAGAAGCTTTTGAATGTTTCCGAATTTAATAACGTTTCTCCTTCTTGCTCATAAATTAGATGGAAATACTCCCATTTGATTTGATTGACAGCTTCGTAGTCTATTGTTGATAGCGCATTCAGTTCCTTCTGACGTTTGTCAAATTCAGACACTTTCTTTTTGTCCTTTAGTATGCCCATCTGCTTTAAATCCGCATACATTGGATGGAGAGCATAAATAGAAATGCTGCTGTAGGGATAAGAGTCCGTCCATGTGTGCGTCATGGTAGTATCGTTTATTGGGAGTATCTGCACAACTTTTTGCTGTGTAAGTACCGCCCAATCAATAAGTTGTCTCAAATCTCCAAAGTCACCCACACCAAAACTCTTTTCCGAACGTAAGGAGAAAACAGGGACTGCTATTCCAGCGCCTTTCCATGACGGCAGGTTGAAATAGACGTAACGGTCGCCGACAACTAATGTCTCGTCTTTTTTCAGCTGAGGATTGGCAATGTAGCGATTGGGATTGTTTTCCCACGAAACAGCTTTATTCTCTTTTTTATGGTATAGAACAAACTTGTATTCTATTGGAAATTTTAATTTAGCAGCCTCTATTTCAATTTGCCATTCCGGAAAGTTTGCATTGTTCATGATAATAGCATGATCAGGGTCCCAGTTTCCCAGCACTTCCTGATTGCCACAAATGGCAAGACAGTGGTCATGGTCAATAACCGGTGCATATGCTTTTATTGAGATGCCTTTATTATGACTTTTGATAGACGACTTATTACTTTTGGATTGAGCCAACAATGATTCTGTAAAGGCTGACGTGTAGAAATATTGCTGTTCGGGAAGATCTTTCCAACAATCTTGTATGAGATATTTTTTAGAAGATACATCTGCTACATACAGTATGCGTGGGAGATTGTTCCATTCTGTCCGTACAGGTTTTCCGTCACGATAAATGTGGTAGCAATATTGAATAGTACCGTTTTCGGGCACATGAATATCTGTCTTTAGATTCCAATGAATACCATCTTCGGTTTGCATTGGAGTCGCCTTGCCGGACTGGCTATTCCCTAATTCAGGAATGGAACCGGAGACTCTGACTTCTTCGCCCCAACTTGTGCGATATTCTATATGAAAAGATAGTGTCATAAATATTAGATTTAGTAATAGCTACAATGATTATGCAAGTATAGAAATTATTCCGCATAATCATTGTAGCTATTATTATCTAACTAATTTAAATCCTATGCAAACGTTTGTGCATGGCTTGAGGCTATCCACAGCGGGAAGCTCCGCAGGTTGTGCAGATCAAACAGCCTTCTTGGTATACAAGTGTTTCGTTTCCACAATTAGGACATTTTTTCCCTTTTGCTTCGGTTCCATCTGTGATATACTTCTTTAAAGCCCGTTCTACTCCGTTTTTCCATGTATTGATGTTTTCACTATCCAATTGCAAGGAGCTAACTAATTTGATCACTTGTTCAATAGGCATGCGATAACGTAATACTCCGGAAATCAATTTTGCATAGTTCCAGTACTCTTTGTTGAATTTCTCCGAAAGTCCTTCAATCGTGACTTTGTAACCTCGTTTGTTTTCGAACTGGAAGTCATAGCGCTTATTTCCATCCTTATCCACATTCTTAATGATGTGTCCACATATCACATTTTTAGGTAGGATAATGCCTTCATCATCATCTTGAAGTCCTGTAAATATTTCATAAGGATGACCATCTAGTAATCCGACAAAAGCAACCCATTTTTCTTTGTTGTTTTGAAACCGCACAACGTCTGCATCAAGTACCGTTGGGCGGGTTTCTACTACCGTAGGTGGTTTGCAGGGGGGGAGCTCTTCTTTTTTATCGCTTTTTGCTGAAACAAGCACACCGGAGCGGGAGCCATCACGATATACCGTGCATCCCTTGCATCCTGATTTCCACGCTTCTATATACAAACGATTAACCAGATCTTCGTCTACATCATTGGGTAAATTTATTGTTACGCTGATGGAATGATCTACCCATTTCTGAATGCGTCCTTGCATTTTTACTTTCATCAGCCAGTCTACATCATTGGAAGTTGCTTTATAATAAGGTGACTTTTCTACCAATGCATCAACTTCCTCTTGTGTGTAACGTTTAGAAGGGTCGTAGCCCTGAGCTTCCATCCATGTTACAAATTTTGGATGAAATACAATGTATTCTTCAAAAGCGTCTCCTGTTTCATCTATAAAGTCCACATGTACATTCGTATCATTGGGATTTACTTTCCGGCGACGCTTATATACGGGAAGAAATACTGGTTCTATACCAGAAGTCGTTTGGGTCATTAAACTGGTAGTACCCGTCGGGGCAATAGTTAGACATGCAATATTGCGGCGACCGTATTTTTTCATCTCTTCGTATAGTTCCGGTTCAGCTTCGCGCAGACGATTGATGAATGGATTCTTTATTTCCCGTTTGCTATCATAAATTTCGAAAGCTCCACGTTCTTTAGCCATCTGTACGGATGAGCGGTAAGCATTGAGTGCAATGGTCTTATGCACTTTCTCTGAAAAATCAGTTGCTTCTTCTGTTCCATAGCAAAGTCCTAGTGCGGCTAACATATCTCCTTCGGCTGTAATACCTACTCCGGTACGACGACCTTGACGACTCTTTTTATAGATTTTCTCCCATAACTCACGTTCGGTATGTTTCACATCTTCCTCTTCCGGATCGGCCTTCACTTTTTCTAAGATTCGCTCAATTTTCTCCAATTCCAAATCTATGATGTCGTCCATAATACGTTGTGCCAGTGCTACGTGTTTTTTGAACAAATCAAAATCGAAATAAGCATCCGGTTTAAATGGGTTGACTACATATGAATAGAGGTTGATAGCTAGTAAACGACAAGAGTCGTAAGGGCATAGAGGAATTTCACCGCACGGATTGGTGGATATCGTGCGATAGCCTAAGTCGGCATAACAATCAGGTACGGATTCTTTTATAATAGTATCCCAAAATAGAACACCTGGCTCTGCTGATTTCCATGCATTATGCACAATTTTCTTCCACAGGCTGGTTGCATCTATTTCTTTTTTCACAATGGGATTAGCGGAGTGAACGGGATATTGCTGCGTGTAAGGCTTTCCTTCAATAGCGGCTTTCATGAAAGCGTCATCCAGTTTGACTGATACGTTAGCCCCTGTTACTTTGCCTTCGGTCATCTTTGCATCAATAAAAGCTTCCGAATCGGGATGTTTGATGGAGACACTTAGCATTAGTGCACCACGACGCCCATCTTGTGCTACTTCACGGGTTGAATTGGAGTAACGTTCCATGAATGGAACCAATCCGGTAGAAGTTAAAGCGGAGTTTTTTACAGGTGATCCTTTGGGGCGGATATGTGATAAGTCATGTCCGACTCCGCCGCGACGCTTCATTAATTGTACCTGTTCTTCGTCTATTTTGAAAATAGCACCATATGAATCGGCTTCTCCATCCACTCCGATAACAAAGCAGTTGGATAAAGAGGCTACCTGATAGTTATTGCCGATCCCTGTCATTGGACTCCCTTGCGGAACAATATATTTGAAATGATCAAGCAATCCGAATAACTCTTTTGAATTTAAAGCATTCGGGTATTTTGCTTCGATGCGTGCCACTTCATTTGCTATTCTCCAATGCATGTCTTCCGGAGACTTTTCATATATGTTTCCAAAAGAATCTTTGACTGCGTATTTGTTTACCCAAACACGGGCAGCCAGCTCATCACCTTGAAAGTATCGTAAAGATTCTTCATAGGCTTCATCGTACGAGTAAGTTTGCTTTCCCACGGTTCTTAATATCTTGTTATTTTATATATTGAAATAAATAAAGTAGAAGCATTACTTTGTATCAGTAATACGTGAATGCAAATCTAATGAATGTTTTTATTATTGCAAAATAAAAACATAATAAATTGTAGATAATATGGTAATTTCTTCTTTTAAATTTTAAATGATTGATATACAGTTGTTTGAATATGTATGTGTGGCAATTTGATTATCCTTTTTAGAAAACTTATAGGTTTGGATATTCTTTATTAGTTTTTATTTTAGATAATAATAAATTCTTTTATTTTATGATTATATGATAAATTGCTATTCTTTTTTTATATTTGCAAAAAAAGAATAGGATGGAAAATTTTAAAAATAGAAGAACAATCCGCAAGTATAAGCAAAAAGATATTTCAGATAATTTGTTAAATGATTTATTTGAATCTGCATTTCGGGCTTCTACTGTGGGGAATATGCAAGTCTATAGTGTTATTGTAACTCGGGACGATCAAAGAAAAGCAAAATTGGCTCCTGCACATTTTAATCAACCTATGGTACAGGAAGCTCCTGTTGTTTTAACTTTCTGCATTGATTTGAATCGTTTTAGTAAATGGTGTAAGCAAAGGAATGCGGAGCCGGGATATAATAATTTTGAATGGTTTGTTACGGGGGCTGTAGATACATTGCTCGTTGCGCAGACTTTCTGTATAGCGGCTGAAGAGAAGGGGTTGGGTATTTGCTATCTTGGTACTACTACTTATAATCCCCACTTGATTATTGATGCTTTGGAACTTCCGGAATTGGTGTTTCCTATTGCTACCATAACTGTAGGATGGCCTGCTGAAAATCCTGAACAGGTAGATCGTTTGCCTTTGGAGGGGCTTATACATAAGGAAACTTATCATGATTATACATTAAAAGATATTGATCGTATATATTCCTATAAAGAGTCTTTATTGACTAATAAACAATTTATTCTTGAGAATAGGAAAGAAACTTTAGCCCAAGTCTTTACCGATGTGCGTTATAAAAAGGAGGATAATGAGGCAATGTCAAAGCTTCTTTGGGAGATAATGAAAAAGCAGGGATTTTAACCCTGCTTTTTTAATGCTGTTTGAATATCTTCAATCTCAGCACGAAAAGATTTATCTACTTCCCGTAACTCTTTGATTGTTTTGCATGCATGTAGTACAGTGGCATGATCTTTATTCCCTATTAGCATACCAATCTTTGAGGTAGAAAAATCGGTGTACGATTTAGCTAAATACATTGCTATTTGTCTAGCCTGAACTACTTCACGTTTTCTTGACTTGGTGTGTATTGTAGCGGTTTCTAATGAGAAATGTTTGCATACAATATTTATAATGTCATCAATAGTAACGCTCTTCTTTTCTTTGTTGACTACTTTTCGTACAATACGCTGCGCTAAATCCAAATCTATTTCTTTATTGTAGATGGTGGAATGTGCCATAATGGAAATTACAATTCCTTCCAAATCACGTACACTATCGCATACATTCTCTGCAATGTAGTCAACAACTTCAGATGGAAATTGCAGCCCGTCACGGTGTATCTTGTTACGCAGAATATTCTTTCGGAGTTCTACGGTCGGTCTTTCCAACTCTGCTACCATTCCCCATTTAAAGCGCGTGATTAGTCGTTCTTCTACTCCTTGCAGAAGAATTGGTGCACGGTCTGAAGTTAAAATAAGCTGTTTCCCATTTTGGTGTAGGTGATTAAAAATGTGGAAGAACGTATTTTGAGTTTTAGTTACTCCTGCAAATTCCTGAATGTCGTCTATGATAAGCACATCAATCGACTGATAAAAGTTAATAAAGTCGTTGGTTGTGTTATTACGGACGGAATCGGTATATTGTACTTGAAATAGATGAGCGGATACATATAATACCCTTTTCCTTGGGTATAGTTCTTTGATTTTTGTACCAATTGCATTGGCAAGATGCGTTTTTCCAACACCCGATGCTCCGTAAAAAAATAACGGATTGAATATTGTTTTGGCTGGATTTAGAGCTACAGCTTCAGCTACACTGCGAGAAAGCTTATTGCTGTAGCCTTCAATAAATGTTTCAAAGTTGTATTCAGGATTTAAATGTGGGTCTAACTCCGAAGCCGAAGCAGGAATTTGCGGTATTTCTTTTCCTACTACATTCTTTTGAGAGATAATAGTACGTGGACTTGATTCAAGGTTAACGGTAGTGCGAGAGCTTTTGTCAACCATAACATTATACATCAACTTGGTACCTTCCCCTACCGCTTTGTACAACGTCTTACGTAATAAGTCCACAAACTTATCTTCCAAAAATTCATAGAAAAATTGGCTGGGGACTTGTATTACCAACGTTTTGTCTTCATATTTTAATGGGACAATCGGAAGGAACCATGTTTTGTATGTCTGTTCGGGAACATTGTCTCTAATGATTTCAAGACAGCGGTTCCACAACCCGACATGATTTAATTCATTCATAACGGCTATGATACATTTATCGATTTAAGCAAAACTTCTACTTTTGCAAATTTGGGAATCTTATTTCAAAAAAACAAATCTCTTTTTTCTTGTGTTTTTCTTTTGGATAATAAATGCTTTACTTTCAGTTAGTTATCTTATAACATACAAATAGCCCCGGATAGGGGGCTATTGTTTTTGTTTAATGCTTTGTATATTAGTTGGTTATATTCTAATTTTGCCGGTTCCGCTTAATAAAAAAGGTAGCTAAAAAATATGAAATTTTGTCGCTACATGGACCTGCTGCAAGCGTTTTTTCTCTTTTTGTTTTTCTCTTTGTTATTTAGATAAAATCTATATAGAGGAAAATATTTATTTATCTTTTTTGCCGAATAGTGAGAAATGAACATACCGTTTAGGGTGTGATTTTAGATCCTCAAGCAGACTTGCTGCATTAGCGGATGTAGTACTTAAATTATAATAAAGTGAGGGGTCGTTTAATAAAAGACCGATGGTGTTGTCCTTTCTATTTAAACGCTCTGTAACGCTTTTTATATTAGCTAAGGTTGAATCTACTTTGGCAAATGTTGTGCTATAATCTATGCCTTTTAAATTATTGCTGATTGCTATGAAGTTGTCTCCTATTGTATTAAGTTTATTGGTTAGCTGTGGAATGTCATTGCCCATGAGTTTTTGTAATTGATGGCTTGTTACTTCCATATCCGCCATTGTGTTTTGTAAACTATGCAATGTTTTAGGGATGGCTGGGTCTCCTAAAATGATGTTTAGTGATGCAAGTATGGAATCTAATTTGGGGAGCATCTTTTCGACTTTGGGCATCATTGTGGTGACTTTTTCCATTATGCCGTTATTGATATTACCTGGTATGGTATCACCTATACGGTATTTTTCACGAGGATTATTAGCAAGTAACAAGTTCATTTTGACGCCACCCATTAGTTCAGCTGCAAGTTCGGCTGTACTCCCTTTGGGTATACGTAATTCAGGGTCCACATCAATTTCCGCAATAACGTTACCTTGTTTTTCGTAATTATAATAAAGGTCACGCACGATGCCAACCCGATATCCATCTGCGAAAACAGGACTTGATTTTGTCAATCCATTGCTATTACTGAACTTTACATAAAAATAGCTGGATGGCTTAAACATATCGATGCCTTTCAAATAATTAATGCCATATACTAATATGCAAAGTGCAATAATGCCTGCGATTCCTATTCTAACTTCTTTGGTCAAATACTTCATAATTTTGGTATTCTGTATTATTTGTTTTTTATTTTAAATTCGTTAATGGCTGTGTGGACATCCATTTTTTCGTTATCTCTCCATGCGATGATAAAAGCATCCTTAAATAAGGAGGATAGTTCTCGTTTTGTTTTTAACACTTTGTTGTAGTTTGTTGAGGCCTCATAGGTATACTTATATAATCCACTTTCTTTATAATACTCTATGCCTTTTAATCCTTTAAATCGTTTATCATTTAGAGACAGAAGGCGAGATGAAGTTAGTATCTGTATTTTAAATACCGGATCAGTAACTCCCTTTTCCGTGCTAACTACTTTTGTGGGTTGAGTAATGTTTCCTTTTTCTTGTTTTTGTAGGTTTTGAGGTTTTGATTGGTCTACTATTTGTTTTTTTACTTGATCTGTTGTTTGAGAATTTGTAGTATCTGGTGCCGTCTTTGAGTCCATGTCGGTCATTAACGGAGTACTATTGTTCCCTTTTAAGCGAATTTCTTGTTCGCGCTTATATGTTAGAAAAGCTCTGAATATCCCTTTAGCTAAAGTGCTACTTCCGTTTTCAGAGTTTAAATATTCCTCTTCATTTGGATTAGATATGAAGCCAAGCTCAACGAGAATACTTGGCATTGCACTGGCTTTGAGTACTAAAAAACCTGCTTGATGTACGCCTCGGTCAATGCGGCTACATGTTTGCCGGAATTCCTTTTGGATCAGAGAAGCTAGATGTACACTCTGGGACATATATTTATCTTGCATAAATTCAAATATAATATATGATTCTGCTGAATTGGGATTGAAACCCGCATAGCGAGTCTTATAGTCGCTCTCGTATAGAATTACGGAGTTTTCTCGTTTGGCTACTTCCAGATTCGCGGGAGATTTGGCAAGCCCTAAAGTCCAGGTAGATGCACCTGTTACACTATTGTTTTTTGCTAGAGCGTTTGTATGTATAGATATAAATAAATCGGCTTTAGCGTCGTTTGCTATTTCGGCCCGTCGATCAAGTGGAATAAAGACATCGCTTTTTCGTGTATAAATAACCTTTACGTCTGGGCAATATTCTTTTATTTGTTGTCCCAGTTTAAGTGCGACATTGAGATTAATATTTTTTTCTTTGGAGTATCTCCCTATTGCTCCGGGGTCATGACCTCCATGTCCGGCATCAATAACAACAATAAAATCTCTTGCTTCAATACTGTTAAGAGAGAATGGGGAAATAAACAGAATGAAGTAAAATAAGTTATTCAATATATGTCCTTTATAGAATCTCATATGGAAAATCGATGCAAATGTAGTAGAATTTTATAGAAAGCAGATGATTATACTTAGTTTTGTTCCTTTTCTTTTTGATTTATGATTGTTTTCTGGAAATTAGGAATTAACTTTGCATCCTCAATTTAAAAGTAGATAGGTATGTTAGTTCGTTTTTTAAAGAACTGGACTTTGCCATTAGCCATGCTTTCAGGTACGTTAGGGTATTTTTTGTTTGCAAAAGTCTCTTTTTTAGGTCCAACTAAACCTTATATGAATGACTTGATTGCATTTCTTACTCCATTTTTAATTTTTGCTCAATTACTGTTGACTTTTTGCAGAGTAGAAGATTTAAGTGAATTAAAGCCGAAACGATGGCATGGATGGATGCTTTTATTTCAATTAGTATCCTGTTTGTTGCTTGCATTCTTACTGATTAATTTTTCTATGCAAGAGACATATAAAGATGTGATTGAAGGAGCTATGGTCTGTTTTATATGTCCTACAGCTACAGCCGCGGCAGTTATTACGGCTAAGCTTGGAGGAAGTGCTTCTACTATAACAACATATACTTTGTTGTCTAATTTATTGGCCGCTGTGGTTGTGCCACTAATATTTCCTTTGGTGGAACCTCATGCCAACATTACTTTCTTTATTGCTTTTCTAAAAATACTGAGTAAAGTATTCCCGTTATTGCTTTTGCCTTTTTTCTTAGCATGGCTTTTTAAAATATTTACGCCGGCAATACATCGTTTCTTGTTAGGTTTTCCCAATTTGGCTTTTTATTTATGGGGAGTTGCGCTCGCTATTGTTTCTGGTCAAACAGTACGTTCTTTAGTAAATAGTGATGCTTCTGTATCGACGAAAGTATTAATAGCTTTTGCCGGTTTGGTGGCTTGTTGTCTGCAATTCTTTTTAGGGAAGAATATTGGTGGGCATTATAAGGAACGCCTTAGTGGAGGGCAAGCCTTGGGACAAAAAAATACTGTGCTTGCTATTTGGATGGCTTATACGTATTTAAACCCCTTGTCTTCTGTTGGCCCGGGTTCTTATGTTCTTTGGCAAAATTTAATTAATAGTTGGCAATTATGGAAAAAAAGGAAGCTTGATTCTTAATCTTCGGTATAAGTTAAAGTTATTCTTCTGTTTTAATTGCTTTTATTGATTAATCATAGCCCAACTTTGTTTCATTATAATCGGAGGCTATATATGTAGGGCGACCTTTAGTTTCTTTAAAGATGCGTCCTATATATTCTCCTATAATTCCTAGAGAAAACAATTGTATCCCTCCTAAAAATAGAATTGCGACTATTAATGTTGGGAATCCTGCAGTTTGATCACCGTATATAAGGGTTTTTATAATAAAGTAAAAGGCATAAAGGAAGCTTATTGTAGAGAATATGATGCCACATATAGTGGCAATACGTAAAGGAGATGTGGTGGATGAAGTAATTCCTTCGATAGCTAAATTGAGTAACTTAAAAAAATTCCATGATGAGTGTCCTGTAATACGGTCTCCTCTGTTAAACTCAATACCTTTCTTTCTGTATCCAATCCAGCAGAACAATCCTTTAGTATAGCGCTCTTGTTCACGTAAATGTCGCATGGTAAGTACGCATCGACGATCGAGTAGGCGAAAGTCACCTACGTTAGGCAGTATATCAATATTGCTTATTTTTTGTAGGATGTGATAAAATATAAGTGAAAATTGGCGGCGTAACCAGCTTTCTTTGCCTCTATTAAGACGTTTAGCATATATGTCGTCATAACCTTCTTCCCAATATTGCAACATTTTCCCTATCAATTCCGGAGGGTCTTGTAAATCGGCATCCATAATCACACAACAATCTCCTGTTGTATAATCAAATCCGGCTAACATTGCTATTTCTTTACCAAAATTACGTGAGAGATTTACGTAGTTTACGTTTTTATCTGCTTTACGCAATTTGCGGATGGATTCTAAAGTGGAGTCATTACTTCCGTCATTGATGAATAATATTTCCCATTCATAATTATTGTAACAATTGGTTAGTTCCTGTAGACGTTTGTATAATTCAGGAAGTGTATTTTCTTCATTATAAACAGGTATTAATAAAGTTACTTTTTTCATCTTTTATTCCACTCTTAATAAAAAAACTTCGCAAATATACCATTTTTGTGGAAGAACAGAACATTTTGTGTATTAAAAGTTAGCTGATTTGTTTGTGAAAACAAACCTGACTAATAGGAAATTAAGAGGGATAGCAATACAGAATACTGGAATAGGGGCTAATGATTTTGATATGCCTATCCATAAGAAAAAATTTAGAAGACTTATATGAATAATATAATTGCAAAGGTGTGCTCCTCCAAATCCGAAGGCTTTTTTCCACGAAGGCTTTTTGGCAAAAGTAAAATATGCGGTTAGATAAAAATTAACGATGAAACTGGCGATATATCCAATGCTATAAGCCGCGTTTACATTAATTTTTCGTTGTAATATATAATATAGTCCGTAGTGAATTCCGGTAGCGAGTATACCTACTATGATAAAGCGTATGAATGATGAATATAATATTTTTTTCATATTTTGTCAATTAAGGCGATAAAGTTATGCATTGTTATAGAATAATCGTATTTTTGCACGCTAAAATAATACTATTGTTTATGTCAGATAAGAAGCAAGCTTTCTGGTTTATAGTAATTCTTAGCGTACTTGTGATTATTCCTTTCTTAGGAGAAACTATTTTTTATTCCAAGGGAGAACCACGTGAGGCCATTGTGGGGTATGCGATACTCGAAAGCGGGAATTGGATACTTCCTCTAAATTACGGGATGGATATTGCTTATAAACCACCTTTTCTTTATTGGTTGATTGCAGCCTTTTCTACTTTGTTTGGTGGGGTGACAGAGTTCTCTTCACGTTTTCCTTCGGCTATTTCGTTCTTGGCTATGCAATTTGTGGTCTTTACTTTTTTTGCAAAGCGTAAAAATGTAGAGACGGCTTTTCTCACTTCTATTCTTTTATTGACTTCATTTGAAGTACATCGTGCTGCTGTTGCGTGCCGTCTTGACATGTTACAAGTATCATTAATTGTTATCTCTCTCTGTTTGCTGTATCGCTGGGATGAACGTCATTGCCGGAATTTTCCTTGGCTGGCTATTATACTGATGGCATGTGCTTCTTTGACTAAGGGCCCGGTAGGGAGCGTATTTCCATGTCTTGTGATTGGAATTTATCAATTAATGCGCGGAAGAGCTTTTGGGAGAACATTTTTGTCACTCTTTGCCATAGGGTTGCTTTCACTTATACCATTGACATTATGGTTTGTTGCGGCTTACTACCAAGGCGGCCAAGCATTCTCAGATTTGATGATGGAAGAAAATACCGGGCGCCTTTTAGGTAAAATGTCCTATGAATCTCATAATAACTCGGTGTGGTATAACTTCCTCACATTAGTTTGGGGCTGGATTCCCTGGGTTTTGGTCTTGCTTATTGCTTCTTTCTATTTAAAATGGAATGGTTTTCATAACTCATTAAAGAAGGCCACATCTATTCAACAGCTGAAGAATGCTTGGTTTAAATTTCGTAACTTGCCTCCCATACAGCTATTTACGTGGCTGGTTATTATTATTATTTTTATCTTTTATTGCATTCCGAAGAGTAAGAGAAGTGTCTATTTACTACCTATATACCCGTTTATGGCTGTACTGATAGCTGAGTATTTATTGGCTTTAGCACAGCGTGGAGTGAAGTTCTTTAAATTTTCTGCAATATTCTTTATGAGTTTGTGTATATTGTTTACGGTCATTTTTGTTATAGTGCGTTGTGGTTTGCTACCTGATAGCATTTGGGGAGCTGGTCGTCATGCTGCTGAAAACATAGCCTATATGCATGCATTACAAGAAATTAAGTTGTCTTTCTCTAAATGGATATTGATTTTTCTTCCTTTGATAGCTGCTGCTTGCATCTTTTTTGCTTTGAGAAATCATGCAAATGCCCGTACGTTATTATATGGTTTAGGGGGATGTTTTTTAAGTCTTTTCATCGTGATGGATGGGGTGTATCAACCAACGGTGCTTGCTGTTAAGTCTGATAAACACTTAGCCGATCAAGTTCGTGGATACGTTTCGGATGGAGTAATTTATTCTTACTCAAAAATGAGCTTTTACTGTACGAATTTTTACTTGAACGATCGGATGAGGCACTTTGAAAAGCTTTTGCCAGCAGGGGAAGGTTATGTTCTTTTGCCAGAAAATTTGAATGATGAATTTTTAAATCGATTTAGAAGAGACTATAAGCTGAAGGAAGTTTTTCTGACAGAAAAGCGTAGCTGTGATTTGCGAACAAGAATATATATGTATAAGTTTAATGCGAACTCTTGCACGCCTAAAGATGTGCAATAAAAATATGAAGGAATGTCACCTGATGTTATTATTAATAAATACTATCCTGAAGAAAATGAATTAAAACATATACTATTGGCTCATAGTCGTTTAGTTGTGGAAAAGGCATTGTGGGTGGCTGATCATCATCCGGAGCTTCATTTAAATCGTAGCTTTTTGTATGAAGCAGGTATGTTACATGATATTGGCATCTTCTTGACAAATGCTCCCGGTATATTCTGTTTTGGAGACTATCCCTATATTTGCCATGGGTATTTGGGAGCGGATTTAATACGTCAGGAAGGTTACCCTTGTCATGCTTTGGTGTGCGAACGTCATACTGGTGCCGGACTTTCTTTGGAGGATATTGTTTCTCAAGATTTACCTATCCCGCATAGGAATATGCTCCCAGTGAGTTTGGAGGAACAAGTTATTTGTTTCGCGGATAAGTTTTATTCTAAAACTCATCTAGAAGAGGAAAAGACACTTGAGAAGGTGCAAAAAAGTATCTTGCATTTTGGTGAGGCAGGTTTAGTCCGTTTTAACCGTTGGTGCGAACAGTTCTTGTAGCAACCTAATTTTCTTTAAAAAGGAAATTTATCCGTATAAATTGCGTACTTTTGTTCACTCAAGTGGAAACTATTAGCTGATAATGTCATTGAAAGCAAATATATTTATATCATTCATATTATTATTTGTCTTATTATTAATATCTGTCGGGGCTGTTTCTCAGCATCGGGGCAGAGAGTTCTCCCCTACTTTTTTGGATAAGAAGGGAGTGGACGGAATGCTTAAAGACAGTCTTTTGCATGGTGATTCTTTAAAAAATGATTCTCTGAAGAGAAATGATCGTGATACATTGCGCAGTGACACATTAAAGGTTATGGCTAAAAAGAAACAAGCTTTAGAGGCTCCGGTTGTTTATGAAGCTAATGACTCTATTGTGTTTGCACAAGGAGGTTTTGCTCATTTGTATGGTCAGGGAAAGGTAAATTATCAACAAATTGAGCTGGCGGCTGATGTGATCACAATGAATATGGATAGCAGTACGGTTTATGCTCATGGGGTAAAGGATTCGATAGGTGATCTTAAAGGAACCCCGGTTTTTAAAGATGGCGAAACGCCTTATGAAACAAATACTATTCGATACAATTTTAAGAGTAAAAAAGGAATTATTAGTAATGTTGTCAGTCAGCAGGGCGAGGGGTATGTGACAGGAAATAATGCCAAAAAGGGAACAGATGATGAGCTTTATATGAAGGGAGGACGTTATACAACTTGCGATCACCATGAGCATCCTCATTTTTATATGCAAATGACTTATGCTAAGGTTCGTCCTAAGAAAAATGTTGTGACAGGACCGGCATACTTGGTTGTTGAAGACGTCCCTTTACCCATAGTTGTTCCTTTCTTTTTCTTTCCGTTTTCAAGTAGCTATTCTTCGGGATTTATTATGCCAACTTATATGGATGATTCTAGTCGCGGTTTTGGTTTGACTGATGGAGGATATTATTTTGCTATTAATGACAAGATGGATTTAAAACTACGCGGGGATGTTTTTACAAAGGGCTCATGGGCTCTAAACGCCGAGTCTAATTATAATGTTCGTTATAAGTATTCCGGTTTATTCCAAGCTAGTTATCAGGTGACTAAAACAGGTGACAAAGGATTGAAAGATTATTTGGTAGCCAAAGATTTCAAGATTGTTTGGAATCACCGTCAGGATGCAAAAGCTAGTCCTAATACAACTTTTTCTGCAAGCGTTAACTTTTCATCCAGTAGTTATGAACGTTCTAATATAGGTAACTTGTATAATGCAACTGCAAGGTCGCAAAATACTAAAACTTCCAGTGTTAGCTATTCTCGTAGTTTCCCTGAACAGAAACTTACTATTTCTAGTACGGCTAATATAGCACAAACCGTGAGAGATTCATCTATAGCTGTTACCTTGCCTGATTTGAATGTTACATTGAGCACAGTATATCCATTTAGAAGAAAACACGTTGTGGGCAATGAAAAATGGTATGAAAAAATTTCACTTCGTTATACAGGCCGTTTTTCTAACAGTATAAAGACTAAGGATAACTTATTGTTTAAGTCGAATTTGATAAAAGACTGGAATAATGGTGCAAAGCATGACATTCCGGTTAGTGCAACTTTTACGCTGTTCAAATATTTTAATGTTACTCCTTCTGTTAGTTATACAGAGCGTTGGTATACTCGTAAAGTCATGAAGGATTGGGACGCTATTGCTAATAGAGAGATAAATACTGATACTATTTATGGCTTTCATCGAGTTTATAATTATAGCGCTAGTTTAGGAGTTAATACAAAGATATACGGAATGTATAAACCTCTCTTTTTCAAGAAGAAAGAGATACAAATACGTCATGTGATTACTCCTCAGATTAGTATCAGTGCTGCACCGGATTTTGGATCTTCCAGATATGGCTATTATGATTCCTATATAAAGACAGCTAGTAATGGAATACGTGATACTGTTGTTTATTCTCCTTATGCCGGACAATTATTTGGGGTTCCCGGTCGTGGTCGATCAGGAAATATTCAATTTGATATTTCTAATAATTTGGAGATGAAATATAAAGACAAAAATGATTCAATTCGGAAGGTTAGTTTAATTGATGAATTTGGTGCCAGTATTTCATATAATACTGCCGCCACGGTACGACCTTGGAGTGATTTATCTCTTCGTCTGCGCTTGAAATTGAGCAAAAGCTATACTTTCAGTTTAAATTCTACTTTTGCTACTTATGCCTATACCTTTGATGGTAAAGGGAATGTTGTAGTTGGAGATCGTACGGAGTGGTCGTATGGTCGTTTTGGGCGTTTCCAAGGTTATGGTTCTTCTTTCAGCAAAACATTCAATAATGACACATGGAAAAAGTGGAGTGATGCTTGGAGGAAATTGTTTGGAAAGAATGTTGAAGATACAAATAAAGATAAGAATGGAGCGGAAGCGTCTAAAGAGGAGAGAGGACAGGATAATGACGGTACTCCTAAAAAGAAAATAGAGAAGGCTTCTGCTGATGCGGATGGGTATCAAGTCTTTAAAATGCCGTGGTCTCTCAATTTAAATTATAGCTTTAATATTTCCGAAGATCGAAGTAAGCCTATTAATCGTAAGAATATGCGTTATCCTTATAAATATACGCAGAATTTAAGTGCATCCGGTAATATTAATCTTTCTAATAAATGGGCCGTTAGTTTCAATTCCGGTTATGACTTTGATGCTAAGAAAATAGTTCAAACTTCCTTTAATATTACCCGTGATTTGCATTGTTTTACGATGACGGCCAGCATTTCTCCTTTTGGTGTATGGAAATATTATAATTTCACCATACGTGCTAATGCAAGTATTTTGCAAGATTTGAAATGGGATCAGAGAAGTCAGACTCAAAGTAATATTCAATGGTATTCTACCAAATAATTTCTTGTTCTCCGTATTTTTTTAGATAATCATTTGCTTTACTAAAGTGTTTGTTTCCGAAAAAGCCATTGTAGGCGGATAAAGGAGAAGGATGTGCTGAAGATAGAACTAAGTGCTTGTTGCAATCAATAAAGGCCCCTTTTCGTTGTGCATAGGCCCCCCATAGTATAAACACGAGATGTTCCCGTTGTTCAGCGAGAGCACGAATAACAGCATCTGTAAAGGTTTCCCAACCGTGATTTTGATGAGAACCAGCCTGGTGCGCGCGTACAGTTAAAGTTGCGTTTAGTAATAAGACTCCTTGCTTTTCCCAACGGGTCAGATTTCCTGTTATGGGAGTTTCCGTTCCAATATCGTTTTTAATTTCTTTGAAAATGTTGATTAGAGAAGGAGGAAAAGGTACTCCGTCGTTGACTGAAAAACAAAGTCCATGGGCTTGTCCCGGTCCATGATAAGGATCTTGCCCAATGATAACTACCTTTACTTTATCAAATGGACAAAGGTTGAAAGCATTGAATATTAACTTTCCCGGAGGGTATATTGGATAGTGTGCATATTCTTCACGAACAAAATCTGTCAGTGTCCGGAAATAATCTTTTTCAAATTCCGGCTGTAAATGTGCTTTCCAGCTTTCTTCTATTTGAACGTTCATGATTTATTGGTTTCTGATTGTTTCGGTTGCTAAATTACAAAAAATGTGCTGATTTATTCTGCTTTTATTAAGAAATAGGTAGAACAGTGTGCAAATATAAACGGTCACTAATGGAATCTTAAATTTATAAAGTTCCCCCTGTTGTAATATGTTGTAACAGGGGGAATTCTATTCAAAGTCTTTTTATCTTTTTTTTGTTATTATGAATATAATGAAATTAAGAAATGTAGTAAGTGCTCTTGTGTTATATTAGATAAATGTTATATTGTTTGCATTCATTGCGCATTTCTTCCGGCCAAATACTGGCTTGAATTTCGCCGATGTGAGCTTTACGTAAGTAGTACATGCATAAGCGCGACTGCCCAATACCTCCTCCTATGGAAAATGGTAATGTGTCGTTCATTAAACGTTTATGGAAATAAAGTTGAAGCCGTCTTTCTTCTCCCTCTTGCTTTAACTGAAGTTGTAAAACTTCTTTGTTAACTCGGATTCCCATTGATGAGAGTTCTATGCTACGCTGTAAAACTTCATCCCACAATAAGAGATCTCCGTTCAGTCCGGGCAAATCATTCAGCCCGGGAGAAGTATAGTCGTCGTAATCAGGGGCGCGTCCATCATGCTTTTTACCATCGCTGAGTTTGCAACCTATTCCAATAATGAATACAGCCTTGTATTTTTCAGTGATGGCGTGTTCTCGCTCCTTAGGTTCCATATTGGGGTATAATTGACGTAGTTCTTCTGCATGTATATAGTGTAGCTCATTGGGTAAGCTGGGTTTTATTTGGGGATACATTTCATATACCATATATTCTGTACGAATCATGGCAGCGTAAATACGGTTAACAATTTCTTTTAAGAAATTTATGTTTCTATCTTTAGCGGTAATAACACGTTCCCAATCCCACTGATCTACATATAGAGAGTGAAAATTGCCCAATTCTTCGTCTGCGCGGATTGCATTCATGTCTGTATAAATTCCGTATCCGGGCTCTATGTTATAATCAGCGAGGGTTACTCTTTTCCATTTGGCAAGAGAGTGAACCACTTCTGCCTGCATATCACCTAGGTCTTTAATTGGAAATGTTACAGCGCGTTCTATTCCGTTTAAGTCATCATTAATTCCCGTTCCTTTTAGGACAAAAAGAGGGGCTGTAACTCGTCTTAAACGTAATTCTGATGAAAGATTCATCTGGAAGAATTCTTTGATTTGTTTAATACCTAATTCTGTTTGCTTTAAGTCTAACAGAGGTTTATAACTCTTAGGTTTTAGCAAGTAGCTCATATTTTTTTTAAGTTGTTTGTTGGCAAATATAGGAATAATATTCATGAATGTATTGTTTTTGAATGATAATATAGACAATTTGTCTGTTTATGTTATGTTTTCTGTTTCAAAATAACATTTGGATGTTAACCTATTTATTACTTTGCTTTAAAATTTATTTTTAATGGCTTGCTTTTTAAGAACGTTTTGCCTTAAAATAAAGATGATTCATTAGGAATATGCCGTGATTTTTTATACTTTTGCCCCGCATTTGGCTCCGTAGCTTAGTGAATAGAGCGTCAGATTCCGGTTCTGAAGGTCGTGCGTTTGAATCGCACCGGGGTCACTTAAAATCCTTAATAATCTACTGATTATTAAGGATTTTTATGTTTAGTGACTATTTTAGAAAGGAGTTTTGAGGCTAAATTCTGTCTGATTTACCTTGTTGTTGGCCTATTGTAGACCCCAAAATAATCGTTTAAGATGTTAACAATCAGAGCAGAAATTCAACGAGACAAACAAAAAATGATGGAACGTACAATGTAAGAGTGAGATTAACGCAAGACAGAAAGATTAAAAGACTGTCTTCTAGTCTATTTGTGACAGCTAAAGGCCTCACGAAATCGTTCAATTCTAAAGAAGGAACTTCAATAAAACGTAAAATTGATAACCTTATTTATACTTATCAAGAAAAATGTGCTATAAAAATTACTCCTCCTTTTCTGTCGGTTTTTCTCCATTATTCTCTTTTAGATTCCTCATTTTTGCACAATGATGACCTAATGGATAAAAAGAATATATGAAAAACAATATGAATAAAGCAATTAGGAAGTGGCATAATGTGAGCTTTTTATGGATGCTTCTACCTGCTACACTCGGAGGAGTGCATGATGTGACGGATTCGCTACCTGATCGTTCGATGAATTCTATTTCTGCGGTAATTAAAGATATAATAAGGGAGACAAAAGCTGTAAACAAGCTGGTCGCTTTTCCTGGTGCAGAAGGATTTGGACGGAATACGACAGGCGGCCGAGGTGGCAGGGTTTACCATGTGACAACGTTGAAAGATGGATTTAACAAAGGCACACTCCGTTATGCACTTTTTCAAAAAGGTATCCGTACAGTGGTTTTTGATGTAGCTGGGACAATCTTCTTAAATACACGGTTGGCTATTACCAATGGAGATTTAACTGTTGCTGGACAAACAGCACCCGGGGACGGTATTTGTATTGCCAGATATCCGGTAACGATTAATGCTAATAATGTTATTATGCGTTATTTACGTTTTCGTGTCGGTAATGAAGGAGGTGGGGAACCTGATGGTCTTGGGAGTACAGATTGCAAAAATGTGATTATAGACCATTGCTCTATCAGCTGGTCGGTAGATGAATGCTGTTCGGTGTACGGAGGTGAGAACCTAACTGTTCAGTGGTGTCTCATATCCGAAAGTCTTCGTACTGGAGGACATCATAAGGGTAAGCATGGATATGGGGCTATTTGGGGCGGAGCGGGAGCATCATATCATCATAATTTATTAGCCCATCACGAAAGTCGTGTTCCTCGTCTTGGTCCCCGACCCTTTACTCAAGAGCGGGAGTATGTGGATATAAGGAATAATGTGTTCTATAATTGGGCAGGAAACGGTTGTTATGGGGGAGAAGGCATGCATGTAAATATAGTGAATAATTATTATAAACCGGGGCCGTCTACACCGAAGGATAGTCCTGTTTGTTATCGCATTGCCGCTATCGGAGTGCGTACTGAAGAATATTGTACCAGAGCAAACGGTACTCCTAATGTTTGGAAACCGATGGAATACGTATGGGGAAAGTTTTATGTCAATGGTAATGTAATTGAAGGGAATCACGAAGTAACTGCAGATAACTGGACGAAAGGTATTTATGAACAAATAAATAATGCATCTTGCGATAATACTTTTACTGAAAAAGTAAAGAAGGAAATGCATTTGTTGAAACCTTTGGATGTAAGCTTTATCACTACGCATACAGCAGAACAGGCATACCAGCTTGTATTGGCACATGCTGGTTGTTCTAAACAGCGTGATATCATAGATACACGAATTATAAAGGAAACCAGGACTGGTACGGCAACCTATATGGGTAGTGTATCAGAAGATGCAGGGAAATACCCTGGGTTGGTAGACTTGCCAGCTGATGTGAAGCCGAAAGGAGCTATTAGTGCTTGGCCTGAACTTAGTGATGCTGGCGTTAGGGTTAAAGATCTGCAGGATACTGATGGAGATGGCATGCCCGACATGTGGGAAACTGCTTCCGGATTAAATCCGGCAGATGCGACTGATGGAGTAGCTACAACATTGAGTAAAGAAGGATACACTAATTTAGAGGTCTATATGAATAGTATAGTTAATTACTTTTAAGAAAGAAGAATATGCCAAGCTGATTTAATACAGAAAATGATGGGCAAATCCGGACATACTCTTTTCTTTCTTTGTATGTGTGGAATGCATTGAGGCAAATATGGATGTAATTTATTGCTTTGCCTTGTGGAATTCTTGGTATTAATGTGGATTTATATTCTTTTTGTTTATTAAAGATCGCTTTTGAATATAATTAATAAGACTTTCCACCTATTATGATAATTTTTCCTCCTTTAGCTTATTTGCTTTTCTGAATTTTGTGCTGGAAAACCGATATGATATATAACGATTAAAGGAGAATTGGTTATGAAAAACACCCTGTTGGCATGGCTCTGCCTGCTGCTCTCTGCAATGGAAAGCATCAATGCTACTTGTTTAGAGAAACCGAACAATACAAGTTTGGTAGTTGCACAAGATGGTTCAGGAGATTATTCCACACTACAAGCTGCTATTAATGCTGTGCCAGATAATAGCAGTAGGCGCTTTGTCATTTATATAAAGAATGGTAAATATGAAAAGGAGAAATTGATTGTACCCAAAAGTAAAACGAATCTTACCCTGAAAGGAGAGAGCCGCTCTAAAACGATTATCAGTTATCATATTTACGATTGCAACAGTCCGGAATCCGGTAATAAATGTCCGGTTGAGTCATGGGCTTTGTGGAAAGATAATGCCGATCTTATTCGCACTTCGGCAACGTTGACCATTATGGCTGACGGTTGTCATTTGGAAAATTTGACGGTGGAAAATACAGCAGGTCCGGTAGGTCAGGCTTTGGCACTTACACTGTGCGGCAATGAGTTGATCTTCCATAATTGTGATATTCTAGGCTATCAGGATACTATTTATTTTAAGAGCGACGGCATGCTTAATTACTTCGATAACTGTCTGGTCTTAGGACGTACGGATTATATTTATGGAAGTGGTATTGCCTATTTTCAATCTTGCGAGATCCGCAGTTGGGGTGGAGGTTGGATTACAGCTCCTTCTACTCCTAAAACACAAAAATATGGTTTTGTATTCAATCAGTGTGATTTTACTTATGCAAAAAATAGCCCTCGTCCCGGTGATGATGGCAGACCAGTTGCTCTCGGACGTCCTTGGCATAATTATCCGAAAGTTGCTATTCTGAATTCTGTGATGTGTGATCAGATTCATCCCGAAGGCTGGCCTACAACGTGGCATATGGAATATGCCGCTACTAGTGAAGATTTGCATTTATATGAATACAATAATACAGGAAAAGGTGCCGATATGAGCAAACGTGCCGAGTGGAAGAGAATCAGAAAGTTGACTTCTGAAGAAGCTAAAGAGTATACTGTAAGGAATGTATTAGGAAAATTAGGGAGTTGGATATATATCAAAGAGTAACCATTATACATTATATAAAAAATAATATGAAGTATTTAAGTTTGATTAAAGGGTGTTGTTATGTTGCACTTTTAGCTCTCTTTGTGCTAGGATGTTCAGAGGGCATTATTGGGAACGAGGTGGAAGTGGGTGATTCTACACTTGCACAATCGTATTCTATTGATACTTTTTCTCTTGACACTCAATCTTTTGAGATGGTAGATGGAGTTGATGTACTTCTGTCTATTTCACTTGTACATGCCTATTGTTCGAATTTTTATGGAAGGATTAAATATCCAACGTTAGATGGTGGTGTATGTATAAAGAGACCTTTTGGTGATGAAATTTATAGAATTCAATTTGCCGGTACTGGTATTTATGATGGAAGGGATAAAATAGTAGAAAAATTGCTAGCTGTTTATCCAGTAGATAAGGTTTGTGTATCTACGGACGATTCTGTTAGTACTACTATAGACATGCATATAACAATAGATGGTGGTCCTTTTGTTTGGGATGGAGAGGACTTTATCTATATGAGATATAATTTATATTATTTAGATAATACATATAGATATGCTAAGTTTAAGAATAGTGAAGATGATCCTCAACATTATACTGGTGTTATTAGATTACCTATTGATTTGGACACTGTTTCAGGATATATAACTATTGACAATTTAAGAATTACGAATGGTTATGGGGACTGGGGAAGCTAATATTGGAATAATGAGTTTTGCACTTCACGAAGATTAATATAATTGTTTAACCAAGTAATACTATCATGAAAGAAAAAGTTAGAAAAGTGAAAAGTAGATTACTCCTATTGTTGGCATTATTGTTGATGGTTCCTATGGGAATATTTGCTCAAGGCCTTACTGTAAAAGGTCTTGTAACAGACTCTCAGGGAGAAGCTGTTATTGGCGCCACTGTAATGGAAAAGGGTAAAAAGACTAATGGTGTCATAACAGATTTAGATGGTCGTTTTTCTTTAAAAGTCAACGGTAAAGGGAAAAAAATTATTGTTACCTATATCGGTATGAAAACTGAAGAAGTAGATATAGTGTCGGGAAAAGAACTGAAGGTTGTCTTAAAGGATGACTCTCAAACGCTAGATGAAGTCGTAGTTGTTGCCGTAGGCTATGGCAATGCACGCAAAAAAGACTTAACTGGTGCTATTTCTTCCGTAAGTGAGAAGACTTTGAAAAATATCCCTACAACTTCAGCTTCAAGTGCTATTACAGGACGCCTGGCTGGTGTGAGTGTTGTTACAACCGAGGGATCGCCAGATGCAGCTGTCAATATTCGTGTGCGTGGTGGTGGCTCTATCACTCAGAGTAATGAGCCGTTGTTTATTGTGGATGGATTCCAAGTGAGTAGCATTGATGATATTCCTCCAACAGACATTGAAAGTATTGACGTTTTAAAGGACGCTTCTTCTACGGCTATCTATGGTGCCAAGGGAGCTAATGGTGTAATCTTGATTACTACAAAGAGTGGTCATACAGGTAAGACGGAGGTAACATTTAATGCTTCATTGGGTTTTAATCGTTTCTATAATGAAACAGATGTATTGTCTCCTTATGAGTATGTCTACTATCAGCGCGAGTTAGATCCCTCCAAAAATGCTGGATTCTTTGATCGTTACGGTCAGTGGGAAGATGTAGATATCTATAAAGGAAAAGAAGGACTCAACTGGCAACGTAAACTATTTGATCGCACAGGATTGAAGCAGAGTTATAATGTGAGCATTAACGGTGGTAGTGAATCATTGATCTATAGTATAAGTTATACCCGTGATGACGAAACTTATATTATGCAAACATCCAAATATCGTCGTGACAATTTGAACTTGAAATTAAGTAAGTCGTTTAATAAGCGGTTAAGATTGGACCTTAATGCTAAAATGAATAATAATGTTATTAATGGACCAAGTGTATCCAGTGGCTCTAAGTTGCGTGATTGTGTGAAATACCCTCCTATTGGTACGCTTACTGATCTAACTGAGGATGATTTAGCTGGTGACAATGAATTGATTCCCGAAAATATTAGTAATTTGAATGATCCTTTTTATAATATTACCAATGAGTATAAGAAGCAGTCTAAGTTCAATAATACCTATAATGCAGCTTTAGTATGGGATATAATGAAAGGATTACAGTTGCGGGCAGAAGGTACCTACGGCTTTACTTTTGACCGTACAGATAATATTTTTCTGAAGAATACAGGTGAAGCTAATGGTAAAGCCGGACAGCCAGTTGCCTACCGTCAGTATTGGAATGGTACAAAATGGACATTTCGTACTTTGTTGAATTATAAATTCAAGTTAAAAAAGAATCGTTTCGATGTTATGGGTGGTATAGAAACCAATAGCTCTGAGAGAGATAATATGAAAGTTAATTCAGACTATTATCCGGGTGATTATCTAGCTAATGATATTTTGGCTATGTGGAATAATGGTACTGCAGAACCAACGTATACAACTATTGATGAACCTAGTCGCAGTTTGTCCTATTTCGGCCGTGCTAATTACATTCTGAATGACCGTTATTATCTTACCTTTACATTACGTGCAGACGGTACCAATGTGTTTGCACCAGGGAATAAATGGGGCGTTTTTCCTGCTGCATCTGCTGCATGGCGGATTTCAGACGAAGACTTTATGGAATGGTCTAAAAATTGGTTGTCTACTTTGAAACTGCGTGCCAGCTATGGTAAGTCGGGTAATGCTCGTGTGGGTTCTTATTGGCGCCAGACTTATAGTCCGGTGACTTCTACCAAGAATCTTTATTATCAAAATGAGGTGGGACAAAGTAGTTTACAACCTTCTAAGCGTCTGCGCAATGAAAATTTGACTTGGGAGTCTAAGTTCTCAACGAATGTAGGTTTTGATTTTGGGCTCTTTAACAATCGTGTAAATGTGACATTGGATTATTATAATGATGTCACTAAGAATCTGATTATGGAAGTACAATTACCTTCTAATGCGGGTTATGAAAGTCAATATCAAAATCTGGGCCAGACTACTAATCGCGGTTTGGAGTTGTCATTGAATGCAAACCTTATTCAGACGAGAGATTTCTGGCTTGATTTTAATTTCAATATAGCTTTTAATAAGAATAAAGTAGATGCCCTTTATGGTGCAAATGGCGATGAAATGATTCTTTCCGGTGGCGGTACGGAGACTGGCAGTGATAACTATCGTGTTTTTGTAGGTAAGGAAGTTGGTTTGATGTATGGTTACGTGTCTGATGGCATGTATTCTTTTGATGATTTCACTTTCAATTCAGCCACTAAAAAGTGGGATATTGTGACGACTAAAGATGAAAAAGGTGTTCCAATAGTTACAGACTGCTCCGGTGTACTTTCACGTGCAGGAGGTTACTTCGGACCTGGTCACATGAAACTGAAAGATTTGAATGGCGATGGTGTGATTGATGCTGATAATGATCGCAAAGTGATCGGTCATGCGCTTCCGAAACATACCGGTGGCTTTAGTTTCAATGCTGGTTGGAGAGGTTTTGATCTGACGGCGATGTTCAACTGGTCGTATGGTAATGATATTCTGAATATCAATAAAGTGGACTACACTTCTTATACAGGTGGCAAACGTTATCAAAATCTGAGTAACGAAATGAGATTGGCTAATCGTTTTACAACAATAGATCCTGTTACAGGTCTCAATATCTATTATGGTGAATATGCCAATCCTGAGCGTTTACGGGAAATTAATGCCAATGCTTCTATTTGGCATCCGCTTATGAACAATACAATTACTACAGACTGGTTAGTAGAAGACGGTTCATTTTTGCGGTTAGGAGTTTTGACATTGGGATATACCATTCCGAAGCATTTGACGCAAAAGTTTGGTGTAAAAAATATGCGTATCTATGCGACCGGAAATAATTTATTTTGTCTGACTGGGTATAGCGGTCAGGATCCAGAGGTAAATACCAGTTCCAGCAATATGACCCCTGGTTATGACCGTTCGGCTTATCCGAAGTCCCGATCTTATATTTTCGGATTAAATGTTACATTCTAAATAAATAAACTTATGAAATTGCAGAATATAGTATATGTCTTGATGATAGGAGGTACATTATTGACTTCTTGCAGTGATTTTCTCGATACGGAATCTCCTTCGGTGCAAAGTAGTGCTGTTACCTTTGAGAATGAAGGTATGACCCGTTCGGCTATTATGGGGGTTTATTCCGAATTGGCTGGTACATATGTTTATGGGCAGAAAATGTCGGTCAATTGGCAAGGTGTTTCAGATATTGAATTGGCCGGAGGTTATGCAACTGATCCAGCTAAAGATTTGACGAGTGATACAGGAGCGGCTAATTATTATTGCGACTGGTATAACAAAACTTTACAGTGGGGGTACATTTTCAAAATGGCTGAATTGGCCAGTACTGCTGTTGATGGCATCCGTGCTTCAGCACTCTATAAGGGTGGAAATCTGGCAATGAGACGTTATTTGGGCGAGGCTTTAGCACTGCGTTCGTTATCTTATTTTGAGCTGGTTAGACGTTGGGGAGATATTCCTTTTAAGGAAGGTATGTCTAATTCGGATCTTTCCAATGTGTATATGGGGAAGGTTAATCGTGATAGCATTTATTCAAGTATCGTTCGTGATATGCAGGAAGCTGTTGATTACTTACCTTGGGTAGGAGAAGTCTCTGATTATAATTGCGAGCGCATGAATAAGGGATTTGCTAAAGGATTGTTAGCGCGTATAGCACTTTTTGCAGGTGGATGGTCTGTTCGTGATGGTAATCAGTTTCCTGATGACTCAAATGTAGAACATTATCCCAATATTGAAGGAAATCCAGGTATGGAGGAAGTGGGAGGCTATTATATCGGCCGGCCTAAGAATTGGCGTGATTATTATGAAATAGCTGAACAGCAATGTGCTGAAATTATTGGCTCCCCGGAAAATCCTCATCAATTGGATCCTGACTATGGTCATATTTGGAAAACGGTTTGTGGCTTGAATTATAACGAATACAATGAAAATCTGTTTGAGGTAGCCAATGGAGTGGGGTATAGCGGTGATATTGGCACATTGATGGGACGTGCAATGGATGGTGGCATCGGATATGGAAGTCGTGGTTTTGGTGGCTCTTATGTGTGTTCCAATGCATTTTATTTCTATTCATTTTCTCCTAATGATACTCGTCGTGATTATGCTTGTTACTGGCCTCAATATAAAAAAGATTCGGATGCAAAGAAAAATCGTGAGGTGATGCAGGCTGATATAATGAACGTTAAATTAGGTAAATGGAGCTTTTTCTGGACTTCTAATGCTTATCGTTCTATTGCACAAACTGCTACGGCCCGTACTCCAACTGGTATCAATTGGATTGTGATGCGTTATTCGGATGTTTTGTTAATGTTTGCTGAAGCTCGTTACATGTTGGATAAAGAAATTGATACAGATAGTGAAGTGGCTCATATAAGTGCTCGTAATGCTTTGGAACAGGTTCGTACGAGGGCTTTTGGTGCAGGTTCTGGAGAAGTGACTAAATATGATGCTGATTTTTTTAAAGCTATTGTCAATGAACGTGCTTGGGAATTAGGTGGTGAAGGCATCCGCAAGCTGGATTTAATACGATGGGGATTGCTTGATTCTAAAATCGAGGATATGAAAAAAGCAATGCTTTATTTACTGGATGGAACTCATACCATACAGATTTTCGATAAAACATATGAACCTTCTGATTTTCCTGTGAAATTATATTATAAGTATGATAAGGATGGTGAGTTTATGGATCTGTCTTCTGCTAATTTTTATCGTAATTTGGCTGATAATCCTGATACGGAAGTTTATTCAGAGGTGAATTGGTTCCCTCGTTCTTATTGGAATTTAGCCGAAGGCAAAGAAAGTTCTTTGGTTGATAATTCGGTAAAAATATTATCTTGTGCTACAGGTTTGCGCAAATCTTATGATTATGGGGAGTTACTGGGTACTTTAAAATATGGTTCTTTGATTCAGAGTAAATTGAATCTTATAAATATTGGCAATGGGGTATGTAATTATCGCCACTTTCATTCTATTTATTATGATGATATTTATAAGTCAAGAGGCTATTTAAAGAATTCTTATGGATATGATAAGCAAAAATAAAAAGTTAATTTATAAAAGAACTAATATATGAAACTTGGAAATATATGCATTACCTTACTGGGAATCTTGGTACTTTCTGTGACTGCTTGTCAGGAAGATGCCAATGATTGGGGGATAGAATCAGGTCACGATCGGTTGTTTCGTACTACTGAGTTTAAAGTGGCTGACAATACATCTCCTACTTCTATAATGTTGAGTTTTAGAGGTGTAACAGATGCTTCGAAGTATATTTTTGAATTTAGTAAGGGGGATAGCCTAAAGTTTACGAATATAGTGAAGACTGTTGAAATATTAGCTGATACATTGACCCCATATCGCCTTGAAAGCACTGCCGTTAAAACTGAATATCGTACTTTGTTTACAGAATTGGATGGAACGAGTCGTTATTCAGTACGTGTTAAGGCGATAGATAAAAAGACGGGTAAGGAATCCGGGTATGTAGGACTTTTCTTTGAAACACCGGATGAGCAGATTTTTACGGAAGTTATTCCTTCTACTTCCGGTGCTGTTCTAAAGTGGAAAATGGAAAAAGTTGCCACTCATATCCGCTATGCGGAATTAAAATATATGCAGGAAGGTGAAGGTGAAATGCAGACCACTAGGGTCGATACGATGTGGGTAGATCCAGCTCATGAATTGACTGTTAGTGAAAAACAGACTGGATCTTATGCCATTGAAGGTTTGAATGCCGGAACTAATTATCTGGTGTATATTCTTAACGGTGATGTACGTAGAGGAAAGTATCGGTTTACGACACTTGGTTCTTCTGAGGGAGCTATGATTGAAGTACAATCTGGCGATGATATTAATGCATTGTTATCTTCTGCTCCAGCGGGGGCAGTTACTTTATCTTTTAAAGGTAATGCAAGTTATACGTACGATGAAATAACTGTACCAGAAAATGTGAAGGCTCTCTATATGGCAGGTAATATCGTTGATGGGCAATTAACTCACTTAACCGTTTCGAAGATGACATTTAATGCTCAGATAGCGATTGTGAAGTGGCAGAATATAAACTTAACAAGTGATGGAAAATCACAATTCTTTATTGAGATAGGAAATGCGAATTGTTTCAAAAGTCTTGCTTTTGAAGGGTGTCATATTAGTAACGTTCCTCGTAGCCTTGTACGCTTGAATAGTGGTGATGTGGATATAAATAACATTACTATCAGTAATTGTATTGTGAAGAATATGTCATTAGGTGGTTACGGTTTGTTCAACTTTAGTAAAGCCAAATCTTTTAAGAAACTTGTTATTGAAAACTCTACACTTAGCGAAATTGGCGATCAATTGATGGATGTCCGTTTTGTTATCGATGAAATCATAATGGATAACTGCATTTTCTGCAATTATACAACCGGTATGTCGAAAGTATTCCGTTTGGATAAGCAGCCAAATTCTATTGCTGTTACGAGTACTGTTTTTACTGGAACTAATGCTAACAGCAAGATTAATTCAGGGTATAAGGATTATTCAGGCTTCCTTGACTTCTCCGGTTGCTATTTGACCTCTGATTTTCAAGTAAACTCCATACCGTTCTTTAATGCTAAGTCTTTGTCGATGACATCTCTGGATTTATTCGTTGATCCGATGAATGGTGATTTCCATTACAATCCGGAATTGAAGTTTGAGGGTGAAGGTAAAACTGGTGATCCGAAGTGGTGGATGCGGTAAGCTGTATTCTAAATCTTTGTAGGTAAAGGCTGTTTTGATTTGTCCAAGTTTGGTGCTTTTGGCATTGACTTGGACAAATTTTTTAGCATGATACTTCTTCAAGCGATGAGTTATTGTTCTGACTAACATCAATTCTAGAATTGGCTTGGAATAAAGTTACTGATTACAGATTATCAAAAGCTTTCTCTAAGCTTATATAAAGATAATGACATGCAAAGCTCTTTTTCAGCAATCAATCATTCATTTAAACTACAATATTTACTCATAGAGCTAACCGAGTTTTTTACTTCTTCGAAGATTTGTATTCGGAAGGGCTTATTCCGTATTTCTTTTTAAAGCATTTGCTAAAGTACTTTGGATCATTAAATCCTGTCATGTAAGCTATAGAAGAAATATTATATTCTCCACTTTCAATGAGCTGTATAGCACGCTTTATGCGCATTTCACGGACGAAATCAACAGGTGAAAAACCAACAATGGTCTTTAATTTCTGATAGAATACAGTACGTCCCATGCTTAATTCCTGAGCAAATTCGTCAATTGTTAAGTCGGGATTATCCATTTGTTTCTCCATTACTTCCATTACTTGTTTCATAAATTGCTCATCAAATGGAGTTATGTGTGGTTGTGTCGGTTCTATGCCTGTTATCGTTGAAGGAGAATCCGTTTGTCTTTCTGACCATTGTTTAAAATAAAGCTCTTGCAGTAGTTTACGCTGATGGAGTAATGATTTGATACGGGTTTTCAAGTGAGTCGTACTGAAAGGTTTGGTGATGTAATCATCAACGCCTTGTCCTAATCCGTTTATTCGGTCGTCTAAAGATGATTTGGCAGAAAGTAAAACGATTGGAATATGGCAAATATTCCGGTTTTCCTTAATTGCTTTTACCATATCCAATCCATCCATAACCGGCATCATAATATCACTAATAATAAGATCTGGTATATATTGGGTCGCAAATTCTAATCCTTCTTGTCCATTGGTTGCTTCAATAACTTTATACGTTTCAATCAAAATGTCATATAGAAAGGCTCTTAATTCCATGTTGTCTTCCACGATCAATATGGAAGTTTGTTCTGTATCCTTATTACATGGTACTGTATATTCTTGTTCTTTTTCTATAGGTTGGGCGCTCATATTATAGTTTTGTAACTCTGCAGGGCTATCATCCAGCATGAATTCTACATTCCTGTTTTTTTTGTAAGTTTGTTGTTCAATAGGTAAGCTTACGATAAATTCGCTGCCAATTCCTATTTGGCTATTTACTTGGATGTTTCCTTGGTGTAGTTCTATGAGCTCTTTAACTAAAGACAATCCTATGCCAGAAGATGGCCGTAATATGTTACTTTGAACCAACGTTTCGAAACGTTGGAACAGAGTTTGCCGTTTTTTAGGATCAATCCCTATGCCTTCATCGGTCACAGAAACTACTAATTTATTATCTTGGATAGTAGCGGATACAGTAATTTCTTTATTAGCTGGTGTATATTTAAATGCGTTAGATATTAGGTTAAAGATAATCTTCTCAAATTTGTCTTGATCTATCCACGCATAGATGCATTTTTGTTCAGTGTGTAAGTGATAATTGATATTCTTTTCTTCGGCCATGAGGCGAAAGTTATCCATTACCCGTTCCAATAAGGCTATAACTTCCGTTTTTTCTAATAGCAGTTTCATCTTATTATTTTCAATTTTGCGAAAATCGAGAATCTGATTAACTAATCTCAGCATTCGATCTGTATTTTTATGTACTATATTTAAGTATTTACGGGCGTTAGGTGAAAGGTTCTCATGCTCTAAAACTTCACTTACCGGACTAGTTATAAGGGTTAGAGGGGTACGTAATTCATGGGATATATCCGTAAAGAAGCGTAATTTGATATCTGCTAATTGTTGTTCTATGTTAATTTGGTGGCGTAGTTTATATATATAGAGGATAATATAAACTATTGTAGTTGTAAATAGAATGAATAAAAATATGTAAAGCAGGATAGCCCAATAAGTTTCCCGAAATGTAGGCGTGACAATAATGCGGAGGGTGCGTATGTTGTTAGGCCATATTCCATCACTGTTGGTTGAACGTACTTGCAACTCATATTCTCCCGGAGGAAGATTAATATAGCTGGCTCTTCGGCTATTATCTTCGTTCCATCTTTTTTCCAAACCTTTTAACCGGTAGGCATAGTTAATAGATGTTGGATCTATGTAATCTAAGGCTGCAAATTCAACTGATATATTTCGTTTATGAGGCCCTAGTTTCAATACTTTTAGGTCATCAACGTTTAAATTTTGTTGGATTCCTTGTATTCGTAGTCCTGTGAATGCGATAGACGGGGTGTAAGTACTCTTGTTAAGGGAAGTTGGATCTATATGTAAAATGCCATCCTCTGTTCCTAAAATTAATTGGTCCTGTAATAAAACAGGTATGGCTTCACTGAAAAAAGTTTCTTTTTGCAGGTACTTCCCGTCATAGTTGTCGAATGAACCATTCTGTGGATTGAATTTTGTTAATGCATTTTCGGATATGATCCATAACTTCTTTTGACAATCTTCAATCATGGATAATACCAGATCGGAAGACAGCCCTTCGCGCTTCGTGTATGTTTTGAATTGAATATGTTCGGTCAATAAGTCATTTGAAATAATTTGGTTAATACCACCGGTGAAGGTAAGCACATAATTGTTTTTCTTGCTATTTGTATAAATATAGGTAACATCATTGCTGCTGAGACTGGTTGCAATATCAGGTACGCGAGTGTTGGGGTAGAACTTGATGCTTTCCGGTTGATTAAAATTACAGGAGAATGTGAGTAATCCTTCTGTTGTACCAACAAGTATTGTTTTATCTATTTCTTTTATAATTCGAATTTTAGAGAATTTGTTTTCAGGAAATCCTTTCAATCTATTCCCATTATGTATAAATTGGACTTTACCATTCGATTTCTTTTGGAGTAAATTTAGTCCGCCGCCGTATGTACCTATCCAAATGCGTTGTTGTTTGTCCTGATAAATAGAGTAGACGCTATTGTTGCTCAAACTATAGGGGTCATTCTCTTTATGAACATATTTTTGTATATAGAAATGCCCGCTTTTGTTCTTTTTGAGGCGGTAAATGCCGTCCCATTTTGTCCCTAACCAAATGTCGCCTTGCGCATCTTCCATGAAGCAATATATATTTTGTGAGAATGAGACAGGCTTGGGACTAATGTATCCTTCTTGTGTGAGGTAGCCTCTTAAGCTTTGGTCGGGATTGAAGATCCGGATAAATCCTTTCTTATTTGCTGCCCAGAAGTTCTTATCTCTGTCAACTAGAAATGCACGGGTTTCAAATCCATGATCAAAGAGTGTTAATTGACAAGCGTTGGGGAAGAAAGAGATCTTTCCCATTTCAAAAGTGTTGGCAAACCAAAAGTTTTTTTGCCTGTCCAAATAATAATTTAGAATAGTCGGAGAGAATTTAGTTTCCGGATTATTATAGTCGGAATAGTAAGGTTTTAATTGTTTGTCTTTTCTATCATAATAGCTAAGGCATCCTAAATGTGGTACTATCCATACCGTCCCTTGATTATCTTCAAAAAAGATATCCCTGCTTTGTCGTTCAGCTTTAGGCATGTCTTGTTGAGGAGTCCGATAATATTGTTTTTCTCCGGTTTCTGTATCATAGCGTATTACTCCTGCTTCATTAGAAAATATCCATAATTCATTGTAACTATCTTTAAATATCCTTATTACATTAAGGGAGGATTGTGCTGTATGGAGATCAATATGTTTGAATTCTTTTTTTCGAACTAAGAATAGTATAATACCATTATCTGTGCCTATCCCAATAGTGTCCTTTCCTATATTTTCTACAAGATTTAATTGAGAATAGGTATAAGGTATTTTTTCGAATCGGCACTGTCCTGTTTTGAAGTCATAAATGGCTAATTGGTTATTTGCTGAAATGAGATACATTTTCCCATTATATTCACTGCTGCTTTTTATTTTAAATTTTATATTTACAGCCTCTCTTTTTTGTCCTACAATGCATGCTCCTTTATCTGTGAATATCCATTCATCTCCATCAGCATCTTGTCGAATTCCGGATATTTTTCCGCCTGGTAAATTGCCTGCTTGGGGACTATAAAGAGTAATGCTTGCGTTGTTCTTATTTCCGTCTTTAATATTATGCTCATCTACTCGAAATGCGCCGTTATCGAACACAATCCAGCTTATACCTTTAGAAAGAGCATAGATTTTATGTACAGTGTAAGTTGTCTTGTTTTCTTTTTCTATGGGGCGGAGGATATCAATGAATTTTTCTTTTCGACTGTCGAATAGAAATACTCGCTTATCATATGTTTGACACCAAATATCGCAATGTTGATTTTGAACAATGCCAGACAAACGATTGCTGGTCAATGTACATCCATCTCCGGGGTATGCTTTGTAGTTCTTAAATGTATAGCCGTCGAATTTGTTTAATCCATTCCATGTGGAGAACCAGATAAATCCTTTAGGATCCTGTACTATTGATGTAACGGTTCTTTGTGCTAGTCCGTTGTATACAGAGAAATGTTGTATCTGGCAGATGGGTTGCGCATAAATATTTGCAGGAGTGAGTAGCATTACCCACAAAAAGGATAAAAGGCTGAAAATGTTTCTCATAGATTAGATATTTATTTATGCAAATATACGAAAAAAACGATATTAATATTAATCTTTTATAAAACGGAGATTTTACTTATCTTTTATTTCAATTATAATAATATATTTGTGATATCATATTGATATCACTTAATTTATGCGGTATGGAAACTAAAGAACTTGATTTTAAGGGATTTAAAGTGAATGGCTTTTTGGGCTTATTCATTCATGTTATTCTTCTCTCTGCTTTGATTGTCGGAGGGTTTATGATTAGTGTTTCTGCCTTCACTGATGAGAATTATGTAATAGGAGTTCCTGTTGTTATTCTAGCGGGAATTCTTTCTCTTGTCTGGATGGTAATGTTTGGAGGTTATATGCAGTTGGAACCAAACGAAGCTAGAGCGATGGTCTTTTTTGGAAAGTACAAAGGAACATTCAGGAGTACTGGTTTCTTTTTTGTTAATCCTTTATTGGATAAGAAAAAACTTTCTCTTCGTGCCCGTAACCTTGATGTGGAGCCTATTAAGGTAAATGATAAAATCGGAAATCCTGTATTAATAGGTTTGGTATTAGTCTGGAAATTGAAGGATACCTATAAGGCAATGTTTGAGATTGATGCCCAAACCATGGCGACAAGTGCGCATGCTGGAAATACGGTTGGGAATGCGGTTGCTAACCGAATGAATGCTTTCGAAAATTTTGTGAAGATACAGAGTGATGCAGCTTTGCGACAGGTTGCGGGTCAGTATGCTTACGATGATAATGAAGCGGATGAGGGAGAACTTACCTTGCGCTCAGGAGGGGAAGAAATTAATGAGCAGTTGGAACAAAAGCTGAACGAGCGTTTGGCTATGGCTGGTATGGAGGTTGTTGAGGCTCGGCTTAACTATTTAGCTTATGCCCCTGAAATAGCGGCTGTTATGCTTCGTCGTCAGCAGGCTTCTGCTATTATAACAGCCCGGGAAAAAATTGTGGAAGGTGCAGTATCTATGGTAAAGATGGCACTGAATAAACTTTCAGAAGAAGAAATCGTTGAACTTGACGAAGATAAGAAGGCTGCAATGGTGAGCAATCTATTGGTAGTGCTTTGTGCGGATGAGTCGGCGCAACCGGTAGTTAATACCGGAACATTGAATCAATAGTGAAAAGCTAAAAAAACTAACAAATGAATGCTACGTTTTTTTGTAAATGGGCTATAATTTGGGGCTTGGCATTAGGGCAAATATTGTCTGCTTCAGCTCAGAATCAAGATTTTGATCATGCTCAAAAAGTCTATGGACAATTTCTTGCAGGTCAGGGAGATAGTATTTATGCCGGGCTCACAAAAGAACTTCAGCTAAAGCTTTCTCCTGCAATGTTCAACGATACATTCCATCAGACTGAAATGCAGGTTGGAAAGTTTCAGTCAAAGGGAGATTGGAAGGTGGATACTATTCAGGGCGTACCGGTGTATTATTGTGATTTGAAATTTGAGCGCTATAATCTGCGTTTTTCTGTTGCTTTTAGTGAAGAAGGTTTGATCAATACAATTCGTTTGATGCCTGTTCCTGTAACATCTGCAACAGTTACCTCCCGCGAGTATGATAAAACGAAAATGAGGGAATGTGATATTACTGTGGGTGCGGATGGGTTTAAGTTGCCTGGCACTTTGACTCTTCCGCTGAGGCAAAAAGGGGCCCCTGTTGTAATATTAGTCCAGGGTTCCGGTCCGAATGATCGTGATGAAACAGTCGGATCTAATAAACCTTTCAGAGATATTGCCTGGGGATTGGCGGAACATGGCATTGCCGTGATTCGTTATGATAAACGGACAAAAGTTTATGGAGCGAATTTTATTCCAAAAGGGAGAGAAGCTGATTATGATACGGAAGTAGTAGATGATGCCGTGTCTGCTGTGGTGTATGCAGAAACTCTTCCAGAGATTGATAAGGACAGTATTTATGTTTTGGGACATAGCTTGGGGGGAACACTTGCCCCCCGTATTGCTTCTCATGCCAATAGGCTGGCCGGTATTATTATTGTGGCGGGGATGGCACGTCCTTTTGAAGATGCAGTGGTTGAACAAGTGACATACCTTGCCACTTTGACTGATTCTTCTGCTGAGGCAAAAGATAAAATTTCCGCAATAAAGAAAGAAGCTGAAAATGTGAAGAAAATAGGAACGACGGAGTTTAATGATAACATTCCTGCATTATTCAATCTTCCGTCTTCGTATTGGCTGTTTGCTAATGACTATAAGCCTGTGGATGTGGCAGTTAAACTGACTTTGCCGATCTTGGTTTTACAGGGTGAGCGCGATTATCAGGTGACTATGGAAGATTTTGGGTTATGGCATATGGGACTCTTGCACAATAAAAATGCCTTTTTTAAATCATATCCCAGGCTCAATCATCTATTACAGGAAGGGATTGGGAAGTCGACTCCAATGGAATATAAGCAGGCTTCTACTGTGCCGGATTATGTAATCAGTGATATTGCGACCTTTATTCACCAAGGCATTCTTTAATGTTTAATATTATATTTATTGTTTTGCATAGTGGCTAAAAAAGAAGTTTCAACTAAGAGTTTTGTTCTGCGTGTGGATGCTGCAACGATGGACGCTATTGAAAAGTGGGCGGCTGATGAGTTTCGTAGCACTAATGGGCAGCTTCAGTGGATTATCACGGAGGCCTTACGTAAAAACGGGAGGTTGAATAAATCTAAAAAAGGATCTTCGTCTAAAGCAGAAGATGATACAGGTAAATAATTAGTAATTATAAATGAAGGTGGTTTATGTATAACTTAGGTTTTCATTCGGTTGATAGTCGATTTTCTAATATTCGTATATATCCTTTGTTGATTGATCGGGTCTTGGAAGGAATATCTGTACTTGCCTTTTTGGCTTTATGGGGATGTGCTGCATGGCTATGTTTGCAAACAGAGGATAAGAATGTCATCAAATCAGTTCTGAGTTTGGCTGGCGTGGGGACTATTTGTCAAGTTGTTCTTGCCGTTGGAGCATATGTTTCTCTTCGGAAAATAAAATTTCCTTTTCGTATTACTGAATATAATGTGTATAAACAATTCTTTTTGGCAAAACGACTTTATAGGGCGTTGAGCATTCTCTGTCCGATTATATTTATTCTACAGTTGTTTAGTGAAGAAGTTGTTAGAGATCTTGCTGTCCCGGGTTATGGTACAGTGGCGCATTTTATCGGCATTATTCTGTTCGTAGTGCCTTTTTTAGTTTATTATATCTTGGCATTCCGCTATCGGTAATAGCGTCCAGTACCTAAATATCGTTATTGAGGCCTGCTAAAATACCTCTTTTTAGGGATTGTGAACGTCCTTTCGGTGCTCTATCTTTGCAACATCAAGTTTTAATGAATTAGTTAGTCATAATTACGTAACCACTTTTGTTAAGAGAAAAAGATTCCCCGTTTATTTCCGATGTGAATCGGGACAAATGGGGAATCTTTATATTTGCTATGTCGGGCTTTAAGATAAGGTTTGTCATCAGTAAGGTGTCTTACCCTAGATTTAGTTGACTGCTATAATTATCAACTAAAAACAATTAAGATGAAAAAGAGTGACATGACTTTTAGCGTTTATCAATTAGAAGTCCTTAAGGAGTTCTATGATTCCCAGTTACCCCGTTACAAATTTGCTCAGAAAAAAGGTATTTCCCGTAGTACATTTATGCGTTGGGTTCGTATCTTTGAGCATTTAAACCCCGAAATGGTTGAGTGTATGAAAAAGGAAAAAACTTCCAAGGGCTCTGATGATTCTGCGGCTCTGACCGCCTTACGTCTTGAAAATGAGCGTTTACGTACTGAACTCAAGCACGAAAAAATGCGTGCCCATGCTTATGATACTATGATTGATGTTGCTGAGGAAATGTTCAACATTCCCATCCGAAAAAAAGCCGGCACCAAACAATGAAAAGGCTTTGGAAAGAGCATTGCGGTTATCCCGTCACTTCTCTTTGCAAGCTGTTTGGTGTTACGAAGCAAGCCTTTTATAAATATGTTGACCACAGCATGGACAACTGTGTGCGTGAGCGTTTTGTACTAGAATTTGTAAAGCGTGTGCGTGAGAAGGATCCCGGTATTGGTGGTGAGAAGCTCTGGGTGATGTATCGGAATGAGTTTGGCGGGAGTCAGGCAGCCGTTGGTCGTGACTGTTTCTGCAGCATATTGTCAAAGTATAACTTGACAGTACGTAAACGCTTCCGGGCTCCGCGTACCACGGACTCATCTCATTATCTGCCACAGTATCCCGACTTGACAAAAACATTGCTTGCAGATCATCCTAATCAGCTGTGGGTTAGTGATATTACTTACATCACGATATGGCTGGGGGAGGATAGCTATGTGTTTTGCTACTTATCACTGGTAACAGATGCCTATAGCAAGGAAATTATCGGATATTGCGTAGGTGATACTTTGGGTAGTTGTTACACGGTGGAAGCTTTGAAAATGGCTATCGGAGGTATATCTGCAGTGGAAGTCAAAGGTTTAATCCATCATTCGGACAGAGGGGTACAATATGCCAGTGCGGATTATATCTCGGTATTACGGCACAATGGGATTCTTCCCAGTATGACGGAAAATGGTAATCCGAAGGATAATGCCATAGCTGAAAGGGTGAATGGTATTATAAAGAATGAGTTGCTGCAAGGGATGCGCTTTAAATCGATAGAAGAGGTACAGCAGGCTGTGGCTATTGCCGTACACTTCTACAACAATGAAAGACCCCATATGAGCTTGAATATGTCCACGCCAGTACAGGCCGGAAAAATGGAAGGCCCCATCAAGAAAAAGTGGATAAGCTACAGGGAAAACTATCTGAGTGTGGCACATACTTGAAATAATGATGTACATTTGCCAGTAAAAAGACCAAAAAAGGCCTGCTAATGGGCCAGAAAGAGGAAAAAGGGAGGAATCCCTCTCTTTTTTCCTCTTTCAAAGAGTTTAGTCAACCTGTATCAGAGAAAAGATAAAAAACAAGTTAACCTGAAGCAGGAATAACAAACAAGGTGGTCAACCGCTGGGGTTCTTCTTCAATTTAGTTGAAAAGGGCTAAAGACAAAAAGATCTTTTATCTAAAAGCCTGTTTTATAGTAACCTTATTCAAATTTTACCTCTTGTTTCGTGAAGTACTATTCCTTTTCAACTAAATTAAAGAAGAACCACCGCTGGTAGGCTTAGTAATCTTTCAAGTCAACCCTAAGCAGGAATAAGTAAGAAACAAGTCAACCATTATCAGGGAAGTACATCTTTTCTATTTTTGACAGTGACATTTCTTCGGCCCACAACTGTGGGCCCGCCGGTTTACAGTTGTGGGCTCTCGGGCCCACAGTTGTCCCCCGAAGAGCACACAACTGTGGGCTGAAGTTTTGCTTTAAGTATTCCGGTGTTTTTCTATAAGGATTGTGATAAAAGTATAGGGTCAATCTTTGAAATTTCTTCTAATACTTGGCAGAGAGGCATTGTAGCGTAACTTTTGAGCTATCCGCAATAGCCAGGTATGTGATAATTGGGTAGCATGTAATTAAGGTTATCCATCCGGGGTTTCATTATGATAATATTAAGGATTGACACGTCGTCTTCAAAATATCGGTCGATATTGGGAATGAAAAAATGCATAACATAGAGAATTTATCGTATGGTTAATCGATTTTTTGACTAACAAAGAAGCAGAACGCTCTATTTAATGTTCAAAACTGGGAATCTCACATGTTTTCTGCTCATTTTGCATAAATAGCTGTTATTTATTGATAATAAATATGTTAAGTTCGTATTACTGTCAGTATATCGAAAAAAATAGTGACGGAAAAGGACTTCCGTCACTTGCCGTCACGCTTGTCGTCACTCTATAACATACTGATATACAATAATATCATTACGCGAGTGACGAAGTGACGACAAATGGTGTAAAAACTCCGGTTCTTCTTCACATTTGGTGGTAAATTATTATAATCCATATATAATTTTTACTCTTAAGAGTTCAATACCTGCCCTGTTATACATCGTTCTTTTAATACTTTTCACCCGATTAACCGACCCTTCCA